>Ga0209698_10003038_pt1 | contig 18770 bp, 8 predicted proteins | sample LitLauG_LLR_2012_FD_187203 | JGI IMG/M metagenome (GOLD analysis project Ga0209698, IMG submission 187203) | Freshwater sediment microbial communities from Pennsylvania, USA - Little Laurel Run_MetaG_LLR_2012 (SPAdes) (version 2) | ecosystem: Environmental > Aquatic > Freshwater > Creek >...
GTGGTAGAGCGCGAGGGCCTTGATCTCGTACTTCCCGTCCCCGGTGACGTCGAGGCGCAAGGTCTTCGTCGACGACGCTTTCGCGGCGAGCGTACCGAAGGACACCGGCAGGGACTTCGCGGCGAAGGCCAGCTGGTCGAGTTGCTGGGTCGGGTCGACCGGCACCGGACGCAGGGAGAGTAGTTGGACCCCGTCGACCGGGGCGGTGGTGGTGTTGGTCAAGGTGACCTTGACGTCAATGGTTTCGCCCAGGACGGTGCCGTGGTCGTCCACCTTCAAATCGACCTTGTACGGAGCGGTGACCACCCGGATGGCGATGGTGCGCACCCCCACCTCGAAGGACAACGCCCCTGACGCGCTGGTCGATCGACCCTCGGCGTCGATCCCTTGGGCCGAGACCGACACCGTCGCCGCACCTTCGCTCGCACCGGTCACGCTGTAGCGCAGCACGCGCGACGTGCCCTTGGCGAGTGAGAATCCCGCGGCGGGCGCCACGTTGGTGGTGGTGAGCGACGATGACGAGAGGTACAGCGTCGAGGGGACGATGGAGTCGACCTCGCCGCCCACGGCCGTGAGCTTGACGAAGATCGTCGCGGTCTTGGTCACCTCGATGTTCCCCGACGCCGCGCTCGAGGTCACCGACATCACCAGGTGGCCACCCTTCTTGAGTGGCTGGCCGGAGTTGAAGATGAGATAGATGGTGGGCGGATCGTTGTTCTGACGCACGTAGATCGGCACCCAGGCGGTACCGCCCGGGGGGACGATCACGTCACAGGTCGATTGGTTGACGCCACATCCCGCGACGACCTTGCCGCCACCGACGAACCAATTGAGGTGGTTGTAGACGCAGCCGAGGTCGCCGCAGGCGACGGGCTTGGTCGATTGCAAGGGTGCGGGACCCTGCAGTTTGAACTCATCGGTCTTGTTGGCGACGGTCAGCGGCACCACCGCACCCCCACCAGGGATGACGTAGCCCTCACACGAGCCATAACCCGAGCCGGTGTAGTAGCACGACGGTATGGGCGGCGCCTTGGTGACGCTGCCCGCGGTGGCCACGCCAACGTCCGCCAGCGGCGTGACTCCGACGAACGTCAGGACGAGGACGACCGCGAGGGCGCCTCGCATCGACGGGACGACGTGACGAAGGAGAGGCCACGGGCGATGCACGAATGGTGTCCTACGGGCCAACTCGGTGCTCCTTGTTCGTGGGCCGCGGAGCCCGCTGAGGGGTACGATCCGGACCCTTCGATCAAGGATGACTCGCGAGCGCGAGAGGCCCGGTGTTGCCTGAACGAACACCGTGGGGGGGTGCGTTCGCGACCTAGCGTAGCCGCAAGGTAGCGCAGTGCCGGGTCGTATCTGAGGTCGCCGACGCAGGCGCAGACGTAGACGGGGGTGTCCGGCGAGTGCGGGTGGCCACGTCGGGCAGTCCGACGAGGACGGGTCGCATCGATTCCGTCGGGTGGACGAGCGAGTTCTTCCCGTGGAGACGGTGTCAGAGGGAGTGTGGTGGTCGATAGTCGCCACGATCGCGGCGAGCGCCCAACCCGCGGTACCCCAATTATCGACACGTCGATCAATCGTCACCAGTGGGCGCCGCGGGGGTGAAAAAAATTCAGTTCATTGCGTGACGAACGGGTTGCAACTCTGTCATCACCGTGTTATCCATTTCCTTGGTGCAGCGCGGCACTGCTGAAATGCCTGTTCAACGACGGGCCTGGGTAGTTGCGCGTCAGTGTGAATCAGGACACCGATCGCAGGAAAAGGAAGCTTGCACCGTGTCCAGGGCACAATTCTTTCGATTGGTCGTCGCTTCGGCGATGGTGATGACGATGGTCGTGGTGGCCGGGTCGAGCGAGCACGTCGCGTCAGCGACGACGATCACGGCCCCTCCAGTCTTGAACCCTTTGACCGATCACGTCCCCACTGTCGACGGCGCCGCGGTCCAGGCTCTGGAATCCACCGCGGTGAATCAGGTCCTGCAGAGCCACGGCTTGCCCTCCGGCGACGCGAACGCGGTCCTCAGTTGGGCGCGCGCTGACGTCCGGGCGGCCGAATTCTCTGATCTGGTGCAGATCATCAATGAGGGCGCCGCGACGCGCGGTGGATCGGGGGTCTTACCCGGCGGTCAAGACCAACTCGTCTACAACTGGTTCCAGGGCGTTATCCAGCGGCAGAATATCGACGCCGCGCAGCAGGCGATCAATGAGTTCCTGCGTTGGTCGGGTCAGACGTCCCTCTCGACGGCCAGCCCCCTGAACTACGGGCCATCACAGAGTTTCCCCGGCGGCTACGGGGGAGGATCGCCGGTGCCAACTGGCTTTTGTGGCTTCTCGCCCCCGGGAGGCTCGACGGGACCCTTCGCCGGCACCTATGACGCGTCGAGCGCGGAGGACTGCTACATCCCGTGCACCGACTTCATCACTGACTGCTACCCACCCGAGCCTGACGTCAGTCAGTTCGAGCAATGGGGGCTCTACGATGCGGAGCAACAGTTGCTCGGCAGTCCCGATTACGTCCAATCGGGTGCCGACGCGGCGGTCGCCGAGGGAATCGGTTTAGCGACGGCCGTCGGAGGTTTGACCGTACCGATCGCGACCTCGATCGACTCATCGTCGGTCGTGTTGCCGAAGATCGCTCAACAGGTCGTCCCCTTCGCCGTGCGAGCCATCAAAGCGGGGGCACAGGCAATCGCCAAGGCGGCGTCAGCAGCGGCCGAAGCGGGAACCGAGGCGGTCTGGACGGCCACGGAGATGGCGGCCGCGGCGGTCAACGCCGTGAGTGTCTCGCTGGTCGTGGGCATCGTGGGTGTCGTCATCGATTTCATCATCTCGACGGTGCTCGCCGGTATCACCCTCAACCAGCAACTCACCGAACCCAGCCAACTCCAACAGATATTGACCGCCGCCCAAACGACGCCGCCCGACCTGGCGACGATCCTCTCGAATAATGACGGCGTGACCCAACTGTTCTCGGCATTCATCACTCAGACTCTTCCCGAGGCCCAGACGGACTGTTCGGTGATTCCGGGCGACTCGTGCTTCACGCCTCCGTCGCCCCCGGCACACACCGGCGCGGACCCTTCGTTCCTCGTGACCCCGGCGAGCGGCGGACCGGCGACCGTGCAGACATCGCTCTACTCCCTCGACCCACTCGGCCTCTACAACAACAACAGCTACTTGAGCGGTAATGGCTGGTTCGTGACCCAACGCTTCAACGCCTACGACTCCACCAACGCGACGACGCCGACGCACGGCGGAGCGACGATCCAGTCGCTGTCGCTTCCCTTCACCGACTGGTCAGGGAACCACTGGGACGCCGAACTGGTCCCCACGGCCAACGGAACCGAATTCGCCCTGACGCCGCTCGATGCGGCGAATGCCAATGCGTGTGCCCTTCAGCCCGACAACTCGACTCCCTGTCTCACCAGTTCGATCCAGGTCGCCGAGCCCGGTGCGGGCGGGGTCCCGGTGGATGTCTCGGTGAGCGTGAGAGCGGCTTCACCCTTGAATCCGAGCGTCAACGTCGCTTACGTGACACCCGGCATCGCGGGCAGCGCCATCACCTTCAATCCGAACGGGTCGGATCCGAGCAACCTGCCCCTTACCTATCAGTGGTACTTCCCGGCTGCGGCGAACCAACTGTGTACCCGCACCGCCAACTCCTCGTTCTGCGGTTTCACCACGAGCTCAAGTGGGACGACCACGTGGACGTTCCCCGAGCCCGGCGACTACGAGGCGTCCGTGGTCGCGACGGATTCGAGTGGGTACCATACTGAACAGTCGTTCAACGTGGTGGTCACCGCGATGTCGTCGACCACGGTGGTGTCCTCGGCGCCGACGGCGGTGTTGACGCAACCAGTCACGTTCACGGCCACGGTCGAACCCGCGGGGGCGACCAATTGCAGCAATCCCTCTGGCCTTCTATACCTGGGATCCGCCGTCACCGGCTCCGTCCAATTCGTGGTGGACGGCGTCGCTTACGGCAACCCCGTAGATCTACAAGACAGCAGTTGCACTCCTCTCTACGGCGCGAGGTCGGCGTCAATCACCATCCCCAACCTGGGCATCAGCGCCCGTGGCCACAGCGTGACGGCGGAGTACCTGGGCACCGTCGACTTCTTACGATCGAAGAACTTCGTCACCCAGGTCGTCGGCCCCGAAAGCAGCGCCGTCACCATCACGCCGTCGATCGCGACGACGGTCTCGGGGCAACCAGTCTCTTTCCGGGCCCTGGTGGCGCCCGTGGCGCCGGGCACGGGACGCCCGACCGGAACAGTTCAGTTCTACGCCAACGGCGCGGCGCTCGGATCGGCGGTGCCATTAGGGGCTGACGCCACTGCGACGTCTCCCGCGACCACCGCGCTGCCGGCCAACGCGGTCGGGCTGTCACTCCTCGCAAACGTGCGGGCCGTCTACTCGGGCGACACCACCTTCCCCACCAGTTCGACGACCTACGTCGAACGGGTCAACCCTGATCCGACGACGACATCAGTGTCGTCGTCGACCACATTGAGTTCGGCCGGCCAGCCGGTGACGCTCTCGGCCAGAGTGGCGAGTACCGCTCCGGGTTCCGGAACACCTTCTGGTTGCGTGCAGTTCAGCGCGGACGGGGTCCCACTAGGTAAGCCCGTGCCCCTAGATTCCTCGGGGGTCGCGACCCTTTCGGTGTCCACCCTGAGCCAGACGGGCGCCGGTACCGCTCTCTCCGAGGGCCACTCGGTGAGCGCCCAGTACGTGACCTTGGACGCCGCCTGCCAGAACGTCATCGTCGGCGGACCGTTCCTGACGAGCAGCGCGACGTTGGCCTCGCGCGTCACGGTACTGGCCGCGGGAGCGTCGGAGGTCCTCGGTGTTACGGCGCCGCACTCGCTCTCCTCAGCGCCCTTCACCTTCACTTTCCTCAATCCCGTTAAGGGTATCGATGCCGCCGCGGTTGCTGACGTCACCGTGAGCGAAGCGGGTAGCTCGCGGCCCCTCGCGGCGAGCATCGTCTGTCGGAGTGCGACCCACGCACTGGTGAGTTGCGTCAAGGGTCCCGTCAGCGTCGTCCTCGTCACGCCCCGGGCACCGCTGGTGGCGGGTGAGGACTACTCCGCGTCGGTGGACCCCAGCGGAGTGGGCGTCACCAGTAGCGTGGGGAATCACCCGGTGCCGGCGTACCACCAGGTGGTGCGCGCCGGGCTCGTGTTGCGCGCCGGGCAGTATCCGATTACCTTCGCGTGGGGCACCGTCAAGAGTTCGCTCGTTCCTGGCGGATCGTTCATCCAGGATTCCCTCGCCGGCGCCAGCGTGACCTCGGAATTTCGTGTGACGTCGAAATCGATCCCGAGCGTGGTTCTCTTCGAGGGTCCCGCTCAGGGCGTCGCCGTGGTCACGGTGTCGAAGGGAAGCGTGGGCGTGTTCCACCGTGACGTCGACACGTACGCCAAGCAGCGCGGTCCCCTCGTCGTGAGTCTCGAGCATCTCGCCGCGGGCCACTACACGTTGCGCGTGAGTGTGCGCGGGGCCAAGAACACCGCGAGCACCGGGTACGCCGTTGGATTCGACGCGATCGCCACCAATGGCTCGGCTGTCGGAGGGTCCCACGCGACGGCGAGTTGGTCCTCCAGGACCGACGTGCTCGGTGCGGCGTACGTCGCGTCCCGCCAACGGGGAGCGACCTTGACACTGCGGTTCCGGGGGACGGGAATCGTCCTCAGCGCCGTGGGTGGTCCCGCGCGAGGTCGAGCGCAGGTGTTCATCGATTCGCGTGTGGTCGGCGTCGAAGACCAATACGCGCGTGGCGCGACCATGACTACCTTCTCGTACCAGGGGCTGAGGGATTCTCTGCACACCGTGGAACTGAAGGTGTTGGGCACCAGGGACGCCGCGAGCTCCGCCGATACGGTCACCTTCGCGGGGGCCACCGTGAGTTAGTTCCCTCGTCGCAGCGACCGCGAATGGGGCGGTCGAGGCACCACTCTGGTTCTTCCGGCCCTCGGGCGGCGAGGTTCTCCCCGACGTGGTCCACCCTACGATTGGGCGGTGACCACGACAACGTTCATCGTGCTCGGTGACCAACTCTCGACCGACGTGACGCCGTGGCCGACGCTCGATCCCGATACCGTCATTTTGCTGATCGAGAGCGATCAGCTCACGCAGGCTGCGCGCCACCTCACCCGGACGTCGCTCTACCTGTGCGCCCTGCGCGCCTTCGCCCGTCGGGTGGAGCAACGGGGTTTTCGCGTCGACTACCGCCGTGCGGCGACCTTCGCCGACGGGGTCGAACAGCATCGTCTCGAGTGGCGTCCGACGCGAGTGATGATGAACCATCCGCGCGGACGGCGCGCGGCACGACTCTTCGACGCACTGGGTGTCGAACTCTTGCCCGACCCCTTCTACCTGAGTGACCTCGGCGACTTCCGCCGTGAGTTCGTCGAGCGTCGCGCTCCCACGATGGAACAGTTCTACCGGTCCCAGCGCCGTCGACTGGGCGTGCTGATGAATCAGGGTGAGCCAGAGGGTGGGCGCTGGAACTTCGACGAGGAGAATCGTCGGCCGTTACCGCGCGACGGCGGCAGTTGGCCGGAGCCCTGGTCGCGGTCGCTCTCGAGCGAAGAGGCCGAGATCGTCTCGTCGCTGCGCGCGACTCACCCCGGTGCCGACGCACTGAGATTCTGGCCCCGCACGAGAGAGGACGCCCTCGACCAGTTGTCTGACGCGGTCGAACGGATCATCCCCAACTTCGGACCCTTCGAGGATGCCGCCAGCAGCGGACATTGGCACCTTTCGCACAGCCGACTTAGCGTGGCGCTCAACCTCGGGCTCCTGCACCCGAGCGAAGTGGTGTCCGCCGTCGTCGCCGGCTACAAGGCCGGTCGCGTGCCGATCGCCAGTGCCGAGGGATTCGTGCGTCAGGTCATCGGGTGGCGCGAATGGGTCTGGGCGTGGCATCGGTGCCAGGACGACGACTACCGGGCCCAGAACTCTCTCGGTGCGACGTCACCGCTGCCCACGTCGTGGCAGGCGATGGGCCACCACGAGATGGCTTGCCTCGACGCCACGCTGGGGCACCTTCGCGACTACGGGTGGACCCACCACATCGAACGACTCATGGTGCTGGCCAACGCCGCCACCCTCGCCGGCATCGACCCGCTCGCTCTGACCGACTGGATGGCGGAGAACTTCGTCGACGGGGCGCAATGGGTGATGGAGGTCAATGTCCTGGGAATGGGCACCTACGCCGACGGTGGTCGAACCAGCACCAAGCCCTACGTGGCGGGTGGGAACTACCTACGTAAGATGACCAACTTCTGCCAGGGTTGCCGCTTCACCCCCACGAAACGGACGGGAGAGGGTGCGTGTCCGCTGACCAATGGCTACTGGAACTTCTTGCTGGACCACGCCGGGGACTTAAGCGCGAATCACCGAATGGCCCCCCAACTACGTGCGGCCCAGCATCGCGTCGATCGAGTGGAGATTCGCGCCCAGGCATCGGCCCTGCGTTGGGTGATCCGGGGAGAGTCGCCGGCCCCCTCCGGAGTCGCCACGGATTGACGGGACCAAAATCCCCCGACCACCCGCCACCGTTGGTCACGATCAAGAAGAATCAGTGCCGTGGTCGCTTCGTCACAGCGACAGTGGCAGATTGCCGGACACTCTGCGGCCACCAGAACTTGGTGATCGGCAACGAAGTCGTTGCCCTTTGGGCGGCAATTCTGGTCGCTTCTTTCCCGCGGAGGACCTCCGTTGCGAGTACCGCGTTCAGACATATCCTTCGACGGCGTGGTGCTACAGAGAATGGCGTGGTGAGGGGACCATCGCCATCGGAGTACATGTTGGTCACGGCTCTGGTGGACCCGACCGCTGCCGTAGTGGCGAGTGCTTGACGAGCCGGTGATACGCGAGAGACTTGGTGATGTCCGCAATCGCCCGAGGTCGTAGCCCCTGCGTCGCGATGTCGGTAATGCCAATGGGCTCGTCATTTCCTGGTAGCCCGTGACGATTTTGTGGTGACGACTGGACCACGTCAGCGTCCGCCACGACCAGCGTCACTCCGCTCCGTTGAAATACTCCCACTGACCTTCCGATACGACCGTTACGGAGTCGCCATCAACTCTGATGGCGGTGTGATCGTCGATGGCGTAGGTGGGTGCAGCATTGTCACGAGCCCAGTCGCGCGCATTACCCATCGTGTGGTCGGCGAAGATGGGATTGGGATTGTCAATGTGCACCCAGAGTGAAAAGGGTACGAGTCCCGTGCCCCGATCTTCAACCGACGTGACGGGACTATCAGGCCCGAAGTTGGCGCGATTCCACTCGAAGTCGCAGTTCAACTGACCCAGGGCAATGCTTCCCGCGCTGACCCCCACGTAGACCAGGTTGTCGAGGCGCGGCAGGAGCTCGGCGAGGCCCGAGGTCCGCAACCAGTAACTCAGATAGAGAACGTTGCCGCCCCACACCAGGATGGCGTCCGCCTCTTCGAGCGAAGGGATCCACGCCTCGGGGGGTAGGCTCGGGAGTGTCGACAGCTCGAGGAGTCCGAGAGATCGCCAGCCGAGATTGCACAGAGGACTGGAGGCTTCGCCACGGGCGGCCGCCATGGCGTTGCGACCGCCACCGGGGTAGGGGTAGATCGCGGTGGGGACAAAGAGAGCGTCGGCGGCACTCACCGGCTTACCCAGGAGGTCGGTCAGCGCACCGAGCAGGCCGTCGTTGGTGATGCCGCCGGACGTCAGGAGAAGTTTCATGACCCCTTCTCTATCACTCGAGCCGAGGGGTGATTCGAACGGGTGGGTGGTGGCAGCGGTCGTCAGCGGTGGGCGACAACTCTTTCGAGGCGCTCGAGCGTGAGTGGAGGGCGACCTAGGATTGCCACGTGTCGACGTCACCGTGGGAGCCACCCCTAGCTGGCAACGAGGCCGAGCATCTCGTGGGCGCCCTGAATCGATTGCGAGCGACCTTTCGGTGGAAGGCGGCTGACCTTGATTCCGCGGGTCTCGCGTTCCGGCTGCCTGGCGTGTCGTTGACACTCGGTGGGCTCCTGAAGCACTTGGCGTCGGTCGAGCACTACACCTTCACCGTCAAAGTTGATGGCGTGGCCCAAGACGAGCCGTGGCGCAGTCTGGACTCGTCGATCGCGGACGACTGGGACTTCACGTCGGCGGCGCTCGACAGCCCCGAAGATCTCTACGAGCTCTATGACCGGTCGGTGGCTAGGGCGCAACGTCGACTCGACCACTTGCTCGCCCACGGGGGTCTCGACCAGCGAGTTCACGCCGCGCACGGGGATGAGCACGCATCGCTGAGGCGCCTCGTCGTCGATCTCATCGAGGAATATGGACGACACACTGGTCACGCCGACTTGTTACGGGAGGCGCTTGACGGACGAGTCGGTGAAGACCCGACTGACGACTTCATTTGGCCCAAAGTAGTTGCTGATAGTTAGCGTCTCGGTCCGCCCACTGACTTCGCAGTGGCGATTGGATTTCTCACCTCACCTCACCGCAACGAGCGATTTGCTTCTAGTTCTGGACCAGGGAAATAGGGCTCAACCTGTTCGGTGTGACATCCACCGAATTCCAGGGCCGAGCGGGCACTGGAATTGAGGCACTAGCCGTCGTCCAGGCTACGAATTTCGCCCGTCCTCTCGCCAAATACCTGTTGGTGGAGGTAAGGAGATTCGAACTCCTGACCCCTTGCATGCCATGCAAGTGCTCTACCAGCTGAGCTATACCCCCGGAGGAACAACGATGCTAGCAGGCGGAGCGGACGATGAAAACTTCGTGCGGCGCCGGGTTGTATTTCCGCAGGAGATTTTGGACCCGTCCGTGACGAGGGATGCGGTCGCCGGGTGAGATGGGCGCTGGGGGAAGGGATCTAGCGTTGAGCCACTCAGAATGCTTCGCCCGTCGAATGCATCACCCGCGACAGCAGCTCAGCGAATTCCGCGGGGCGAGACCAGAAAGGTGAGTGGTCACTCGCCATCTCGACGACGTGATCGCATCGTCGGGCGATGTCGCGCTGGACCTCGGGCACGATTGCCTGGTCCCGTTGGCACACGATGTAGGTGGTGGGCACGCCCACTCTCCCCGAGGTCCTGGGCGTGCGAAAACTGGCCAGGGTCTGCGTGGTGACCCGGGAAATGGCGTCGGCGCGGGTGACGGCGTCGCAGTCACCGTAGAGGGCGAGGGCGGCGGGAATCGGATCGAGTGTGAGGAGTCCCTCGTCGCGTCGAATCGTGGCGTCGAGGGGCGAGCGCTGGCCGTATTCCTTCGTCACGTCACTCGCGGTCTGACCCTCGCGCGGCACCAGGGCGGCGAGATAGATGACGCTGCGCACGTTCGTTAGCCACGGCGCGGCCTGGGTGATGACCGCTCCGGCATAACTGTGGGCGACCACGACCACTGGACCGAGATCCTCGAGACACGAGCGCAGGTGGGTCACGTCGTTGCCCATATCGACCGCGGCCTCGCCACCGGCACTCGGTAGCTGTGGGGCACTCCACGCGAGACCACGCGCGTCGAGACAACGGCCGAGTCGGTCCCAGCACCACGGACCGTGCCAGGCCCCGTGAAGAAGAACCATCCTTGCTTCGTTCACGACCCCTCCTCGGCTCACTCTAGGTCGCCCGTACGTATTTCAACGAGACTCAGTGGGATATCGGGACTTAGGCACTCTGGGCAAGGACGCGGGTCATCTCTAGGTTGAACGTGGGGTGGTAATGGGGTTCCCGGCAGTGAAAGCAGGCGTGTGATGATTCAACGAACCGGAGCTATCGGTGACGAGGCTCGTTGGCGCGCCGGGGCGGTCGCCAAGACTCTGGCCGCGTTCAGTCTCGTTGCGGTATCTCTCAGCGTCATAGGGGGATCGGCTCCGGCGGCCCCGATCGCGCACGTATCGTCCGCGTGTCCGTGGGTGCGTGCGAGCCAACTGCACCAATTGACGCCGGGGATACTGGCCGACCAGGTAGTTGCACGAATGACACCCAGGGAATTGGCCAACTTCGTGGTGCTGAACCAAGTGGGAGCGATGGAGAACATCAACGTCGCCGTGCCGCGTCTGTGTATTCCGGCGCTCACCCTGGTGGACGGCCCCAACGGGGTGGGGGGCAACGCCACGGGCGTGACGCAATTCCCGAGTGAGATCTCTCTCGCCGCGACATTCAATCCGTCCATCACTCGCGACGTCGGTAAAGCGATGGGCCAGGAGACGGCGACCAAGGGCATCGACGTCTTACAGGGACCCGACCTCAATCTGGTGCGTTCGCCCTTGAGCGGCCGTGCCTTTGAGACCTACGGGGAAGACCCTTTGCTGGCGAGCGTGATGGGCGTGGCCGCCATTGAGGGTATCCAGTCGACCGGCGTGATGGCCCAGGCCAAGCACCTCGGGGCGTACACCCAAGAAAATGGTCGTTCGCGCCTGAATCAGAGCGTGACTTCGCGCGTGGCGAGCGAAATCTACGACGCGCCGTTCAAAGCAGCGGTGACGCAGGGGCACGTGGCGTCACTGATGTGCGCGATGGGTCAAGTCAACGGTGTCAATACTTGTTCTACCGCGTCGCGCTACGCATCGCTGGCGGCCTGGGGCTTCAACGGTTTCGTTCGCAGCGACTACGCCGCGGTCGATGCGCCAGCCCCGGCCTTTCGCGCCGGCATGAGTCTGATCAAGCCCGCCACGGCCGCGCAGATCACGACCCTGGTGACGAAGGGTCAGCTCGCCACGTCGACGTTGCGCGTCGCCGTCCAGCGCGTGCTCACCCAGATGTTCGCGTACGGACTCATCGCGCACCCGCGCACCCTGCGCTTGAGCGCCCCGGCGTCGAATCGCGCTCACGTCACGACGGCCCTGCAGGCGGCGCGTCAAAGCATCGTGTTATTGCAAAACAGCGGCCACGTGTTGCCGTTGGCCACGACGCTGCGGTCCGTGGCGGTCATCGGTGTGGGAGCCTACGACGCGGTCGTGACCCGCGGCGGCGGTTCGTCGGGGGTGCACGCGACGAGTCTCACCACGCCGCTCGCGGCACTGCGCAGTCTGTTGCCGCACACGCGGGTCAGTTACTCTCCTGGCGGGCTCGCGACGCTCGAGTACGACCCACTCGCGGCGGCGGACATCATCGGTGGCAAGGCACCCCCGTCGGAGTTGCCGATCGTGGCGCCGGGCGAGCCCGGCACCGCGGACCTCGTCATCGACAACGCCAAGACCGTGACCGCGGCGGCGCTGACGGCGTCGGCGCCGGGGACCGGTGAAGGGTGGAGTTCTTGGGAGGTGACCTTCGTCGCCAAGGCCACGGGGACCTACGTCGTCGGACTCCAAGACGTCGGTGATACGTGGCTCGCCCTCAACGGACGCGTCATTCTGGCCGACCGGGGCATTCACGGCCCCTACCCACTCTCGACGGCGGTCACCTTGACCAGGGGTGCGACGTACAAAGTGGTCGCTCGGTGGTTCTCTCTGTCGCCCAGCGCCACGCCGCGTTTTGGCATTGACTACGTCCAGCCTCAGATCAACTCGGCCGTCGCGGCCGCGAGGACTGCGCAAGTGGCAGTCGTCTTCGCCGCGAATCTGTTGACCGAAGGCGCCGATACGCCCTCGCTCGCCCTCCAGGGCGACCTCAATGCGCTGATTGAAGCGGTCGCGGCGGTGAATGCGCACACCGTCGTGGTCCTCAACACCGGGGGGCCCGTGTTGACACCGTGGCGCAGCCACGTGGCGGGCATCGTCGAGGCGTGGTACCCCGGGCAGCAAGGAGCTCAGGCAATGGCTCAAGTGCTGACGGGCGTGGTCGACGCTACCGGCCGCCTGCCGGTGACCCTGCCCACCAGTGATGCCGCGACGCCGGCGGCGACTCCGAGTCAGTTCCCCGGACAGCGTGGTCTCGTGAACTTCGCGGGTCTGGCTGACATTGGCTATCGCTGGTACGAGGCCAATAACGTGACGCCCGCCTTCGCCTTCGGCTACGGACTGAGCTACAGCACGTACGCCTGGAGTCACGTCGCAATCGCGCGGGCCGTGACGGGAGTGCGCGTGCAGCTCCAGGTCACCAATACCGGTGCGCGCACGGGGGTCGACGTGGTGGAGGTCTACGTGAGCTATCCCGGGGGCGTGGGCGAGCCCGCCGGGCAGTTGCGAGGATTCGCGCGCGTGGAGCTTCCCGCTCGCGCCACGCGTCCCGTGGTGATCACGTTGCCCGAGAGTGCCTTCACGTACGACCGTAACGGGGCGATGGTGGTGGCGACGGGTACCTACCGCATTGACGTCGCCTCGTCGGCACGCGACGTCATCGCCTCACAACTGCTAACTCTTCGCTGACATCACGGACGTCCGGTAAGAAACGTGACCGCTCGGACATAAAGGAATTCTTAGAGAGTAACTTCGTCGTCCTTAATCGTTTTTAGCGATGATGGGCTAGCGTAGGAAACTCCTGAAACCCACCCCCGAGTACCGGCGTGTCCCAGCGAAAGGTTGACTCCACATGCGAATTGTGACCCGCCGGGCGCCCCTGCGTCGCGTCGTCACGCTGTTCGCTCTGGTCTCTCTCCTGATCACGGGACTACCTGGTGTCGTGGGCGTCGTCGACGCCGCACCCCGAGCGCACGTCACCGTCACGCCCGCGGGGAAATGCCCGTGGATCATCGAGAGTCTGCGCCACCACGGGACCGCGCAGCAGTTGGCCCGTCAATTGGTCTCGCGCATGACTCCGCAAGAACTGGCGGACTTCGTCGTGCTGCACGCCAAGACCAGCACGGAGAACTACAACGTCGGGGTACCTCGCCTGTGCCTTCCGGCCCTGACCCTGGTGGACGGACCGGCCGGTGTGGCGAACAACGCGACGGGCGTGACCCAGTTCGCCAGTGAGTTGGCGGTGGCCGCTAGCTTCAATCCACTCCTCGCTCGCCAGGTCGGCTACGCCATAGGCCAGGAGGCTCTCTCGAAGGGCTTCGGCGTGCTGCAGGCTCCTGACCTGAACCTGATTCGCTCACCCCTGAGCGGTCGCGCCTTCGAGACGTACGGGGAGGACCCCTACTTGGCCAGTGTGCTCGGGGTGGCGACGATCGAGGGCATCCAGTCCACCGGCGTCATGGCTCAGGCCAAGCACCTCGGGGCCTACACCCAGGAGAACGCCCGCGCGCGACTCAACCAAATTGTGTCGAGCCGGGTGCTCAACGAGATCTACAACGCGCCGTTCCGCGCGGCGGTGACCCAGGGTCACGTCGCCTCGGTGATGTGCGCCATGGGATCGATCAATGGGGTCAACACTTGCTCGAGCCCGTGGCTCTACTCGACGTTGCGGCGCTGGGGGTTCAAGGGCTACGTCCGCAGCGACTACAGCGCCGTCACCATGCCGGCCCCGGCATTCCTCGCCGGCATGAGCCTCATCAAGCCCGCCTCCTCCTCACAGATCCTCGCCGCGCTCGCGAGCGGGCACCTGCGGATGTCGTCGCTGCGTTCGGCCGTGCGCGCGGTGGTCACCGAGATGTTCGCCTTCGGACTGATGGCGCATCCGCGCGTCGTGTCGTCAGCCACCCCGGCCACTTCACGCTCTCACACGCTGGTGGCGTTGCGCGCCGCGCGCGAAGGCATCGTGCTCTTGAAGAACGATGCGCACGTCCTGCCGCTCGCCAACGTGGGCACCGTCGCGGTCATCGGTGTCGACGCCACCGAGGGCATCATCACCCGCGGCGGTGGTAGTTCGGGAGTGCACGCGTCCTCACTCGAGACCCCCTACGCCGCCCTGCGCAAGGTCCTCAAACACGTTCACTTCACCTACGCGCTGGGCTCGCTAGCCGGCCTCACCTTCGACCCGCTCAACGTCAACGACGTAACGGCGGGCACCCTCCCCCCCGCGGAACTGCCGTCCGCTCTGAGGGTGCGTCCGGGTACCGGCGACGTGGCCATCGACCTGGGGGCCAAGGTGACGCCGGCGGCCCTGACCGCCACGTCGCCGGGGACGGGGGAGGGCTGGAGCAACTGGGACGTGACCTTTCGCGCGAAGCGAACGGGGACCTACGTCATCGGACTCGAGGACATCGGCGATACCTGGCTCTCCATCAACGGCCACGTCGTTCTGGCCGATCGCGGACTCCACGGTCCCTATCCGCAGTCCACCGCCATCCGCTTGGTGGCCGGACACAATTACACCGTGTTGGCCCAGTGGTTCTCGACCAGCGCCAAGACCACGCCGCGTTTTGGCATTGACTTCGTCCAGCCCCAGATCGATGCCGCGGTGGCCGCGGCGAGGAAGGCCCACACCGCGGTCGTCTTCGCGAGCAACCTGCTGACCGAGGGCGCTGACCTACCGACCCTCATGCTCCAGTCCAACTTGAACGCTCTGATCAGTGCCGTGGCCGCGGTGAACCCGCGTACCGTGGTGGTACTCAACACCGGTGGACCAGTACTGATGCCCTGGCGCGATCAAGTGGCTGGCATCGTGGAGGCCTGGTACGGCGGCCAGATGGCCGGCCCGGCAATCGCCCAAGTACTCGCGGGAGTCGTCGACGCCTCAGGTCGCCTGCCCGTCACCATGCCCGCGACCGCCGCCCAGATGCCCGCTGCGACGACCGCGCAGTTCCCGGGGATCGCCGGCACCGTGAACTTCGGTGGTCTGTCGGACCTCGGATACCGCTGGTACCAGACGAACGACGTCACCCCGGCCTACCCCTTCGGGTACGGGCTGAGTTATTCCACCTTCTCGTGGTCCGACGTCACCATGAGCCGCGCCGGCCCCGGTCCGGGGGCGGGGGTGAACGTCGCCCTCACGGTCACCAACACGGGTCATCGCGCCGGGGTCGACGTGGTTGAGGTCTACGTCAACTACCCCACGGGTCTGGGTGAGCCGCCCCTCCAGTTGCGCGGGATCGCGCGGGTGAACCTCGCAGCCGGGGCGTCGAAGAATGTCACCGTCACGGTGCCTTTCAGCGGTTTCACCTACGACAACGGCCACGCCATGGTGGTGGCCAGTGGCGTGTACAACGTGGAGCTCGCGACGTCGTCGGCCAGTGTGGTCGCGAGCCAGCCCTTCGTCTTCCTCTAGGTCGTCACGTTCTGCGCGGTGCGCGGTCGGGCACGTCGTCTTCCTTCGTGGGTGAACTCGAGGGTGAGCAACTCGGGGACTACTTCTCCACAACTTTTCATGTGTTCGTCGATCTACGGTCGATTCGGTAGTAGAAATGCCGAGCATTCTTTGGACGCAAGCATAGGATTGGTCGCGAATTCTCGGCTGCTTCCCGTGGTCTTGCCTGGTCAGTTGTCACTAGTGACCAGGACTTTCTGCGGCCAAATGAGGATGTGGCGATTCGTAGGAGTGCGGTATCACCAACAACACGGCCCCACAAAATAATTGATTTAGGAGTATCCATGAATAAGGCGTTTCGCACTCTGCTCGGTGCGCTCTCCCTCGCGGCCGCCCTGGTGGTCGCAGTGCCCGCTTCGGCGGGGGCGAGTGGGAGCGCGCCCAGTGCGTCCACGACCACGGCCTATTCGGTGAACGCCACCTACGCCACCCTCGAGGGTACGATTACTCCGAACGGTGCGGCGGTGAGCGCAGCATCCTTCTGCTACGGAACCTCGAGCACCCTGGCGGGGTGCACCAGTGCGAACCTCCCGAGTGCCGACCTGACCAATCTGACCGCGGTCTCATCCAATGACCCGGTCGGCCTCTTGGTGAGTGGTCTGGCGCCGGGCACCACGTATTTCTATTCCCTGTCGGCCACTACCACCAACGGCACCGCGACGTCGACCGCGCCCTACGGAACCTTCACGACTCCCGCGGCCGGGCCCTTCTCGTGCGCACCCGCGCTCTACCAGGTGTCGGGTACCGGCAACGGGCAGCTCTACCAACTCAACATCGCGGCGAACAACTTCTTCACCATCGGTACCTCGGCCGGCGTCGGGGTCAACGCCCTGGGCTACAACACCGTCGACAACTACATGTACGCGATCTACCAGACCAGCCTCTACCGGGTGGACAACTCCGGCACGTGGACCAATCTAGGTAGTGTCGCCGGCTTGACCAGTGGCCCCATCGCCGGCGATTTCTACCAGGGTCAGCTCCTCGTCTCCGGGGGAAACTCCAACGCCTGGCAGCGAGTGAACGTCTCGACCCTCAGCGCCAGCAATCTGACCATGACCAGCGGCACCGTCGGGAGCATCACGACGGGAGCGACCTGGGGCGCCGCCGACATGACCGTGCAGGGGAACTACGCCTACGGTCTCAAGAACACGACCCTGTACGTCGCCGACCTCGCGACCGACACCATCGCGTCGACGACGGTCGCGGGTCTTCCCAGTACGGGTAGTTACGGGGCGGCCTACTCCGACGCCAACGGCAACGCGTACTTCTACAACAACGGCACCTTTAGCGTCTACGAAATTCCTTCGGCCCAGTTGACGGCCGCTCTCGCGGGCACCACGCCGACGGCCAATGCAGTGGGATCGGGCCCCTCGACCCCGAATCTGGCGACACCGAATGATGGCGCCGACTGCCCCAACGCGCCGAGTTTGTACTCGCCGGCCGTGAACCCCCCGACGACGGGCACCGTAACCTCCACGTCCGCCGTCGTCAACGGCGTCGTGTCGCCCGACGACGAAACGCTCACGGCGGTCGACTTCTGCTACTCGACGTCGTCGACCACGAGCACGGCGGGTGCCCTCTCCGCCAGTCCGACGTGTGTCGCGGTGGACCCGACGACCTACCCCTTCGGCACCTGGACCGGAACGCAATTGAACAACGTGGCGTCGACCCTGACGGGGCTCCAGGCGTGTACGCAGTACTTCTATCAAGCCACCGCGACGAACGCCTCGGGCACGAATTACAGCACCGTGGAGAATTTCACGACGTCGGGGTGTCTTAGCGTCCAGACCATTGCGGTCACCCTCACGCCACCCGGTCCCCTGACCATCAGCCAGACGTCCACCGCCTCGGCCTCGGGCACGTCCGGCACTGGCGCGATCAGCTACGCCATCGACACGGGCACCAACGGGCACCCGTCAGCGGCGGGCTGTGCCGTCAATGCGCTCACCGGCGTCGTCAGCGCGACGGGCATCGGCACGTGCTACGTCGACGCGACGATCGCCGCGGACGCGACCTACGCCGCCGCCACGAGTACCGACGCCGCACTCGTCTTCACCCCCAATACCCAGACCATCACCTACACGTCGAGTGATTACAGCGCCTCACCCGGTACGACCTACACTCCCGCCGCCACCGGGGGCGCTTCCGGGAACCCCGTGACGTTCAGCATCAATCCGTCATCGTCGAGCGTGTGCTCACTTTTGGCCGGCGTGGTGACCTTCCTCAGCGCGGGCATTTGCACCATCAACGCCGATCAAGCGGGGAACGTGGATTACCTCGCCGCCGCCACAACTCCACAGATCATCGCCGTAGCGAAGGCGAATACGACGACGATCATTGTGTCGTCCGCCCCAACGCCCGCGCTCAGTGGCGTGCCCGAGGACTTCTCCGTCACCGTGGCACCCGTGGCTCCGGCGACGAACATCCCGACGGGCGCCGCGACGGTGGATGACGGTCACGGTGGATTCTGCACCGCCACGTTGGACTCGAGCGGGAATGGTCATTGCCAAATTACTGAGTCGACCGCTGGTCCCTATAGCGTCACGGCGTCGTACAACGGCGACTCAAATTTCAACACGTCGTTCAGTGCGCCGTTGGCAATTACCTTCGCCACCTCCGTCACCTTGTCCTTCTCCCCGGGCACCGGCACTGGTTCGGTCACCCCGGTGACCGTGAACCAGGGATCGTCGGTCACGTTGCCCGGTTCCACCGGACTC
>Ga0209698_10003039_pt1 | contig 18769 bp, 16 predicted proteins | sample LitLauG_LLR_2012_FD_187203 | JGI IMG/M metagenome (GOLD analysis project Ga0209698, IMG submission 187203) | Freshwater sediment microbial communities from Pennsylvania, USA - Little Laurel Run_MetaG_LLR_2012 (SPAdes) (version 2) | ecosystem: Environmental > Aquatic > Freshwater > Creek >...
CAGCCATTCTTGAACCCGTGCGAGATGCTCGTTTGCACCCCTCTCAGCTGGCCCGAATATGCCGAAAACAGGTGGCTTGATTATGGTGAGAGGTGACACTTGCCGCCGCCCAGGTTCTTGACAGCCTTGGAGTGGAACGTGGCTTGAGGAAACTTGACCGTGTTGAACCAAGTGGCATTGGGCAGTTCGGCGTCGGTCTCGGGCGCGCCGAGCGTGGCGCTGGCGACGTCGACCGTCAGGGCCATCTTGCTGGCCTCTGGTTCGGCGGGGTCGAAGCTCAGCTGGGCGTCGAAACGCTTGAAACGTCCCTCAACGGGCACGCCCATCTCCTTTATGACAAACACGATTTCGCTTTGAGCGGACACCAGCTTTTGCTGGGCGAGGGCGACCGAGGCAGCACTCAGCGACAAGGCAGCGACGGCGGCGGCGTAGAAGAGTCGAAGCGTTTTCATGAAAGCTCCAATTGAATGTGGTTATGCTTGCGGTGAGTTCATCGGGGGCGGGGCCACATGCGGTTCACGAGGCCGTCTCTGTCCCACCAGAGGTGTTTCAAGGCCGCCGCGATGTGCAGCGAAGCCAGCCCAAGCAGCGCGAATGCGCTTATCTCGTGCCACGGTTTGATGAGGGCGGCCAACGCTCTGTCGGCGGGCACGAAGTCGGGCAAGGGCAGCACGCCGAAGACGACGATGGGGAAGCCAGCAGCAGAGCTATAGGTCCAGCCGATGAGCGGCACGGCGAAGAACAGGATGTAGAGTCCCGTGTGGGTCGCCTCATGTGCCCAGCGCTGCCAGGTGGGCATCGCTGCCGAGATGCGTCCCGGCAATGCTGGCGGGCGGTGGGTCAGGCGCCAGGCCAAGCGCAGTACCGACAGGGCCAGGAAACACATCCCCGCCCACTTGTGCCAGTTAAAGAGCTTCACCCGCAGCAGTGAGAACGGCAGGTTGCCCATGTATAGGCCCAGACCGAAAACGGCCACGACAGCTAAGCCCAGAGCCCAGTGCAGAACGATGGCTGTGCGGCTGTAGCGCGGCTCCGTTGGGGCTTCGGCTGACGCCGAACCGCGTGGGATGTCATCGCAAAGGGTCGTTGAATCTAGATGGATGGTGTTCACTTGGTATCCTCTGCAGCGATTGGTGCCTGCCATGGGTACGAATGATGGAGACCGCCACGCATTCTGAGAAGACGGTATATTGAGATGTGAACCATCTGTTTTGGCGATGGAAGGACATTCAAATGCTCGATGGCGTCTCCCTGGACCAGCTCAGAACCTTCATAGCTGCCGTTGACGAGGGGAGCTTCTCCGCGGCGGCTCGCAAGCTCAATCGCGTGCAGTCAGCCGTCAGTGGCTGGGTCGGCGGTTTGGAGGAGCAAATCGGTGTTGTGCTCTTTGACCGCTCCGGCAGGTTTCCCAAGCTGACCGCGGAGGGCGTGCTGTTGCTGGCAGACGCCCGGAACATCGTGTCTGGCGTCGACACATTGAAGGCACGCGCCAAGTTGATGGCCGCAGGACTAGAGGCCGAGCTGTCGGTCGTGGTTGATGTGTTCTTTCCGACAGCGCTTGTCAGCACGGCGGCGAAGGCATTCGCGACACGGTTTCCGCTGACGCCGCTGCGTCTCTTCGTCGAGGGGCTGGGTGCGGCCTATCAACCTGTCTTGGATGGTCGATGCAGCCTGGGCATCCTGCTTACATTGCAAGTGCCCTTTCCGTCACTGGTTAGCGAGCGCCTTGGCGAGCTGCCGCTAGTCTCGGTCGCTGCAGCAAATCACCCACTTGCGAGCTTTGGCCATCGAATTCCAAGAACCGTGCTGACAAAACATGTTCAGCTCGTGCTTACGGACCGGTCGGAAATGACCGTCGGCAGGGACTATGGAGTCGTATCTCCGTCCACGTGGCGCTTGGCCGACCTGTCGACCAAGCATGCGTTCCTAAAGGATGGCCTTGGATGGGGCGGCATGCCCTTGCACATGGTCGAGAAGGACCTGGCGGATGGCACGCTGGTTGTGCTGGATGTAGACGACATGCCACGCACCGGCCTCATGTTGACGATGTCCGCGTATCACAAAGCGTCAGAACCCCCTGGACCTGCTGGCAGGTGGCTTATCGACTACCTAAAGACCGCGTGGCAGCACTGGGAGGCTGGTGTGTGAAACACGTGGTCGTGTAAGTACTCGGTCGTGCATAACCGCACCTGGCCGTGGGGGAGAAAAATAGGTCGCATTACGGAACTGCCCGCTGCGACCGGTGACCTGCCCAAAGCGGTCATTCGCGGTGGATCCAGGCTCCGTGCGTGTTGAACACGAGAGCGCCTGGCGCGGCAGTTAACGCGCTATCGCTGCAATTTCGCAGCTCCGAAATTTCCCGACTGAATCAACTCACGCGATCTGCGGCGCCGGATGGTACGGCTGGACTGTCGCCGCGAATTTCGTATTCCGCAAAAATCCCGACGGACTTTATATGTCTCCGACGGACTCAATTTGGCACCAACAGCGACCACCAAATCCCGCACCGATCACTCCACCGTCACGGATTTCGCCAGGTTCCGCGGCTTGTCCACGTCGGTGCCGCGTGCCAATGCCGTGTGATACGCCAGCAGCTGCAGCGGCACCACGTGCAGGATGGGCGAGAGATCCCCGTAGTGCTCCGGCATGCGTATGACGTGCAGGCCCTCTTCGGCGTGCATGCGCGTGTCGGCGTCGGCGAACACGTAGAGCTGGCCGCCGCGCGCCCGCACCTCCATCATGTTGCTCTTGAGCTTCTCCAGCAGCGCGTCGTTGGGCGCCACCGTCACGACCGGCATGGCCTCGGTCACCAGCGCCAGCGGACCGTGCTTGAGCTCCCCGGCCGGGTAGGCCTCGGCGTGGATGTAGCTGATCTCCTTGAGCTTGAGCGCGCCTTCCAGGGCGATCGGGTAGTGCAGGCCGCGCCCGAGGAACAGGGCGTGCTCCTTGCGCACGAAGGTCTCGCTCCAGGCGATGATCTGCGGCTCCAGCGCCAGCACGCTTTGCACCGCAGCCGGCAGGTGGCGCAGGCGGCGGATGGCGTCGGCCTCCTCGTTGGCGCTGAGCGAGCCCTTGGCCTTGGCGATGGCATTGGCCAGCAGGTAGAGCCCGACCAGCTGCGTGGTGAAGGCCTTGGTCGAGGCCACGCCGATCTCGGTGCCGGCTCGCGTGAGGAACAGCAGCTCGGTCTCGCGCACCAGCGCGCCGGTGGCGACATTGCACATGGCCAGCGTATGCGTCATGCCCAGGGCCTGCGCGTGCTTGAGCGCGGCCAGCGTGTCGGCGGTCTCGCCCGATTGCGAGATCGCCACGACCAGGGTGCGCGGATTGGGCACCGAGCGCCGGTAGCGGTATTCGCTCGCCACCTCGACATTGGCCGGGATGCGGGCGATCGACTCGATCCAGTAGCGCGCCGTGCAGCCGGCGTAGTAGCTCGTGCCGCAGGCCAGGATGAGCACGCTGTCGATATCGCGCAGGACATGCGTCGCCTCGGCGCCGAAGGCGCCGAGCGCCACCGAGTCGGCCTGCTCGAGCGTGTCGGCGATGGCCTTGGGCTGCTCGAAGATCTCCTTCTGCATGAAATGCCGGTAGGGTCCGAGCTCCACTGCGTTGGAGAACGCCTGCAGCCGGCGCTCGGGCCGCTGCGCCGGCTGGCCCTGCGCATCGACCACGCGCACGCTCTCCAGGCGTACATCGACGATGTCGCCGTCCTGCAGGAAGACGAAGCGCTCGGTCGCGCCGGCCAGTGCCAGGGCGTCCGAGGCGAGGAAATTCTCGCCATGGCCCAATCCGGCAACCAGCGGGCTGCCGGCGCGCGCGCCGACGATGCGCTGCGGCTCCTGGGCATGCAGCACGGCGATCGCGTAGGCGCCCTGCAGCCGGCGCACGGCTTTTTGCACGGTGTCGAAGAGGTCGCCCGTGTACAGGGAATCGATCAGGTGGGTCAGCACCTCGGTATCGGTCTGGCTGTCGAATTCGTAGCCCTGGGCCAGCAGGTCGCCGCGCAGCGCCTCGTAGTTCTCGATGATGCCGTTATGCGCCAGGGCGATGCGCGCCGGGCCGCGCGCCGCGTCGCGGCCGGGTCCGTGCGAGAAGTGCGGATGGGCGTTGCGGGTGGTCGGCGCGCCATGGGTGGCCCAGCGCGTGTGGGCGATGCCAGTGCTGGCCTGGAAGTGGGTCGTCTGCTCGTCGAGCTCGGCGACCCGCGCCACGCTGCGCACCCGCTCGAGCCGGCCGCCGCGGTGCGCGGCGACGCCGCATGAGTCATACCCGCGGTACTCGAGCCGCCGCAGGCCCTCGACGAGCAGGGGAACGATATTTCGCTGCGCTACCGCGCCGACGATTCCGCACATGCTGTTGGCCTTCCGTGTTGGCCTTTCTGTTTGACGGTCTCGATCCCAGGACGAGTCGGCAACCACGCCCGGTTCGGCCTATCCGTTTTAGGTCCGCCGCCGGCCCGGGTGGTTCCACGCCGCCCGCGACGGCCGTACCGCCCGCCGGTTCATCCCTGCCGATGATAGGTCCAATGGCCGGCGCCACCCATTGCCCGGCTCGAACGGAAGCGGCAGGCGTCCGAAGAGCACATGGCACGGCGCCCGTCCGAACGGGCCCGCCACCTGGCGCCCTGGCGGCCCGTGCACCGTCTGGCGCCTGGCCGACCCGCCCGTTCGTTCCACAAAATCGGCATACCGGCATAACGGTTCCGGCTTCGCCAGAGCGGGAACGGTCGAAACGCCGGGGTGCGCCGCCTCCGGACGGCGCGCCCCCTGGCCTTACAATATGCGGTTTCCCCTTGCGTTCGCGACCTTGTCCGCGCCGTACACCACGGCAGGCCCTCTCGCCATGAAAACCTCCATCGAATCCCGCGAAACCCTGGCCGTGGCGCAAGTCGCCGGTGGCGGCCCGATCGAAACCGACGCGGTCATCGTCGGTGCCGGCCCGGTCGGCCTGTTCCAGGTCTTCGAGCTGGGCCTGCTCGAGATCAAGGCCCACGTGGTGGATTCCCTGGCCTATGTAGGCGGCCAGTGCGTCGAGCTTTATCCGGACAAACCGATCTACGACATCCCCGCCGTTCCGGTGTGCACCGGGCGCGAACTCACCGACGCCCTGCTCAAGCAGATCGCGCCCTTTGGCGCCACCTTCCACCTGGGCCAGACCGTCACCTTGCTGGAACGCCAGGAAGACGGGCGCTTCCGCCTGGAAACCTCGCGCGGCGTGCGCTTCCTGACCCGTACGGTGTTCATCGCGGCCGGCGTCGGCGCCTTCGAATCGCGGCCGCTGCGCGTGCCGGGCATCGAGAAATTCGACGGTACGCAGCTGTTCTACCGCGTCAAGAGCCCGGCAGAGTTCGCCGGCAAGGATCTGGTCATCGCCGGCGGCGGCGATTCGGCGCTCGACTGGGCGCTCAATTTCGCGCAGGAAGGGCCGCACCAGGCCGGCAGCGTCATCCTGCTGCACCGGCGCGACGGCTTTCGTGCGGCGCCGGCCAGCGTCGCCCGGATGCGCGAGCTGTGCGAGCAGATGCAGATGCAGCTGCTGATCGGCCAGGTCGGCGGTTTCGAAGAGCGCGACGGGCGGCTGAGCGCGCTCAAGGTCACCGGCACCGATGGCGTGACGCGCGTCGTCCCGCTCGATGCGCTGCTCGTCTTCTTCGGCCTGTCGCCCAAGCTGGGCCCGATCGCCAACTGGGGCCTGGCACTGGAGCGCAAGCAGATCGTCGTCGACACCGAGAAGTTCCAGACCACCGTTCCGGGCATCTTCGCGGTGGGCGACATCAACATCTACCCGGGCAAGAAGAAGCTCATCCTGTCGGGCTTCCACGAGGCCGCGCTGGCGGCCTTCGGCGCCGCGCCGTACATCTTCCCGAACAAGCCGATCCACCTGCAGTACACCACGACCTCGCCCAAGCTGCACAAGGTGCTCGGCGTCGAGACGCCGGTCTTCGACGACTGAGCGGCCCGCCGCGGCCCCATGTATCGCCTGCCCCCCGCCCTCCAGACGCTGATCTGGCTCAACGTCGCCGTCTACTTCCTCGACGACGCCCTGTTCGACCACGCGCTGGCGCACTGGCTGGCGCTCTATTCGTTCGGCCCGGCCGAACCCGGGACACCCGGCTTCGAGCCCTGGCAGCTGCTGACCTACGGCTTCATCCACGGCGGCTTCCTGCACCTGTTCGTCAACCTGTTCGGCCTGGCGATGTTCGGCGGCGACGTCGAACGCGCCTGGGGCAGCCGGCGCTTCGTCGCGTACTACTTTGTCTGCGTGCTCGCCGCCGGGCTGACCCAGGAGGCCTACGCCTGGCTGGCCGGCGCCCCGGGCGTATCGTTCGGCGCCTCGGGCGGCCTGTTCGGCGTGCTGCTCGCGTTTGCCGTGCTGTTCCCGCAACGGCGCATCGTGCTGCTGGTCGTGCCGCTGGCGATCATGCTGTTTTCGCCCTACCCGATGGTCGGCGCCTTCGGTGGCGTGTTCGCCTTGCTGGTCGGCGCCGCGGTGGCGTACCCGCGCCGCTGGATCCTGCTGCCCTTGGTGCCGGTGCCCATGCCGGCGCGGCTCTTCGTCACCTTGTACGGCCTGGCCGAGCTCTTCCTGGGCGTGACCGGTACGCAGGCCGGGGTGGCGCATTTCGCCCACCTGGGCGGGCTGCTGGGCGGCTGGCTCATGATCCGCTACGCCAAGCTGCCGCGCCCGGTCGACTGAGCCGCCAGGACGGGCGCTGGGGCCATCGCAGGCGCCGGCGCGTGCACGCAGGCGTGGCGCAGCGAACCGTGCGCGGCGGCTCCTCCCGAGCATGGCGTTTGCCGAATCGCGCGGCCTGATTAACGTGCCTCCCTCACCGATGGGGGAAGCGCATGCCGATCCGCCGCCCGCCAGACCTTGCGCGGCCCGCCGCCACGCCGCGGGCCGCTTGCACCTTGTCCATTGCGCGCTCGCGCCGCCTGTGCCTGTTCGGCCTTGGCGCGCTGCTCATCGGCCGCCGCGCTCCGGCGCAGGCGGCTCTGGCGGGCGCGGTCGCGCAAACGTCGCCGCCTCTTGAAGCACTGCCGCGCGCGCTGTGGGTCACGCGGCCCCAGGCGCAGGAGAGCGTGCGGGCCGTCTACTGGGCCGAAGGCCGGCTGCAGGCAGAAGGCTACCGCGCGCTCACCCACATCTACCGTGACCTGCAGGCCAACCGCCAGCACCCGGTCGCGCTGGCGCTGCTCGATCTGAACTTCGCCCTGCAGACCGCCGTGCGCACCTACTTCGGGCCGCGCCCCGTGGTGCTGTTCTCGGGCTACCGGACGGCGGCCACCAATGCACGGGTCGGCGGCGTCGAACCCAGCATCCACGCCACCGGCCAGGCCGACGACTACATCTTCGAAGGCCTGTCCCTGGCCGACAACTTCCGCCTGGCGCGCTATTTCCAGGTCGGGGGCCTCGGCCTCTACCCGGAACGCGGCTCCCTCCACAAGGACGTCGGCGCGCCCCGCTCGTGGATCACCCGCGGCCGCTAGTTCCGGAACATCGAACCGTCTTGCCATCGACCATGCGTTATTCCCATGAAGTCCTGCTCGCCGGCGCCTTGCTGGCGGCGGCCGGTTGGTACGCGCGCGCGCCTACCGACACCGCGGGTCGCGCCGCCTATCTGTGCGCCCCGATCGACACCGCCACGCAGCTCATCGTGCGGCTGCAGGCCGCCCTGAGCGACCATGACCAGGTCGTGCCGCCATTCGATTCCCGCATGCCCGATCTGGCGCGCGATTGCCAGCGGCTGATCCTGCGCCTTGACGGCGCTGGAGTCGGCCGATGACCCCGCAGCGGCCGGCCTTGCCGCGGCGCCCTGCGCGCCGCGCCGTCGGCCTCATGGCGCCCACCCGTGGCTTGCTGCTGCTCCTGGGTGCCTGCTGCACGGCGCTGGCGCAAGCCGAGCTCGACGCGCGCGCGCCCCTCGGCGTGCGGCTGCCGCCCTTGCTCGTGGGCATCGCTGCGGTCGCCGCGGGCGCTGCAACGCCCATGCTCGAACCGGCGACGCCGCCATCGCCTGCCGGCGCCGAACTGCCGCCCGTCTCGCCGGCGGTTGCGGATTCGACCCAATCGGCGCTGGCAGGCCGCCCCAACGGCGCCGCGCGCTCGGGCCGAACCGACTGATCGCGCTGGCCCCAGGCCGCGGCCACGCGATGCGCGCCGCGCATCTGGAGGCATCAGCCCCAGCACCTCGCGCACATGAATCCCGAAATCATCAACCGGCCGCAACCCGACGAATCCTCGATCGCGGGGGCAGCGCCAGCTGGCCGGCGAGACCCCGGGGCGGCAGCGGCCCTGCTGCAGGCGCTGCGCACGCGGTTTGCCGCGCTGGCGCAAGCGCTGGGCGCGCACTCGGCCACCCCCGGCATGCCGGCCTCCGGCATGGACCACCTGCTCGATGCGCTGCTGAACTGCGCCGCGGCCCTGCAGCTGTCGAGCCTGCGCCTGCACGATCAGCCCGTGGCCGGCGCAATCCGCGCGCAGCGCGATGGCCAGGATTTCGAGCTGGTCGATTGCCCGCCGCCCCTGTTACGCGAGCTGCAGGACGAACTCCTGCGCAGGGTCGAAATCGGCCGTACGGCGCTGCGCCTGCCTTGGCATGCCCGTCCCTTGTTCTGGCCGGCAGCGGGCGCCACCGGTGCCGCCGGCGATTCCGGCGTGCCCGGCGGCAGCCTGCAAATCGAGCTGCGGGCCTGTCCGATCGCCGACGGCCGATTGTCCGTGTTTGTGCAGCTGCGCCCGGCGGCGGCGGATATTCCGCCACTCGAAGCGCTCGGCCTCGAAGCCCATGATGCCCTCGTGCTGCGCCGGGCGCTGCGCCAGCCCCAGGGCCTCTTGCTGCTGGCCGGCCCGCGCGGCGCCGGCCTGACAACTACGGCCTATGCCCTGCTCGATACCCTGGGCGGCGCCGCGCCGGCGGCACCCTGCGTGCTCGCGGTCGAAGCGGCCGCGGCGCGACCCACGCCGCACTGGCTGCAGTGCGCACCGGTCGCGCCCGGCGTCATGCCCGGCGTCGATCCATGCGGCCTCACCGCGGTCGCACCGGACGTGATCTTCCTCGACGTGTTGCCGGCGGGCGCCAGCGGCGCGGCTTACCTGCACCAGGCGACGATGGCCGTTGCCGAGGGCACGCTGGTCGTCCTGGCGCTGCGCGCCGAGCGCGCCCTTCACACCCTGGGCAGCCTGCGCGTGCAAGGCGTGTTGCCGGCCGACCTGGCGCCGCATCTGTTGCTCGTCATGGCGCAGCGCCTGGTGCGCCGGCTCTGTCGGTACTGCGCGCAGCCCGACGATTCCGCCGAACTGCGCGCCGTCCTCGCACGCGCCGCCAATTCGTGGCTGCGCGAGGGTGCCCTGCGCGGCGCCCGGGCTCATCCGGCGGGGTGCGCACAGTGCGGCGGCAGCGGTTATCACGGCCGCGCGCTGCTCTACGAACTGCTCGAGATCGACGCTGGCGTGCGGGCCATGATCGAAGAGGGCGTCGGCCAGATCGAGCTCGAGCAGCGCCTGCTGGTCGATGGCCGCAGCATCTGGGACCAGGGCATCCGCCTGCTGGCGCGCGGCAAGATCTCGCTGGCCGCGCTGCGCGCCGCATTGCGCGAGCCCTCCTGATCCCGGTATGGCGGGTAATCCCTAATTTTCCCGAGTACTTACCCCCTAATTCGGCGACATTGCTTGAGATCCGGCGCAATGCACCGATATAACCCGGTAAGGGCGGCGACCAAAACCGTTCTGCGGCACGGAATGACCTTAAATTCCCCTCGGAATGCCTCGATGGAAAACCCGGGGAACTCGCGGGATGGTCGCGGACTCCAACGTCAGGAAGGCGGCTTTGCCATGAACATGGTCTACAACAGTTCGAACTTCTGCGTGGTGCAGTTCTCCGATTTTGGCGAAGCCGGCAAGCATCCGGCCGGCGGTTTCGAGATCATGGACAAGGGGCTGCGCCGCGAGATCTTCCTCGATGGCAAGCAGGCCGAGTCGTTCCAGAACGATGTCGCCCGCATGATCTCCGAAGAGATCTCGCCCGACGATTTCGACGCCTTTCTCCAGGGCTATGCCGGCCTGATGACCCAGACCGTCGCGCTGCACTGATCCCCCGGTGCCTGGTGGGTCGCACGCCGTGCGGGTCCCGGAACCGGCCAGCGTGAGGACATTGCCGTCCAGGCAACACTGCGCGGCGGCCGCATCGGCCTGACCGGCCCCTTTTCGCCCAGGACGGCGCGATCGCGGACGGCGCGATACTGGACTGCGCGATGCCGGACGGCACCAACCCCGACTGTGTAATTCCGGACTGCGCAATGCCGGACTGCGCAATGCCGGACCGATAGATGCCGGACCGCGAGATTCCGCCCTGCGCAATGCCGGACTGCCCGATGCCGGCTCCGGCAATGTCAGCTTGCCCGATTCCGGCCCAGGCCATGGCAGCCTGCGCGATGCCGTCCGGCCATCAATGACCGGCCGGTCATGCGCCGGTGCGGCCATCCGCCCTCCCGGGTCGCGGTTCCCCGGCCCGCCACCGTGAATCCGCCCGGCGCACCCGCGCGGCCCTCCGTACAATGGACAGCCGAAGAGAAGGCCCAGCCATGAACAGCAGCGTTGCCACCCCCATCGCCGATCGGCCCGGCCCCGCCGGTGCCGCCGCCTTGACGCCCGACGAGCAGAACACGGAACAGCGCCTGCGCGCCCTGATGACGCGCCGCCTGGTCGTGCTCGACGGCGCCATGGGCACGATGATCCAGCGCTACAAGCTGTCCGAGGCCGATTTCCGCGGTACCGATCGCAGCCAGCGTTTCGCCCATCATCCGGTCGACCTGCGCGGCAACAACGAGCTGCTGCAGTTGAACCGCCCCGAGATCATCCAGCAGATCCACGAGCAGTACCTCGAAGCCGGCTCCGACATCGTCGAGACCAATACCTTCGGCGCGACGCGCATCGCCCAGGCCGACTACGGCCTCGCCGACCTGGCCTACGAGATGAACCTCGAGGCGGCGCGCGTCGCCCGCCGCGCCTGTGCCCGCTACGCCACCGCGGAGCGGCCGCGCTTCGTCGCCGGCGCGATGGGCCCGACGCCGCGCACCGCGTCGATCTCGCCCGACGTCAACGATCCGGGCGCGCGCAACGTCACCTTCGCCGAACTGGCCGCGGCCTACGGCGAGCAGGCCCGCGGCCTGCTCGACGGCGGCGCCGACCTGCTGCTGGTCGAGACCATTTTCGACACGCTCAACGCCAAGGCCGCCGTGTTCGCCATCGAGGAAGAGTTCGAGCGGCGCGGCCTGCGCGTCCCGGTGATCATCTCGGGCACAGTGGCCGACGCCTCGGGCCGCATCCTCTCGGGGCAGACGGTCGAGGCCTTCTGGAATTCGCTGCGCCACGCGCGGCCGCTGGCCATCGGCCTGAACTGCGCGCTGGGCGCGGAGAAGCTGCGGCCCTATGTCGAGGAGCTGTCGCGCATCGCCGACACCTTCGTCTGCGTCTACCCGAATGCCGGCATTCCCAACCCGATGTCCGATACCGGCTTCGACGAGACGCCGGCCATCACCTCGCGCCTGATCCAGGAATTCGCGCGCAGCGGCCTGGTCAACATTGTCGGCGGCTGCTGCGGCACCACGCCCGAGCATATCCAGGCCATCGCCAAGGCGATCGGCGGCCTGCCGCCGCGCGTGCCGCCGGTGCTCGAGCCCAAGCTGCGCCTGTCGGGGCTCGAGGCGCTCAACCTCGGCCGCGACGCGCTGTTCGCCAACGTCGGCGAGCGTGCCAACGTCACCGGGTCACGCCAGTTCGCCCGCCTCATCCTCGAGGAGCAGTACGAGCAGGCGGTCGCGGTGTCGCGCCAGCAGGTGGAGAACGGCGCGCAGATCCTCGATATCAACATGGACGAGGCGATGCTCGATTCGCCCGCCGCCATGCGCCGCTACCTGAACCTGATCTCCGCCGAGCCGGACATCGCCCGCGTCCCCTTCATGATCGACAGCTCCAAGTGGTCGGTGATCGAGGCCGGCCTGCAGTGCGTGCAGGGGCGCTGCATCGTCAACTCGATCTCGCTCAAGGAGGGCGAGGCCGAGTTCCTGCGCCAGGCGCGGCTGGCGCGGCGCTACGGCGCGGCGATGGTGGTGATGGCCTTCGACGAGCAAGGCCAGGCCGACACCCTGGCCCGGCGCAAGGCGATCATCGCGCGCAGCTGCCGGCTGCTCATCGAGACCGCCGGCGTGGCGCCCGAGGACATCATCCTCGACCCGAACATCTTCGCCATCGCCACCGGGATCGAGCAGCACGACGCCTACGCGGTCGATTTCCTCGAGGCCACGCGCTGGATCCGCTGCACGTATCCGGCGGCGCACGTGAGCGGCGGGGTGTCCAACGTGTCGTTCTCGTTCCGCGGCAACGATCTCGTGCGCGAGGCCATCCACACGGTGTTCCTGTACCACGCGATCCGCGCCGGCATGACCATGGGCATCGTCAATGCCGGCCAGCTCGGGGTCTACGAGGACATCGAGCCCGAACTGCGCGAGTGCGTCGAGGACGTCGTGCTCAACCGGCGCCCCGATGCCGGCGAGCGCCTGGTGCAGCTGGCCGAGCGGCGCAAGGGCGCCGGGCGCAAGCGCGAGGAGGAGCTCGCCTGGCGCGCCGCGCCGGTCGAGCAGCGTCTGGTGCACGCCCTGGTCCACGGCGTGACGCAGTTCGTGATCGAGGACACCGAAGAGATCCGCCAGGATATCGAGCGGCGCGGCGGCCGGCCGATCGAGGTCATCGAGGGGCCGCTGATGGACGGCATGAACGTCGTCGGCGACCTGTTCGGCAGCGGCAAGATGTTCCTGCCGCAGGTCGTCAAGTCGGCGCGCGTCATGAAGCAGGCGGTGGCGCACCTGGTGCCGTACATCGAGGCGCAGCGCGCGGCCAGCGGCGAGGCGGCGCGCTCCAACGGTCGCATCGTCATCGCCACGGTCAAGGGCGACGTGCACGACATCGGCAAGAACATCGTCTCGGTCGTGCTCCAGTGCAACAACTACGAGATCATCAACCTCGGCGTGATGGTGCCGGCCGAGAAGATCCTGCAGGCGGCGCGCGACGAGCGCGCCGACCTCATCGGCCTGAGCGGGCTCATCACGCCCTCGCTCGAGGAGATGGCCCACGTCGCCGCCGAGATGGAGCGCCAGGGTTGGACCATCCCGCTGCTCATCGGCGGCGCCACCACCTCGCGCATGCACACCGCGGTCAAGATCGCGCCGCGCTATTCCGGTCCGGTGCTGCACGTCGGCGACGCGAGCCGCTCGGTCTCGGTCTGCCAGGCGCTGCTGTCGCCCGAGCAGCGCGCCGGCTTCGTCGCCGAGCAGGCCGCCGAATACGAGCGCCTGCGCCGCCAGCACGCCGGCAAGAAGGGACCGGAGCTGATCCCCCTGGCCGAGGCGCGCGCCAACGCCGCCCGCATCGACTGGGCCGGCGCGCGCCCGCCGCGGCCGACCTTCCTCGGGCGGCGCGAGCTGCGCGCCCTCGACCTGGCGCAGGTCGCGCGCTACATCGACTGGGGGCCGTTCTTCAAGACCTGGGAGCTGGCCGGGGCCTATCCGGCGCTGCTGGCCGACCCGGTGGTCGGGGCGCAGGCGCGCCAGGTGCTCGACGACGCGCAGCGCATGCTGGCGCGCATCATCGGCGAGCGCTGGCTGACCGCCCATGCCGTGCTCGGCTTCTTCGCCGCCAATGCGGTCGGCGACGACATCGTGCTCTATGCCGATGAGGCGCGCCGCCAGCCGCTGTTCACCTGGTACGGGCTGCGCCAGCAGACGCGCAAGCCGGTGATCGACGGCGTGCCGCGGCCCAACCGGGCCCTGGCCGATTTCGTCGGGCCGGCCGGGGTCGACGACTACCTGGGCATGTTTGCCGTGACCACCGGGCTGGGCGTCGAGGCGCGCGAGGCGCTGTTCGCGCGCGAGCACGACGACTACAACGCGATCCTGCTCAAGGCGCTCGCCGACCGGCTGGTCGAGGCCGCCGCGGAAATGCTGCACGAGCAGGTGCGGCGGCGGTACTGGGGCTACGCGCCCGACGAGCAGCTGGCGGTCGACCAGCTCATCGCCGAGAACTATCGCGGCATCCGGCCGGCCCCGGGCTATCCGGCCTGCCCGGAGCACAGCGTCAAGCGCGAGCTGTTCGCCGCGCTCGAGGCCGCGGCGATCGGCATGGAGCTCACCGAAACCCTGGCCATGCGGCCGGCGGCTTCGGTGAGCGGCTTCTACTTCGCGCACCCGCAGGCGCGCTACTTCAACGTCGGGCTGATCGGCCGCGACCAGCTGGCCGATCACGCGCGCCGGCGCGGCCTCGACGAGGCCGTGCTCGAGCGCTGGCTCGCGCCCAGCCTGGGCTGAGCGCGATGGCCAAGGCCGCCCTGGTGTCCTGGCTGTTCGCCGCGCTGGCCGCCTGCAGCTCGGCGGCCGATCCGCAGTCGGCCGCCACGCCGCCGGCTCCGGTCGCCGCGACGGCAGAGAACCTGGCCCGCGCCATGGCGCGCCAGCCCATCGTCCTGCTGGGCGAGGTGCACGACAACGCGGCCCAGCATGCCCTGCGCCTGCAGGCGCTGCAGCGCCTGGTCGCCGACGGCGCGCGCCCGGCGCTGGCCTTCGAGCAGCTCGATTCCGACCGCCAGGCGGCGCTCGACCAGGTGCGCGGCGCGGCCGCATCGGGATCCGGCGCGGCCGACGACCGCGCCGCCATCGACGAGCGGGTCTCGCGCATCATCGACGTGGCCGGCGCCAAGGGCTGGCACTGGGACTACTACCGGCCCTACCTGGCGGTGGCCCTGCAGCACGACCTGCCGATCATCGCCGCCAACCTGTCGCGCGCCCAGGCCATGCGCATCGCGCAGGAGGGCGCCGGCGCCGTGTTCAGCGCCGAGCAGCAGACCGAGCTCGGCCTGGACGAGATCGCGCCCGACATCGAGCGCGCACAAGAGCACGAGATCGAGGTGGGCCACTGCGGCCGCCTGCCGCCCGACGCGCTGGCGCCGATCGCTCTGGCCCAGGTCGCGCGCGACGCGATGCTGGCGCGATCCATCCTGCCCTATGCCGATCGCGGCGTGGTGCTGTTCACCGGCAATGGCCACGCGCGGCGCGACATCGGCGTGCCGCGCCACCTCGGGGCGCGCGACCGGGCGCGCAGCGTTTCGATCGGCCTGGTCGAGGACGACGAGCATGCGGCCAGTGCCGCCGGCTGGTTCGATGTGACGCTGCTCAGCGCGATCCAGGAACGTGCCGATCCGTGCCGCGACATTCCTTCGATGCCCGGCATGGTGCCGCACCGGCCGCCGCGACCGCCGCGCGAGGACGTGCCGGGGCTGCTGCGGACCGCGCTGCCGGTCTAGCGCCGGCCGCCGCGCCGACGCCGCCCTCACCCCCGGCCCTTCTCCCGCTTCGCGGGCGAGGGGAGCTCAGAGGCTACTGCCGCGCACGCGCCTGCCGCCAGCCGGCGCGCAGGCTCTCGGCGGCGTAGATGAGCAGCGCCAGCCAGATGAAGCCGAAGCCGATCGCCTTGCGCGGGTCGAAGGCCTCGTGGAAGGCGTAGATGCCCACCAGCCATTGCAGCGAGGGCGACAGGTACTGCAGCACGCCGACCATCGAGAACGAGATGCGCCGCGTCGCCGCGGCGAACAGCAGCAAGGGCACGGTCGTGATCGGGCCGGCGGCAAGCAGCAGCCAGCGCATCGATGCCGGCGCGTCGGCAAAGGCCAGCGCGTCGTGCCACCACAGCCAGGCGAGATAGGCCAGGGCGAGCGGTGCCAGGACCGCCGTTTCCACCGCGAAACCCTCCAGCGCACCCAGCGCGGCGTCGCGGCGCAACAGGCCGTACAAGGCAAAGCTCACGGCGATCGCCAGGCCGATCCAGGGCGGCGCGCCGGCCAGCCAGGTCAGCCAGGCCACGCCGAGCGCGGCCAGCGCCACGGCCAGCTTCTGGCCGGCCCGCAGACGCTCGTGCAGCAGCAGCGCGGCCAGCACGATGTTGACCAGCGGGTTGATGAAGTAGCCCAGGCTGGCATCGACGACGTGCCCGGACTGGATCGACCAGATGTAGAGCAGCCAGTTGATCGAGATGAGCGCCGCGGTCGCGACGAAACGCAGCAGGCGGCGCGGCTGCGCCAGCGCGGGGCCCAGCCGGGCGATGCGCCGCGTGACCAGCAGCAGGAACAGCACCGTGACGAAGGACCAGACGATGCGATGGGCGAGGATTTCCCCGGTCGGGGTCGGCGCCAGCAGGCGCAGGAACAGCGGCAGCAGGCCCCAGGCGAAATAGGCGGCGAGGGCGTAGGCCACGCCGGGGTTGCGCGCCGGCCCGATCGGCCGGCCGGCGATCATCGGCGCCGCGACCGGGTTGCCCGCGCCTGCAGCGGCCAATCAGGCCACCGGAGGGAGCAGGAGCGAGATCTGTTCCTCCTGGCCGGAAACGATGGTGCGGTTGCGCCCCTGCTTCTTCGCCGAGAGCAGCGCCTCGTCGGCGCGGCGCAGCAGCTGCTCGGCCGATTCCTGGTAGTCCCAGGTTGCGATGCCGGCCGAGAAGGTCTGGTTGTCGGGCATCAGCGGGCGCAGCCGGTCGATCAGCTGCTGCGCCTGCTCGGAGGCGCAGTTGGGCAGCACCAGGGTGAATTCCTCGCCGCCGTAGCGCACCAGCGTGTCGGTCGGGCGCAGCTGCTTGCGCCACGCCTGCGCCGCGGCGCGCAGCAGCGAATCGCCACCGGCGTGGCCGCGCCGGCTGTTGTAGCGCTTGAAGAAATCGAGGTCGAGCATGGCCACGGTCAGCTTGGCGGCGGCGCGCTTGGCCCGCGCCATCTCGACCGGCAGATTCTCGTCGAGGCCGCGCCGGTTGGTGATGCCGGTGAGCGGGTCGGTGCGCAGCAGTTCGCCCATGACGCTGATCGCCGCCTGGTTCTCGTGGCGCGCCCGGCGCAGCATGCTGGCCAGCATCGCTCCCATGACCAGCGCGGCGAGGCTGGCGCCGACGACCACCGCGGCCGAGATCTCGCTTTCGGTGTAGCGCCCCAGGGTGATGCGGTCGCCGCCCGAGCGCACCGAGGCCAGCAGCGAGACCTGCGCCGCCTCGATCGCCGCCAGGTAGGCCCGGTCGATCTGCTCGCGCGCCGCCGTGCCGTGATCGCCCCCCGCCTCGACCGGCCCACCGGCCAGGGCCGGATCGAGGATCTCGCTGGGCGCGTGCAGCGCCAGGCGCATCGTTGTCAGGGCCTCGCTCAGGTGTGTCAGCTGGGATTTGGTATCGGGCGACACTTCGCGCTGCGTGCCGTCGGCGTAGCGCCGGCTCCATTCGGCGACGTCGATGTCGATGGCGCGCAGCGCTTCGCGCAGAGCGGGGCTGGGGCCGGCGGGCGCAACGGCGGGCTGCCCCGGCGCAGCCCCTGGCGGAGCCGTCGGCGGCTCGGCGAGGTCGTGCCAGGTGCGCATGCGCGAGGCCAGGCTTTCGGCGTCGAAGGCCAGGTGCGTGACCATCAGCGAGTTCTCATACTGGTGGCGCATGTCGCGGTCGTGGCGCAGTTCGAACAAGGACGCGGCGATCGCCAGCACCACCATGACCAGCGCCAGGGCGCCGACCACGATCATGCGGCGTATGCCCGGCAGCGCCGGCGGGGTGATCGCGGGGCTGAGGACGGCCGACAACTCAGATCCCCCAGGTGACATCGACCTGGCGTTTTTGCGCCGCGCGCAGCATTTCGATCAGCGGGTAGGCCCGCTGGCGCAGCGTCACGGGCGGCGCGCCCGGATCCGCGGCGGGGTCGGCGGGGGGTGCGGCGACCGGCGGCTCGGCATCGACCGCGCTTTGCAGGCGGGCCAGCGCGTCGTCGATCTGCGCCGCGGTGATGACGCCGCGATCGGCGACGCTCTTGCCGGCCAGCTCGAGCAGTCGGTGGGCCGTTTCGGCAAGCATGATGATCTCGCTGGCTGCGCGCGAGCGGAAAATGACCAGCGCCATGTTGGATCTCCGCGGGGTCCGGGGCGGATCGCGATTCGACCCCCAGCCGGGTTCAGTACGGCGGCCAGTTGCCGGGCCGCCGACTGAGCATGCACCGTCGCGCCATTGTAGTGGGCGCCGCCGCGGCCGGACCCCGCTGCCGGGCGTGGCCGGCGCGGCTCGTCCGCTCGCGGCCGGATGCGTCGAATCGGCCGCGGGCCGCCGCGGCCGCCGAGGCGCGGCGCGGCTTAGAATCCCGCCGTCGGCTGCCGGCTGCCGGGCGGCGCTGCGGTGCGCGGCGGGCGAGCCGCGGCGGCGACGCGTGGCAGGTGGACGTTCCGTTGCGGGGGATAGGGCATGGGCAAGGGTGATGTGCGGACGCGGCGCGGCAAGATCTACAACGGCAGCTACGGCAAGACGCGGCCGCATCGGCGGCCGAAAAAGAAGCCGGCCCCGGCGCCCGGCGCCGCCCGGCGCTGAGCGCCGCGCGCCGGCCGGCGGCGGCGCGCTGCCCTCAGCGGCGCGGTACCCGCAACGGCGCGGTGCCCGCCCCCCCAAACGGGCGCGGCGGCGCGTCTGCGCGCCGAAGCGCGAAGAGCGTGCGCGGCAGTAGCCCCTGAGCCCCCTCGCCCGCGAAGCGGGAGAAGAGTACGCGCGGTAGTAGCCTCTGAGCTCCTCTCGCCCGCGAAGCGGGAGAGGGGCCGGGGGTGAGGGCAGTGGCGGGGGCGCATGAACAGCCGGGCTGATGGGTAACACTTTAGACCGGGCTGATGGGTAACACTTTTTCAAATTTAGCAGGGGGTGCGGGGGGCGCCGCCCCCCGCAC
>Ga0209698_10003040_pt1 | contig 18768 bp, 15 predicted proteins | sample LitLauG_LLR_2012_FD_187203 | JGI IMG/M metagenome (GOLD analysis project Ga0209698, IMG submission 187203) | Freshwater sediment microbial communities from Pennsylvania, USA - Little Laurel Run_MetaG_LLR_2012 (SPAdes) (version 2) | ecosystem: Environmental > Aquatic > Freshwater > Creek >...
CACCAAAAGCGTCGAATTGCCGTTTAGCGAAATCGAAGTGGGACAACTCTGCGCTGTCGCCGGCGGGAAGAGATCGGCGATTCGTCCACCCCAGCCGGTGGTCAGATTTTCCAGCGGTGCGGCAGTCTGCCACTCCATTTGTTGATCCGAGTGCGAAAAAAGATTGGCCGGCGCTTTCCCGCCGCTTTGATACTGACTGCGGGTCAACGGCGCAACAAGTGTTCCGACGTTGAAGTTCACCGCAACGTTACCCTTGTTGTACAGACTGGCCAGGGCCGTCATGTTGGGGTGAAAACCGAAGGCGGTGCTGCCCAATTCCAAAGGATTCTTGATGGCAAGGTTTGCCCTTAGTGTCGTGTACTGCGCAGCCGGTTGGCCGCTCATCGGAATTACCATATTGTTCGAATCGTTTCCGCCAAACAGGAATACGCAAACCAGCGCTTTGTAATCCGAGCCGCTGCTCTGTGCATAGGCCGACATCTTGCCGAGATGCCCAAACCCCGCTGCTGCGCCTAAGGTTGTTGCCAGTTTGAATCCGTTCTTAAGGAGTTGTCTTCGTGATAGGAAGTTGGTCATCATGGGGGTTACCTTTGTACCTGATATTGGGGAGAAGTCGCTACTAAGAAAACTGCGTTCCGTGCTCGCGTAGTCGCGTCGGTTGTCGCCTGCATAGCCGGCATAATGGCGTTCATCATCTCTTGCGACATGGGCTGGCCTAAAAGAGCTTGGCTTACCGCATTCAACATTGCTGTCAAATTGTTGTTGCCGGCTAATGCAATGAAATTGCTGAGATCCACTTGAATCTGATTGCTCAGTTCGTTCCGTGTTGCGCGGTAGGCGAAGTTTGCGCGGTAAAACGAAGTAGATTGGCTCAAGATCTGGAACTCAGGAGCCACCGTTGCTGTTCCGGGCAAACGATAAAACGGCGAATAGTAATTGAAGACGCTAGGCGAGAAGAACAAATCCTGGCCCATGTTTGACGCGTAACCGGCGAGCGGCGGATCGTATACCGTTGCGGCGTTCAACGCTCTCAACAATCCCACTGCATAAAGAACCGGTTCACTCAAATGTCCTTGATTGGCAGCCAGTACGGAACCATCGTTGCCGGCGGCAACATCCGTCAAGATCGCAGTCACCGTTTGCTTCAAATCTCCGTTCGATTGCGCAAAGACGTGCGCCACCCGGCTTACGTAGGCTGGATCGGGATTGCTGGTCACCAGATGCTGAATCAAACGCAGAGAGATAAACGGTGCGATGTTCGGCAGAGTGCTCTGCGGCGATTGATACTCCTCGATGGTGCGCAACGCCAGATCCAAGTCGCCGGCTGCGGAACCCGTTTGTATATTCACGCCCAAGAACGATTTGGCGGTATTGTCATGGTGAGGCTCAATGGCAACCATGGGCGATTGGAAGCAAGCCGGATTCGTCCATTTCGATGCAGCGAAACACGGCGCATAGGTCCAGCCCGTCATCACGCGCGCCAGCGCCCGCACATCGTTCTCTGAATAGGTCACAGTCGGCGGTGTTGTCGTCCAACTTCCGTCGGCGTTCAACTGCGCGAGTCCAATGGTGAACAATTGCATTAGCTCTCGCGCATAGTTCTCGTTGGCGGAGGTCGTCGCGGTCGGGATATTGTTGTTTACCATATCCAGGTAATGCCCCATGGCAGGGCTCAGCGTGACGTCGGTCAAAACTGTGTGGTAGCTCTCGAACGCATCGTTAAGCAGCATCTGCTGATACGGCATCATCTTGTCGTAAGTGTTAAGCTTCACGCCCGAGACCACGGTGATCTGTCCCAAGGCAAACGCGACTCGCTGGCGAAGCTGATCATTCCCTGCCACTGCATTCTTAAAGAATTGTTCCTGTAATGTTGAGAGATTCGAGGTCGTATCAATCGGCAGGTTGTAGGTGGAAGGCGCAGCGCTGAACTGCTCTGCCAGCCACGCATTGATACCGATCGACTGAAGATGCGCGACGTCCCCCGGTGTCGGTCCCCAAGTCGCATGTTGCAGGAAGCGCTTTGCGGCCGCATAGCTCAGCGCCGTGCCGCCGTTCTGTACTGTCACCGGAACGACGTTAGATGTTACTGCCCCAGGGTTCGGATTCTGCACCACTAATGCCGATACTCCTCCGGCCGGTGCCTGAATCGTGCCGCTCGCGGTCAGTTGCGAACTGCTCTGCCACTTCACCGTAAGCGGGATATTCCCCAGCAGAACCTGCGCTGTCTGCGCAAAGCCAGTGCCATTGATAGTGATCGTAGCCGCGGTCCCCGCGTTAATCGGAGACGTTGCCGTAGTGATCACCGGAACTGGATTTTGAAGCGTAACCTGCGCCTTAGCGGACTTGCTGGTATCCGCTACGCTCGTGGCCATAACGGTAACCGAAGCGGGTACTATCGCCGGGGCGCTATAGGTGCCGTCGGTGCCAATCGTACCCACAGTCGCGTTGCCGCCTGCGATGCCGTTCACAGACCAGGTGACAGTCTTGGTTGCGTTGTTGCTAACCGAAGCAGTGAACTTCGTCGTCGTCAGTCCGCGCATAGTCTTAGTCGCTGGCGAAACTGTCACCGCGACGGCCGCAAGCACGCTCACGGTTTTGGCATTCGAAGCGGCTGTTGTACCCGCGGTCGAACTTGCCACTGTAACGTGAATCGCTGTGCCAGCGGCCGAGGCCGAGGTGCCCTTCACAACAATCTGCGTCGCCGTTTGCGAAACGAGGGTAACCGGTGTCTTGTCGTCGAAAACTACCTTAGCCGGTGAAGGAAAGCCCGTGCCGGTAATGGTTAGGTTGAACGGCAGCCCCGTGTTTACCTGATCGGGGCTCACGGAACTAATCACCGGCGCCTTCGCCGGCGTTGCCGCCGCATCCGCTGGATACCGGGCCGAAAGTAAAAGGAGGAAAAGAGCTGTGTTTCTAAGGTGGGTGTATGGGGAAACCGATAGACGATAACTCATTCGATGAAGGCCTTATCGGTGCCGGGTCCTTCGTCTTTAGCTCAAAGCAGCAGTTCAAAATAAATCAGCGGCGTATTCCGATACGTAGCTCGCCCTACCTCCCGGAATCCGCATTTTTCATAGAACGCGCCTGCACCGGCTTCGGCATCCCAAGCGTCCAGACGGATCGCGTCGCTCGGCCAGTTCTTGGCGATACGGCTCGCCTCCCTCAAACACGCCCTGCCGATCCCTTTCCGTTGCTCAAACGGCTGCACGGCCATTGCCGTGAGATAAAGCGGATGCTTGCTATCGCTGAAAAACTTCTTGTCAATCGCCCACGGTTTCCGCGTGCCGAGAGACAGCATTCCCAACAGCATCTTGCCGTCCCTCGCAACGTAGACCACCGAAGTCCTCATCCCGAATAGAATTCCGCGTTCCGTCACTTGCGACGACCACGGACCGTGTCCGAATGTGCGTGTCAACTGTGCGCTGGCAGCATTGCTTAAAGCGACCAAAGCCGGCACGTCTTCCAGCGTTGCTGCGCTAAGACGTACCGGCATTCGTCACCTAGAAAACGAATTTTAGCGCCATCTGGATCGACCGGTTGTTGTTGCTGGTCGACGTTATATTGCCGAACGAACCAGGTGCGCTGTACGTGTAAGTTCCCGGCGTGAGCGACGGCAGCCCGCCGTTCGGGTTGCTGAAATTGGGAGTGTTCAGGAGATTGAAGAACTCCGCCCGATATTCGACGTGTGCCCGCTCTCGGATCGAAAAGCTCTTGAACATCGAGAAATCCAGATTGCGCAAGCCGGGACCATAAATCATATTGCGCCCTGCCGTGCCCCACGTGTAGAGGGCGGGCAGTTGGTAATCGGCAATATTAATACAGTTCACCAAATGACCGTTGCCGCAATTGGCATAGGGGGGAGCGACTATATTGGGACGCTGATTGCCCAAGCCCACGTTTGCTTGATCCGTTGGTATGGTCACGTTGATCGGGAAGCCAGACTGTGCGATAAAAATGCCGTTGGCGTGCCAGCCGCCCAAAAGCAAACGCTCCGCCAGATACTTAGCGTTTCGCAATCCGGGAAGTTCGTAGGTGAAGCTGGCCACTAAGCGATGGCGCAGATCCCAGTTTGCGTTGCTGTAATCCTGCCTCCAATTAAACGGATTCATCGGCGAGCCGCCGCCGTTGGAATCGGTTGTCACGTCCAGGGTGTGCGACCAAGTGTAGGAAGAAAGGAAGGTCAAACCGTGCGTAAGGCGCTGACGGAGGCTGAAACTCAATCCGTCGTAGTTCGCAATTTCGTCGTTGGCAATGATGCGAATCGATCCGAACAATTGGTTCGGCCGTCGCGCCTGTATGTTGCCAGGCCCGGGTAGAGGCGTGTTGATGTAATAACTGCGGTCAAGATGCAGTGAGTGTGAGCCGAGATAGCTGATATCAAGCGCCCCACCCGCCCAAAGCCCTTGCTGCAGGTCGGCGCTCCATTGATACATTCGTTCGGTCGGCTGTTGCGCTGCCGGCGAAATGATGGAGGGCGTTGCGCTGGGCGATGTTCCTAGACCCGACGGCTCGGGGTTCGAAAGAGTCACGAGGCTACTTCCCGAGTTGTAACCTGTCGAAAAAGCGAAAGGCGGATTCACGCTGAGAAATGTATAAGAGTTTGTTTGATTCGCATTGTAGTAAATCCCATAGCCCAGCCGGAAGACCGTTTTGTCTGTGAACCTATAAGCCCCACCCACCCGCGGCGCGAAATCTTTATGGTTCGGCCCCGTGAGCCCATAGCCCCGCTGTGGCGGATTCGCCGGTAGCAGCGCTGTCATTGCGGGGTTGAGTATTGTGGCAAAGCCGTTAACCGTATAAGGTACCGTACGCAGTTCGTACCGTAAACCAAGATCCAAGGTGAGGCGTTTGCTCACGCGCCAGTTGTCAGTCACCCAAAAGCCATCGCGCCATTCCGCCACAATATTCTTCACTTCGGGCGCCGGTGTGGTATCGCTCGCCGCCACGCCCAGCATGAAATCGGCGGCGGCATTTCCGCTGTAGGCGCCTGTAAAACTGAATGAGCCCAGCGTATTATTCACCGCCTCGCGCCCCGTAATCAGCTTACGGAACTCAAGCCCTGTGTTCACCGTGTGGCTCCCATGCGTCCATGTGAACGAGTCCGTCCCTTGCCACGTCGTATCGGTCTGAAACCAATTCGTCGCGCCGTTCCCGGTCCCTAGGTAGTTGGATATGGAAACGACCGGAATCCCCGGGCTGGCATTGGCAGTGTCGGCGGTGAATCCGGGAATGCCCAACTTGGTTCCGGCATCATTCAGGTTGTTCGTATACCAATAGTTGACCGAATTGGTATTCATCGTCTGCTTGCCGAAGTGGATATCGTTCACTGCATTCGGCGTGATGGTTTGCGTATAGCCAACCACCCAATTCTGCGTGCTCACGGGAGTCGTAGTCTGTTGAAACGGATTGGCCGCGCCTAGCAGAATCGCCTCATTGATCCAGGCGTAACGGAAGAACAGGCGAGTCTTGTCTCCGATGTTGTGGTCTACGCGATCAATCGTCTGGTTCCAATGATCGTTATTCGGATAGACGGCGGCCACGTTGTTCGAAACGCCAGGCAGATTCGCTTGCGGAAACCACTGCAGCAGGTTAAGCGCCTGTTGCGAGAGCGAACTGGTAGGAATGATGTTGCCTGGGATGGGCGTCTTGTTGGGATAAACGAGTGCCTTGGCAATCTCTGAGAAATTGCCTGTCCGCATGAGCGGAGTAAAGGTCGTTGCCAGAGCCGTACCCGCGCGGATCACACGCAGTGCTTCGAAATCCCCCATAAAGAACGTTTTGTTGCGTCCGTCGTACAGCTTAGGAATTACCACCGGGCCGCCCACTTCAAAGCCGAATTGATTTTGATGCAGCGGAGCCTTCCGCGCCGCAGGAGAGAGGAAAAATGGCCGCGCATCCATGTCGCTATTACGCAGAAACTCAAAGGCAGCTCCGTGCAGGCTGTTGGTGCCGCTCTTGGTGAGGAGGTTCAAATGCGCGCCTAAGTAAGCGCCGTATTGCGCAGTGTACGTTCCCGTTTGCACCTCAAATTCCTGGATCGCATCCACCGAAGGATGTATCGGCGTCGTCGTAATCAGATTGTTGACGATCGAGATGCCATCGAGTGAAATACTGTTCTGAATTTCGCGCGTGCCCGCGCCAATGAAATCTTCGCCTGGCGGCGTGCCGTTCGATGCTTTCTGCCCTTGAATCACGCCAGGGCTAGTGATCGCGAGCTGCAACGGGTCGCGGCCATTCAACGGCAATTCCGCCATGGATTTTTCGCTGATCACTTCTTTGACGCTCGCGTTGTCGGTGGAGATCGGTGGCGCGCTGGCCGTCACGACGACTTTTTCGGACACTTGTCCGATCGTCAACGTGAAATCGGTGCGGACGGTCACATTGGCGTCCACTTGCACGTTGTTCGTGGTGAACGTTTCAAATCCTGGGTGAGTGGCCGTAATGTTGTAGCGGCCAATTTTCACAAACTGAAAAGCGTAATACCCCTCAGCGTTGGTCACGATATGCAGGGTTTCTTGGGTGTCGACGTTGACAGCGGTTACCGATACGTCAGCCACCGGCGCGCCGGAGGCATCCACTACATTTCCCACAAGCGAGGTGGTGTTCACTAATTGCCCATACAACGCAAGCGATAACAACGAAAGCAGAACCGTTCTCAAAAGCATCACGGTAGTAAACCCCTTTACGACTCAAGATTTGTAACTGATTCAGATGAGTATACACCGCTCTGCGGCGGATTGACACAGCAAGGAAGCACACTGCGACTGTAGCTCGCGAAGAAGGGCCGATGGTGGCCGGGTGATCCGATCGCTGTTAGGCTGCGAACCGCATGGCCTCCAAAGGTTCGAAACCCTGTTTTGTCAGTTCCTTATTGAATTGCGCTTCGAACCCAGGCTTTTTGAGTTCGCGCATCTGGGTATCGAAGAGGAGTTTGCCCAGTTTGGCGCGGGCGATAAGGTCTTTGTGCATTTTCTTCTGCCAAGCTTCATGAGCAAAGGCATCTTGGCGCGCCTGTTGGTCTTCGATTTTCATGTGCTGGAGGGCTTCTTTGTGTTTTTGCGCTTCGAAGCCAAGCTCGGCTTTGCGCCTTTCGGATCTTAGCTTTAGGAACTGGTTCAACGCTTTATCGAAGTGACGGCTGTGGGTGGTCTGGTAGCGCAGGTACAACGAAAAGGTTTTTTCGTTCGTGATGGCGCCAGTATTTTCATCGAGGCAAGTGGTTTGCAGGGTTTGTGCACGTTGAGCAAGCCAGTTTGACTCGGCCATGCTCGTAATGAGGATACATTCCGTTTCAGTGGATGGCTGGTGTTCGTTGATGAGAGACTGCTTTAGCGCTTCGAAGCCAGCGGGATCTTCAGATCCGAGGAGCTTGAAGACGCCATTGTGCCGAGCCAAGCCGTGAATGGTGTGGTTCTGGCAGGACGTTGCTCTACCAGCGGGTGAAGGGCCGGTTGACAACTTCGCATTGGCGCGGTTGGCCGCCAGCCGGGCTTCCGAAATCGGGGCGGCCATGGCGGGCTGTTGTTGCTTGGTGATGTTCTCGATCAGCAGAGACTTTTGATTGAGCGAGCTTGCTTGACGAGCAAGTTCGGCGGCTTTGCGCAAAGCGGCGCGACGTGAGGCTCTGTTTGCCATGATCAAAATTACGATGTGCAAAGGGGCGGGCTGAACTGGATAGGTGGCTTCGGCGGATCGGGGCGATGGATAAGTCGTGTGGAATGTTGGGGAAAGAAATATTTTGAGGTGGGACGGCAGTTCTGTGACCGCAAAAGTCACACTTGACATTTGGATTCATAATCCACTACCGTATGGTTGTGGATCAACTTAGTACAACATTTGCCGCTTTGTCTGATCCAACCCGGCGGGGGATGATCGAACGACTCTCACGTGGTCCTGCCTCTGTGCATGGGTTGACGGAAGCGTTTGCGCTCTCGCAGCAGATGATTTCAAAACATATTGCGTACCTGGTGCGGGCGCGGATTGTGATTAAGACGAAGCGTGGACGAGAGAGTGTGTGCACGCTTCGGCCAGTGGCGATAAAGACAGTCAGCGACTGGGCGTCTGATTACCGCCGATTCTGGGAAGAGAGTTTCGACAAGCTAGATCTGGTTGTGAATCAAATGAAAAAGAAGGAGGTCAGAGATGACAAAAAACGCGGCTAACGAAACAGAGCGGATGGTTGTCACAAGAGTTTTTGATGCCCCACGCGAATTGGTTTGGAGGGCGTGGACAGACCCGAAATATGTGATGCAGTGGTGGGGGCCGAAGGGTTTTACCGCGCCCTTTTGCGAGATGGATTTTCGCGTTGGTGGGAAATTTCTCTGCTGCATGCGGACACCGGATGGGCAGGAGTTCTGGAATGGTGGCGAATACCACGAGATTATTTTGCACGAGAAGATCGTTTACTCAATGCACTTTGCTGACGCGAAGGGAAACAAGGTTGAGGCTGCGCAATATGGGATAGAACATGAGGCCATCGACGATGCGCTCGATGTTGTTACCTTTGAGGATTTTGGAGACGGCCAGACGAAGCTCACCTTAATTGGAAATGAATCTATGGAGAGCGCAAAGAATAGCGGTCAAGTAGAGGGCTGGAGCGAGATACTCGATAAATTTGCTGGAGTTGTTTGGGGACTAGCGCAGACGAAATAAGAAGTTGAAGTTTTGATGATCGTCGGAATCGTCCGGCGTTCGTATACTGGCGGCTGTAAATACGTTGAATGATGTTAGCGGCCACATCTCCGGAGAACGCACTATCGGTCGAAGCGCTTGGCCGATTCCGGGCGGTAGGCCAGCCACTCTTCCAATATCTTTGCGAAGCAGCTTCCGGATGGCCGTAATCCGCTCACAAACTTTGCGGTCGCTCTACCTTTTATGACTACACAGGGGCAATACTTCGGAAGGCCGTATTTTGGACCAGTTGGGTCGTGGCCTAGCCGCCTTGCCGCCTGGTCCGAGTAGCCGACCATTCACCCGGAGGTGAAGCCGCATTCTGGAAAGCCGAGCTTAGGCGGGACGTCCAGGACCGTTTGAACCGGCCAACTTCCGGATAGCCCGTAAACCGGGAGTTGAACGGAGTGACCGAATCGGTCACTTCGACGATATGCTAACTCTACGTCCAGGTGGATTCTAAAAACCTGCATCCGCTCGAAAGTGGCTCACTGGAACCTGAACGCGCATCTTCAGAACCGTCCCACAAAGCAAATGGAATTATCGCCGTAGTTGTGCAGTCCGAAACACAGACGGACTGTGCCTCCACTCTTCTCTCGCTTCCTCAGTCCGGACCCGCGCCGTTTCCAGAAGTGCTGGGTAACGCTTGTGCTTTCTCACTGCAGCTAGAGCAGGATCACAAGTCAGCATCTCCTCTGAACTCACGAACGCTTGCGCCCCAGCCTGTTCGATCATGCTCATCGCTTTGTCTGCCATACCCATTTGAGAGTAATGACGCGAGAGGAGAATCAGTCCCTCCGGTTCGTGAATCGGTGTGATTGCGTCCATCAACTCTACCGCGGTAGCGCACCGGCCTGCCAGTAGCGCTTGCAGCGAAGCCATGAGCGTGCCTATGAATCCGGAGACTGGCACTCGTTTCAGCCGTTCACTCAATAGCACCTGCGCTCGCTTCACGTCTCCCAAAGCCGCCCACGCTGCGGCATCCAGGTAGTAACAGGCACGGCCGCCATACGTTTCAAGCGTTGCCCTGTAGTCGCATCGAAAGAAATGTGTGTGAGGAACACTCGTCACCGTAGTAGGGTCCAATTCAGAAGCTCGTTTGCCGGCTGCTAACGATTCGTCGAGCAGTCCGCAGAATCGCAATACTTGCACGAGGCTCGTCAAGGTCTCTGGTTCTGACTGATTCTGTGCCAATCTTTGCCGAAGCCTCGCCATTGCGGCGCGAGCTCTGCCTGTATCTAATTCGAAAGGTGTATAGAACTGATGTGAGATGGCAAGGTCGGGATCGAGAGCAAACGCTCGCTGAAATGCAACCGCTGCTAAATCGCTATCCATCGAAGTCGGCCCTTTGAACTTTACGAGCAGCCAACAGCAACGTCCGAGCCACGCCCACGCGGGTGCGAACCAGGGGTTCTCCGCAATGCAGATCCACAAGAGTCCGCGCGCCTGCTCCATGGAATCGAGCGAACGTTGAGCAGTGAGATCTTTGGCCCGCGCGAATTTCTCGTAGATTGTTCCGATTGCGCCGGGCTCGCCTGTCACCGGTGATGTCAAGCGATAGCCGTATTTCGAGACAGTCTGAATCGCATCACGTCCTACTACTTTACGAAGATTCACGATGATGTTGGTTAGGTTGGCGTCGCCTACAAAGGTTGACGGCCATAGAGTGTCAATCAACTCTTGCTTAGACACAAGCCGCTCCGACTTCGAAACCAGATAGAGCAGAGCGTCAAAGCTCTTAGGCGGCAGTGCAACGGGAACACCAGCCTTTTTCAACAGCCTTTGCTCGGGGCGCAATTCAAAATCTTTGAACCGGTAACCGGCATCGGCGGTCATTTGATTTTCATTTGAATTTTTGTGCGCCACGCTTGGGACTTTCCCCGGAACTCCGTCTACATTGATCACATGAACGAAAACAAAACTTTCATCACTGATTATATTCGGGCATTGAGCGGTAGAGATAAGGGGCCCGACGTGATTGCAAAATACGTCGTAGACAAGGCGTTGACCCAGCACATAGCGGAGATTGAAGCAGCGTTCCCAAAATACGAGTTACTCTGCGAACAGATCATCGCCGAGGGGGAACTGGTGGCGGTCCGCGGTCAATTTCGCGGAGTACACCACGGTCCGTTCGCAGGAATCGAGCCGACCGGCAGATCCGTCGTTGCCGGCCTCATTATCATTTACGAGATTCAGAACAGGAAAATTGTAAGCCACTGGATGCAGTTCGATACGTTCGCTCTGCTTAATCAACTCCAGGCGTCTTCGTAAAGAATTATTATGAAAGCGATTTTAACTATCGTCGTTTTATCATTGCTTTTCCCATGCTCGCTCAAAACACTGTCATTCTAAAGGGTGGGATGCCAGAATTGGCCGGTCTTCCGGATCGTCAGTGCCGAGCCGCTTCTGTACCTCCACAGCGTTGTTGCCGTGAGATTCGTGGCGACTAAATCGGCGAGGACCGACAGCCGCCTACAGCATCACCAGTCGTTTCGTGTCCGCTAAGTTCAAAGCACCATTTTGGTGGTGTTATCATCGCTTCGTTGTTAGGCCCGACGAACTTATTAGTGATAGTGATCAAATCAGATCCTCTTGAAAGGGAGGTCAAACATGCCGAGCGTCGCGACTTCTGGCGTAAGAGCGAAACCTGAACTCGCAGCCAAATTTCTAGCTTTGGCGGTAATTTTAGCGTTTGGCCTCGTTTTCGTCTATCAAAACGTTGTCCATTACTTCCTAAACTACAACCAATCAGAATTCACAGCAGCTGCGTCTAACCACTGGATTCTGCGGCGTTGGCTGCTGATGCATATGACCGGCGGTACGGTCGCCTTGCTGAGCGGTCCGTTTCAATTCTGGACTGGCTTCCGCACCCGCTATGCCCGTTTACACCGATGGACCGGCTATTTTTTCCTCGCCGGCGTCGCGGTCGGCTCCCTATGCGCCCTCCGCATGGCTTTCGTCACGACCCTAGGACGGGACTGGGGTATAGCTCTACTTGCGATGGACCTCGCTTGGGTCACCACAACGGCCATGGCCTACTATGCCATCTTGAAAAGGCACATTTCGATCCATATGGAATGGATGCTGCGAGCTTACGTTGTTACTTTTTCATTCGTGACCTTACGATCACTCGGTCCGATTGAAGATTTCCTCCACGTTGGCCCGACTTCGCATTTCTTACCGGGTGAGGAACACGGCAGCACGTTCCTTTGGATTTCTTGGGCTCTCCCGCTGCTCATCACCGAAGTGATTCTGCAACTGCGGGGAATGAGCTCAAGGGCTTCTGGCTCAAAGGTAAGTAACAGATAAGCAGCGTAATTTGGCGTGCCTGGCTTGCTTCGCCTGCGGACCCTCGGTCTCGTTTCGAATCGAGCTCGTGAAACTGCACCCCGCGACAAATTGGGCCCGAGATACGGCGCTACCAATATTGGCCTGCTCTCCGGTCGAATAACGCGCGACTCGGACAAAGCTTGAATTAAAGCGATGCGGCCCTAAAGTGTGATTGCGGAAGATCAATCCGGGCTACGATTTGGTCAGAACCATGGATCACCTCTATTTCGTAAAGAGCCGACTGGACTTCCTAGGCGTTTTATATCGACGCGACAAAGCCGTTTGAGGCGACGCAGCGGCTGATTATCCGTAAGATGAACGCGGGCTCTCCAGATACGCAGTCGCATTCCGACGAGGCTCAAGAAGAATGGCAGTTATGCCGTAAAGAGCGCGGAATTTTTGGACCAAATGATTGTGATCAACCTGGAGAAAGTCGTGCATCTTTACATGTCTGAGGTGGTGCGCGACGAGGATGGACCCGATCCAAAAGACATGAATCGGCGCGGCCACCATTGGAAGAATCATCCATCGCGCACGACCTGGATTGGGACACCCCAGCCTCTGGAGTGTACTGCTAGTGACCGGCGATCCTACAGCTGGCAGCCAGAAGTCCTTTAATAAGAAACTTCGTTCCTTAGGCCACTATGTCGGTTAGACCGCCAGTAACGCGAAGGGTAGAGCGACCGATTCAACTCCCGGATTGTCGGCCGCTCGGAAATTGTGTCGAGACTGCTTTAGCGGACGGTCACTTTTGCTTTCGTGCGCGCTATCCCCGGTACGGCCCCGTTATCAACTTAAATCTGCGCAGCAAATGCGGCCGCCATGAATACGCTTCCCCGGTTTCAGTACACGGCCGTTGGGCCGTGCCAATCCTACTTTCGTCCGTGTAATCTAGTTGGAATGCAGACGCGTTGCGAAAATTACTCCAAACCCTCCCGCCGGCAACTTCTTAAGGCCGCTGCCTCCTTATGCGCCATTACGCCATTCGAAATGGCTGCGGACCCGCTCGGCATGCCGATCGGTTGTCAAACCTATCCGGTGCGGAAGCTAATTGCCGCCGACTTCCCAGGCACGATCAAGACGCTTTCTTCGGCCGGATTTCAGACCATCGAACTCTGTTCTCCGCTAGGCTATGCCAAGGCGGGCTTTTCCAGCGTGGCCCAATTCAAAGCGGCTGACTTGCCCCGCGTTCTGGGCGACCTCAACGTACAGTGCCATAGTTCTCATTTCACAATGAGGGAACTGCGAGACGATTTGCCGGGTAGGATCGCCTGGGCGAAAGATGCCGGATTGACGCAGATGATGGTGCCAAGCCTCGACGGCCCCAAAAACCCTACAATGGACGACGTAAAACGAGCGGCGGACGAATTCAACAAGATGGGCCAGCAGATCGCCGCCGCCAATATAACGCTCGGCCTGCATAACGAAGGTTTTGAAGTTTCAAAGGTAGACGGCAAGCGGACTTATGACGTGCTCTTCGACTTGCTCGATCCCGCGCTGGTTAAATTTCAATTCCAATGCTCCACCATCAGCGATGGTTTCGTGGCCGCTGACTACTTTACGCGATATCCCGGCCGCTTTATCTCGATGCATGTGCAAGATTGGTCGCCGGAAATAAGGAAGCAGGTGGCCGTTGGCCAAGGCAGCATCGACTGGGAGAAAACCTTCCGCGCTGCGAAGATTGGCGGAATTAAGAATTACTTCGTCGAAATGGATCTCGATCTGATGCGGGCCAGCGTACCCTACCTCCACCGTCTTCAGGTTTGAGTGCAGGCACGGCGACTCAACGGGTTACTGCAGAGTCGAGATCGCACGATCACCGGTGAACTTGACTCTTACCCGCAAGGTCCCACAACCGCCGCGCTTCTGCCCTCTAGTTTCGACAGCGCTGAATTTCCAACTAGGCAAGGCCTTAGCCAATGAGGAAATTGCCATCACGTGACCGGAAGTCACTCGTGCGCAAGACATACGACCATCTGCGCCGAAAGCGATTTGGATCACCACAACGCTTTCACCCCACATCCGCTCTCTAATCCCAGGTAACTCAAGTGGTTCAACATAAATTACGTGTGCACGCATCTCGACCGGGTTTAGGTGGACGGTGTGAGAGCAGGGGCAGCGAGCTTCGTCGGCTTGTGGGATCAGCACACCAAGGCAAGTCACTGCGATCATTCTTGGAATAATCGCCCTCCGGGTCATCGCTTCCGCTACCGGAGCAGGGCTGCCAGAATAACGTTTGGCCAGATCTCGAACTTCGAGCATGGCAATTTAGACACCATGGGGAAGCCCGGGGTTCCTTGAATATCCCACTTCTAGGGAGTGCGGACCACAACGACCCGAACCACAACTGCCAGTGGCTTGTCTACGCCGATCTTCGCGACTAGCGCCGCTTCGTTCGGAATGAGGTCAAGATCCGCCGTCACATCGGGTTCGGCCCTAGGTGTTTTTGCCCCTGGCGCGGTTGGATCTGCAGGGGGAATGTTAATCCAAATCTTTAACCCATTCAGGCTGACTACATCCCCCTTGGCACCTGCGCTTACTGAGGATGAATCGACCCGAATCCGCGCCAAAGATACGGCTGGAGCAGCCCCGGCTACGTCCGTGTTGATCGCTTCACCAGACTGGCCGGCTCGGACCCGTAACATCTGTAGATCTGCCACTTTACCTGGCAATTCCTTCTCTAACGCTTTGAGCTCAGCAGGCAATGCTACACCGGTGGGTGCCTGCGCGGCGGCGGCAATCAGATACACCGTGATTTGGGTATTCGGAGGCAAGGGCGGGGGCACATCTAGGCGTCGAATGGTGTCCTCCACTTCTTTCAGGAACGCTGCTGAGCCGCGTGCTGTCAACAACTTAAGTTCCCTGTTTGCGTCCATTACATGAGATTGACCCGAAAAGACGCGACGGACCTGTTCAGGATCAACATATTTCAAATCGAAGGTCTTCGTGGCGTAGGCTTCGGGTTGTCCGTTGCTTTGCTGGGGGGGTGGTGCTGGTGGTTTGGCATCTTGCGCCATCGCGACGCCGATTGCGGCAAAGCAGATCGCCAGAACATACCGCCAATTTCCAAACCATTTCATGACACGACGTCCCTATTGTTCCTTTCGGCCATTCACGGCGAAAAGTTCAAGGAGATTGGCATCAAGCGCCGTCGCGGTTCGTCGCGAGTTGATCTGCTGTACAGGCTACAATATTGATTAGATTAGAGAAATCGACGGGTCGCCGCAGAACCGCCGCCATCGCTCACCCCCAATCAATCATGGATTCTAGCAGCCCAAACCCTCGTGCGTCCCTTCTGCGCTCTCGTTCCTTTTATTTGACCCTGGCCGTTGTCTTTGCGGCAATTCTCCTTTATTTCTCGTTACGCGACATCAAGTGGGCGCAGGTAGGCGCTACCATCTCGCACGCGAAAATCAGATACCTGATCGTCTGGGTTACCATCGTCACGCTCGCTCTCATCCTTCGAGCCATGCGTTGGCGTGTCCTATTGACTTCCGAAGGGCCAGTCGATTTTTCCACGGTCTTTTGGGCAACGTCGGCTGGTTATTTCGGGAACAATTTCTTGCCGTTCCGCGCGGGTGAAGTCGTGCGCACGCTGATGATTTGCGCCCGAACGGGTATGAGCAAACCATTCGTGCTGACAACCGCATTGTCGGAACGGATTTTTGACGCAATCACGCTGGTGGGCGTCGCCGCAATTCTCCTGCTCACTCTTCCCAACAAACCCGGTTGGTTTAGCCATGCCGGAACGCCGTTCAGCATCATAGGTCTGGGTGGAGTGATCGCCATCGTTTTGCTCCCCATGCTCGAACCGTTGTGGGCGGCAATCCTTCGCAAGTTGCCGATTCCTCCGATCCTGACCGAAAAGCTTATTGGTGTCATGGAAAAAGTGCTGAATGGCTTCCGCGCGCTCCATGACTTCAAGCGCTTCACAATTTTCGCGTTGTTCACTTTGGCGATTTGGTCTTGCGACACCTTCACGGCCGTGATTGGCATGAATGCTCTCGGCTTGAGCATGAGTCCTTCTGTGGCGTTTCTGTTGATCACGGGCTTGGCCATGGGGTCCGTTTTGCCATCCACGCCCGGTTACGTTGGCATCTATCAGGTTGTGGCCATTAGCGTTCTGGTGCCGTTCGGCTTCAGCAAGAGTGACGCAGTCGCCTACATCTTGCTCTTTCAGGCCCTGCAATTTGCCAACTACGCGTTTTGGGGGCTGTTGGCTTTCAGCCGCAACAAACGCTTCACAGTGAATTCGGAAACGCTTTCCACCACCAGCTTGAGTTGATCGCGAGTCAGTTCAGGGTAGATCGGCAGACTGAGACTTTCGCGGGCTAGCTTTTCCGCAACGGGCAGGGAAGTTTGCTTTACCAACGCTTCAAAACACTCTTGCTTGTGCAGCGGCACGGGATAATAGATCGCCGAACCAATGCCGCGCTCTGTCAGAAACTGGCGCAGTTCGTCGCGCTGTTCTGCGCGTACTCGAATCGTGTATTGATTCCAGATGTGAAAGTAGCGAGGCCGTTCGCTTGGCAGGGCGATGCCATCGGCGTTAGCCAAGGACTTGCTGTAGAAAGCCGCATTTGCTCGACGCTTCTTTGTATAGCTCGCCAGGTGCGCTAGCTTCACATTGAGAAATGCCGCCTGCAATCCGTCCAACCGGAAATTGCCACCAATGCTTTTATGGAAGTACTGGCGCTCTGCGCCATGGTTGCGCAAGAGCCGTGCCTGCTCCGCGAGTTCATCGTTGTTGGTAACCAATAATCCGGCATCCCCCAACGCACCCAGATTCTTTGTGGGAAAAAAACTGAACGTGCCGAAGTCTCCCAGTGAACCCGCCGCTTTGCCTTCAAACAGCGATCCCAACGCCTGGGCGGCATCTTCAATCACTGCCAGCTTATGCGCCCTCGCCAGTTCCCGAACGCCGTTCATATCCGCCATCTGGCCGAACAAGTGCACAGGGATGATTGCTTTTGTCTTAGAGGTGATTCGGCGCGCTGCATCCGCAATATCAATGTTGAATGAATCTGCGAGCGAATCCACAAACACCGGTGTTGCTCCGACGCGCGCCACGCATCCTGCCGTTGCAAAGAAAGTAAACGATGGGCAGAGCACCTGATCTCCCTGACCGATGCCGAGCGCCATCAGTGCCAGCAAGATCGCGTCGGTGCCCGAAGAGATGCCGATTGCGTGCCTGGTGCCTGTCAGCACGGCCACCGCCGCCTCGAACTCCGCCACTTCTTTGCCAAGAATGAATTGCCCCGATTGGAGAACGCGCTCAAAAGCGGCACTCAATTCGGAGGCGATCGCGGAATGCTGTTCTTTTAGATCGAAAAGAGGAACCATCGGCGGCAGTTCCCAGTTTCTCACTGCAGGGTTATTGGCGGTCGTAATCCGAGCTTTGTAAATAGGTGATATCCTTTCGTGAAGGGTTTTGCCTGTGTTCGTAGTGACGAGCGCGGCAAGGAGGGATCCTTGATATTTTCACGCCCGTGTACCACCGAAGAGGCCAGAAGTTTCGCGGAAGCTGCCGTTCGGGAACTGACCGACCTGCATGCCAAGACCTTGAAATGGCAAGCCGACCTGCAGAATTGGACTGAACTCGAACAGAGTGCGGGCAACGGTTTGCCGGCAGCACAGAAGTTAGCGGTTGACAAGAAACTATCCGCCGCTCAAAACGTTGTGACCGTGCAGGGTGCAACCGAGCCAGAGAAGATCGCTGCTCTAAAGGAACTGGCTACGGGTCAAAAACTGCTGGCCCAAAAGAGATTGGGGCTCGTCAGTAGGACGGCGGTCTACTTTAACCAAGCGTTGCAAGGTGCCGGCATGACAGGCGTCACAGTCTTCGACGATTTCACTCAGACAGTCAAAGACCAACAGTGGGAACAGCTAGAAGGAAAACTTGCTCAGTTTTTTTCCGATAACCCCGAGTTGCCGCAGAGGCTTTTTCACTTCACAGGCTGGACCTTCCCAATCGCTCATTGGGAGCACGTGCGGGCTGTGGAAGCGAGAGAGATCAATGCGCTTCGAGTTAGGCGCGGATTAGAAAAAGATGAGTCTGGTGATTGGTTTGGCCTCGCATTCTCCGGCGGTGGCATCCGGAGCGCCACTTTCAACCTGGGCATTCTGCAGGGTTTGGCGCACCAGGGGCTCCTGGATAAAGTCGATATCCTCTCCACCGTCTCTGGCGGCGGATACATAGGATCGTGGCTTGCCGGTTGGATCAAGCGCGAGCGAATCAGTAGAGTGCAACAGCAGCTCGCCTCTGCGGCGAATTTAAAGAAAAGGCAAGTCGGCAAGCTCGACCACGACGATCAATTCCCTGAGCCCATTCGCCGGCTCCGGCAGTACAGTAACTATTTGACGCCCAGTATGGGGCTTTTCAGCATCGATACTTGGACTGCGGTCGCCGTCTATTTGCGTAACGTTTTCCTGAACCAAATTATGTTGGCGGCCCTGATTGGCGCGTTGATGCTCGTTCCGCGCTTTGGCGTCTTACCGTTGATGGTTCACGTCTCTGGAACGGAGAACGGGTTTATCCAAAACTGGATCTTGTGGACAGCCTTAATACTAACGGCGGTGGCGGTGGCAATCGTTTCATTCAATTTACGCCGCGTCATTTCGGAGAACGGAGAAAGTACTGACGAAATCCCTCAAGGCGTTTGGGAGCGGCTCACTTCGTTGGGAGAGGTCGGCGTTCAAATTTGGTGCGTCTCATCCCTTGTTATCGGCGTTTCTTTGGCTTGTATCTGGTGTTGGTCAAACATCGAC
>Ga0209698_10003042_pt1 | contig 18766 bp, 19 predicted proteins | sample LitLauG_LLR_2012_FD_187203 | JGI IMG/M metagenome (GOLD analysis project Ga0209698, IMG submission 187203) | Freshwater sediment microbial communities from Pennsylvania, USA - Little Laurel Run_MetaG_LLR_2012 (SPAdes) (version 2) | ecosystem: Environmental > Aquatic > Freshwater > Creek >...
TTCTCACCATGCATGAAGATGAGGAGTACGTTTACCAGGCTTTGCGGTCAGGAGCGGCAGGATACCTTCTGAAGGACACGCAGGCAGACAAGCTGGTAAGCGCCCTCAGAGAAGTGCGCGGCGGGGGAAAATGCGTGAGTCCGGAACTACTGGGAAAGCTCGTGCAGGATGTGCGTGCGCGCGGGCAAAACAGCCGGCTGCGAGCGAGCAGCTCGATGCTTACTCCCCGGGAGCGCGAAGTGATGCGGCTGCTGGCGGAAGGGAATACGGTCCGCAGAATTGCGGAGATGCTCAGGGTGAGCATCAAGACCATCGAAGCGCACAAGTTCAACCTGATGCGGAAGCTCGATATTCACAACAAGGCGCAGCTGGTTACAGTGGCGATCCAGAAGAAGATTCTGAAGATGCCGCTGCCGGTGTAGGGCGCGAGGGCAGACTCCCAACAATTTCCTGAGCTCCCGTCAGGACGCTTTGGCGTCCAACGCCGCGTGGGCGAGTGAGGCCAGGTCCCGAACTTCCAAGTCGGGCGTGCCCGCTACCTGCTTTACGGCGCCGACGCCGGGCCGGCGAGAAGGGCGATTGACCCAGACAGTCGCCATCCCTAGGGACTGGGCCGGAATCACATCGTGAAAGACACTCTGCCCGACGTGGAGCATGCGATCGGGTGGCAATCCTATTCTTTGCAGGGCAATCCGAAAATTATTCAGTGAAGGTTTGTAGCTGCGCGCCTGTTGCGCGGTGACTACGTGATCGAACTGGGCCTCGAGCTTGGGCCGGGTCGTGGCGAAAAGATCGTCGTCGATGTTGGAGATGATCGACAGCCGGTAGCGAGATTGAAGCTGCTTGAGCGCGGAGACGGTATCGGGGAAGGGCATCCAGTTGGCCACCGAATCGGCGAGGGAGTGGACCTCCGCGGTGGAAGGCGTGAAGCCAAGCCGCTCGCCGAAGCCTCTGACGACCTCGCTCAAGACTTCCCGATAGGTTCTGAATGGTTCGGTTTCAGCGGAGGCTTCCAGTTCGCCGTACAGCTCAAGCGCGGCGGAGTCGCTAATGGACTGGTTGTGGGAATTGAGAACGGGCCGCAGGGCGGAGAAGATGCCCGTCTCCCAGTCGACGAGCGTGCCATAACAGTCGAAGGTGATTGCCTGGAAGCGGGTGAAATCGAGCATGGCAAAAAGTCTCAGCGAGCGCGATCGGGTGGGATCGCGTACCGAATCGTTCAGATTTCTTAGGTAAAGAAGACGCCCCCGGAACAATTCCGGGGGTGTCCAGTCTTCGAGTGCAAGGTGCCGGGAACTACCGCCGGATCTCGAGAGGAGCTTCGAGCTTAAAGCTCAGTGCAGACTCTGCGGGGATAGTAACGTCAGCCTTGCCTGTGTAAGCCGCACCGGCAGTTCCGGCGCCACCGCCCGCCAACGCGCCAATGACAGCGCCCTTGCCGCCGCCGGCGAGACCGCCGATCAAGGCACCCAGACCTGCACCGCCGCCGGCTAAGACCGCGGTCCGCTTGCCTTTGCCTTTCTGACTTTGCTCGACGGAAGAAGTCTGAACGGAATGCTGTTTACCTTCCACGGTAATGGAGTCGAGGCGCAATTGAAGCAGAGATGCTCCCTTGAATTTCCCGGCTGATTGGGCGGTGACGACGGTGCCCGATGCTTCGGCACCAGAGGGAATCACAGTTTTGCCGTCGATCTCGACGGGTGCGGCGAGAGTCGCGGTGAAGGTTTGCCCGGACTGGCTGATCTTTGAACCGACAGCCTGACCGAGACGAACGGTCAGAACGGTCCCGACGGGAACCACGATGGGCTTAGGGGGTTCGGGCTTCTTGGTTTCAGCTGCGGGCGCCATTGCGGGCGCAGCGGCGGGTGCGGTGCTGGCCGGTGCGGCGTTCTGTGCAGCGGTCTGATCGGTATTTGTGGCTGGTGCCGCCGACTCATCGGCTTTCTTCGCACAGCCAAGACTCATCGCCAAGAATAGGCCCAGGGTAAGTAACACAATGCGTGACCGCATAATCGCCTCCAGGTGTTAGGGATTGGGCATTGAAGTGGTCGACAAAACTCTAATGGAAGTGGCGACGGTAAGCAAACGCGGCAACGTTGGCTGAACCGCGGCGCACTGGCTGTTCCGTATGTTTCCCCAACAGTTTAGCTCTTTTCCGAGCGTGACGAGGCAGGAACGGGAGTCGAATCCAATTCATCCAAAACTGGCTCAAGGCCAGGGAGGGTGGGAGTGCCGTTCGAGGCGGATCGAGACGGTTCCGGGGAGGTCGCTGCAGAGCCTGGCGTGGTGGCAGATTCAGTCGGCTCGGGTGTGACCTTTTTTTCCAGGAACCTCGCACTGTTGAGAAGGGGGCGGCCGAGCGATGGGTTGTAACTCGTCCAGGGGCTCTCGGTTTCGGCTTCCCGTTGGAACTGGGCGCGCATGCTTTCCATCTTCGAATCGAGATCGTCCAGATAGTGGAGCATGAGAGCTTCCGGGAACATAGGCAGCTTGGGCGAGCCGAACTCGTACTGTCCGTGGTGGCTGATGATCATGTGTTCGAGGAGAGCCTTGAGCTCGGCGGGAAAGCTGGGAAGCTGCGCGATCTTGGCGTGAAGCATTTCCAGCTCGATGATCATGTGCCCGAGCAGCTGGCCTTGCGTGGTGTAGGTGAAGGAACGCGTGTAAGAGAGCTCGTGGATCTTGCCGATATCGTGCAGGAAAGCGCCTGTCAACAGAAGGTCGCGGTCGATTTGCGGATAGTTGCGCGAGACGAGGTCGCAGGAGCGAAACAGCGAGACCACGTGGTCGAGCAGACCGCCAATGTAAGCGTGGTGGAGGGTCTTGGCCGCGGGCGCCGCGCGATAAGCCTCGGCGATTTGCGGGTCCGCCATGAAGCTGTGCAGCAGGGCCTTTAGATGAGGATTCTGGAAGCTGGTGACGAAAGCGGCAAGAGTCTGCCAGAGTTCTTCGATGTTCTTCGTGGTTTTCGGGAGGTAGTCGCCGAAGTCGACTTCAGAATCGTCCAGGCGGCGAAGCTTGTGAATCGTAAGCTGGAAGCGATTCTTGTACTTGTTGAGCAGGCCCTTGATCTTGACGAAGTCGTCTTGTTCAAAAGCGTCGATGGCCTCCTCGACGTTGTCCCACATCTTGGCTTCGATCTGCCCGGAACGGTCGCCAAGAGTGAGGGCAAGATAGGGCTCCCCTGTCTTCTTGGGTTTAACCTGCTTGATTGCGACCACAAAGCTGGAGGTGATGACCTTGTTTTCGTGCTGGACGCAATCAGAGATGTAGAAATCTTTCATGAGCAGACAGGGCAACGCGACGCCGGCCGTCTGAGAAACTGAGACAAACGTACCCCCTGATCGTCACGCCGCGAAGCAGGTTCAGCTTAAACTAAATGATTCCTAACTTCTTCTTCTTTTTGAGTTTCTTGGCGCTGGCTTCTTTGCCAGCGGTTTCGACGGGTTTCGTCTGGTTCGGGCTTGCGCCGGTGTCAACGTAGCCGGGTTTGTAGTCGATGAATGCGTCCTCACGCAACCGGGTGAGATAGGCACGAAGAGCCGGCTGAAGCTTTTCCATGTAGAGGGCATCCTGGATTCGGGGTTCCATTTCTTTCATCGAGGGGATACCAGCTGCATGGTGTTCCACTACCTTGAGGATCACGAAACCCTGTTTGGTCCGTATGACGTCGGTGACGTCGCCGGCTTTCATGGCAAAGGTCTTGTCTTCCAATTCCTTGGCCAGAGTGCCACGTTTGAAGAAGCCAAGATCTCCACCCTGAGCGGCGCTGGGACCGTCAGAACTCTTCTTGGCGGTGTCATCAAAACTTGCGCCCTTGCGGATCTGGGCGAGCAGATCACTTGCCTTGGCCTCCGCCGCCGCAAGCTCCTGGGGATCGTCCGGGGGATCAGCGGATGGTTTCTGCCCTGCGGCGACAGCCGGCTTCTTGGTAGCAACCAGGATTTCACTGAGTTTGATTTCCTCGGGCTGCTCCATATCGCTCTTGTGATCGTTGTAGAACTTCTGCAACTCATCTTTGTTGATGGAAAGATGCTGGCCGACTTCGCGGCCGATCACCTGCTGAGTGATGATCTGGTTGCGCAGGTTTTGCTTGAAATCCTCGTAGGAAATGCCCTGGGATGTGGCGGCCTTCTCCAGTTCCTCCATGCTGTCCAGGTTCATCTGCTTGCGCATTTCGTCAAGCTTCTTGATGAGCTCGGTATCGGCGGTAATACCCATGTCTTTGCCCTTGTCCAACAGGAGTTGCTGGTCAACCAAGCCACGGAGCACATCTTTCTGCCGCTCAACAAAGACCTTATCGGCATTGGCGGGATCCTGCTGCTGGACTTCTTGCTTGAGCTGCTCTCTCTCGCGCTCGTACTCAGACCGGGTGATGATCTGATTGTTCACGCGGGCAATGATCTCCTCGACAATGTTGTCGGCGCTTAGGGTGACCGAGCAGGTCAAAGCCAGGAATAGCAGCACAAACGCGACTTTTCTCATTAAGATACCCAAGACCAGCGAGGACTGGCACAGAACTAAATTTTAACCTTGTGCAATTGTACCGCTGACCGAGAGGGGCTGCCAGGGGGCCCGAGATGTTACTACGTCTAACTGGAGCGCGTTGCCAGAGAATTCGAGAATTTGTGCGGGTTTAAACGCCAAACAGCCACTGAGTCGGAGATTGTCTTATGAACCTAGAACGAAAGATCATCGTCTACATCGCGACAAGCGCCGACGGCTACATAGCCAGGCCAGACGGAGATGTCGAATGGCTAAATCGCCGGCCGGACACCGTCGATTATGGAATGAAGGCGTTTTACCGGACGATTGACACCATCCTGTGGGGACGCAAGACCTACGACTGGCTTCTTGCCTACTACAAGAAGAAGGGCACGAAAAGCGGGATGTTCGATACGAAGGTCGCCAACTATGTGTTCTCGCGGAAGCCTGGGAAACGGGCGGCGCCAGGAGCGGAGTTTGTATCGCAGCCGGTCAAGGCTTTTGTGCAGCGTCTGCGCAACACACCGGGGAAAAACATCTGGATGATGGGTGGTGGCGAGCTGATCGCCTCGTTCCTTGACGCCAAGGAGATCGATGAGTTCGATATCCACGTCATTCCCACCTTCATCGGTGAGGGCATTCCACTGATAGCTCCGCACTATCGAGATGTGGCGCTGCGCTTGCGTTCGGCCAGGAAGTACCCCGACGGCGTTGTCCGCCTACGCTACGACGTCACGAAGTAGCTCCCCGAAAATGCCGGTCGCAGCATACAGGGCACCGCTGAAACAGTTCGATAAGCAGGGGGCCTAGCTCGTCTTGGAGCGAACCAGGGCCAGAGCAGTTACGTCGTTATGGGTTGGTGGGGTACGCATGAACTGTTGAACCGTGTCCAGAATGCTGATGCCGATCTCTCTCGCTTCTGAGGCGCTGCTCTGCTGGAAGGCATCCTTCACGCGGTGGATTCCGAACTCTTCCCTCTTGCATTGACCTTCGACGATACCGCGGGAGACCAGGAGCAGGGCGGCGCCGGGTTCAATGGCAGTGGTGGGAGCGTCACTGGTCGCATAGGGAAACAGCCCCATGGGCAGGCCGGTGGCGGGGAGCGTCCGGGTGCCGGAGTTATCGCGAACCAGGCCGGGCGTGTGACCGGCATTGATATAGCACACGGTGCCCAGCAATTCGTTGTAGCAACCGATGAATCCGGGACAGCTGCGCACGCCGCCAGCAGCCTTCATGATGCTCCGGTTCAATTCCAGACAAAGCGCGACCATGGCGTCAGCTTCGTTGACGGCATCACCAGCCAGCAACTGCTCGCCCACCTCGCGAAATGCGCTTTGGGCAGCACGCAGGATATCGCGATTGTTTTCCCGTTTGCCCGCGACGTCGAGGAGGCCGAAGATTACGCGGTTTTCATTGACGCGAAGAAAATCGTAATAATCGCCACCCTGACGCTGGCCGTAAAAGACGGCGGCAATCTCTGCACCCCGGAGTGATATGTCCGCGGCAGGCACAGTATCGACCTGTGCAGATGGGTGACGCTTGATCTTCTTGAAGCGAGAGAGCATATTGTGCGCCGCCTGGTGGGGGCGATGGCTGGCTCAGGGCTGACACAAAAATACACGAGGCGAAACGTCGGCGGGAATGATTTTCTCGCTGCGCGGGCGCGGGTGGAGGCTAGCCGCCGTACTTGTCAGACAGATATTTCCCCACTTCCGTTCCGAGGTCGGCGTAGTCGGAATGGATGGTACTGCGCAGAGCCGCTTCGGCTGAGCTGCCCTGTCCAATCTTCTCGAGGATACGTTGCAGGTCGCTCATTCCGTACGTGTCATTAATGTACTGGGCGGCCGCCAGGGACTCGTCATAGGCTAGTACGGCCTCGGCAGTCGAGAAACGCATGAAGTTCCCTTCCAGGCCGTTAAAGGGGATTTCCTGCTGGGCGCGGAAGAGTTGGGCAAGCCGGTAACCGTTGGCGTCGAGCGATTTGGGTTCGACCAGTTGAGCGATCCCCTCGTTCAACCATTGGGGGCAGCGGCCTCCAGAAATCTGGCTAATGAAGGAGTGAGCCAGTTCGTGTTTCAGGATGCGAGCCAGGTCTGGCGTGACTGAATCCAGGCCATGGATGGGAATGCGCAGCTTGCCGTCGTTTACTGCGCCCGTCCACGAGGGCGCGTGGGTCACATCGAAAAATGCCTGATCGGTGTAGAGCACGACCGAAATTGCACTGCGGGGAGAAATGCCGAGCTCGCGGACCAGATCGTCGTATTCCGCTTCGAGAGTACCCAGTATGGCGCGGCGCAAGGATTCCGAACTCTGGCTTCCCTCGAAGCGCAACACGAAGTGGCTGCTTTCCCGTTCGGAGAATGACGCTTCCGCGCTAGCCTCGCGTTCGGCTTTGGCCAACAGGCTTTGTACCGCGGGATCAGGGCGCAGCTTGAGTGACTTCTTCCATGACTGGATGGCCTCGCGGGTGTGATCGGCGGAGAACTGGGCGTAGCCGAGGATTGTCCAGGCGTCAGGGGAATCGGGGGCAGCGCGAGCTGATTGTTCCGCGAAGGACAACGCCTGGCTGGCATTGCCTGTGCGCACCAGCAGGACAGAGTAATAAATAAGGACGGTGGAGTTGTTGGGCTGAAATCGGAGGGCGGCTTCGAGATAGCGGCGAGCCTGAGCCAAGTCGCCATGGTCGAACTCGTGCTTGCCGGCGATGAAATTGGCGGTGGCCGAGAGCGAGTGATCGGCTTTATCCTCAACCGCCTTCAGGGCGTCGGTATCGACGTGGCCGTCGTGGACAATTTTAGCGGCCAGGTCGGCGTCTTGTGCGAAGCTCTGGTTGGGAGTGAATGCTGGCAAGTCGGGCAGAGACCTGGATTCGCCACCGGCAGCGGCGTTTGCAGGCGGAAGGCCGCCGGTCTCTACGCGCTCAACCAGCGATTTCGGGATAGCATAGGAGTTCTCGCCGACGTCATATTCGATATGGGCGCCGTTTTCCCGGACATGTTCCGCCCAGATCGTCCTGCCGTTTTTCAGGTGAATGACTTCGGCTGGCGCACACAACACCGCCAGGATGGGCATCACAAGTAAGATGGCACGGGATCGCACTCAAGCGCATTCTAGCAACGGGTGCAGGAGCGGACGTAGGTGACCAAGGTAACGCAGCTTAAAGCGTGGGTGGCAGTGTTTGCAGTGATGGGCGCAATGCAACTAGCCTCCGCAACTGACGCTCCGGCAGCCGCACTGAAGCCGAAAAATGCAGAGGAACTCTACTCGCAGTTGCGGACCGTCGGGCTCGACAAGTCGAGAGTCTTTCGCATTCGAGACGCTTCGCTTGACCGGTCGTCGTTGCACATCGCGTTTGAAAATGGAACGATCGCGTTCACGCAAGATGTGGATGGGAGGATTACCGGAGCTTACTTTGAGGGGGAAGGCGAAGTACTTCTGATCCCGCCCAACAAGATGGAACGGGCGTCAATGGCGCTGTTCACAGGGATGGCAATCCTCGAAGAGCAGTTCATTACCGGATATTTTCGCTTCAATGATGACACTTACGCCGAGTTGGAGCCATTCCTGCGTCCAGCGGACAACGCCCAGGAGTTCCTGACGGAGTGGAATGATACCGCCCATAGGTTAGCCGATCCGGATGCGTTGCGATTGTTCCTGACCTTCAGCCGGAATCTTCCGGCAGCCGATGCCGCTGCAGGGGCGGGTGCAGGGCCGGAAAATCCAACGCCTGATCGCATGCTGCATGCACGCCTTCAGGGGCGCAAACTGGGGAACTTTGATCTCTTCTATGACTCGCTCAACTCGGAGCAGATTTTGGCGGGGCAATCGAGAACGGTGGAAGGCGTCACTTACTACGACTTGTGGACTTCATTCTCCCAGAGTCGAGGTGGAGCAGACGACAAGCCAAGCGAAACAAGAGATGAAATCTATATTCCGCGTTACACAATTCGGGCCGATGTGAAGCCTCCCACCGATCTGAAAGGGGATGCGCGGCTGCAACTGGAAGTGCGTCACGGCGGGATGCGCACGCTGTTGTTCGAGCTTTCGAGATTTCTTCACGTCAAGAGCGTTGAAGCGAACGGTCGTAAAGTGGAGTTCATCAACAACCAGGCATTAGAAGGAACGCAGCTGGCCAGGCGTGGCAATGATCTTGTGGCAGTGGTATTTTCCGCACCTTTGAAAAGTGGAGAAAAACTGGAGTTGCACTTCACGTATGGCGGCGAGGTGCTTTCCGAGGCTGCGAGAGGTCTGCTGTATGTAGGTGCGCGGGGGACATGGTACCCAAACCGGGGGTTAGCCATGGCCGACTTCGACCTTGAGTTCCACTACCCCGCGGAGTGGACGCTCGTAGCCACTGGTCAGCGGACACAGGGGACGGCTCCGGAGACCGGGGCACCGGGCGAGCAAACCTCGCGATGGATTTCCGATCGTCCCATGCCGGTGGCGGGTTTCAATCTTGGTAAGTATGTTCATGCGACAGCTCGTGCCGGGGATGTATTGGTGGAGAGTTTTGCCACATCAAGAATGGAGGGAATGCCCGGGATTTCTCCCGGCACCTCCGTCATCATGCCGGACATCCGAAATCCGGAATTGGGACCGTCGATCATAAAACCATCTCCATCCCGACCTTCTCCGGCGCGCAATGCGCAAGGAGTAGCAGACAGGAGCGCTTTGGCGGTGGATTTTTATTCCCGCCGTTTCGGACCTTATCCATACAAGTCGCTGGCGCTGACGCAACTACCAGGGGAGTTGAGCCAGGGATGGCCGGGGCTGATTTTTCTTTCGAGCTATGCGTTTCTTACCCCCGAGGAGAGGACCCAGCTTCATTCGAGTCACATTGAAAACGTTGTCGGCGGGCAGGTGATGGCTCACGAAACGGCGCACCAGTGGTGGGGAGACCTCATCTCGTGGGCTAGCTACCGTGACCAGTGGATGTTCGAAGGGCTGGCGGATTACTCCGCACTGATGGTGCTCGAGCCAGAAAAGCCGGCGCAGTTCCGGGAAGTCCTGCAGAAGTACCGCGAGAATCTGCGGCAGAAAAATAAAGATGATCAGCTCTTGCGGGATGCCGGGCCGGTGACGCTGGGAGTAAGGCTCTCGTCTTCGCACTTTCCGGATGGCTATGAGGCGATCAGCTACGGCCGGGGGACATGGCTTTTCCACATGTTGAGAGAAATGATGGCCGATGCGGAAGCGAAGAGCGGCGGAAGGGCTCCCCGGGGAAGACGAACGGAGGACGAGCCTTTCCTACGCAGCCTGCGCAAAGTCCGGGAGCGGTATGAATACAAGGTGATGAGTTCAAGGGATCTGCTGCGAGTTTTCGAAGAAGACCTGCCTCCCAGCCTGCGATACGAGGGCAAGAAGTCCCTGGACTGGTTCTTCGACAGCTGGGTAAATGGAACTGCGCTACCCCAGTTCGAGACGAAAAGCGTTACCTACACCCAGAAAGAAGATGCGACGATCGTGAGCGGGGTTCTCTTACAGAAAGACGCTCCGGAGGACCTGGTGACGTCGGTTCCCATCTACGCGGTGGTAGGTGGCAAGACGCCGGTGCTGCTGGGAAGAGTGTTCGCCGACGGACCGGAAACGACGTTTCGTCTCACGGCGCCAGCCGGAACGAGAAGGATCGTGGTTGATCCGTACCAAACTGTGCTCAGCGATGTTAAGTGATTGGTTGAGTCCATAGCCGACGCAGCATGCGTGTGAAGCGCCCCGCGATTTGTTTCGAAACAGAACTTCCCTCCCAAGTTGACACGTGATTTCGGACGACTCCTCGTCCATGGCGGTTGATCGCCGTCTGGATCGTCTGTGCCTGCAAGCACTTCGCAGCGATGTTTTGTGCATCTGCGATTGGACATCGAGCTGCAAGGTTCTAAATGTTCATTGCGTGCAGGGTTCGAAGCGGAGAGACATATGCCATCATCCAGAGCAATTCTTGAGCGTGAGGTTCAGGCCGGGTCGGAGACGATCCTGCTGGTAGAAGACGAGGCGTTTGTGCGGGAAGTGACGGGGGAAGTGCTGCAGTCCGCAGGATACGTGGTCTTAAAAGCAGGAAACGCGGAGCAAGCGCTCAAGGCGCAGAGGCAGTATCCGGGGGTTGTCCACCTGCTGGTGACGGACCTGTGCATGCCGGGAAAGAACGGACGCGCGTTGGCCGCAGAACTGGGGAATCTCCGCCCGGCGATGAAGACGATTCTGGTTTCAGGCTACGGAGATAGCGCCCGCGAGGAGGATAAGGATGCGGGGGTCGTTTATTTTCCGAAACCATTCTCAGCAGTCTCGCTGATGAGAAAGATTCGTGAGGTGCTGGACGACCAGGAAACGGGGAACACTGTCATGAATATAGCTACGGGTGAGGTGGTTGTGAGTCGATAGCGGGCGGTGGCGCAGGTTGCACGGCGGATCCTGAAATATCTGGAAGGCTTTTTGGGGGTGTGTCCTTTAGCTTGCCCAGGATGACGATATCGACCCGGCGATTCTGCTGGCGGCCTTCCGCGATCTTATTCGAGGCGACGGGGTGATACTCGGCGTATCCCGCAGCAGAAAGCCGGTCGGGAGAGAAGCCGTATTTCATGATCAGGAGACGGACGACTTCGGTGGAGCGGGCGGTGGAGAGTTCCCAATTGGAGGCGAATTGTGAAGTGTGAATGGGAACGTTGTCGGTGTGACCCTCGATACGAACGCGATGCGCATGCTGCAGCAGAAGCAAAGCGATGTGCTTGAAGGTTTCCTCAGACGCGGGCTTGACTTTGGCGGAGCCGCTGTCAAAGAAGCCGATCTCGCGCAGGCTGACGACGAGCCCGTCGGGCGTGCTGCGAAGGGCCAGTTCCCGGCGTTCGATTTCGGGCGACAGGGTCTTTTCAAACTCGGCTCTCAGGCTGGCCAGGTCGTCGCTCTCGGACGAGTTGGCGGCATCGCTCTTGCCGTTCTGTTGGTCGCGCACCTCGGCCAAGTGTTCTGCATTCTCCATCGCGCGCACTGCGCCGACGGCGATGGGATCTCCGGAAGCTATGGGCGCGCTTCCGCTGGGGGACTGGAAGGCGCCCAGGTCCTGAAAAGCCGTTTGAATGGCCATGGCGAGTTTGCCAACTTTGCGCTGGTCGACCTGCGCGGACGAATACATGACGACAAAAAATGCGAAGAGCAGAGTAATGAAATCGGCATACGACACGAGCCAACGTTCATGACTGGCATGGCGAGGATGCCGCTTTTTACGTCTCACGATGGAATGTCCTGATTCTGCCCACTTTCCTCATCGTCACCGGCGGTCTCGGCATGAGAAAGGAAGCCGAGCAGCTTGGTTTGCAGCATGTGCGGATTCATGCCTTCGAGAATCGAGATGACGCCCTCGAGAGTCATCTCACGGATAATCTGTTCCTGGCGTATGCGAAGCTTGAGTTGCCCGATGCGGGCAAGAAGAAAAGGTTGGCGGCTCCGACGCCATAGATGGTGGCCACGAAGGCTACGGCAATGCCGCGTCCGACTTCGTCGATCTTGTCCAGGTGCTGCATGGTTTGAATGAGGCCCAGCACGGCGCCGATGATGCCGATCGTCGGTGAGAATCCGCCGGCCGACTCGAAGACTTGCGGAATTTGTTCCTCATGCTCGATCTGGTTATCCAACTCGAGCTCCATCATCTTTCTTAGTTCCTGCGGTTCGGTGCCATCGACTGCGAGCATCATCGACTTGCGCAGGAACGGCTCCTTCATCTTTTCCAGTTCCGGGTCGAGAGAGACGATGCCGGCGCGGCGGGCCTGATTCGCGTACTTCACCATCTCTTCGATCAAGAGCTGGGGATTCTGCTTGGGTTCGACAAAGATGTGCATCAAGCGGCGAAAGGCCTCGCGCACCACTGGGAAGGGGAACTGGATCAGGACAGCGCCGAATGTACCGCCAAAGACGATCATGGCGGCGGTGGGCTGCAGAACTTGACTGAGGTTGCCGCCTTCGAGGAGCAAACCCGCAAGAATTCCGCCCAGACCAACAAGTACGCCGCCGACTGTGGCCTTATCCACGTGTGCTTACCTCAAGCCGGTTCGGGAGGGGCAATCGGGTTCGGACTTTCTGCCGGTTGAAGAGTCGCATGCTCGGGCGCCATTTCTTTCAGCACGGAGCGGCGAAATCGGACGATGCGTTCCAGGATTTCGCTGGCGCTTTCGCGCACGACAATTTTTTCGCCAGACACCAGAGTGATGACCGTGTCGGGCGCCTGCTCGACAAACTTGATCAGGTCGGAATTAACAGCCAGGGGCTGACTATTCAAGCGGGTCAATTGAATCATGTGGATGGGTAGGGCCTACCGAACGAAACACGATTGCCCGTTCAGGCAGAGCCTCCTCTCTTAGGTGATCGGCGGGAGGGCACGGTCCTTGAGTGCAGCTGAGGGTACGCTGCATTACATAAGTGCCGCGACCAGAGAAACGAGCGGACTAAAGCCGCGGGATTCCCTGCCGATGACCGAATTGAACACACAAATGGGTTCCGTGAAAGAGAAAGCGGAATAAGGCCTCCCAGAATGGGAGGAGTTCCAGGGAAGACGGAACCAACAAAGGAGCTCTTAATATGGCACTTAGCATTCTGAATAATATTCCGTCCCTGGCCGCGCAGAACCAACTGGCGATCACAGGACAGAATTTGCAGAGAACACTATTCCGGCTTTCTTCCGGGTCCCGCATTAACACAGGTGCTGACGATGCCGCCGGCCTGGCGATTGCCGACGGATTACACGCCAACATCACCGCCCTCACGCAGTCGGCTCGCAACGCGAACGACGGTGTCGGCAAACTGCAAGTGGCCGATGGCGCTCTCGCCCAGGTCACCACACTGCTGAACCGCGCTATTACGCTGGCTACAGAAGCTGCGACCGGCACGGTCTCGGTGGGACAACGCGACGCGTTGAACCAGGAGTTTTCGGCGATCAAGTCAGAAATCGATCGCATCGGCGGCAACACCACGTTCAACGGCACGCAGGTATTTTCCGGCGCCACGGTGGCAGACACGAACCAGCTGGTCGGCAGTACGGGAAGTTTGACAGTGGCAAGTGCCTTGACCGACGGCGATACGTACAATTTCACCTTTGGAGGGAAGTCCGTTAGTTTCACGGCCAACTCCTCGACGGTGGGCGACCTGCTCAACTATCTGAACGACCCAACCACTGGCAAAGGGCTATCCGCTTACCTGAACGGCACCGGAAATCTGGTGGTAAAGGACACGACCGGGGGTGGTAACGTTGCATTCGACGGGACCAGCACGGGCACGGCACTCGGCAACTTCTCGAACCCCAACGTGTCGGGTTCCGCGACCACCAACATTTACCTCAGTGACTCCACGTCCTCGGGCGCCAGCACCATCGGCGTGTCTGTAGGCGCGTTGTCTTCACTCCTGCTTAATCACGGAGCCTCGAACGTCAGTCTGGGTGCGGATTCGCTCACGGGAGCGGATGATGCGACCGGCATCGCGAATGCGAAGACGGCAATGGGGCACATCAACCAGGCCATTGCGAACGTAGCCGCGATTCGTGGTGACATCGGCGCCGGCATCAACCGCCTGCAGAGCGCAGTCACCGTTATCAACAACCAGACGCAGAACCTGTCGGCTGCCGAAGACGGGATCCGCGCGGCCGATATCGCTCAGGAAGTGGCGAACATGACCAAGTTCTCCATCCTGAACCAGACCGGCATTTCCTCACTGGCACAAGCCAACCAGATGCAGCAGAGCGTGCTCTCGCTGTTGAAGTAACGATGGATGGTGGAGCCAGATAACTCTCTGGCTCCGCCATGTTTTCCCGCAGGATGGTGCGTATGCGCATCGATCCGATGGCACTGCCGACCTCGTTTCCAGACATAAGCAGAAGTGTTTCTCCGCGCACGGCGACACTACCCGAGACCTTCGTGTCTTCCGCTTCGAACTCGCAATCTTCCGAGGTACCTCAAGTGGGCGACAAGGAAGTCAGCGTGCAATGGAACGAAGACAAGGTGATGGTGATGCGCTTTCTGGACAAGAGAACCGGTGACCTGGTCGAGCAAGTGCCTAGTGACGAGATATTGAAGGTCGTGCATAACCTTGAGCAATTGCTGCGCCAGCAGCGTTAGGCTGGCCAATCTGGAAGCGCTCAAGAAGCTGGAGGGGAAGCCATGAGTACGAGCGGCATAAGCATCAATTTGAGCGGATCGACAGCCAGTTCAGGAACGGGAATTGGAACCGGAATTGATGTGACATCCGTGGTCAACCAGATCCTTGACTCCGAACGCGGTCCCGAAAAGATCTGGCAACAGCAGCAGGCAGATCTGACCTTGCAAGCGACTGAGTTAAACACCATCAACTCCAGTGTCAGCGCATTGCAGGACAGCGTAACTTCGCTGAAGGACATTCTAGGGGCCCTGGCGGCCAAGACCGCGACGTCATCCCAGACCGGCATTGTGACAGCCACTGCGCAAACCTCGGCGGCTTCGGGGACCCACACGATTGTGGTGAGTAACCTCGCGAAAACGGCTGCGTACTATTCGGACCCGATCACGACGAGCAGCATGACCTTTGCCACCGGCGCTATCTCGTTGCAAGTAGGAACCGCCACGCCGACCATCATGATCGACCAGAGCAACAACACCCTGGACGGGCTTTCTGCCTACATCAACAAGGGCGACTTCGGGGTGAGCGCGAGCGTGATCAATGACGCGAACGGAGCCAGGCTGGCGCTGGTGAGCAAGACCACGGGCCTGGCCGGCGATATCACCGTGCTGGGTAACACCTCGGGGCTGGTCCTGCATGAGAGCTCGCAGGGGAAAGACGCCTCTTTCACGATGGATGGAGTTCCCTTGAGCAGCGCCTCTAACACCGTGACCTCGGTCTTGCCGGGCGTGACGCTCAACCTGGTGAGTGAGGCGCCGACTACTCCGGTGCAAATCACGGTGGGCCCCGATACTACAAAGGCCACGCAGGCGGTCAACGATTTTGTTTCCGCCTACAACACTGTCATCAGTTCGATCAATGCTCAGTTCACGGTGAATACGGCAACGAATACCGAAGGGCCGCTGGCTTCCAACAGTGCTTTGCGATCCCTGCAGGCGAGCCTGTTGTCCGACGTTACCTATGCGATGGACGGCAACAACGGGTACGTCAACCTGTCATCCCTGGGGATCAACATGGCCAACGACGGAACCCTTAGCGTCGACAACTCCAAGTTAAGCGACGTTCTCAGCAATCATTATTCGGACTTCCAGAATTTCTTTCAGGCCACGACCGTGAACAGCTTCGGAAGTCATTTCGGCAGCGATCTGGCCAACCTGACGGACCCGACGCAGGGAGTGCTGGGCCTAAGCCTTTCCGAGAATGCCAGTGTCCAGAAAATGCTGACCAGCCAGATCGCCGATTTTGAGGATCGTTTGGCCCATCGCCAGCAGGACCTGATCAAGCAATACAGCCAGGTCGACGCGGCGCTCCGCCAGTATCCACTGCTTTTGGCGCAGATTACCGGCCAGCTTGCTTCCATGCAAACCAAATGAGTATCGATCCCAGGGCGGCATATCGCGAGGCGGCGGTGCAGACCGCGACACCCGTTCAACGGGTGGTGCTGCTGTATGAGCAGATCGTCCAGGATCTACAGCGGGCGGTTCATGCCATGTTGGCGGGCAACATCGAACTGCGATGCCGGGAGATTGATCACGCGCTCAGGGTGGTTGGTCAGTTGCAGCTTAGTCTGGACATGGAACATGGTGGGGAAGTGGCCGCAAATCTCGAGCGCTTCTACAACCTGCTGCGGGCCAACTTGCTCGAGGCGCAAATCAAGGGATCGCGTCCACTGGTTGAGCAGCAGATCGCGTACCTCTTGTCTGTGCGCGAAGCCTGGCGGGAAGTGGACCGTGCGACTGCCACAGAAGGGAAGCCCCTCCCAGAGCCGTCGAGCCCTGCCGCCGTAAAACAGTCGCCCACGGATAGTTCGGGCGCCAATTGGAGTGCCTGATGCGAGTAACGCCCAACGACCTGCGCAAGACAAACCAGCGCCTGCGAAGCTTCCTTGAGGAGTTGTCGGTCACGGAGATGGCCTCGGAAACAATCGGCTGCAAGATGGAAGGCATATTCACAGAGTTGCTACGTGTCGGTGGTCGGCTTCCGAACGCAGAGGCAGTGCCCGTCGATCGAGAATTGCGGGAAGAGATGGATCAATACCGGGAGAACCTGGACCATCTGCAGGCACTGCTGCCCAAGGTTCATGTCAAGCTGTTGACCGAGCGGGCGCGCCTGGAGTCCGAGCGAGCGCATCTGGAAGCAGCGAACGCGTGGGTTCGCGCCAGCCGCCACATCGAGTCGTAAATCACTTCAAGAAGTCGAACAGATTGGTCTGGCTGACTTGTCCCACCGCCGCCAGGGTGGCGTTGCGTGCGGTCATGGAGTTGGTCAGGTTGCTCACGACGGTGGCCATATCTGCGCCTGCGATGGAGTCTTCCTGGGTGCTCAGCCCCAGTTTTTCGCTGTTGAGGTAGGTTTGCTGCGAGTCCATCTGGGCCATGGCGTTGCCGTAGAAGACCCGCTGAGCGGTGACGTAGTCGAAAGACTTACGGACGCTGGCAATGGCAGCGTCGGCGCTGGCGCCGGATTGGAGGGCGGTAGTTAGATCGTTCATGGATTGGAACATGTCGCTGCCGGGCGCGGTAAAGAGCTGTGAGCCGGGAAGGTTGACCTGGATATTAAAGCCGTTGCCGATGGCGACCTGGTTGACGTTGCTGTTGCCCGTGTAGCGAACGCCGGACGGAGTAGAAGAGTCGGCAACGAAAGGCTGGGTCTGGGTGGCAGTGCCGGCAAAGACGAACTGGCCCTGGAAAGTGAGGTTGGCGGTACTCATGAGCTGCTGCTGAATACCCTGAAGCTCCTGAACGACCGAGGCACGGTTCGCATCGGACAGAGTGCCGTTCGCGCCCTGTACGCCTAAACTGATGGCGCGTTGCAAGCCTAGAACAATGGAATTCAGGGCCTGATCGGCGTTTTGCATCTGAGCCTGAATGCTGCCGACGCTCTGCAGGTACTGGTCGTCACGGCTGCTGGCATCGTGATTTTCTACCAGAACCGCCGCCGCGGCAGGATCATCCGAGGGTTTGTTGACCTTCCTTCCCGAGGACATCTGCAGCAGGGCGGTTTCTTCGTCCTGTTTCGTAGTCGCGAGAGCGGCGAGGATGGTTGGCGTGGGATCAGGATTAACGCGCATGATCAGTACCTCCCGAGGTTGACAGCGGCATCGAGCAAACTGTTGACGGTAGAAACCACACGCGCCGCCGCATTGTAAGCCTGCTGATAGCGAACCAGGTTGGCCGCCTCCTCGTCGAGGGAGACGCCGGAGAGGCTGGCCCGCTGGTCTTCGAGCTGCTGCAGGATCAGGCTGGAAGCGTCGCTCTCCGCAGAGCCGTTCGAAACTTCGCTGCCGACCTGAAATACCAGGTTGGCGTAATAGTCGGTGGGGGTCTGTCCCGAGGCGATGGGCTGGCTGCTGACAGCGGTGAAGTTAGCGAGATTGCCGTTACTGCCAGGACTGCCGTCAGAACTCGCCGCCAGCAGAGAAGGATCGGAAATCAACACGGTCATTCCGGCGGCCGCACCGGGTCCGGAGGCAGGCGGTGCCGCGAAGAGATCCCCACCGGCAGTGCCTGACAGATCAAATCCGGCGCGATTCGCCGTATTCAGGGATGTGGATAACCCGCCGGCCAGCGTGTCCAGCTGGCTGAGGATCGAGGGGATCTTCTGATCGCGCATCTGGATCAGTCCTCCCAGCTTGCCCGCAGCAATTCGCGAAGTGATGTCGGCGCCTTGGGCCATGACTTCCTGCATGCCGGAGGTTGAGATCTGCGTCGACAGATCGAAGCTCTGCTGCCCTGCGACTAAAGCCGTGCCGGCGGAGGTGGTCAGGGTGATGCCGTTGTCGCTCTGGACCACCGCGACATCGACGAGCTGCGAGAGCTGACGGATCAGGTTGGTGCGCTGGTCGAGGAACGTGCTGGGGTCTTCCTTCAGATTTTGCAGGGTGCTGACCTCGCCGTTGAGATTGGCGATCTGTTTGGTGAGGACGTTGATCTGGTCGACGGTTTGGCCCACGTTGAGGTCGATGTTGCCTTGCTGCTGCTGCAGGTTGCGCGCAGTGTTGCGAAATCCGTTGGCCAGGTTTCCGGCTGCGGTGAGAACTCCCCGGCGGAGAGGCATGCTGGCGGGATTAGTCGAAAGCTGGCCAACGCTGTTGAAGAAGCCGCTCATCAGAGTGCCAATGTCGCCGGTACCGCTGCCGAACATGGTTTCGATC
>Ga0209698_10003043_pt1 | contig 18766 bp, 8 predicted proteins | sample LitLauG_LLR_2012_FD_187203 | JGI IMG/M metagenome (GOLD analysis project Ga0209698, IMG submission 187203) | Freshwater sediment microbial communities from Pennsylvania, USA - Little Laurel Run_MetaG_LLR_2012 (SPAdes) (version 2) | ecosystem: Environmental > Aquatic > Freshwater > Creek >...
TCCAATATGTTATTGTACAGGAATATATCAGACTCGGCCAGCGGGTAAAATCATTCACCATAGCAGTCTGGAAAGACGATGCCTGGCAAACAGTAGCCGCTGCGACTACGATCGGGCACAAGAGAATTATTAAAATCGATCCTGTCACAACGAAAAAAATCAGGATAAACATCACCGATTCCAAAGCCTGCCCACTGATCTCAAACGTGGAAATTTATTAAACATCCAAATAGCTGGTCACCAAACCTGGAGACTTTTTCTTCCGGTCAACAAAAAAAATTTAAAACCGCGATAAACCGATCCTCATGTTTCCAAATGACTGTCTCCCGTCAGGGTCCATTGCTAAAATACTCCGTCACTTCCCTGCTGGTGGAAGGGCCATATCCTGGATCCAGCGGCGGCAGGCAGCCTGCCACCTCCGGAACCACCGGCGAAAGGCGCGGCCAAGTTGGGGAGCCGTCTTTGTTGCCACGTGGTTGCTTTGCTGCGCACAGTGCAGCTTGTTAGGCCAACAAAAGCACACCTTTGCCATTGCCAATTCTCAGTTTATGTATGACGGAAAGGCGGTACAGATACATTCCGGCGAAATGCATTTTGCCAGGATACCCAGGCAGTACTGGCGCCACCGGTTGCAAATGCTCAAAGCAATGGGACTGAATACCGTTGCCACCTATGTCTTTTGGAATTACCACGAAACCGCGCCGGGCGTATGGGATTTTAAAACCGGGAACCACGACATTGCCGCCTTCATTCGCACAGCACAGGAAGTGGGATTATTCGTGATCTTACGTCCGGGTCCCTATGCCTGTGCCGAGTGGGAATTTGGCGGATATCCGTGGTGGCTGGAGAAGGACACCGGCCTGGTCATAAGGACCTATAACCAACCCTTCCTCGATTCCTGTAACACCTACATTCGTCATTTAGCGGCGCAAGTCAAAGACCTGCAAATTACCCACGGTGGTCCTATCATAATGGTCCAGGCAGAAAATGAATTCGGCTCCTATGTTGCACAGCGAAAAGACATCCCTGCCGAACAGCATACCCGGTATAAATTAGCGATCGAGGGGTTGCTCAAGCAGGCAGGTTTCGATATCCCCCTGTTTACATCCGATGGAAGCTGGCTGTTTAATGGCGGCGCCATTGAAGGCATATTACCCGCCGCCAATGGAGAAGATAATGTTGACAGTCTTAAAAAGGCCGTTGATCGCTACCACCACCAGGAAGGGCCCTATATGGTTGCGGAATTTTACCCCGGCTGGCTGGACCACTGGGGCGAACCATTTGCGAACGTTACCGCCAGTGATGTGGTCGGGCAATTGGAAAAATATTTAAAAGCCGGCGTCAGCTTCAATATATACATGGTCCATGGCGGCACTAACTTTGGCTTTACCTCCGGCGCCAACTATGATGGTGGTCACGATATCCAGCCCGACCTGACGTCCTATGACTACGACGCACCCATTAATGAACAAGGCTGGGCCACGCCAAAATATATCGCTATCCGGGAACTGCTGAAAAGATATGTAAAGAACCCATTCCCGCCGATCCCAAAACAAATTCCGGCAATAGCCCTTCCCCCCATCCAGTTACATAAATCAGTGGACCTATTTTCCCTGAAATCAGCCATGCAACCGGTGGCCTCCGATTCGATCTTAACCTTTGAGGACTTGAACCAGGGGTATGGGTATGTCTTGTACAGCAGGAAATTTACCGAATCCGTCAAGGGTACCTTGGTCGTCGACGGGTTGCGTGACTATGCCACGGTGTATGTCAACAGGCACTGCGTGGGGATACTCAACAGGGTGATGAAAAAATATTCCCTTCCCGTTGACATTCCGGACAATGCCACGCTGGATATCCTGGTGGAAAACATGGGTCGCATCAACTATGGGGCTGAAATAGTCCATAACACCAAGGGCATCATTTCGCCTGTGATGATTAATAACCAGAAAATCGAGGGCCACTGGAAGATGTATCGCTTTCCATTTGCATCGATGCCTGTTATCAGGGGTACGGAGAGCGGCGAGAAAACAGGACAACCCGCCATATACGGTGGTTCGTTCTTGGTGGAAACGCCGGGTGATATTTTTCTGAATATGAAAAAATGGGACAAGGGCATCGTATTTGTCAACGGATGGAACCTTGGCCGTTACTGGAAGGTGGGGCCGCAACAGACGCTATACTTGCCGGGTGCTTTCCTGAAAAAAGGAAAAAATGAAATCGCTGTATTCGAACAGATCAATGAGGGTATCATTCCTTCTATCCCGACTGCTTCCCAGCCAGTACTGACAACGCTGCAACAGGAAAAATACGCCGATTTAATTCAGAATGTGGGACCATTGTGATTTCCGCGGTTGATAGGGACACCGGAAATGTATGGTTACTGATACCTATTACATTTTAAAACGACTCCTCTTTGAAAAAGTTAATTTCAGCTGTACTGGTCGCCTTTTTGATTGTTACCACTGTCGATGGACAACCCGTGCTTCCCGCCTTCAGAAATCCAAAACTCCCGATCACTGACAGGGTTCATGATCTTTTAGCACGCCTGACCCTGGAAGAAAAAATATCGCTGTTGGGGTTTCGCAGCCAGTCCGTGGACCGATTAGGCATTCCAGCCTATAACTGGTGGAATGAAGCGCTGCACGGTGTTGCCAGGGCGGGCAGAGCGACTATTTTCCCTCAGGCCATTGGGATGGCTGCATCCTTTAATAGCCAATTGCTAAGAGATGTTTCTGCGGCCATTTCTACGGAAGCAAGGGCAAAATACAATCTTGCCTTGTCCCAGGACCGGCATTTACAATATATGGGGCTTACCTTCTGGTCGCCCAACATAAATATTTTCCGCGACCCCCGGTGGGGACGCGGACAAGAAACCTACGGGGAAGACCCCTACTTAACAGGAACGATGGGTACCGCATTCATTACCGGGCTACAGGGCCAGGATCCCCATTACCTGAAAGCATCGGCCTGTGCCAAACATTTTGCCGTCCATAGCGGACCGGAATCAACCCGGCACACCTTTGATGCCATTGTGGATCAAAAAGACCTGAGAGAGACTTACTTATATGCCTTTAAAAAATTGGTTGACGCAGGGGTAGAATCTGTCATGTGCGCCTATAACCGGGTAAACGGGGAGCCCTGTTGCACCGGCAGCACACTGCTGCATACCATCCTGCGCAACGAATGGCACTTCCAGGGACATGTGGTCACCGACTGCTGGGCGCTGCAGGATGTATGGGAGCGGCATAAAGCACTCCCCAACAGCGTGGACGTTGCAGCGGCCGCCATTAAAGCCGGCGTCAACCTGGATTGCAGCAACCTGTTGCAGGATGATGTGATCAAGGCGGTCCAACAGAAATTGCTGTCGGAGTCCGAAGTTGACAGTGCGCTTGCCGGCACCTTACGGACACAACTGAAATTAGGCTTTTATGATCCCCGGGAAATGAATCCATTTGGCGGCTATGGAGAAGATAGTGTCGCCAATAGCTACCACCGGCACCTGGCAAGACAGATGGCCCTGCAGGGAATGGTGCTGCTTAAGAATGAACATAACGTCTTACCGCTCGATAAAAATAAACTGAGTGCTATCATGGTTGTTGGTCCCAATGCAGCCAATATGGATGCGTTACTGGGCAATTACCACGGCGTTACCGACAAGGCTGTTAATTTTGTTGAGGGTATAACGGGCGCAGTAAACGCAGGAACAAGGGTCGAATACGACCAGGGCTGTGATTATATGGATACCAGCCGTTTTGGCGGCCTTTGGGCGGCCAGCAACGCGGATGTGACGATTGCCGTTATAGGCCTGACTTCGGTCTACGAGGGCGAAGAGGGGGATGCTTTTTTAGCGCCCGGCGGCGGCGATAAGATCAACCTGAGTTTGCCGCCCGGCCAAATTGCCTACATAAAGGCATTACGAAAATCAATAAAAACGCCACTCATCGCTGTGATTACCGCCGGAAGCGAGCTGGACCTTTCTTCTATTGAACCCTACGTCGATGCCATCGTTTATGCCTGGTACCCGGGAGAACAGGGAGGCAATGCGCTGGCCGATATTCTCTTTGGAACAGTATCGCCTTCCGGCAAGTTGCCCGTGACTTTTTATAAATCTTTCGATGACCTGCCTTCTTATAGCGACTATTCTCTTCAGGGGCGCACTTATCGGTATTTTGACAAACCCGTCCAGTATCCTTTCGGGTATGGCTTAAGCTATTCCACTTTTACTACCGAATGGAAACAAAAGCCTTCAGACATAAAAAATCAGCAGGACAGCATTACTTTTGACGTTAGTATTTCCAATACGGGAAATTATGACGCAGATGATGTCGCGGAGATCTATATTGAATACCCTGCAGTCCCCCGAATGCCGCTGAAAGAATTAAAAGCATTTCAGAAAATATCGCTGAATAAAGGCCAAAGTAAGGTGGTTCACTTTTCGATACCGGCAAACGAACTGAAAAAGTGGGACTTGGGACGTGGAGCCTGGAAATTATATCCCGGGAGCTACTTTGTATGTGTAGGCAGCAACGCTCATGACATGCTGTTAAAACAAAAGATCACCGTCCATTAGCGTTCATTCAAAACAACCTAATAATGACCCTCTTCCCGCGCCGCTACCGCTCTTATTGTTTGATGGTATTGATGGTGTCCGGCCTCCCAAAGGGAACGGCTGCCCAGGATGTCAAAACTGAAACCCGGTATCCGGTCATCCCCTATCCCACCGGCCTACGGCCGCAGCCGGGATCTTTCACCCTCGAGGCGACCACCACGATTTATACGGCGTCGCAATTCAAGGCCGAAGGTCATTACCTTCAACAGTTACTGCAAACTGCCAGCGGCCTGGAGCTCAAAACTCATCCGTTGCCTTCAGGGGGAGGGGGCATTTTTCTGAAGCCCGATCCCCGCATCGGAGCCGAGGAGGGATACCGGTTACTTATACAGCCGGGAAAAATCGTCCTTTCCGCAAGAACGCCTACCGGGATCTTCCGGGGAATCGAGACCCTGCGGCAATTGTTACCGCCTGACGTGTCCTTGAATGCTGCCCAGCCACGACCTCTCTTGATTCCGGCAGTAACCATCGATGATTCGCCGGCCTATGGCTGGCGGGGCATGCATTTGGATGTCGCACGGCATTTCTTTTCCATAGGGTACCTGAAAAAGTTCCTGGATGTGATGGCCCTCTATAAGATGAACAAACTGCACTTGCACCTTACCGATGATCAGGGATGGCGCGTAGAAATCAACGCCTACCCGAAACTTACCCAGGAAGGCGCCTGGCGCTCCCTGAACGAGCAGGATTCTGCATGTATGAAAATGGCCATCGATAACCCGGATATGGCCATCGATTCCGAACACCTGGTCTACCGGGATGGCAAAATAGCGTACGGGGGATTTTATACCCAGCAGCAGCTAAGGGAACTGGTGGCCTACGCGGCCGAAAGGCATATCGACATTATCCCGGAAATTGACATGCCCGGTCACATGATGGCCGCCATGCATGCCTACCCTTTTTTGTCGTGTGATGGCACCGTCCAGTGGGGCGCCCTTTTTTCCACCCCCATTTGCCCCTGCCAGGAATCTACCTTTGCATTTGCCGAAAATGTATATAAAGAAATATTCTCCATTTTCCCCTACCAATATGTGCATCTCGGCGCAGACGAAGTGGACAGGAAAGAATGGGCAAAATCGCCCGCATGCTCGACTTTAATTGCCAAACAAGGATTAAAAAACGTCGATGAACTGCAGGGGTATTTCGTAAAAAGAATGGAAGCATTTTTTAACGCCCACGGAAAAAAATTAATTGGATGGGATGAAATTCTCGAAGGTGGCATCAGCCAGACCGCCTATGTGATGTATTGGCGCAGCTGGGTACCCGAGGCGCCGATAAAAGCTGCCCGGCATGGAAATTTTGTAATCATGTCGCCGGGAAACCCTTTGTATTTTGACAGGATACCCGATGCCCAGTCAATAAAAGAAGTGTATGACTTTAATCCGGTCCCCAAGGGGCTCTCCTCCAAGGAGGCCCGGTTCATAATAGGCGCACAGGCCAACATCTGGACGGAACACATTGCTTCTGAACACCGGGCGGACTTTATGTACATGCCCCGAATGACAGCGCTTTCAGAAAGACTATGGAGCAACCGCCAGGACTATACCGGTTTCCGGGCGCGATTGCAAAAACAGTATTCCCTCTTAGATGCATGGCAAATACACTATCGCCTTCCGGATCTCACAGGGTTCTCCGAGGAAAACGTTTTCACTGACAGCAGCCTCTTAGACGTACGGCCTCCGCTGTATGGGTTGCAGATTCGTTACACGACTGACGGCAGCACACCCGGGGAGACATCGCCATCACTGGAAAGCCCGCTGACTGTCGTTTCACCGGTCACGATAAAGATGGCTGCCTTTAACAGCCATCATCTAAGAGGAGATATCTATACCCTCCATTACAAAAAAGAGTCCTACGCGGCGCCTGTGACGGCGGCAGCAACGCCCCGGGCCGGACTTACCTGTAGGTATTACAAGAAATTCTTTACTACCAGTACCGCTCTATCAAGCCAAATACCAGACAGCGCATTCGTCGCTCCCGATTTCGTGATACCTGCCGGCGTGAATGCGCCCTCTTTTGGGCTGGAATACAATGGTTTTATTGACGTTCCCAGGACGGGCATTTACACATTTTTTCTTACTTGTGACGACGGAGGAATCCTTTATATCGCCGGCCGGGAGGTGGTGAATAACGATGGATTGCATCCCCCCATTCAGAAAACCGGGCAGGTGGCCCTCACCAGGGGAATGCACCCCTTGTCACTTGATTTTATTGAAGGCGGCGGCGGCTTTAAGCTGGCGCTTCAGTACAGTGAAGGAAATGACCAACCGGCCGATATCCCCCCGAATTGGCTATCGCATCAAGAAAATTCTCTTCAATAAGCTAAAGTATCAGGCACCATTTTTTCCGCTCTTAACATATCAACATGCATCTCTCCTTGTTAAAATATAGATATCCGCGCAAGACAAGCTTTCCAGCGCTACGGTCTTATTGGCTTTTACTGCTGGGCATTTGCTGCGAGCTTACTCCCGGTTTTTCCCAAACTCCGGCGGATTTTGTAGACCCATACATTGGCACCGGCGGCCACGGCCATGTATTCCTTGGAGCCAATGTGCCATTTGGAGCGGTGCAACTGGGACCGGTGAACCTGTCTGAAGGGTGGGACTGGTGCTCAGGATATAACTATCGAGATTCCACTATTATTGGTTTTTCTCATACGCACCTAAGCGGCACCGGCATCGGTGACCTCGGTGATATTGCCGTGATGCCCACTACGGGCGACGTGGATATGGATCATGGATCTTTGGCGGCACCTGGCAATTTTTCCATGTTTAGCCATGCCGATGAACAGGTGTACCCCGGCTTTTATTCGGTGATATTGAAAAGATACCATATTAAGGCAGAACTAACCGCTTCAGCCAGGGTGGGTTTTCATCGCTATACGTTCCCGGCCTCCCAACAATCTAACATCATCATCGATCTGGTGCAGGGCATCGGATGGGACAGGCCGGTGTACGGATACATAAGAATACTGAATGACTCTACGTTAGTAGGCTATCGTTTTTCCAGCGGCTGGGCCCAGGATCAGCGAATCTATTTTGCCGCAGTCTTTTCCAAACCTTTTACCCATATTGAACTCTTCCAAAACGGCTTGCTGCAGGATGGAGCAGTCGCCATGAGCGACAGCGTAAAATGTGCGGTCCACTTTTCCACCAGTGAGGGTGAGCGCATCGAACTGAAAGTGGGCATATCTCCGGTAAGCACCGAAAATGCCCTGGACAATATGGCCGCTGAAATTCCGGGATGGGATTTTGAAACCGTCAGCAGCAACGCCAGGGAGGCCTGGAACAGGGAACTCTCCAAAGTTAAGATTCAGACTGCGGACACTGCCGCCAGGAAAATATTTTATACCGCATTATACCATTGCTTTATGGCACCATCCATATTCAACGATGTCAACGGTGATTACTTCGGCACTGATAAGGAAGTGCACCGCCATGCACCTTTCACCAATCTCACTACTTTTTCTCTGTGGGACACGTACCGCTGTGAGAATTCTTTACTGACCATACTCCAGCCGGAGAGGGTAAGCGACATCGTCAATTCGATGCTGGCCATTTACCAGCAGCAGGGCAAACTTCCGGTATGGCACCTGATGGGCAACGAAACCAATACCATGCCGGGCAACAGTGCTACGCAGGTAATCGCCGATGCCTATTTAAAGGGTATCCGCGGGTTTAATGTCGCGATGGCTTATGAAGCCGTCAAAACCTCCGCTATGCTCGATGAAAGGGGAATGAAATTCGTCAAAAAATATGGATTCATCCCTGCCGACAGTATGGTGGAATCTGTTGCAACGGGGCTGGAATATGCCATTGCCGACGGTTGTACGGCCTTAATGGCCAAACGACTGGGCAGGGAGGAAGACTATACCTATTTCAGCAACAGAGCGGGATATTATAAAAATTATTTTGATACTTCCGTTCGTTTTATGCGCGGCCGAATATCGGCTGAAAAATGGCGTGAGCCCTTCAGCCCCTTCGTGTCGCGCCATATGAAAGATGATTTCACGGAAGGCAATGCCTGGCAATACACGTGGCTGGCACCACAGGATGTCCATGGCCTGATACAATTGCTGGGCGGCGAAAAACAGTTTCTCCAAAAACTGGATGCATTATTTGTTGCCAAAGGCGATATGGGTAAGGAGGCCTCCGACGATATCTCTGGCTTGATCGGCCAGTACGCCCACGGCAATGAGCCCAGTCACCATATCGTCTACTTATACACTTATGCCGGGCAGCCGTGGAAAACGGCAAAGAAAGTTCGCTTTATCCTGGACAGCCTGTATTCCCAAAACCCGGACGGGTTAAGCGGTAATGAAGATGTCGGCCAAATGTCCGCATGGTATGTGATGAGCGCACTGGGATTTTATCCGGTACATCCCGCCGCCGGCATTTACGTGTTCGGAAGTCCCCTATTTGATGAGGCTTCCATTACCGTAGGCCAGGGCAAATATTTTACGATGCGAATGAAAAATAACAGCAAGAAAAATATGTACATTCAAAGGGTCTTTCTTAATAAGAAAAATTATACAAGATCCTATATCACCTATGCCGACATCATCGGCGGCGGAGAATTACTCATTGAGATGGGAAACAAGCCATCTCCCTTCTGGGGAACCGCTGTTGCCGACCGGCCCTAAACCGGCCTCATCCTTGCTTTTTATCAGGCTGTCAGGTCGGGCGACCCGCCCCAGGCCGCCCAGCGGCAGCCAGGGAGTCCAAGGGTGCCACACCCTCCGGCCAGTCGCTGACCGTTGACAGGCAAGTCTCCCGGCGATTACCCCGTGACAGCCTCTTTGATGATGTGATCCCGGCAGCCCGCGTCTTGATTAATTTTATGACTTCTATCATATCCCGCCTTGAACAAAATCAGGTTCGCCGACCGGATTAAATTCTACTTTGTTGCCTGTTCTTGTACCAGAATTGTTTTGTCAAATTTATCTCAATGCAATGATTGATATTACTAAACCGGTGGATCTCTCCCTACATGGAGAAGGTACCGGGCCTAAAAGATTCCGACGCCCAGAATACGTAGATTTTATGCCGCCCTGCAACAGCGCCTGCCCTGCCGGCGAGAACATCCAGGCGTGGATGGCACATGCACAGGCAGGGAATTATTTTGATGCCTTCCAGGCCTTGGTGTCAGATAACCCCTTCCCCGCCCTTATGGGGCGGGTTTGCGTAAAACCTTGTGAGACCGGCTGCAACCGTACCCATATTGACACGGCGGTCAACATTCACGCCGTGGAACGCTTTATCGGCGACGAAGCACTTTCCAATAAATGGCCGATACAATTTTCTGCTGACCCGAGCGGCCAGCGGGTGTTGGTCGTGGGAGCGGGACCGTCGGGATTATCTGCCGCCTATCATCTGGTGCGAATGGGGCATACCGTTGAAATATATGAGGCGGGAGGGCATGCCGGAGGGCTGCTCTGGACGGGGATTCCAGAATACCGACTGCCAAAAAATATCCTGGATGCAGAAATTCTTCGCCTCGAAAGACTGGGTATAAAAATCAGGCTCAATTATTATGTGGCAGATATCTTACTGGAAAAGCGCATGGGCAGTTTCGACGCAGTTTATATAGCAACAGGAGCCAGTCATATCCGCCAGGAAGCCTTTCAAACAGATCATTCCGTATACACCGTGGATGCCTTTTCTTTCTTTAACGAACTACGATCGTTCACGTCTCCCTATGCACACAAGAAAGTGGTGGTATATGGCGGCGGAAAACTGGCGTTATACATTGCCCGCATCATCAAGAGGCTGCACTCAACGGTGTCAGTCTATTTTGCAGGCAATCAGAAGATGATGCCTGCTTATGACTATGAAACGGAAGATGCCATCGCAGAGGGCGTGGATGTGGAACTGTTAAAGAGTATTTCTGCCATCACTGGCAAGCACATCATCCTGGAGCAACTGGCAATAGAAAAAGGAAAAACCGTTGGCACCCGCCAGTTCGAGAACGTGGAGGCCGACGTCCTCATTATTGCCAACAAACAGGAAGCCGATACAGGCTTTTTACGTGATGTTGCCGGCATAGACCTCAATGACGATGGGACGATCAAGATCGATGCCCAAAGAATGACCGGTGCTCCGGGAATATTTGCCGGCGGAGATATGCTGCCTGGTGAAAACAGGAGTTCGACAATCGCCATCGGCCATGGTAAGAAGGCGGCAAAATACATCAATGCCTTTTTAACAGAACAAACATTTCAAAAGCCGGAGAAACATCCTACAGCGGGCTATCGCAAACTTCATATGTGGTACCAGACGGAAGCTCCCCAAATGGAACAGGACAAACTGGAGCCAGCCGTCGCTGTACAAAGTTTTGACGAAGTCATCGCCGGCTTATCGAAAGGCGCTGCAACGTTCGAAGCGCAGCGGTGCCTCAGCTGCGGCAATTGTTTCGAATGCGACGGATGTTTTGCCGCCTGCCCTGAAGACGCCATCATTAAACTGGGTAAAGGCAGTCGCTATAAATTCAATTTCGATTTGTGCACGGGTTGCGCAGTATGCTACGAACAGTGTCCCTGTCATGCTATTGAAATGATACCGGAACCGGCCGCGGAGCAAAAGCCGGCCCCTGTTAAATAATAAAAAATTGTTTACCCGGGCCGCAGCCAATGGCGCCCGTTAAAACACAACAACGAATTAATAAAAGTAAAGATGTCAGGTAATAATAAAATAATTTCGACTATAGATGGCAACGAAGCCGCTGCTTATGTTGCCTACAGGGTAAATGAAGTCTGTGCCATTTATCCCATAACACCTTCATCAACCATGGCGGAACTGGCAGACGAATGGGCTTCAAAAGGTACTACAAACGTCTGGGGATCCGTTCCGGAAGTGATTGAGATGCAAAGCGAAGGCGGGGCAGCAGGGACCGTACATGGTGCCCTGCAAACCGGATCACTGACCACCACGTTCACGGCATCACAGGGACTGATGCTGATGTTGCCCAATATGTACAAAATAGCAGGCGAACTAACGCCCTGCGTATTTCACGTGGCAGCCCGGTCTTTAGCGGCCCAGGGACTGTCTATTTTCGGTGACCACCAGGACGTGATGGCCGCAAGGACCACCGGATTTGCGCTGCTGAGCGCCGCCAGCGTGCAGGAAGCCCACGATTTTTCGTTGATCGCCCAGGCCGTCACGCTACAATCAAGAATTCCTATCGTGCATTTTTTTGATGGCTTTCGCACCTCTCATGAAGTCAACAAACTGGTCATGTTAAGCGACGAAGAGATCAAGTCAATGATCCCTGATGAATATGTAATCGCGCACCGCAAAAGAGCTTTAAGTCCTGCTAACCCATTTATCAGGGGAACCGCCCAAAATCCAGATGTGTATTTCCAGGCCAGGGAGACCGTCAATTCATTTTATAACGCTATGCCCGATATTGTGGAAGCCGTGATGAGAAAATTTGAAAAGATGACCGGCAGAAAATATGAGCTGTTCCAGTACTCCGGGGCGCCGGACGCTACATCGGTCATTATTATCATGGGCTCCGGCGGAGAAACCGTTGCCGAAACGGTGGAAGCATTAAACGCCGGCGGAGAAAAAATCGGGGTGGTACAGATCCGCCTGTACAGGCCATTTTCGCTCGATTACTTCCTCCGGGCCCTGCCGGCATCTGTGCAAACCATTGCCGTACTGGACCGCACGAAGGAATCGGGTGCAGCCGGCGAACCCATGTACCAGGATATTCTCTCCACGCTCGTGGAAGCCGTACAACAGGGCAAATGGCCAACGATGCCGAAAATTATCGGTGGCAGGTATGGCCTTTCTTCCAAAGAATTCACACCCGCCATGGTGAAAGGCATTTTTGAAGAATTGACCAAACAAAAGCCAAAGAATCATTTTACCATTGGAATTAACGACGATGTCACCTTTAGTAGTCTTGATTACGACTCCACCTTCACCCTGGATGAATCCGCATGGCGGCAGGGACTGTTTTTCGGATTGGGTGCGGATGGAACCGTCGGCGCCAATAAGAATACGATCAAGATAATTGGAGAAAATACGGATTTATTTGCCCAGGGATATTTTGTATACGACTCCAAAAAATCCGGTGCCCGGACCGTTTCCCACCTCCGGTTTGGACCAAAGCCCATTCGCGCGCCCTACCTAATCAACCAGGCAGATTTCATCGGCTGCCATCAATTCAACTTCCTGGAAAAAGTGGAGATGCTCGAGCATGCTAAGACCGGTGCGACGTTTTTGATCAACAGCCCCTACAATAAGGAGGAATTATGGGATAAATTAACCGCGCAGGTGCAAAAAACCATTATCAAAAAGAAGCTCAGACTCTATACAATCGATGCAACGACCGTAGCCCGCGACACCGGTATGAGCGGCCGGATCAATACCATAATGCAAACCTGCTATTTTGAATTATCCGGTGTGTTACCCGCCGAAGACGCCATCAAACAAATTAAAAAGGCCATCGAAAAAACCTATTTTAAGAAAGGACAAAAAGTGATTGACCAAAATTTTATCGCTGTAGATGCTACCATCGCTAACCTGCATGAAGTAGCCTACCCGCAGACCATTTCCGGCGCTGAACATAGTAGCCCCGTCGTTTCCGAAAAAGCACCCGACTTTGTAAAAAATGTGACGGCTGTAATGATGGCCGACCACGGCGATCAACTGCCGGTCAGCATGTTGCCGGTCGACGGTACCTACCCCAGCGGCACGACGCAATGGGAAAAGAGAAACGTCTCGGACCTGGTGGCTGCCTGGGAACCTAACCTGTGCGTCCAGTGTGGCAACTGCGCCAATGTTTGTCCCCACAGCGTCATTCGAGCCAAGTTTTACCACCGGGATCTTTTAAAAAAGGCCCCCCAGGATTTTAAATCGGCTCCTATCAATTCAAGAGGATTTCCTGAGACGCAATATTCGCTGCAGGTGTACCTCGAAGATTGTACCGGCTGCAATTTGTGTGTCGAAGTCTGCCCGGCAACGGATCCCGCAGACCGGGCAAGAAAAGCCATCAATCTGACTGAAAAAGAACCTCTGTTAGCCCGTGAGCAAAAGAATATCGCTTTTTTCGAAGACATCACCTGGAACAACCGTTCAAAGATAGACTTCTCGACCATTCATGGAGCCCAGTTCCTGGAACCCCTCTTTGAATTTTCGGGCGCCTGTGCCGGCTGCGGGGAAACACCCTACCTGAAATTATTGTCGCAATTATTTGGTGAAAGGTTGCTGGTGGCCAATGCTACCGGGTGTTCATCGATTTATGGGGGTAATCTCCCCACCACACCGTGGGCAGTAAACAAGCAAGGTCGCGGACCGGCGTGGAGCAACTCCCTTTTTGAGGATAACGCGGAATTTGGGCTGGGAATGCGGATCACCGCCGATAAACAAGTGGCTATCGCTAAGCAATATTTACAGGAATTGAAAGGTGACCTGGGAGAAGACTTCGTTAACGAGATTCTTCATGCCCGCCAGGTACTGGAATCCGAATTGGCCGATCAGCAAATCCGCATCAACGAACTCAAAGAGAAATTACGCCACCTAAATTCGCCAGCAGCATCTCACCTGATGTCAGTTGCCGACCACCTGGTCAGGCGGAGTGTCTGGCTCATTGGCGGGGACGGTTGGGCCTATGATATCGGATACGGCGGCCTGGACCACGCGCTGGCCAGCGGTAAGAATATCAAAGTGCTGGTACTGGATACCGAAGTATACTCCAACACGGGCGGCCAAATGTCAAAGTCAACCCCTACTGCGGCAACGGCGAAATTCGCTGCGGGAGGAAAATCCGGCGGCAAAAAGGATTTGGCGATGCAGGCTATTTCCTATGGTAATGTGTATGTAGCGCGGGTAGCCTTTGGGGCCAACCCTCAACAGACATTACTGGCCCTGCGGGAAGCAGAAGCTTATGAAGGACCCGCACTCATCCTCGCCTACAGCCATTGTATAGCTCATGGATATGATTTAAAAAATGGGCTGACCCAACAGCACAAGGCAGTTGCCAGCGGTCACTGGCCGCTGTTACGATATAATCCTACCCTGAGAAAGAAAAATCAAAATCCATTTGTGCTCGATTCGGCAAGACCTACCATTCCCTTTGAAAGAGTATGCCTATAACGAATTAAGGTACAAAGTACTCACGGTTACCAACCCTGAATCGGCCGAGCAACTAATGGCACACGCGCAAGAACTGGTCAACCTGAAATGGAAAAACTATGAAGAACTGGCGACCAAGAAAGCAAGCGATTTTGTTCCAATAGCGTAATGGTATCGTTACCGGCAGCAAAACGGCCGCCAACTATTAAGATTCTAATAAGTTAAAAACGATGAATACACAAAATGAATCTAAACGAGCCGGGTTTTGGGTTCGGCTGCTCGCTACCTGGGTGGACTGTGTGATTGTTTATACCCTGCTGACGGCAGTTTTCTATTTATTTGTATATACGGCCCCGCAACTTTACTTTCCTTTTAATTTCACCTTCTTCCTCACCGGAATGGTGTATACCGTCATCCTTACAGCAGCAACGGGACAAACTGTAGGAAAACATCTATTGAACGTTGAGGTGTGTGCCGGCGATGGATCAAGATTGCCCTTCTATAAAATTGTCATGCGGGAAACCGTCCTAAAAGCCTTTTCGGCAACAATTCTGTTCCTCGGCTTTCTTTGGATCGGATTCTCAAAAACAAAAAGGGGATGGCACGATTACCTGGTCGGATCAATCGTAGTGCGCAGCAAAAAACAACTGCAATTTGGCGGTTTCTGGAAAATAGCAGCCCTGGCAACATTTCTGGTTTTTTCTGCCAATTATGCCTGGAATTTTATCGGCCCCATACTCGATGCGAATAAAATTCAATTGAAGAACGCAGCAGTATCGCTGCCTTTTATCGACCGGAATCCTGCTGACTTAATGGATATTGCCGTTGCCAACGACAGCTCGCTGGTCAGCTGGCTGAATCAAAATGATCGCTCACCGGAGGACTATGCAGTGCAGATGGCCGCCACCCACCAGATAACACTCTTCGGAGAGATGCACGAAAATGCAGATAACCTTAATTTCTTCAATCATATTATCCCCAGGCTCTACCATCAATCAGGCGTGCGGGTGATCGCCATGGAAGTCATTGCCTCTTCACTGAACCAGGAAACCGAAGAGTTGGTCACGGGAAAAATGTATGATTCCTCGCTGGCGATGCACATTGCGCGGGCCCAATGCTGGAAATCCTGGGGTTTTAAGGAATACTGGGATGTGCTGAAAACAGTGTGGACGTTGAACCATTCTCTGCCGGCCGGAGCGGAAAAAATGAGGGTGGTAGGCCTTGATACCGAATGGGACATGCCCAATCTTGCTTTGATGGGCACGTCTCAGGACTCCAAGGGCCACACAGGGTTCTGGGAAAAGTTCCGGATTTTTTCTGTAATACAAGACTTGCCAAAATCTCTATACCGCGATCAGTTGATGGCCAGAAATGTGGAAAAGGAAATCATCGATACCCATCAAAAGGGCGTAGTTTGGATTGGTGTCAATCACACATTAATAGATTTTGTACCTACCGTGCAAAAAAATCATGTATCAATTGCAGCAGGTCCAAGGTTTGCCTATCTGTTGAGCCAGAAATATAAGGATGTCTTTTTCCAAATCGTCCTGCATCAAAATTTATTCTTCAGTGACAGCGACACTGCATGTACCGCTTGCGTGACCACTTTTTTGGATACGGTGATGAACAAAAGAAACAACAAACCCATCGGGTTTTCGGTAGCAACGTCGCCATTTGAAAAACTAAGGGATCATTGCTTGTCTATTTTCACGAAGTATCCCTCGGTGGACTACGGAGACCTTGCACAGGGATTGATTTTTCTGGAGCCCAGTTCAAAACATCATGAATGCTCGTGGATACCCGGGTATATTTCAAACGAAATGTATTTGAAATATAAGCCGATGTATGTTTTATTGTTCGGCAGAAACAAAGCAATGAAATTTGACAATGCCACCCAGCTTAACCAGATTTTGGAGAAATACCTTTCAGAAAATTGATCATTTAATTTAACAACTATAGGTTATGAAAATAAACGCCACTTATATGGGCCTGGAGTTAAGCTCTCCGATCGTAGTATCAGCCTGCCCGCTGTCTGAAAAAACAAGTAACATCGTAAAGATGGAAGACCATGGAGCGGGAGCCGTCGTACTTTTTTCTTTGTTTGAAGAACAGATCCAAAAAGAAGAAGCGCGATTAAAATTTGTGATCTCTAAAACCACCAACTCTTTTCCAGAAGCGCTGGATTATTTCCCGGATCTCAATGACTATAACATGGGCTCGGACGAATACCTGGAAAATATCCGCAAAGCCAAAGAAAGGGTGAACATTCCGATCATTGGCAGTTTGAACGGGATCACCAATGAAGGCTGGATCAATTATTCAAGGCAGATGGAACAGGCAGGCGCCGACGGCATTGAAGTAAATATTTTCTTTATTCCAGGCGACGTTACGATGTCCTCCTCAGAGGTGGAACACCGGTACCTCAATATCATCGAATCAATTAAGCACAATGTAAAAATCCCCGTAGCAGTGAAACTCAATCCCTATTTCAGCGCGATGGGCAATATGGCACTGCGAATGAAAAGAGCAGGAGCAGATGCCTTGGTGCTGTTTAACCGTTTCTACCAGCCTGATTTTGACATAGACGAAATGGTCATTAAAACAAATCTCCAATTCAGCGGCCGTGAAGAAATAAAATTACCCCTGTTATGGCTTGGCTTGCTTTTCGGTAAGGTAAAACTTTCCTTAGCTGCCACGACCGGTGTTCAAAGCGCTGTAGAAGTTATCAAATACCTCCTGGCGGGCGCCGATATCGTGATGACTGCCTCTTCATTATACAAGAACGGTATCCCATATTTAAAGACCATGAATATGGAATTGCAGGATTGGATGTATATCAACGGCTTTGAAAGCATTGATTCATTCAGGGGTAACATGAGCCAGCAAAACATCGCAGATCCAACTGCCTACCAGCGGGCCAATTATATAAAGATCCTGGAAGGGGTCAGGTAATTCCAGCTATAGGACATCCCCTGGCGGCCATTCTGGCAATTGCCTTCAGCCGTGGGTTGTGGCGCTTGCCGCTGACCGGACATCTCTGTTTTCAATTCCCGATACCCGGTGAGGCAAGGCTACCCCCGGTGGCGCTTTGACACACTCGCTGGCGCCATTACAGCGGCCAGATGGCGCCGAACGCCGAAATTCCGCCTGCCCGGGACCGTCTTTGCCGTTTGCCCTATTTCAATTCCAGGACGCTGCCGGCACATCTGCAGTCTCCCCCTGCGGCCGGATCAAAGAGAATCCCAGCTCATTCAATCCAAATATCCAGACACTTTCTCCCTGATTTTTGGGGCCGCTCACAATAATCCGGCGCAAGTTAGGGTGGAAGAAGATTTGGGCTTCAACAAAGACAGCGCTGTTTTCTTACACACCGAACACATACTGTTAGTCGACAGAAAGCTCCGTTTGCGGGGCATTATAACGGCACCTCGCAGCTGGAAGTAGAACAACTACAAAAAGATATTGATAATTTGTTACAAAAATACGATTGATCCCCCCGCTCTTACCATCATAAAAAAAATACCGCGCTTTATGCGCCCTAACACAAGCTTATGCCGGGGGAACTTACAGGCGATCCGGGGGTTTTGCCAGCCTGAATTTCTGCTTGAATGATTTTTTTTCAAATTGGACGACAGGAGTCTCACCCGCAGCACCTGCGAGGCTTTCGGGAGCCGTTGAATTGGTGTCCCGGTGCCGCCCATTCTTCCAGTTCTTCCGGGCGTGGGTATTATTGAGTCCCTTTAATGCATGCATCGTTATCTCCATGGTCAGCACTTTCGAAACAAGGGAGCCTGTTTGCCCAGATACAGACAATTCTTTCAGGGGAATGGCAATTTCATAGGTTAACCGGTTGGAAGGGTCCCAATTGATAGCCGCCGCAATTCCGGAAGCGTCGCGGATGGAAATAAGGCCCGTCCGGTCAGCGAAACCTTTCACCTCCATGAGCGTATCCCGCGTTAACAAAGAATCCCTCAGCTCCATATAATCATCGCCCACGTTATAGGTCAATGGATCGGCAACAGGGGCAGATTTTCCTAACGGGAAATGAATGGATATGTCCTGGATACCTTTGGCA
>Ga0209698_10003044_pt1 | contig 18764 bp, 10 predicted proteins | sample LitLauG_LLR_2012_FD_187203 | JGI IMG/M metagenome (GOLD analysis project Ga0209698, IMG submission 187203) | Freshwater sediment microbial communities from Pennsylvania, USA - Little Laurel Run_MetaG_LLR_2012 (SPAdes) (version 2) | ecosystem: Environmental > Aquatic > Freshwater > Creek >...
TTGCAGGGCGCCAATACCGGCATTTTTAAGAGTGGGGCTATCTGGGTTCTCGCCACCTTTTTTCAGTTCAGTGCGAATGAAATCAGCGTCGTCTAATTGAGATACCTCATAGCTTTTGCCAGATCGACCGCAGTATTTTAGGATGGCTTCATTGATCGTTAGTCGTTGAAAAGGCTTGCTTAAATCCAGCTCACGACCTTGATGCGTTAAGACGGCTGTACCTTGTGCATCGACTGCTGCTGCACGAATCAAGCCCTCAGTAAAGTCCATGAGCCAACGGTAATCCGTATAGGCTGCATAGAATTCCATCATCGTAAATTCGGGATTGTGACGTGGGCTGACGCCTTCGTTGCGGAAGTTGCGATTAATTTCAAAAACGCGCTCAAAGCCACCAACTACCAAGCGCTTTAAATAGAGCTCTGGCGCAATACGCAAGAACATCTGCATATCCAAGGCATTGTGGTGGGTGATAAATGGCTTAGCGGTTGCGCCACCTGGAATCGGGTGAAGCATTGGGGTCTCGACTTCCATAAAGTCAGCCTCAAGCATATGGCGGCGCAATGAAGCAATGGCATTGCTGCGTGCTTTAAATGTATTGCGACTCTCTGGATTCACAATCAGGTCAACATATCGTTGACGATATTTTGTTTCCAAATCAGATAAGCCATGAAACTTGTCTGGTAGGGGGCGTAGGGATTTGCTGAGAAGGCGTAAATTACTTGACTCTACTGAGAGCTCGCCTTTGTTGGTCTTGAAGAGCTTCCCTTCAGCTGAAATAAAGTCGCCCATATCCCAATGCTTAAATGCGCCATGGGTGTCAGCACCACTGATTTCATCATTGATATAAAACTGAATTTGTCCGCTACGATCTTGAATTGTTGCAAAGCTGGCTTTACCCATTACGCGCTTTAAGACCATCCGGCCCGCAACTTTGACGTGAATGTTTTTCTCAGCCAATTCTTCTTTTGAAAAGCCATCGTAATGCGCGTGCAAGTCTGCGGCTAAATGGGTGGGTACGAAATCATTTGGAAAAGCTACCCCGCCTGCGCGTAGTTTGGCTAACTTCTCACGACGCTCTGCAATGATGTGGTTCTCATCAACGGGTTCGTTTGCGGGGGATGGATGGGTTTTATCGTTCATGTCTTTAGCGCGATACGGGTAAGAGAATTCGGTTTAAACGCCTTGCTTCAGGCTGGCTTCAATAAAGGCATCAAGATCACCATCTAACACCTTCTGGGTATTGGAGATCTCAACGTTAGTGCGTAAGTCTTTAATGCGACTTTGATCAAGTACATACGAGCGGATTTGATGACCCCAGCCAACGTCGGTTTTGCTAGCTTCCAACTTATCTTGTTCGGCGCGACGCTTTTGCATCTCATGTTCATATAGTCTTGACTTGAGCATGCTCATGGCTTCTGCGCGATTGCGATGTTGGCTGCGATCGTTTTGACACTGCACCACAATACCTGTTGGTATATGAGTTAAACGAACTGCAGAGTCAGTTTTATTAATGTGTTGACCACCCGCACCTGAGGCACGATAGGTATCAGTACGGATGTCAGCAGGATTAACGTCAATCTCAATCGAATCATCAATTTCAGGATAGACGTAAATACTGGCGAAGGAAGTATGACGTCCATTGGATGAATCAAATGGAGACTTACGTACTAAGCGGTGTACACCTGTCTCTGAGCGCAGGTGTCCGTAGGCATACTCACCATCGACTTTAATCGTGGCACTTTTGATGCCAGCAACGTCGCCATCAGACTCTTCCAAAATTTCAGTCTTGTAGCCTTTTCGTTCGCAATACTTGAGGTATTGGCGATAGAGCATGCTCGCCCAGTCGCATGCCTCGGTACCACCAGCGCCTGCCTGAATATCAATAAAGCAATTGCAGGAATCCATTTCGTTATGGAACATGCGACGGAACTCGAGGTCGCTAATGATTTTGCTATAGGCTTCTGAGTCCTGCTCAATGGCAGCGATGGTCTCAAAATCACCTTCTTCTTTGGCCATATCAAATAATTCAATGGCACCAGTGATATTGGTATTTAAATCAGTAAGAGTGGTAACGACACCATCAAGCAATTTTTTCTCTTTGCCGAGGGCTTGCGCTTTCTTCTGGTCATCCCAAATGGTGGGATCTTCCAGAATGGAATTTACTTCGGTAAGGCGGCGTGACTTTACTTCGAAGTCAAAGATACCCCCGAAGTGCTTGCTCGCGCACGAGCAGATCGGAGAGGGTGTTTGAAATACTGTTTAATTGTTCGGCTTCCATCCCCTAATTATAAGGTGGTTATTGATCCTTGCCCTGAAGTAGGGGGTTAGGCAATATCTTCGTCATGCGCTTCAATCATCAGCTGTACACGGGCTTGCCCCTGATAGCGGTCCGTGGCAATCCGATAGGCCAGCTTTGCTTTGGCTGGTAAGGTTTGTGTGCGGTTGAACCAGACTCCCGTGAGGGGTTTCGAATCTAGAGGCCCATTTCCTACGGGGCGAAGTTGTAGGCGCAGATGTTTTTCTTTCATGAGGCTTTGCTGTCCAACCTCAAACTCCCCATAAAAAATAGGCTGTGGAAAGCCTTGCCCCCAAATTTCCTCGGCTAATAGATCACCAATTTCAGGGGTAAAGTCTGCGGCAGATAGGGTGCCATCATGAATATGTTTGCGCTCAAGCAGTTCATCGTTGAGCAATTCCTTTGATACCGCCTGAAAAAGAGCGTCAAATTTTTCAAAATCAGCCTGACGAATCGATAAGCCTGCTGCCATGGCATGACCGCCAAATTTCAAGATTAAGCCTGGCTCACGCTTCGAAACAATATCCAAGGCATCTCTTAAGTGAAACCCAGTGATAGATCTACCTGAGCCACGTAATTCTTCACCAGTAGCGCCATCGGCCGGAGCAAATACGATCGCAGGGCGATTAAAGCGCTCTTTGAGACGAGAGGCAACAATCCCGACCACCCCTTGATGCCATTCTGAGTGCCACAGGCAAATACTGTTGCGTCCCTCAATACTTCCGGCAATCTGATCTTCTTGCAAATGGGCGAGAGCGGTTTCTTGCATACCCGTTTCAATGACGCGGCGCTCACGATTAATGCGATCCAACTCATGTGCTAATTCATGGGCCTCTTCTTGTGTATCACTCAGTAATAAGCGGATGCCTAAAGTCATATCCGCAAGACGCCCTGCAGCATTGAGCCTAGGTCCTACTGCAAACCCAAGATCAAATGTATTGGCTTTACGAGGATCTCGATTGGCTACTTGAAATAAGGCTTGCACACCGGCTTGCGAGATGCCGGCACGAATTCGTTTTAAGCCATTGGCAACTAGGATGCGATTATTCCGATCTAGTTGCGCAACATCTGCCACAGTACCCAGTGCGACTAGATCTAACAGATTTTCAATTTTCGGCTGGTTCTCGCTGGTAAATTTCCCGCGCTTTCGCAGCTCTGCGCGCAGGGCAACTAAAAGATAAAACATGACGCCTACACCAGCTAAGGCTTTGCTGGGGAAGTTGCAGCCGGGTTGGTTGGGATTGACTATCGCACTGGCTTTGGGGAGCGTATCTCCGGGGAGGTGGTGGTCCGTAACGATAACTTCCATACCGAGTTCCCGCGCGCGATCTACACCAGCCACACTGGCAATCCCGTTATCAACGGTAATTAAGTAACGCGGTTTTGGTATTTGTTGCGCTGCCAATTCCACCACTTCAGAGGTTAGTCCATAACCCATCGTAAAGCGATTGGGCACCAGAAATTGCACGGGTATATCAGGACCGCCCAGCATTCTCAGCCCACGAAGCGCTACGGCACAGGCGGTTGCCCCATCGCAATCATAATCAGCCACTACCAGTATGGGCTCATTCTTCTCAAAGATGTCCGCTAAAAGTGCGGCAGTGCTAATACAATTTTTTAATTCTGTGGGTGAGAGCAATCGCTTCAGATCTAAAGAGAGATCTTCCGGGGAATCAACGCCCCTTGCGGCAAACAGCCTTGCCAGTAGGGGATGTAAGCCGCTTTGCTGTAGCCAAAGTGCAGTGCGTTCGGAGAAGGGGCGTGCTGAAAATTGACTCATGATGTGATGTTTATTCAGCAATTTCTTGCCAAGAGCGCATTGTTGGTTTGTTCCAAATCTTCCAAGATCTCTTGTAGAGATCACCTATTTTGAAGATGCGTTGACGCAACTTACCTTTTGGAAAATCAATCAATTCAATTTCATCCAACTGCTTGTCGATCAGTGCTTGAGTGAGTATTGACCAAATACTCTCGGCCTGATCCAACCAGGCAAAAGTATTTATCAATTGCGAAGGATCTAATTGCTCTTGATGAGTAATTCCCAGATATTTTGCTAAACCAGGCAAAAGCGGATGAGATCCACAAAGCATTTTCACTTCTTGCAATGGCTTGGGTGTCTGCACATCTTGGAGTTTGCCAATGCCACTAATCCATAGGGAATTGATGCTGGGAAGGCCGCGTGCGGTACGTTCCTCATTTGTGGGGTCTACATGCCAAAGCATCTGGATTTCATTTTGAAGTTTGCGCCAACGCTTGGCTATCCCTTCCTGATCAGTATCTCTGGGCATCCACCAATCTATATTGCGGCCATGAGCTTGATCAACGCTATGCGTGGCTAGGCTTGTAAATGGCCCAGCCTGGATAAACCAATCATTTCCGCCATTAAAAAGGAGAGGTGATTCAAAGTCTTCCTCAATAAATGGGAGTGCTGCTTGCAGTAATTGGGCGGATTCTGAAGCTGTCAGATTCACCTGAGATTGGCCTAAGAGAACCAAGTGGTCTCGGGTGGCATGAAAATGAACTGGCTGTAGGCAGGCAATCGATAGGCTTGGATCGAATGCCTGGTCAGACTGACCAAGCAGAAGAACTGGGGCGATTGGTAGCTTAGCGCCAAGCAGAAAGCGCTCATGCGGTAAGCCATTGGCTGGGGCGCCATCTAAGGATTCTTGGACGTCGTTATCCAAAAAGTCTTCTCCAGACAGCATGAGGGTAAAGCGTTTTAGGGTTGAATTTGCACTCATTCCCCTGATTTTAGGTGGCATTTAAGTATTCCATCAGATTGATGCGCAATTGTCTAAACTGTAGGGATGTACAAACTACCTCTTGAACTGGAAATCGGCCTACGCTATACCCGCTCTAAGCGTCGTAAAACGGTTGGTAAACGGGATGGCTTCTTATCCTTTATCTCCGGAATATCCACTGCTGGCATTGCTTTGGGGGTTGCCTCATTGATTGTGGTCCTATCGGTCATGAATGGGTTTCAGAAGGATGTGCGCGATCGGATGCTCTCGGTGCTATCCCATATTGAGATCACCGCCCCTGATGGCCTAGCTAATTGGGAGACACTAGCAACAAAAGTGGCTCATCAGCCCCACGTCATTGGTGTTGCTCCGATGGTCAATTCACAAGGTTTGCTGACCCGAGAAAATGTCATGCGTGGCGTTTCCATTCGCGGAATTTTGCCAAGCGAAGAAGCTAGGGTTTCAGATTTGCCTAGGCAGTTTGTTGCAGGCAGTGTTGATGATCTGAAACCGGGAAGCTTTGGCGTTGCCTTAGGCGCCCAGTTAGCCTCTATGGTTGGAGCGCATGTTGGTGATCGCATTAATTTAATTGTGCCGGAGAGTGATTTAACTCCTGCGGGCTCGATGCCTAGAATGCGTACCCTACAAGTAGTAGGCATCATCGATAGCGGTCATTACGAGTATGACAGCTCTCTTGCGGTAATGCATTGGAAGGATGCTGCTGCCTTACTGCGTCTGCATGATCCATCTGGGCTACGTGTGAAGGTCGATGATATGCAACATGCTCCAGAGATCGCAGCTCAACTGTCTGAAGTGGTTCCTCCAGAACTCTGGATCAGTGATTGGTCACGTTCTAATCGTAATTGGTTTGCTGCGGTTCAAACCGAGAAAAAGATGATGTTCATTATCTTGACTTTAATTATTGCAGTGGCGGCCTTCAACTTGGTATCCACTCTAGTAATGACGGTCAATGAAAAACAGGCTGACATTGCGATTCTAAGAACGATGGGCGCGAGTCCTGGACTCATCCAGCGCATCTTTTTGGTTCAAGGTTTGGCTATTGGTTTGTTGGGTTCTTTGGCTGGTGTTGCTTTGGGGCTTCTGATCGCTTTGAATATTGATGTCATCGTGCCAGCGATTGAAGCTATCTTTAGGGTACGCTTCTTGCCTCGCGATGTTTATTTTATTAGCGAGTTACCTTCCGATGTCAGGCTGCATGATGTCTTAACCGTAGGCTTCATGGCTTTTGGTTTATCCATTTTGGCAACACTGTATCCGAGTTACCGCGCAGCAAAAGTACAACCTGCGGAGGCACTACGCTATGAGTAATTCTGTTGAGTTGGTGCTTAGTGCCAAAAACCTCGCCAAGCAATACGGCGAGGGACATACAGCAGTTGAAGTTCTTAAATCAGTCGATCTTGAAATTGCACCCTCTGAGAAGGTTGCAATTGTGGGTTCGTCTGGATCGGGAAAGAGTACGCTCTTACATATCTTGGGGGGCTTGGATACAGCTAGTTCCGGTACGGTCATCTTGGCGGGATCGAATCTCGCTAACATGTCGGTTGCCAAGTTAGATCGATTGCGTAATCAAAGCTTAGGTTTTATTTATCAGTTTCATCATCTTTTAGATGAGTTCAGCGCACTGGAGAATGTAGCGCTTCCTTTGCGGATTCGGGGCTTAAGCGCTGATGAGTCAATGGACAGGGCAAGCAAAATGCTTAGTTTGGTTGGCTTGCAGGCGCGAGAACTTCATACTCCCGGAGAACTCTCGGGTGGTGAGCGTCAGCGGGTAGCAGTGGCTAGAGCTTTAGTTGGGAATCCAGCTTGCGTATTGGCAGATGAGCCTACCGGAAATTTGGATGCCGAAACCGCTGATGGTGTCTTTGATTTAATGTTAGATGTGGCGCGCGAACAAGGCACTGCATTTGTTATCGTGACACATGATCCCATCCGTGCAAGACGATGTGATCGCATTTTGCATTTAGAGCGCGGAGTATTAAAGACGTTTTCTCAATGAGCGTAAATCATCCATGGATTGATACCCATTGTCATTTAGACGCCTCTGAATTTTCCGAGGATCTAGATCGGGTGATTGCTGATGCCGCGCAAGCTGGCGTCAAGGCGATATTGCTCCCTACTGTCAAAGCGGCAGATTGTGAAAACGTTCGCAATGTAGTTAAAAAATACAGCAATGCGATTCCTGGCTTGGTTTATACCTTAGGTATACATCCCATAATGATTCATCAGGCTCAAGAACATGACCTTCAAACCCTGCGTCATGAAATCGAAACATCTCTAGCTGATCCTCGTTTTGTAGGAATTGGTGAAATTGGCTTGGATTACTTTTTACCGAATCTAGATCCCCAAAGGCAAGAATTCTTTTTCCACGAGCAACTCGATATTGCCGAACAATTTCAATTGCCAGTGATATTGCACGTTCGTCGCTCGCAGGATGCCATTCTGAAAGCCTTACGTCGTCGCAATATCAATGGCGGTATTGCCCATGCTTTTAATGGCAGTCTTCAGCAGGCAGAGCAATTTATTGACCTGGGCTTTAAGCTTGGCTTTGGTGGGGCCGCCACCTATGAGCGTGCACTGCAAATTCGTCGGCTATTAACGGGCTTGCCTCTTAGTGCAATCGTTACAGAAACGGATGCCCCTGACATTCCCCCGGCATGGTTGAGTGCAGAGGGTTTGAGATACAACGAACCCGCATTTTTACCTCGTATTGCAAAACAATTGGCTCAAATCCGCGCAATAGATGATGGGCAATTTGCAACTGCAGTATGGCGTAATGCGATGGACGCAATACCTCGCTGGTCAACCTTATTGACCTCACTTAATCTTCCTGTAGTTTCTTAAGAACTTGCGCTTGGCTATTGCGGCATTTATTGCCGGGGGTTCGCTTCTTTTGTTTTTGCCGGTTTTACCCAGTTTATGGCTGGAGGGATCTCTCTGTGCAACTGTGATCGGCCTCTTTGGGTGCACATTTAGTTGGAGGGTATTAAAAGATAATGGGGCCCCTTACCAGTATTTCTGTTTTTGTCTCATATTTTTCTCGCTAGGATTTGCCTGGAACGCACATTACGCACAAGGCCGCTTAAATAATGTATTGCCAACAGAGCTTGAAGGTAAAGATTTGCAGATTGAGGGTAGGGTAAATTCACTCCCCCAAGGCAATGCCTCTGGCTCTAAGTTTTCCTTTTCTGTGGAGCAAATGGTCTTTGCTCGTGAAGCAGTAGTTGATTTTCCAGAGCGCATCTATTTAAGTTGGCAGCCCGCTTGGCGCAATCCTGAGGATATTCCAGAAATCGTTCCTGGACAGCGCTGGAAATTGCAGGTGAAGTTAAAGCAACCTTACGGCTCATTAAATCCATACACTTTTGATTTCGAGCGCTGGTCTTTTCATCAAAACTATGGCGCGAATGGTTCTGTTAGATCTGGAGAATTAATTTCCAAAAAAGATATTGGGGTAACTGAATTCCCTTTAGCTATCGAGCTTCAGAGATGGAAGTTAAGGAAGAAGATACAGCGCTTACTACCCGAGGGCGCCCCTTATGCAGGTGTGATTATTGCTTTAGTCATGGGTGATCAAAATGCGATTGATCAATCTGATTGGCGTGTATTTAATGCAACGGGTATCGGTCATTTGATTTCGATTTCCGGACTCCATGTCACGATGCTTGCCGGTTTAGGAGCCTCATTCGCTTCTTTTTTATGGCGGCGTCAATCCCTTCCTTTGATTATTCCGGTTAGCAAGGTAGCAGCGGCCTGTGGGTTTTTAACCGCTTTTGTTTATGCCTGGTTGGCTGGATTTCAAATCCCAGCGCAACGAACCATGTATATGGTTGGCGTGGTCGCTTTTGCTTTATGGTCTGGCAGAAATCCTAGATCTTTTGATATTTGGTGGTGGGCTTTAGCTTTAGTTCTGATCTTTGATCCTATGGCGCCCTACACCCCAGGATTTTGGTTGTCGTTTGGGGCGGTCGCGGCAATTCTATATGGGATGGGTAATTCGGATGGTTTATTGGGAATACCCACAGGTAGGGAATTGGAGCTAGGTAAACGAGAGCGTTTTTTGCAGGCACTACGAGAGGCATGTCGTGTGCAGGCAATAGTTACCTTTGCTTTATTGCCTGCCACGCTCTATTGGTTCTATCAGTTTTCAGTTATTTCACCAGTGGCAAATGCATTGGCAATTCCGATAGTGAGTTATGTCGTTACTCCCTTAGCCATTGGGGGCGCACTTTTACCGGATTTTATTGGTCAATACCTATTGTTACTAGCTCATGCCGCAATGGAATACTTGGCCATTTTCTTGAAATGGCTTGCCGACTTTGATTGGGCGGTAGTGTGGTCTTCACAACCAAGATGGTGGGCTCTCATCATTGCTTTGCTTGGCATTGTTGTTGCTATTCGACCGGGAGAGTTGAAAACATCCTATTGCTCTAGATTGATAGGCCTTTCCTTGTCGACCTGTTTATTTTTCAATCCTGTGGGTTCTGTTCCCTTGGCCTTCGGTAATTTTCGTGCGCACGTGCTTGATATAGGCCAAGGCACATCGGTTTTAATTGAGACGGCGTCACATCAATTGCTTTATGACACTGGACCCATACAAGGAAAAAAGGATGATGCTGGGCAAAGGGTAATCTTGCCATTTCTGAGAGGAAAGGGGATAAATCAAATCGATCGCATGGTCATTAGCCATAGCGATAGCGACCATATCGGTGGTGCTGCAACGCTTTTAAGAGAAATTAAGTTTAATTTAATGATGGGGTCATTGCCGAGAGGTAATCCCTTACTACTTGATTTAAAAAGCAGGGGGATTGCCAGCATCCCTTGCCGATACGGCCAGCAGTGGAATTGGGATGGTGTAGATTTTTTAATCTGGCATCCGCAAGAAGATACTTTATTTGAGGATCAATATCCCCATAAGCCAAATGAAATGAGTTGCGTGCTTGAAGTGCGCAATCAAAATCATTCATTGTGGTTGACTGGAGATTTAGAGAGACAGGGGGAGGCGGAGTTAGTTGATCGTTTAACGAGTAAAGAGATAAAGCATTTAAACGATAAGCAGTTGGTTTTTATGGCGCCACACCATGGGAGCAAGACCTCTTCTTCTATCGAGTTACTGAGTAAATTAAATCCCAATAGGGCCTTTGCTCAAAACGGCTACCGTAATCGATATGGCCATCCTCATCCTATAGTTACCGTGCGTTATGCCAATCTAGATATTCCCTTTTATCAGACCCCCTTAACCGGTATGCAAGAGTGGACTTTTTCTAATCATGCGTATTCAAGGGTCTTATTTTGGAGGGATGAGAATGTCCGTTTATGGCATCGTTTCAGTGGCGAACAATGACTCTATTTGTCGGCAATTTGTTTGACATCCCAACCACCCCCGAGGGCTGTAATCAAGCCTACATGGGCCGCAATCTGTCGATTTAGAAGGGACATCAATGTTCGTTCATTTGCGAGCTCAGACGCTTGCGATGTTGCCACATCTAAATAGGTGATGACTCCCTCTTTGTATTGGTTCATGCTAATACGTACTGCATCTTGAGCATGCTTGACTGCGCTCGCTTGAGACTTGCTTTCCTTTTGCAACAGCCGCAGAGCAACCAAATTGTCTTCGACGTTCTGGAAGGCTGCCAAAACAGTCTGACGATATTGCGCTACGTTTTGGTCGTAGGCTGCCCCAGCTTGTTGATAGGCGCCGATACGAAGACCGCCATCAAATAAAGGCTGTGCAAGAGCAGGACCAATCGACCAGTAGCGTAAAGGCATACTTAAGAGACCAGGTAAATCAACACCTTGATATCCACCACTTGCTGAAATCGTTAGGGTGGGAAAGAAGGCGGCGGTGGCTACACCAATTTTGGCATTTGCAGCAGCCATTTGGCGTTCTGCAGCGGCAATGTCGGGACGTCGCTCTAAGAGTGTTGAGGGGACACCTACGGGGACATCTGGTAATTCAGCGACCAATCTTGAGACCGGGCTTACTACCAGGCCAGTAACCGGATCAATTGTGCGCTCTTGCGCTTGCAAAGAGAAAGTTGATGGCGTTTGGCCAACGAGTACTGCAATAGCATGCTCGAGTTGTGCGCGTGCGAGTTGCACATCAATTGCAAGAGCAATTGTTGATTCGAGTAGAGTGCTGGCTTGGGCAACATCTAGCTGCGTTACTATGCCGGCGTTATATTGGTTTGTAGAAATCTGTAGAGATCTTTCGTAAGCTTTGATCGTATCTTCATACATCTTGATTTGCATATCAGCGATGCGCAGCTGAAAATACGTTTGGGCTAATGTTGCTTGGGTTGAAAGCCGCAAAGCATCTAATTGGGCGGCGCTAGCTTGAGCATTATCCCCGCTAGCCTCTACATTGCGCCTCACTTGACCCCAAATATCGGGCACCCAACTAGCGCCAATATTGGCATTGAAGGTTTGATCAATAGTTGAAAACCCACCATTAGAGTTTCCGTTAAGTGTTCCTCTATTGCCACTACCATTTGCGGTTAATGTGGGGAAGAGTGCCGCCCGCGCTTGCGTTAGAAGGGTGGTTGCCTGACGGTATTGGGCATCAGCAGCAATAATATTTTGGTTGTCAACATTGACCTTCTCCATCAACTGATTGAGTACGGGGTCTTTATAGATCAGCCACCATTTTGTATTCAAACCAGCTTCATTGGGCTGTGCAAGTTTCCAGCCATCACCGCTTTGCATTCCATCCAGCTCTTTATAGCTGGGTGCAGTTGCGCTGTCTGGTTTTTTGTAATCAGGGCCAACCATACAGCCTGTCATTAGTGAAAAAAGACTAATCGCACATAGCGCTTTGAGTGCTGTATTGGGATGCATGATTTTGCTTGCGTTACTCATTTTCTTTTCCACTTCCAGGTACGAAAACGTTCCATGTAAAGGTAAACCACTGGTGTTGTATATAGCGTTAGTAGTTGACTCATGATGAGTCCGCCAACGATCGAAATTCCTAAGGGTCTATGAAATTCTGCACCATCACCCGATCCAATGGCCAGTGGGATAGCCCCTAGAATCGCTGCCATTGTGGTCATTAAGATGGGGCGAAAGCGCAATAAACATGCCTTATAGATTGCATCGTGCGCCGATAAGCCATCGGTTCTTTGTGCGTGAATAGCAAAGTCAATCATCATGATGGCATTCTTTTTAACAATGCCAATGAGCAAAATCACGCCAATTAAAGCGATGATACTAAATTCAGTATTGCAAATCATCAGCGCAAGAAGGGCTCCAACACCGGCCGATGGAAGAGTTGAGAGAATCGTAATGGGGTGAATCAAGCTTTCATACAAGATGCCCAAGACAATATACACAGTAATGAAGGCTGCCAATATCAACCAAGGCTGACTAGAGAGGGAATCTTGAAATGCCTTTGCGGTGCCCTGAAAGCTGCCCCTGACGGTATTGGGAACATTGAGTCTATCCATCATGGCATAAATAGCATCAGATGCTTGTCCAAGTGATACACCTTGTGGAAGGTTAAAGGAAATAGTATTGGCAGTAAATTGACTCTGGTGATTGACTACCAAAGGCGTATTAGTTGAGGCGTATGTAGAGAAGGCTGCCAGGGGAACTTGACCTCCCGCCACCTTTGTACCCGGGGCATGCACAGCATTAATGGGTATAGTTGCAGCAGTTATTGACTGAGCGGCCCCAACGGAGAACGAGTTCGGGGTTGGTGCTGCAGTGCTGACATAAATCTGCTTGAGCGTTTCTGGGTTCTGCCAATATTTGGGCGCCACTTCCATCACCACATGATATTGATTGAGTGGATTAAAGATGGTGGAGACTTGGCGCTGACCAAAAGCATCATTCAGAGTGGTATCAATGAGATTGGTGGTAAGGCCAAGCTTAGCTGCCGTGTCGTGATCGATTGTGAGGGTTGTTTGAATGCCTTTATCTTGAGCATCGGTATTGACATCAACCAGTTCAGGCAAATCAGTCATAGCAAAACGAATCTTAGGCCCCCACGCTCTTAAATCCTCTAGGTTGTCTCCGAGTAGCGTAAATTGATACAGGGCATTACTTGCTCTCCCGCCAATCCGAATATCTTGCACTGGCTGCAAGAAGAGTGTTGCACCTGCCACTACATTGAGTTTGCGGCGTAATCTACCAAGCACTTCATCCATACTGCTTTGACGAAGATCGAGTGGCTTAAGAACAATAAATAAACTTCCAGTATTGGTTTGACCGCCACCATTAAAACTGACTACTTTGCCTACATCCGGATCTTGCATGGCAATTTTCATAAATTGCGCCATCTTTAATTGCATTGCCTGAAAAGAGATGGCTTGATCTGCCTGGACGCTGCCAATTATTCTGCCGGTATCTTGTTGTGGAAAAAAACCTTTGGGTATGTTGATGTAAAGATAGATATTAAGTCCAATGACTGTAAATAAAATCATCATCATCATGCGTCGATGTTGCAGAGCGTATTCAAGTGAGCTCGCATAATGCTGATTCACACTGGCGAAGAACTTTTCAATTGCCAACATAAAACGGTTATGCGTTCCCTTATCATGGGCTTTGAGTAATTTGGCACATAGCATTGGGGTTGCGGTGAGAGAAATTACCAGGGACACTGTAATAGCCACCGATAGAGTGATGGCAAATTCTCGGAAAAGTCGCCCAACAATTCCGCCCATTAATAGAATTGGAATAAATACAGCTACCAGCGAAATGGTGATCGATATCACTGTAAAACCAACTTCTTTTGCGCCTGCAATCGCCGCGGCTAGTGGCGTCTCGCCCTGTTCAATCCTGCGTGCAATCACTTCAAGAACCACAATGGCATCATCAACGACAAATCCAGTAGCAATCGTTAGAGCCATTAAGGAAAGATTGTTGAGAGAGAAGCCGCATAAGTACATCGCGGCAAAGGTCCCAACCAGGGAGACTGGTACGGCAATGCTTGGAATAATAGTTGCACGCGCATTACCTAAAAATAGGAACACCACCATCACCACCAGAATGACTGAGATGATTAGGGTGCGCTCGACCTCGCGCAATGAGGCGCGAATAGTTGGCGTCCGATCTAATGCAATATCCATATCAATAGCCGCAGGTATGGAGGCCTTCAGTTGCGGTAGTAAGGCTTTAACACCCTCTACGGTATCGATGATGTTCGCTCCCGGCTGACGCCAGATGACCAGTAGTACAGCTGGTTTACCATTGGCTAGACCGCCATTGCGCAAATCCTCAACAGAGTCAACAACCTCTGCAAAATCTTGAATGCGCACCGGTGCACCATTGTGATAACCAACAATCACCGGCATATAGTCTTTTGCAGTACTGGAAGTGTCGTTTGCCACTACTTGCCAGGCGCGATCGCCGCTTTCAATAACACCTTTGGGTCGAACCGTATTGGATGCCGCAATGGCGGTGCGGACATTCTCAAAACCAATCCCCAGTGCAGACATGAGGGTGGGGTTGATTTCCACTCGAACTGCAGGAAGAGAGCTGCCTCCCACGGTAACTTGTCCTACCCCTTTGGACTGGGAGAGCTTTTGTGCCAAGATAGTGGAGGCGGCATCATACAGCTGTGCTCTGGGCATAGTGTCAGAGGTCAAGCTGATAATCAGAATCGGCGCATCGGCTGGATTGACTTTGCGATAAGTGGGATTACTTGGTAGTCCGGTTGGCAAAAGTGCGTGAGCCGCATTAATGGCGGCTTGGACATCATTTGCGGCACCATCAATATTGCGACTCAGATCAAACTGCAGGGTGATGCGGGTTGAGCCTAATGAGCTCGATGAAGTCATTTCGGTAACGCCAGCAATGCGGCCCAGTGAGCGCTCAAGAGGGGTTGCTACAGTTGCCGCCATCGTTTCTGGGCTCGCTCCAGGCAGACTAGCCGATACAGAGATTGTCGGAAAATCGACCTGTGGCAATGGCGAGACTGGCAGTAATCGAAATGCCGTAATACCTGCCAGCATGATTGCTAGCATCAATAGCGTGGTGGCAATTGGCCGATGAATAAATGGTACGGAGATATTCATCAACGAATTCGTTTATTCATGGATTAATTGTTACGACTGGCTTGGTAAGTTTTAATGCGCCTAGAGAGTCGATCAAAGGCTAGATAAATTACCGGAGTAGTAAATAAGGTCAGCACTTGACTTAACAGCAATCCACCGACCATAGTGATACCTAGGGGGTGGCGCAGTTCAGAGCCGGTACCCGTACCAAGCATGAGCGGTAAGGCGCCTAATAGAGCGGCCATTGTTGTCATCAGAATCGGGCGCAAACGTAAGAGGCAAGCCTCATAAATCGCCTCCCTCGGTGTTTTACCTTCAACCCGCTCGGCCTCAAGAGCAAAGTCAATCATCATGATGGCGTTCTTCTTCACAATGCCAATCAACAAGATAATGCCAATAACACCAATGATGCCTAAGTCATTACCGGAAATGATGAGTGCAAGTAATGCGCCTACACCAGCAGATGGTAGGGTCGACAAAATCGTAATAGGGTGGATATAGCTTTCATATAAAACACCCAAGACGATGTACATGCAAATAATTGCTGCAAAAATAAGGGTGACGGTATTGCCTAGGGAGGCATTAAATGCTTTGGAGGCACCTTGAAAGCGTGTAATTAAGCTAGCAGGAACTTGCATCTCATTTTGCGCATCTGTAATTGCTTGCACAGCATCACCTAAAGAGGCAGTGCGACTAAGATTAAATGAAATGGTTGCAGCAGGAAATTGGCCTTGATGGTTAATATTCAGCGAACCATAGCGCTCCTCAATATCAGCCAGCACGCTCAATGGGATTTGTTTGCCGCCTGCACCTGGAACATAAATTTGATCTAGGGCATTGAGTCCTGGTTCCGGGCTTGGCATAGCTTCGAGAACAACACGATATTGATTGGTCTGAGTAAAGATGGTTGAGATCAGTCGCTGACCATAAGCGTTATAAAGCGCATTATCGATTGAAGCAATGGTTACTCCGAGGCGTCCAGCAATATCACGATCAATATTGATATAGGACTGCAAGCCCTTGTTCTGTAAATCGCTGGCAACATCACTTAATTGGGAAAGCGTCTTGAGTTTCTCGACAATCTTCGGGGTCCACTCATTTAATTCGGCAGCATTAGCGTCCTCAAGGGTAAATTGATATTGAGTGCGACTCACTCGATCTTCGATGGTGAGATCTTGTACCGGCTGAAGAAATAGTTTGATATCGGATAGTTGATCTACTTTGCTTTGCAGACGACGCAATACGGTTTTGACATCATCACGTGAATCATGTGCCTTGAGATTGATGAGCATTCGGCCATTATTCAAAGTGGCATTAGTGCCATCGACCCCAATAAATGAAGATAGACTTTCAACATCTGGATCTTTGAGAATGATGTCGGCCAAAGCTTGTTGGCGATTGGCCATTGCTTGATAAGAGATTGACTGGGGTGCTTCTGAAATGCCCTGGATCATGCCCGTATCTTGAATTGGGAAGAAGCCTTTCGGTATAAAGATATAGAGCAGAACAGTTAAAACCAAGGTCAGGACTGCTACTACTAGAGTTGATTTTTGACGATCAAGTACCCAGTTCAGTCCGCGGCTATATTGATGAATGAGTCGATCAAACTGAGCGCCACTCCAGTGATAGAACTTCGATTGTTTGGATTCGGGGATATGGTGCAGCAGCAGGGCGCACATCATCGGCGTGAGGGTTAGTGACACTACTGCCGAAATAATGATGGCAACTGCTAGGGTCACAGCAAATTCTCTAAAAAGCCTACCCACTACATCACCCATGAATAGCAGTGGAATCAGCACGGCAATCAGTGAGATGGTAAGCGAGATGATCGTAAAGCCAATTTGTTTCGATCCTTTGAGCGCAGCCTCTAATGGCTTGTCACCCTCTTCGATATAGCGAGAGATATTTTCAATCATCACAATCGCATCATCAACCACAAAGCCGGTGGCAATTGTTAAAGCCATCAGTGAGAGGTTGTTGAGCGAGAAGCCTGCCCAACTCATGATTCCAAACGTACCAATTAATGATAGGGGAACTGCAACGCTTGGAATGATGGTGGCTGGAACGCTTCGCAGAAATACGTAAATAACTAGAACAACGAGCAAGATGGAGAAAAGGAGCTCTATCTGGACATCATCAACAGAGGCGCGGATCGTACTTGTTCTATCGGTCAGAATATTAACCTCTAGTGACTGAGGTAGCGTGGCTGATAGTTGTGGCAATAGCTTTTTAATTTGATCAACTACTTGAATCACGTTCGCGCCAGGTTGGCGCTGAATGTTCAGAATGATCGCCGGCTGCTTATTAGCCCATGCTCCAAGGCGAACGTTTTCAGGACCGCTTACCACCTTGGCAACATCCGATACCCTGACAGGGGCACCATTGTTGTAGGTGATGATCAGGTTCTCATAACCCTCAGCCGATTTAATTTGATCGTTTGCATCAATCGTTGAAGATTGGAATGGACCATCAAAACTGCCTTTTGCTGAATTGACATTGGCATTGCCAATCGCTACCCGGACATCATCCAAGCTCAAGCCTTTGCTCGCGAGCGCTCGAGGGTTAGCAATAATGCGTACCGCTGGTCTTTGACCGCCAGAAACGCTGACTAAACCAACGCCTGGAATTTGTGAGATCTTTTGTGCAAGGCGGGTATCGACTAAATCCTCTACTCGAGTCAATGGGAGTGTGGCTGAAGTGATCGCCAAAGTCAGAATCGGGGTGTCGGCGGGGTTTACTTTGTTGTAGATTGGGGGCGCTGGCAGATCGCCTGGCAATAAAGAGTTGGCAGCGTTAATGGCTGCCTGAACTTCTTGTTCTGCTACATCAAGACTGAGATCGAGCCCAAATTGCAGAACAATCACTGAGGCCCCACCGGAGCTCACAGAAGACATTTGATTTAAACCCGGCATCTGGCCAAACTGGCGCTCAAGCGGGGCGGTCACTAATGAGGCCATGACATCAGGACTACCGCCTGGGTAAAGGGTGACTACTTGAATGGTCGGGTAGTCAACTTGAGGCAGGGAAGAGATTGGCAAACTACGATAGGCCAGAATACCGCCCAATAAAATTGCCACCATCAATAATGAGGTGGCAATCGGGCGGAGAATGAATATCCTGGATGGATTCATGGGGACCTTAGAAGCTCTCTATGTAATGAGGTGGGGTAACTAAGGCTTACTGGCTTGACCGGAACCCTTAGCTCCTTTACCGCCAGCATTTGCAGCGCCAGATGCTTGCCCAACCATGACTTTTGCGCCATTGCGTAACTTATCTGTGCCATCGACTACTACGATGTTTCCAGGCTCAAGACCTTCAAGCACCTGCACGTTATAGCCATCGACAGGACCGAGCTTTACAGGCACAACTGAGACGGTATTGTTTGAGTTGAGTCGGTATACAAAGGTGCCTGGTGTACCACGCTGAACCGCGGGCACTGGAATGACCACAACATCGGATAGGACGTCCAGTATCACCCGAACATTAACAAATTGATTGGGGAAAAGATTCATCTCATCGTTAGAGAAAATGCCGCGTAACTTTACCGTTCCTGTGGTGATATCAATTTGGTTATCAATACTTTCAAGATAACCTGTGGATAATTTTTTAGTGCTATCACTGTTCCAAGATTCCACTGGAATAATTATTTTTTCAGGGGCATTGCTTGTGCTATCGGTTTTGGCACTGCGGTTTTGCTTACTATGATCTGTAGATGAA
>Ga0209698_10003045_pt1 | contig 18763 bp, 7 predicted proteins | sample LitLauG_LLR_2012_FD_187203 | JGI IMG/M metagenome (GOLD analysis project Ga0209698, IMG submission 187203) | Freshwater sediment microbial communities from Pennsylvania, USA - Little Laurel Run_MetaG_LLR_2012 (SPAdes) (version 2) | ecosystem: Environmental > Aquatic > Freshwater > Creek >...
GGGCCCGAACGGAAGCTGGACGCTGTTCTTTGCCGATGAATCCGCGGGCTACACGAGCACGTTGAACGGCTGGAGTCTGGACATCACGGCCGTGCCGGAGCCGGTGAACGTGGCGCTGGCAATTTTTTTTGGCCTGGGGACACTTCGCTGGTGCCTGGGGAAAGCCGCAAAGGCAAGCCCATGTCACTGCTGCTAGAACTCGAACCTGGATGCAGGGACAATGATAAATTCGGCGGGCCAGGGCTGCTTGCGCGAAAGCAATTGTGGAGACAGATAGTCCATTTATTCTCAGCCTTGTTCAGCCAACCTAGCAGGGGACGAACGGCACCTATTCTTGAATCCGCCGGGGACGTGCCCCCCATCCCACATCTGTGTGATGGTGATAAGTCTTGCACTGTTGCATTTTGTTTATGATGAATAAAACTGGTCTAGTGAACACATGGCGTTTATGAATCATTTTCGTCTCCAAGGTTTTATCCTTCTAGCCCTGACTGGTTGCGCCCCGCTTACATTGCGGGTTCACGCCGGCAATCCGCTGTGGAACGGCGCAGGCAGTGTTACCAACAACAATTTCAGCAACACCAACAACTGGGTCGTGGGAAATGTCCCGTCCGGCAACAACATCAACAATGTGCCCGTCGGTTTCGGGCCGCTCGCCGGCGGCGCGACGAACACGGCCAACTGCGATTCCTCCGGCAACTCGCAGACCTGGACTTTTAATTCTGGCACGGCGCCGATGGTCATCACCCTCAACGGCCAGCAGTTGGGCGCGGCCACCGGGCCGGATGTTTTCATCAACAACAGCACCAATCTGCAGACCATCGCCGGCAGTTTTATCCTGTTCGACATTGGTGGCACAACCACAAGCCGGAGATTTAATGCCGCCAATGGCCCGCTGACGCTGACCGGCGGCACCATCAGTTTGCGCGGCGACAGCCAACATGCGACCGCCTGGGCTATCGAATTAGGTGGTTCTTATTATGGCACCCTTAATGACGGCTTTGTGAATGTTAATGCAACCAATGTGATCAATTACCTTAAAACCGGCAGCGGCACTTGGGAGGCGCAGCTCGCCCTGGGCAATCTAAACGGTCTTGCCTCTGCTCTCACCGTCAGCAGCGGCACGCTGACGCTCGACGCCGCCAATTCCTACACCGGCCCCACCATCGTCTCCAGCGGTGCGACGCTGAACACGCTCACGACTTCCACCGGGGCGGGAGCTTGTTCGGTGAGCAACTCGGCGACCCTCGGGGTGACGTTCGTCAGCAGTAGTTCATTGACCAATTCCAGCGTGACTTTGGGAACAGCGGGCGCGGATGCGACCACTCTCAATTTCAACCTGGCTACCAACGGCAATCCGCTGAATCCCATCATCGCCGTGACGGGTGCGTTGAATGTCAACGGCACCTGCACCATCAACGTAACCAACGGCGTGCTTTTCGTCGGCCAGTTCCCACTGATCCAATACGGCAGCCAGACCGGTTCAGGTGTTTTTACTCTGGGCACGCTGCCCGGCGGCGTGACCGCCAGCCTCTCCAATAACCTCGCCAACAGTTCGATTGACTTGGTCGTCACTGCGAGCCTGGGCTACAACAATCTGATTTATTGGAACGGCAACGCCAGCGGGCTGTGGGACATCAATAACTCGGCGAATTGGAAGTTCAGCACCCAGACCGGTCTCACTTATGCCGATACCAATCAAGTGATTTTTGACGACACGGCGTCCGGCAATTTTGCGATCACCCTAAACAGCCCGGTCAAGCCAATGAGTGTGGCTTTCACCAACAGCACCAACAGTTATTCCATCACCGGCTCCGGGGGCATAGGTGGCTCCACGGCGCTGACCAAGGCTGGCACCGGCGTTTTGACGCTGGGCACGGCTAACTCTTACAGCGGACAAACGGCGGTCAACGCCGGCGCGCTGGTCTTGAACAATCTGGGCGCGGTGCCGGCAGGCAGCGCGTTGAATATCGCCAGCGCCGCGGTCGTGCAGCTGGATGCGAATGGCACATATGCGAATGTGCCGACCACCATCAACGGCTCCAGCACCGCGAATGGCTCGTTCGGTGGCGCGCTGGATTTTCACGGCGGCGGCTCGGCCACGGTGACTTGGCCGGGATCGATCAATTTGAACTCCGCCAACGCCACCATTGGTTCCTACGGCGTCACTTACAACGTGACGCTTTCAGGGCAATTGACGGGCGGCGGAAGTTTGAATATCCGCCCGGAAGGCGGCAGCGCGGCCAGCCATTCGGCCACCTACACGGTTTCGAATCCGACCAATAATTACAACGGCAGCACGACGATGCAGGTGGGCGCGGCGCAGGCGTATGCCACGTTGAAACTCGGGGTGAACAACGGACTGCCGGCGACCACCGCGCTGAATCTGAACCGCGCCGGCAGTTCGGGGGTGGTGAATTTTGATTTGGCGGGCTTTAGCCAGACGGTGGCCGGACTGACGGCGAATTTTGGTTCCAATGCGGTCTTCAACAGCAGCGGCACCGTCGCCACGCTGACGGTCAGCAACACCGCAAACACGACGTTCAATGGCGTCATCGGCACGAGTGGCAATGCCGGCATCAATCTGGTCAAGCAAGGTGCCGCCGCGTTGACCTTGAATGGAACGAATATCTATACCGGCAGCACCACGATCGGCAACGGCACGCTGGCCTTGAACGGACAAATTACCACCACCAGCGGTTTGATGATGAGCAGCAACGCGACGTTTCAACCGGCTTTGGGCGGGGCGGGCGGATCCGGCAGCATTACGGTCTTCGGCAATGTCACTTTGGCCGGCCAAATCAGCGTGAGCGATTATGGCGTGGTCAGCAACACCAGCTATCCGATTATTTATTACAACGGCAAGCTGACCAACAACGGCGTCACGGTCGCGCCCATGTCGTCGTGGGCGTTCACGCTCAAAACCAACGTGGCCCACGTGGTCTCCCTGGTTTGCACCCAGCAGTTTCCGCTGGTGCAATTCACGAACGGTAGTTTCGCCGTCAGCACGCTCACGACTAATCTCGGTGGTGTTTTGCGCGGCACGCCGGCCGGGCCGATCTGGTATGAGGTTCGCGATCAGACGAACAAAATGTGGGATTTCGGCGCGGCACCGGCGGTTTCGCCGTGGAGTATCACCGTCCGGCATTTGCGCGCGGGCACCAACACGGTCACGATCTTTGCCCAAAATGGCGCGGGCAGCATTCAAAGCAACAGCATCCAGCTCACTTTGACTTTGGGACCGAACACCGGCGTCCGGCCGCGACCGATTCCATCGGAAATCTGGTGGGGTGGCATTTCGGACAATACGCAGATGACAAATTATTCGCAGTGGCCTTTTGTCGAGAGATTTCAAGATGGTTATTTCTTCCATACCGCCTACTGGGGCGGTGGATTCGCTTGGCTGGAGCAATCGCTAGCGCAAAATCTTTTGCCATTCAACACGAAATACTGCCCGGAACTCGGCGGCGACATCACCAATCCCACCACGAATTCGGCAGCATCACAAATTGCCACTTGGGCCGGCTGGGCGGCGGCGGCGCAGGCCAACGGCCTCATCATGTCCGAGTTCACGCACGATTATCACATGGAAAACATGCAGCCGGTTTGTCAGGTGAATCCGACGTGGCCGACAAATGATCAGATCGCGTGGTGGACCGGTGATCTCACCGTCGCTGACGGCACTTATCCTTACACCAACGGCATCTGGAGCGATGTGTTCAAGGGCTATTACGCGCAATTCCCCGGCGTCAAAGTCGGCCAGACCAGCCAGCCGGAGTATTGGCCGTGGGACAATTATCCGGCGGAGGTGGTGAACCAGATCGCCTTCAGCGTCACCAATCCGACGACGGCCTTCTCCTTTAATGCTCACGCCATCATCGGCTCCTTTGTCAATATGGCCGGTTCCATTGGTCATCCTTACTTCTCGTTGCAAAGCGACGCGCCTTGGAATTATTTTGGTGGACTCGGCGTTGGCACCGCTGCCGATGAAGCGACCATGCGACTGAAAATCCGCGTTTATGAGCAATACCTCCAATCGCGCAACTGCCGCCACACGCTGATTTGCAACGTCAGCAACGCGAGCACCAACAACCAAGGCTCAATTTCCGCCGCCGACAATTATTATGAATCCAGCAGCCTGAGCAGCATGTATCTGCATCAGCGCGAAGGCGGACGGGCAAACCGTTATTTGTATGAAAGCTGGTATTGGGGCGTGCCTTACGTCGTCGTGCCGGAAACGCAGGCGGGCAGCTACACGCATCTGGCGTTATCGGCGATCAAATATTTGAAAGGCATCGCGGACACGAACGGGAATCTGGAACAACTCAACATTACGCCGACGGCGACGAACGGCACCGTCAAGCAACTGCAATTGCAAAACAACGGCGATGTCCAATGCCTGCCGACGCTGGCCGGGCAAGTCGGCACCGTGCCCGGTGTCATCACGCGCTACTTCACCACCAACGGCGCGGAAATAACTGCAATCGTTTTGACTTCCGAGGGCATTTGCTACACCAACATGCTCCAGCCCGGGGCGAAAACGAATTTGTTCGCCGTCACACTCGCCAGCGGCATCGCCAGCGCGACGAACGACAACGCTTATCTCGAAGCTTTTTGGAATCCGCAAGACCCGCTGGGCATCGTCCGCGACCGGGAGTTTTTTGCCGCGACGCTTTCACCGCTTGGATTATGGAGCGACGCCGACATCGGCAGCCTCGGCGTCGCCGGCGGTTCGGCTCTGAGCGGAACGAATTTCACGCTGCTCGGTTCCGGTGCGGACATTTGGAGCACCAACGACGCATTTCATTTTGTCTGGCAAACCAACAATGGCAACGGGACAATCACGGTGCGCGTTTCGAGCCAGACGGCCGCCGATCCGTGGTCCAAGGCCGGCGTGATGATCCGCGAAAACACCTCGGCAGGCGCGCGAAATATTTTTCTTTGCGTCACTCCCGGCAACGGCGTGAGTTTTCAAAATCGCCCCACCACCAACGGCGCCACTTACAACGCCACCGTCGGCGGGTTCGTTGCGCCCTACTGGCTGCAGTTGGTCCGCAGCGGGACGACGTTCACCGCCAATTACTCTTCCAACGGCGTGAATTGGGTGACGATGGGTAGTTCGAACGTGACCGGTTTTGCGACCTCGGCGTTGTGGGGCCTGGCCGTGACGGCGCACAACAACGCACTTGCCAGCGCCGCGACGTTTGACAATCTCGCTTTGCTGCGGGCGGCACCGGTGTTGAACCCGATTTCAAATTCCACACTCAGCGCCGGCCAGACGCTCACGGTGACGAACACGGCGAGCGATCCAAATGCGCCGCCGCTGACGCTGACGTTCAGCCTGCCGACGGCACCCATCGGCATGACGCTGAACGCCACCAACGGAATTCTAACCTGGCGACCGACGGTGGCGCAGTCGCCGACTACAAATTCAGTCACCGTGCAAGTGTCCGACAGCGGCACTCCGCCGTTGAGCGCGACGCAAAGTTTTATGGTGACGGTGACCCAGCCGGCGGCCCCGATGTTTTCCGTGCCGGGTTATGCCAATGGAATTTTTTCGATGCTGGTAAACGGTTCCGCAGGGCCGGATTATTATTTGCAGTCCGCGACGAACCTGAATCCGCCCATCGCTTGGCTGCCGTTGCAGACCAACCTGGCGGCGAGCCCACCCTTTACGTTCACCGATCCCGGCGCGACAAATTTCAACCAAAAATTTTATCGCGTGCTCCTCGGGCCGTGAGCGGCGGGCATGCCTATCCGAGATATTGAGGAAATGCTTTTGAAAAAAACTTTTGCCTTTGTGGGCGAACACCGGGTCACCAGCCTTGGACTTTGGATGGTTGCCGCCGTTTTATTTTTAGGGCTGGCCGTGCCGTTGTTTGCGCAGAATCTGGTTGTGAACGGCAATTTCACCAACAACGCGACCGCGTTCGTAACGTGGCCGGGTTATGTTGGTTCGGGCAGCAACCCCACCAATGTCCCGGGCTGGACGCAAGTCGCTGGTTCGGGCGGCTACGGGGTCAACGGCGCGGGCACAGTCACGAGTGTTTTCGGCCCGGCCAGCACGGGCGGCAACACTTTCCTTTTTATTCAGGCTTCGAGCACGGCAGAACTCTTGCAAAATCTGCCGGCGTTGGCGACGAACACCACTTACACGTTGAGTTTCCTGGCGGCGGCTCGCAGCGGCGAGTCGGGAGATATGTTCATGGTGCAGATCGGCGACCAGAGCGGTTCCTATGTGAATACGGGTGCGATTGTGGCCAACAACTCGATCTTCCAATATTTCACTTATACTTTCACCACGCCGGCAAACTTCAACGGCGTGCCGTCCATCCAGCTTTACAACGTCAATCCCGCGACGGGTCACAGCGTGGATTTTACCGCCGTTTCCGTCCAACCGGGGCTGGGAACCAATGGCGCGCCGCCGTCGCTCGCCGTTTTTGTTCCGTCAAGTGGCGACTGGAATGTGCCCGCCTACTGGAACGGTGGCGTGGTGCCGGGACCGAGCCAAAGCCCGGACATCCTCAATGGCAGCGTGGTGACGGTGGATTCGAGCGTCGGAACGTGCGCGAGCATTTATGTCGGACAGGGAAATCAGACGCCAAAGGGAACAGTTTTGTTCCGGCCAGGCTCGACGTTGACGGCGGCGAATATTTTTCTTGGCCGCGACGGAACCAATTTCGGTCAGTTCAACCAGTCGGGTGGCGCGCTTACGGTGAATGGGGTTGTCAGCGTGGGCGACGCGGCGGGCGGCGGCACGGGCGCAAGCGGAAATTACAATCTTTCCGGCGGCACATTGCAACTGACCAATCCGAACGGCCTGGTGATGGTCGGCAACCAAGGCGTGGGCCAGATGTTGGTGGCGGGCAACGCGGTGCTATCCACGCCGGCCGTTTTGGTGGGCGCAGCGGCGGGCGCGGCGGGTTCGCAGTTGTTCCAGTGGGGCGGCACGATTTACGCCAGTAATCTGACGGTCGGCGCAACGGGCGTGAGCAATTGTTCCTTCACCATTTCTTCAGGCGTGACGTCGTGGACCGGAACGCTGTTGGTCAACGGACAGTTGAACGCACAGGGTTCGCAGTTTCTGCTTCAGGATACTGCCTCTGGTGGTGTGGGTTTGCAGGTGGGCGGCGCGGGCACATTGCGGTTAGAAATGGATGCTCAAGGCTTTTCGCCGATTCGGATTTCCAATGCGCAGTTTGGCATTGCTCCCGGCAGCCAGTTGGTGGTGGACGGCTCGCGCTACACACGATGGCTGGCACAGCCCGGCACGTTTCCGCTGATCTTGCATGGCGGCTACGCAGGGCAGGCGCAGTTCACAGCGACAAACGTGACGTTGACCGGCTTCGGCGACCTGACGGCTGCGTTGAGCTATCAGAGCAATGCAGTGAATCTCATTTTGTCCGCCCCGTCGGGCGGAACGGCGCGCACGGGCGGCGGATTGCTGTGCGAATACTGGCAGGTGCCGATTACCGTCAATCCCGGCAGGTCCGGCCGCACCCTTGCTACCCCGCTGGCCGCTGTGCCGGACTTCACTAATTCGCTGGTGGTCACGCACCCGATTTTTGGCCGGGTCGTGACGAATATTGACCTGACCCAACGGCGCCGGGACACCAATTATTTCATGCGCTTCTCCGGCTATGTCAGCGCTCCGACCAACGGCAGTTATACTTTTTATTTGAATTCGGCGGACGGCTCACTCCTCTGGTTGGATGGCAATCTGCTGGTCAACAATGACGGCGTGCATGCACCCGTGGAAGTTTCCGCGACAACCAATCTAACCGCCGGGCTGCACGCCTTGGTCGTCGGCTACTTTCAGGCGGCGAACTCGCAAATGTTGAATGCCAGTTGGGCCGGGCCAGACTTTGCGAAGCAGGCCATCCCCAACTCCGCCCTGTTCCTCTCCGGCCAGACCAACGGGTCGGTTCGCCAGCCGGTGTTTCAAAACGTCGTTCAAGACTCCGAGGCACCTTATAACTACGCCCCGTCCTTCATGTATGACGAGGTGGAGGGCCTCTACAAAATCTGGATGTGCGGCTCGGGTATTTCCGGAACGGTGGGCGGCGACAACATTCTTTATCGCGAGGCGACTTCTTTGCCAGGATTAATGACCGCACCGTTGACGGTGGCGTTGCAACCAAGTCTGGACCCGACGAAGTTTGACCAGATTCATGCCTGTGATCCCAATGTGTATCGCGTGGGCAATTTGATGTATATGGCTTATGGCGGCAACACGGACGGCAGCCAGTTGGTGGCCACCACGCGCCTCGGCATGGCCATCAGCTACGATGGCGGCCGGACCTTTCAACGGTTGAACAACGGCAACGCCATCCTTTCGCCCAATCCGCCGGATGCCGCGGTTTATGGCATTGGCCAACCCGCCGTGGTGCCGGCTCCCAACGGCTATTACTACATGATCTACACTGATGTCAGCACAAATAACGGTTCCTACCAACGCGTTATCCGCTCGCTGGATCCCGCCTTTACCCCGGGTAACTTTACCAACGTCGCCAACATTTCCTCCGGCACCATCGGCGGATTCAGTCTCGATCTCGCCTTCGATGCCAACCTTTCACAATTCGTCATCATCAACGAGACCAGGCTTGAATATTACACCACTAACTGGACTTATGTTCAAACGTTGACCTTGACTAACCCGTTCAGTTGGACCCTGGGCGAAGGCTATGGACTGCTGATGAATTCCCAAAAACGGCCGGTCAATTACAATCAGGACGGCGTCGCGTCCTATGTGCTGGCGGGCTCGACCGTGGACTCGACCAACGATACCTCGCTGTGGGCGAACTGGGTGGCCGGCGATTTGAAATACCTCGTGGTGCCCCTGAATGCCGCGCCAGCGCTCACGGTAATGCCCGGCACCAATCTCATCGCCGGGATGTCGCTGAAGTGGGCGAACTACGCGACCGATCCCAACTCGCCGCCGCTGCGCCTGGGTTACTCATTGCTGTCCGCCCCGGTGGGCATGACCATAAATCCCGTCTCAGGAGCCATCTCCTGGCGACCAACCATCGCCCAGTCACCTTCGACGAACTCGGTCATGGTAAAAGTGACGGACAACGGAGTGCCCAGCTTGAGCACGACCCAAGTGTTCAGCGTGTTTGTTTATCCACCAAGGCGGCCGACGTTCAGCGCGCCTACCTTTAACAGGGGGGTCTTCAGCATGACGATATCCGGTGATGCCGGTCCGGATTATGGGATATACGGTTCGACCAACTTGATCAGCTGGCAGTTGCTCCAGCAAGTCCTCTCGCCGTCGCTGCCTTTGCAGTTCTCGGACACGAGGGCATCAAATTCCAGCCTCGGCTATTATCGCGTGCTGCTGGGGCCATGAACCAGTTAACAGTCGAGGTTTTGCTGACCAGCAAACCGCTATAAGTTTGTTTTTGGTGACGACGCTTGTGCTTGCTCAAGACCGTCAATCGAGCGCCACAACCCCATCTCCGTCCTGCCAGTCGCATTTGCCGCGAATGAGCCGGGGATCGCTGGGTCCGCGAACTCAATGTGCGGCTCCAGAATGAATTGAACCGGCCGCGTGCCGCGAAGCCGGTGGTCGAAAAGTGTGGCTGGCATTTCCGGCCACGGAACAAAGCGATCCAGACTGAGAACGATTACGACAAGGACGTGTTCAACAGCAACATCGGCCAGATCATGGAGATCGATCCGGTCGAGCGCGAGGTCACGATCCGGTCCAACCCGCGCAAGGTGGTTTACGATTGCATGTTACCAAACATGTTGTGTTATATGCCGAGAGCGAAGGCGGAATGAACATGGAAAGCCTTCGCTGCAACACGCCTTGTTACTTTGGCCTGTTGGCTTATGCCGAGGTGGACGGCAAACCGGAGCCTGCCCACGCTGGCACGCTCAAGCCGACAGATTGCGCGCGGCCGTGGATGCTTATTTCCCATCCAAACTCGATCCGTGGGGCGATGTGTGGAATCCGGAAAAAGTGGGCGGGTGGGGAATCTCCTCGGCCACCGTTCCTCGGACTTGAGCCGCATCCGGCCGCCAATTCAAAAGTGAAAGATGAAGGCAACCATGCGAACCTTTTCTCCGAGATTCAACGCCCGCCAGACCGGCGTTTGAACACGGATTAGGTTTCTCCAACTAAAATCAAATTGTGAAAACACCTGCTGGAAGTAAAATGCAAATGACCATGAATGCCAAAATCATTCCCGGCTTCGCCTTGGCACTTGGCCTTGGGATGGCAAACATTTTAGCCCAGCCTGCCCCGCCTTACATCGGCGTGTCTTATTATCCAGAGGTTGCGGGCGGACAGATCACGAATGACATCGCCAAAATGCGCAATATCGGCGTGAACCTCGTACGCTTCGGCGAGTTCGCGTGGTCGCGCATGGAGACGAATGACGGCCAGTATAACTTTGCCTGGCTGCACGCTGCGGTGAAACAATTTTCCGACGCGGGCATCGCGGTCGAGTTGAGCACGCCCACGGCCGGTCCGCCGATCTGGTTGAGCGCGGCGCATCCCGACATCTTGCGCGTCAGCGCCGCCGGCCAGACCATCGGCCACGGCGGACGCCGGCAGGGTTGTCCGATTTCACCGACCTTTCAACGCTACGCCGTGAGAATTGCAGACAAAATGGCCGAAGAATTTGACGGCGAACCAAACCTCATCGCTTGGCAGGTGGACAATGAATTCTGGGGCGATTGCTATTGCACCAATTGCGAAAAGGCTTTTCACATCTGGCTGAAAAAGCATTTTGGCACGATTGAAAATTTGAATGCGTCGTGGCTCACCGTTTTGTGGAGCCAGGAATATCAGTCCTTCGACCAAGTGCCGCTGCCAAATCCGCAGCGCCTGACCGAGACGCCGCACCCGTCGCTCGTCGCGGCGTATCGGCATTTCCTGAGCGACAGTTACGTGGTGCTGTGTGACGCGGAAGCGCAGGCATTGCGTCGTCATTCAAAAAAACCGGTGACGACGAACGGCCACAATCCCGCGTATCAGCAGATTGATTACGCCGACTTGTTTCGCGGCCTTGACCTAGTCGGCACGGACAGTTATGCCGGGCCGAACGATTTGTTGCGCTACGCGTTCGAGGCCGACTGGATGCGGCCGCTGGGGAAACCGTTCTGGCTCGCGGAGACCGCCGTGACGCACAGCGCGGGGACGGTGGTGGATGGTGGAAACGAGTGGGCGAATTTCCCCGGCGCGTTGCGCGCAAAAATGTGGCTGACCTACGCGCTCGGCGGCGAGGCGATAAGCTTCTGGCTCTGGCGGGCGCATTGGGCGGGGCAGGAGCTGGAACATGGCAGCCTGATTTATCCGTGGGGCGATGAATGTGCCAACACGCCGGAAATCCGGCAGGTGGCCACCGAATTAAAAACACACGCGGACTGGCTGCGCCGCACCAAACCCTCGCTGGCCAAGGTTGCGCTCACCTACGGCCTGCCGTCGCAATGGCAGTTCAACGCCACGCCCATCGCCAGCGGCTTCAACTACGACTCGGCCATCACGGCATTTCACCGACTGCTCGCCGGGGGCGGACGGTCCTGCGATGTCCTCATGCCCGGTGCGGCGGTGGCGGGTTATGAAACTATTTTCTCGCCCTATTTTCCCGCGCTGGATGACGCAACGCTGACAAAGATGAAAATTTTTGTGGAACACGGCGGCACCTGGGTGCTCGGCCCGCTCTCCGCCTGCCGCACGACGGAGGCCACGGCGCATCGCGATGCCTGTTACGGTGCGGAGTTTGAAACCTGGCTCCGCATTCATGTGCGCCATCGTTCGCCGCCCGGCGGCGTGACGAAGCTGGCGGCGGGAGATGAAACTTACGGCTGTCACTGGCTGTGCGATGCGTATGAGCCGCTGGCGAACCAAACGGTGCTGGCGAAATACTCCGGAGGCCCGCTGGATGGTTTTGCGGCGGTGATGGAATGTCCGATCGGCAAAGGCCGCGTGATTTTGCTCGGCACGCAGCCGGACGACGTGTGGTTGAAAAAACTGATCGCGCGCGTGAGTCCCGCCAGCGGCGGTGAAGCGGATGACGGCGTGGTGATTGCCCAAAGAGTAGATGCGAAAGGCCAGCCAGCGGGCACCATCGTCATCAACACCCGCCCGACTGCCATGCAATTCCGCCAAACAGGAGCCACCTGGCAACAGCTTGCTGGTTATGCGGTGCGGATCGAGCCGGCGAAAAACTGACGGCTAATTGCTCCCGCGTTTGCGGGATGGACGGGGCCGGAGGAAGCAAATAAGCTCAGCCCTCGAAGCCGGATCGTCTGCCGACTGACAATTTATTTTGCGCGCGACTAGTTTAACCAAACGATTTAAATTCGAACCATGAACTATCCATTCAAAGCGCTTGCATCCCTTTCCAGATTAAGTCTGTTGACCGTGCTGCTGGCTGCCTCGGGCTGCGGCAAGAAAAGTCCCGCACCAACCAACGAAGCCTCGATGGATGATTTGAACCGGGCTTTGGCCGTCGTCATGATGCATGATGGGCAACGGATCCCTTCCACCAACGAGGTGGCGGACTTTCTCAAACAAACCGGCAAGGTTTTTCCTTCCGCGCCGCCCGGCAAAAAAATCATCCTCAATCCGGCGGCCCGAAAGTTTGAAGTGGTAGATCAGTAATAACGCTCCTGCTGGCGCTGGACAAGCGTTTGCTGCCGCCACAAACCGACGCCAGTCGGCTTTCGACGGATGCCGAAGGTTTTCTCGCGTTGCAGCCGCATAACCCCAAGACGAGCGGTTTTCAGATGGTGTTCGAGGTGCTGTTCGACTTGCGGCCTTCGCACTTCTTTGGACATCATGTCATCCAATTGCCGATGTGCGATTACGCCTCGGCGGGCATCGCGTGGAGCGAAACAAATTCATTTCGCGTGTGGTTCCCGCAGCCGCTGCTCCTGTCCTAGGCGTTCGTCGCCGACACTTGGAAATTGATGTATGCGAACGCCAAAAAGCGTTCGGTTAATCCAGCACCCGGTCCCTCCGGTCGACACTGAACAGCCGCACGACGTGCTTTATGCGAGCAAAAAGCTTCATGAGCTTCCTGACAGAGCCTTCCGTGGAATGGGGAATCAGCTTTCTGTCCTTCCATTCATACCCGAACGACGCCGGTCCCCCGAGCGGACTCACAAGTCTTGCACAGACGGCAATTATCATTAAATATTCCACACTTGGCGCGTTCAAAGTTTCAAATTTGAAAACACTGCATGGGGCTCACCCGATTGGGGGATGGCAATATTTTTAAAAGATGTCATACTTTACAAAAAAATTAATCACCCGGCAAAACCTGAAAACCCATAATCAGAAAAATGAAAAAAAATCCGTATTCTAAAGTGCCGGCGCGATTTTGGCAGCGGTTGGCCGTGCGCACCCTCGCCCTGCGGCTGGCCTTCCTCGCGCTCGGCACCGGCTCCGCGTGGGCGGGCACCGTCACCACTACCTTTACCACTTCAGGAACATGGACTTGTCCGGCCGGTGTCACTTCCATTTCGGTGGCCGTTCAAGGCGGTGGTGGTGCTGGTGGGGCTGCTACGACTACCACCAGCGCGCGTGGTGGCGGCGGCGGCGGCGGCGGTTGTGCCTATAGTTCAGCGGTGACGGTTGTGCCCGGGACCGTTTACACGGTAACCGTTGGTGGCAGTATTGCTGGTGGATCTGGAGCCGGAAGTTCCGGTAATTTCTCTTCCTTTTCAGGCGGTGTTATTACAACACTTACAGCTAATGGTGGTGGTGGTGGTGCGCTCAATACAGGTTCTGGTGCTACTGGTGGCAGTGGTGGCACTGCTTCTGGTGGCGCTAACAACTATTCTGGCGGCACTGGCGGCACTTCACCTAATAACACCGCCGGTGGCGCTGGCGGTGGTGGCGCAGGAACCACCAGTAACGGCAGTAACGCCACCACTGGCAGCGGTGGTGCCGGCGGCAGCGGAGGCTCAGGATCACCCGCTGGTGGTGCGGGGGCGAATTACCCTGGTAATGCTTCACCTGGCAATCCAGGTAATGCCCCGGGCGGTGGCGGTAGCGGTGGTTCCAGAGGATCTTCCGGCACTCAAAATGGCGGTGCTGGTGCCAGGGGACAGGTCACCATCACCTTCTCCGGCACGGAAAAGGCCGACAACACGACCGGTCTCAGTTCCGGTGGCAGTTGGTCGGGAGGCTCTGTGCCTGGCTCGTCGGGTCTTGCCGTTTTTGACAGCGTGCTGGCCACCGCCGGTAACGCCTCCAGCCTTGCCTTGGGTGGAGCTTTGGCGCTGGGACAAATATATGTAGTCAATCCTGGCGGGGCGGTGACCATCGGCGCGGACGGTAATACGCTGACGCTCAATGGTGGCATTGACATGAGCCAAGCCACAGTGAATTTCACCATGAATTGCGCCCTGGCCTTGGGCGCCGCCTCCACGTGGAACGTGGCTTCAAGTCGCACGCTGACTCTGGGCGGCACGGTCTCCGGCAGCCAAAACGTCACCAAGCAGGGATCCGGCACGTTGACTTTGTCCGGGGACAACAGTTCCGGAAACAGCGGTTACTCGGGCACGACGACGATCAGTGGCGGTGAACTCAGTTTGGGCAATTTAAATGCCATTGCGAACAGTTCTTCCGTCTCCGTCGCGAGCGGAGCACAACTCGATGCTGATCTCGCGGGAACTTACGCCAACACCGCGACCATAACCCTCGTTGGAGCCGGTTTCGCCGGAAACAATCCCGGCGCGCTTCGCTTTGGGAGCGGCGGAGCTACCACAACCACTTGGCAAGCCCCGCTTTCACTGAATGGAGGTTCAGGCACCACGATTTCCAGTTATGGCGTGACCATGAACCAGAACTTGAGCGGCCTGATTTCAGGAACCGGCCCATTGACCATCTCGTCCCAAGGGGGTGCAGCGACCCACCAAGCCGCTTGGACGCTCGGCTATGCGAACACTTACTCGGGTAATACCACAATTTTGAACAATCTTTCCATTTACGATATCACTGTCAAGCTGGGCGTGGCCAACGCCTTGCCGACCGGGACCAGCCTTAATCTGCAAGGAACCGGAAACCAAGCTGTAGCACAATATGCCACCCTTGACCTTAACGGTAATAGCCAAACCTTGGCCGGTTTGACGGACACTGGCAGCAGTGCTGCAACTGGTGGCACCTTCGGAGCGCGGGTCATCAACAGCAGCGGCACGCTCGCCACACTGACGATTAACAACTCGGGGTCGGACTCCTATGGCACAACAGGGACACGCTTGGTTCCCGGCACCATCGGCGGCTCTACGGCTGGTTCGGGTGGGGCGGGGGGAGTGGCGGCGAATAATCTGGCCCTCACCAAAACCGGCGCGGGCACCCTGACCCTCGCTGGCGCGAACACCTACACCGGCGGCACAACGATCAGCGCCGGCACGCTGGCTTTAACGGGTTCAGGCTCGATTGCGAATTCACCGAGCATTACCAATGGCAGTGGTGGAACCTTTGACGTGTCCGGTTTGACCACGGCTTTGACGTTGGGTTCCGGCCAGACCTTGTATGCCAGCGCCACCGGTGCGAATACGACGGGAACCATCACGGGCGGCGCCTCAAAAGGCTTGACCTTGTCTGCCGGCGGTTTGGTCTTCACGGACTATGGTGGCGGAAGCACGCCGCCGTTGACGGCTTCCGGTGCCAGTGGTGCCATCAATCTTAACGGTGCACCCGTAACGGTCACCACGACGACGATGCTTACCCCGGGCACTTACACTTTGATTGGCACGGCTAGTTCGGGAACCGTTACCGGCACGCCCGGCACGCTGACGATCAACGGGAGCGGAGCGGTTGGCAGCGGAAGTTTGGCGGTGAACAGCGGCCAGTTGCAACTGACGATTGCCGCTCCGACAGCACCGAGTATCAGCACCCAGCCGTCCGCGCAAAGCGCGTGTGCGGGTAGCACTGCGGCTTTCACCGTGAGCCCGACTGGGCAGTCTTACTCATGGTCGAAAGTAGGCAGCGGCTGGGGCAATAGTTGGTCGGTAAGTGGTGGTGGTGGTGTCTATCGCGGCACCTCCAGCGGCAATGAAAATGGCGGCGGCGCCTGCACCAGTTTTACCTCAGCCAACGACATCAACAGCGCCAGCGGCAACGCGTTGGGCATCTACGGCGGCAGTTCCCCGGAAATTGCCACGCGCACCTTCACCGCGCTGACGGCTGGACAGGTGGTGAGCATTGATGTGGACAACGGGGGGGTGGATTCGGGCAAGCGAGTCGGCTTCAGCCTTCAGACTTCGGGCGGCACGGATCTGCTGCAATTCTATTTCCTCGGCGGCCAGAGCAATTACAAATACAACGACGGCACCGAAAAAGACACGGGCATCGCTTGGGCAAAGACTGGCTTCCGCGTGCAGTTTGTTTTGGGAACTGGGAACACTTACACGCTGATTGTCAAACCTTGCGGCGGCACGACCAGCTACTTCGCCGGAACCTATGCCGCCGGCAGTATCGCAAAGGTGAAGCTGTTCAACGAAAACACTTCGACCGGCGCGGCCAACGACGCGTTCTTCAACAACTTCATCATCGGCGGGTATGTGGATAACGCGGATAATTACACCGGCACCGGCAGTTGGGCCGGCTTGGATAGCGGGGCACAGCCCATTGCCACCGGCAATGGCAGTAGCAGCTATACGACACCCGCAACGGTTACCGGAGATAATGGCAGCCAATATCAAGTGGTGGTTTACAACTCCGGCGGCACGGTGCTTTCCAGCGCGGCTACATTGACGGTCAACTCGCAATCCACGATCACCACCCAGCCGGTGAGCCAAACGCGGGCGGTGGGTGACGGCGTGACCTTCAGCGTGACGGCCACGGGTGGCAGCCCTTCGCCAAACTATTTCTGGCAGATGAACGGCAACACCATCAACGGGGCCAACAGCACCAGCTACAGCATTCCCAGTGTGGCGGCGACAGATGCGGGCAGCTACGCCTGCATCGTCTCCAACGGGGTGTGCTCGGTGCAATTGAGCTCCGCGGCAACCCTGACCGTCAACACCAATGCGACCATCACGACGGGGAATCCGGCAAATGTCTCGGTATGCACCGGCAACAATGCGAACTTCACGGCCAGTGCCGCGACCGGCAATAACTTGAACTACGCGTGGCGCAAACGCGGCAGCGGCTGGGGCAGCAGTTGGACTTTCAACGCCGGCGGCGGCGGCTTCTTCCTCGGCGATTCCACCCAGAACGGCGCGGTTCCATCCGGTGGCATTAACACCTCCGGCGAGGCATGGGGTCTGTGGAATAACAACAGCAACTCGGTGACGGAAGCCATCCGCAGCTTCCCGGCAGCCCTGACAGCCGGCCAGATCTTCCAAGTGGACCTGGACAACGGTTATGTGACGACTGGCAACAGCGTGGGTTTCAGCCTCCGCAACAGCAGCAGCAATATCGTCTGGGAGTTCTATTTCAAGGGCGGGTCGAACTACAAGATCAACGACAACAACAATGAATCGGACACCGGTGTCAGTTACACTGGCAATGGCGTGCGAATAATTCTTGGGTTGAACGACACGACCAATTACTGGGTTAAGGTTATCAAGGTCAATGACAACACAACCAACCTCTTTGCCGGCGTGCTGAAGAGTCCGACGGGCGGCTCCGCGCCGGCGCAGGTGCGGTTCTTTGATGCCAACGGGAACGCGGCTGGCCAAGCTGCCTATGACTTGTATTTTAACAACCTGTTCGTGGCTGGGGCGGACGACAACGCGGGCAACTATTCCACCTGGACGGGTGATTTGGGCCAGAAGCCTTTGAGCAACGGACCGAGCGGCGACGGTGATGGCTGCGGCTACACTGGAGTGGCCACCACTAGTCTGTCAGTAACCAATGCCCAGACGGCGGACAATGGCCAGCAGTTCGACTGTGTCATCTACAACGGCAGTTCATGGGTGGTCTCTTCACCTGCGACCTTGTCGGTCAACACGTTGCCGACACCGACGGCGGGGAACAGCGGCCCGGCGTGCGTGGGCACGCCCTTGAGCCTGACATCAGCTGGCGGCGTGGGTTATACTTGGAGCGGCCCGAATGGCTTTAGTTCGACGACGCAGAACCCAACGGTGTCCAGCAGCGCCACGTTGGCGATGGCAGGCACTTATACGGTGGTCGTGACCAACGCGAGCGGCTGCACAGCCTCGACCACGACCGCAGTGACGGTGAATGGGTTGCCGACGCCGACGGCGGGGAACAACGGGCCGGTGTGCGAAGGCACGACCTTGAGTCTGACCTCGTCTGGCGGTGTGGGTTATACTTGGAGCGGTCCGAATGGCTTTAGTTCAACGGCGCAGAACCCGACGGTGTCCAGCAGCGCCACGTTGGCGATGGCCGGCACTTATACGGTGATCGTGACCAACGAGAGCGGTTGCACGGCCTCAACCACGACCGCAGTGACGGTCAACGCGCTGCCAACAACCACGGCCATCATGGGCACGAACAGCGTGCAGCAGTTGACTAGCGCAACCTACTCGGTGGCGAACACTGCGGGTTCCACCTATGGATGGACCGTGCCCTCGGGCGCGAGCTTTACGGGTGGGACGGGCAATTCTATTAATGTCGCCTTCGGGACGATCAGCGGCAATGTCTCGGTAACTGAAACCAATGTCAACGGTTGCATTGGCACTCCGCAAAATCTGGCGGTGACGGTCATTCCGGCCTGCACGGCGCCTGCCATTGTGGGCGGCATTGACGCGGCGGCCACGAACCTGTGCGCAGGCAGTGAGGTGATCCTGACCCTGACCAACGCCGCCGGCACCGTGCCGCTGTTCTTCCAGT
>Ga0209698_10003046_pt1 | contig 18763 bp, 5 predicted proteins | sample LitLauG_LLR_2012_FD_187203 | JGI IMG/M metagenome (GOLD analysis project Ga0209698, IMG submission 187203) | Freshwater sediment microbial communities from Pennsylvania, USA - Little Laurel Run_MetaG_LLR_2012 (SPAdes) (version 2) | ecosystem: Environmental > Aquatic > Freshwater > Creek >...
GGCCTAGTTCTAGATACTAGCGAACTGCCATTGAGTTTTGGTTCGCCAAACGGGAGAATGGAACCTCGCAACTGGTGCCTCTCAGTCCGTCGAGAAAGAGGGTTTTGTTAGGAGTTCTTACAGTCGTACTCGCTCACCAACAGGTTTCCGGTGCGCACCGACGAGCGCTTCTTGTGTCCTATTAACGCAGGCACCGTGCAGACGCGTGACTCGGATGAAACCCGCCCTCCGCCGGAACACACTCCCTCACGCATAGGGGCCCGAATCCCCAGCCTCAACACGGTCTCCAGCGGACGCTTACAACTTATCAGACTCCTTCTTAGGTTGGACTGGCGGTCCCTGGATGCTGAACCTGGCCTGGCTGCGATTCCCGCGTACTGCACTCGCGTGGCCTGGTCCCGCTATCGCCTGACTGGTATTTAACTCGGCGTGCAATATGAGTAATGCCGAGGCAGCTAGGCTTCATGAAGCATTTGCGACCGACTGCGGAATGACATTGTGGACACTCGACTGATAATTCGGGATGGCCACGGCGTAACCCTTTGCGGGCTTGCCCACTAGTGATTCTATGCCTCGGATGAATGTCCATTTGGTGAGCCCTTTGTTCGGATGCGTAGTGAGCAGTGTGCCCTCGTTGACCCGCCGCAAGCATATAGTACGTGACCGAGCGCCCTGATATCCAGAAGGACCTTACTTGCTGCCTGTCGCGAGTAACTCAACGATGTACTCTGCAAGTGCGACTAGTCGTGTTGACTGTTCGAAAGATAGGAGTCGCTAATACATGCTTCATTGTCACTACGCAAACATGTCGCAGACCTTGCAATGAATTGACAAGCATTACATTTGAAAGTTATCAGTCATAGTTGTGAGTGGTGATGGCTTACTAAAATGTCAGCGCACAATCGAAGCCAACCACGACCATTTGTCACTGAAATCTACGATATGTGCTGTGGTTATGCAGAGGAAGCGTGGCGAAGGACAGAGGATAACGCTGCGAATTGGGAATTGGTGTTTACGTTGTGGTTTTCAGAGTGCTAATAAGTGAGGGCGATTGTCGTTCGGAAGAGACTGCCAACTGGCACTAAAGGATGCTACCTAGCGCTGCCAGGGCCCGCAGTTATCGCAGGAGTGTCGGATTTTCCCAGCCATGTTCAAACATTCTGGCGACGTAGCGTTGCACCTACGAACTTGTATCCGACTCCCGAAATCGTATGGATGTACTCGGGCCTCTTGGGATCCTCACCCAACTTTTGCCGAAGGCTGGCGATGTGAGTATCGACCGTACGGGTAAATGCATCAGAGTCATAACCCCAGACCGACCGTAATAGCTCGGTTCGAGGGACAGTGCTCCCTACACGCTCCATTAGATAGCACAGCAGCTGAAACTCACGACGCGTAAAATAGACTAGCTTTCCGTCTCGAGTAACTTCGCCGCGTGAGACATCCACGACGATCGAGCCGAACTGGTGGACGCCGTGCCCGGTATGGGCGGGTGCCCGACGCAACAGAACTTCAATCCGGGCAATTAGTTCCGCGGCGTCGAACGGCTTCGTCATGTAGTCATCAGCACCAAGTTTGAGTCCCACCACCTTATCGATGGTTTGATCCTTGACGGTCAGCATCAGAATAGGGGTCGCCAGCCCCATTTGCCGAATGCTCCGACAGACGTCCAGCCCGCTGTGATACGGCAACATTACGTCGAGAATGATTAAATCGAAGGGATGATTCGTCGCCTTCTCTAATCCCACGTGCCCGTCCTCTGCGGTGTCAACCACATAGCCTTCAGAGCGAAGACGAACGCCAAGTGCCTGCCGCAGTGCCTGCTCGTCTTCCACCACCAAAATATTTTCGTTCATTGGCAAAACCTCGTTAGGTCGATCGAGAAAGCGCCGCTTGTTGTCCGATTCTGACATCCCACTTCTTGGCCACATGTAGGTGCAGGGTGAAGACACTACCCACGTCCACTTCACTGGTGACCGACAATCTTCCTCCCATGGCCTCCGCAATGCGTTTGGCAACCGCGAGGCCCAGGCCGGTCCCATGAATCTGGGCATCGACACTCTGGGCGCTGCGATAAAAAGGCTCGAAGATATGCGGCAAATCCGATTCGCTAATGCCGACACCGCGGTCCTGAACAGAGACCCACACTTCTTCGGAATGACTCGCCATGTAGTGAGTCGACGCCGAGATGCCGATCCACCGGCTCTTGCCGCTGTACTTCACTGCATTGGCGATCAAATTCTGCAGACAGTGAGAAAGCGCGCGCAAGTCGCCCATCACGAAAGGCAGCCCGTCCTCCACATCCTGTTCGATATCAAAGCCGGAGCCATCGACCAAGACCGCCACATCTTTACGAACACATTCAAGGATTTCCGACACAGCCAGCGGACGCACACTGTAGGGATTCGTGCCACCGTCAGCCGAGGCGAACATCAGGATCTGCCGAACCAGATCGATGAGCTGGCGCGCCTGATCAGTGATAATCGACCCGTGTTCGATCAAATCCTGTTTCGCCTGTATTAACCCGTCCCGCGCGTTCTGGCCACTGCAATAAATGGCGGCGAGCGGAGTAAGCAATTCGTGTGATACCGATGCCACGAAGTTCAACTGCACCTTGGCTAAATTATGCGCTCGTCGGCTGGCGATGACGATTAACCCCATGTCAATGGTGAGCAAGAGGAGCACTACGCCGCCAGTCAATATATTTCGTCGCCAGATGTCTACCGCGATTGCTTGCAGAGAAGTTGTGCGGTGTTGCAGCAGCAGCATCCAGGGAGCTTCGCGAGGTCCGTATTGGATCACCGGAAACCATACCAAGCCCGAAAAGCTGTTCGCTCGTTCTCGCGCGGGATCGCTTTCGCCCATGCGCCGATCATGAGTCTCTCCGATATCGGGAGGAGGCCCAAAAATATTCAGTCTGGAGTCGAAGTTGGCGACGTCGCCGCTGGGAAAGTCGGCGTCGGAAGAATAGATGGTATGCGGCGTGTTGCCGGACTCAACGACGGCGAGCTTGTATTCCAACCCCAACGACCCGCCAAAATATCGCTCTGTCAGATCAGGAATGATCCGTTGTCGAATGGCATTTAAGTTCAGAACGACCACGATCCAATCCACTGCACCGTTTCGCGCGGGACTGTGGGAATCGAGAGGTCGCAGATGATGAATCAGGGGATGCACGACGGCAGGGATATTCTCGTCGAACTGCCAGCCAATCATCGCCCCGCTCCACCTTGGCAAGTCGAGAGAAGGCACATCGCGAACGGTATTGAAATGTTCCTTCAGCGCACTCCCTGGTTGCTGCCAGACGCGCAAAGCGTTCGGGAGCGTAGACGAGGCACCTTCCAGCCGTTCAAGCAACCTCTTCAGCCCTTGCGGAACCTCAGTCTTCTCAATCTTCTGTTTTTCTGGAATAAGACGCAGCAGTTGGGGCTTAGCCTTGCTCGTGGTTTCCCAGATGTAGACCGCTTCTACCAAGTCTGGGTTCGGGGCAACATTCTTCCCCGAATCGGAGGTGGAGGCCTGAGAGTTCCACTCGGTATAGCGTTGGAGATAATCGCTCCACCCGTCATGCGCACCTGAATCAGGACCGACCTGCAGAGCAACGCAAATCGCCGACAACTCACCGTAGAAATCCAGATGCCAGCCGACGGTTAACGGTCGCAGACTGTTTCCCATGCCAGCTTCAGTCGCGTCGATCAGTTGCTTGGTCCAGCGATATTGCAGGACGGCGACCATGATCACTAGCGAGGCCATGCCGGAGAGAACCGTGATCCAAAAAATGGATGTCCGCGGATTCCGCTTTTTGCCGGCACGTATTCTCATCAAGATGAGTGACACTCGTTTCGAAGCGGTGATGTCCTCGGCGCGAAGACCTGGAATTCGCGTTGGCGATTATCCCAAATTGGAAATGGGAGGAACGCTTTCTCCCAGAAAACATTCCTTCTTGTGAAACGCGCGAATTTCCTGGTTGTTACCAACACACGGGGATGCCCTTTAGCGTCGAGGCTTTCAAGCGATCGGGGAAGGGCAATGTAAAGCATCTTCGTAGAAAACGATGTCGCTGTCAATACAACGGATGGGCGGTGGCAACCACACTACAAGTTTATGGGCGGAGCTGACATCGTTCCGCAATCGAACAATTTGCGATGCACGCTTCACGAATATTAAGAGACTTATACAATTGCAAAGTTTTCTTACAATGTAAGTAGATTAGATACAACTTAGCTAATTGTCATTTCTTCGTACACTAGTTTCCTACTTCTTGCCTCTTGTGAATTCTTCGTCAAATGACGCCTCCCGCGCGTTGATGTTTGCTGCTGCACAAGATTGAGTTTTACCACCGACCCTAATCTGCACAAACGTCAGACCACTGATTCGCGATGTGGGGCCTAGGTTCCGCGAGCAGTGAGCAATCTTGAGCGCAATCACGAGAGGTCGCCCAATGAGAAATGAATTTCAGGTTCGCTTGCCGATTCTTATTCTGTTCTGTTTTGCGACAGTATGCGCGAGCGCGCAATCGTTCCGCGTGCAATGTCCGACCAGTACGATTACGCACCCGGCGGCAGCCAGCAACAATGCGGAGCCTGCTTATACCGACATCGCCCACTACACCTGCACCGTGCTCAACGGTTGCGGCGGTAGCGCGGGGAATGTCGGATACCTCGTCCCCAGCAGCACCGCGAACGGCGCCATCAAGTGCCAACAGATCTCCGGTGGGGACGGCTACTCGACCATGGCGGATGGCACCCAGATCTATATGTTCTCGTTCGGGCCACTGTCAGGACTGGCGGATATAGCAAGCGGCCAGCCCGGGACCGAGTTCCCGAACGTTTTCAATTCGGTGGCTCCCGCTCCGCCGCAGCCGGGTGATCCAGCGACGACTGACGGCGCCAGCGACAGTGGATCGTACAACCCGGGCGGCCTCGGCGCTTTCACGTATAACGGCGCGATTGGCTTGACGCCAGATGTGGATGCCATCGGCGCCGGCACGTGCACGGCGCCCTGCCTCGATGGCCACGTCGATCCGCGACAGATTATGGACGTGGGCGTGATGAACGGGAACATTCCCGCGCCGTTGATGGCGATCGATGAAGATGACGAGTTCTTTCTCACTCTCACCAACGTCGGCATGATCATGCGTCCGGATCTGTTCGAGCAGCACACGGTTCACTTCCACGGTTATCCCAACGCTTCCTCCTTCTATGACGGCGTGCCGGATGCTTCGGTTGCGATCAATATCGGCGGCAGCTTCACTTACTACTACCTGGCGCCAGATGCCGGCACGTACTTCTGGCACTGCCACATCACGCCCCCGGAGCACTTGCAGATGGGCATGGTGGGCCAACTCTACGTGCGGCCGCGGCAGAATCGGGTGCCGAGCGGCAGCTACCTTTATGCAGCCCGTCAGGTGCAGGATACGGATCCGCGCACCGCCTGTATTTCCGCGAACGACATTCTGTGCAGCCATCCCCTGCCCGCCGTGAACACTGGCTTCAAACAAGGCGATAACGGATACAGCAAGTACGCCTACAACGACGGTGACGGCAGCACGCGCTACGACGTGGAGTATCCCATCCAGATTCACGGTTTCGACCCGAACTTCCACTTTGTGGGTATGACGTTCAACCCGGAAGGCTTCGTGGACATGAAGGACAAGTACTTCCTGCTGAACGGACGCAGCTATCCGGATACGGTGGCGGCGGAGCCGCAAGCCACGATGTCGTCCGACGGGACGATGCACTACTCGCAGCCCCTCAACGCGATCATCAACATTCCGGCGGGTGGCCGGGCGCTGCTGCGCATTTCCGACCTGGACGTTACCGAATATCAGTCGCTAGCTTCCTTAGGCATTCCGATGATGGTGATCGGCTACAACGCCAAGCTCCTGCGGGATCAGTCCGGGAACAATTTGTACTACAAGACGAACTCGATCACTCTGGCCGGCGGGGAGTCGCTCGACGTCATTCTCGACGCTAGCGACACCAGCAAATATCAGAAGGGCCAGGTCTTCTACCTCTACACCCCCAATCTGGATCACCTTTCCAACGATTCTGAGAACTTCGGTGGGTTGATGACCGAAGTGCACATCAATTAGGAGCGCAGCGATGAGGGCGACGAACATGAACAACACGATCTTGAAAACTCAATGCCTCGTGGGGCTGATGCTGGCCGTAGCGCTTTTGTGCACTTCCAGCGCCTTCGCTGCGGCTCCCGGGATTACTGGACCGAACTTCAATCTGCAGGCCGCCGCGGCGTATATCACGCAGCCAGACGGCTCGTCAGTTTATACCTGGGGCTACGGTTGCGTTGGCACCCCGACTGGCTACGCGCCGAAGCTGAACGCGACTCCATTCTGCAACGCGATGCAGATCCCCGGACCGACGCTCATCGTCACCGAGGGACAGTCGGTTTCCGTCACTCTCACCAATAACCTGCCCAAAGGGGCAGGCAACACCTCAATTCTCTTTCCCGGGTTCAACGTGGCGAACAGTTGCTCGGCCGCGCCAGTTGTGGGTCTGCAGGGACTGTTGACGTGCGAAGCAGCGCCCGGTTCAACGGTGACTTACACGTTCACCGCGTCCTCGCCCGGAACACGCGCTTACTACAGCGGAACGCAGGGAGACTTGCAGGTGGAGATGGGTCTGTACGGCGCCATCATCGTGCTGCCGGCCAGCGTACCCGCTGCATGCACGACCGGCTACCTTCCCTCTCAGAACGCAGCCGCTCAAGCTGCCTGGGGGGAGAAAGACTTCAGGCTCGCCGCGTCCGCCTACGACCATGATCGGTCGTGCTACGACCGTGAATACCTGTTCCAGTTTTCCGAGATGGACCCCAGCATTCACAAGCAAGCGGAATTGCAGGTAAATGCCATCGCGACTTGCGTGCCTGCAAGCAACCCCGTGCCGTGCCCCACGAGCCTCAACGTACCCACGGAGCCCTACCATCCGGCGTTCTACATGATCAACGGGCGATCCATGCCCGATGACATGGATCCGAACTACGCCAGCCAGTACCCGCATCAACCGTACAACGGTGATCCGCATATGCATCCGGGCGAGTTGACGTTGCTGCGGATTATCGGCCAAGGGCGCTGGCAGCATCCGTTCCATGAGCACGGCAATCACGTGCGCATCCTGGCGCGTGACGGGAACCTGATTCAGAGCGCGAGCAATTCAGAAGATCTGGCCGGTCCCCTTCTGTTCACCACCACAACGACTCCCGGCATGGCGATGGATGGGATCTTCTACTGGACTGCGAAAGGATTGAACTGGGATGCCTATGCCCACAACCCGGACTCAAAAGACCCCAGCGCAAAGCTTCCTTGCATTGCGGATGCGAACGGATACAACACCGGGGCTCCTTCGGCGATCAATTATTTCGAGTGGTGCCAGGATCATAATAAGCCGCTGCAAGTAGCGCCGTTTGGCGATGTGGCCGGCGGCGGTCCCGCAACCCTTCCCGATCCCAATATTTTCACCAACGGTCCCTGGTACGGGGGCAGCCCCTACCTTGGCCCGGACGCGACCGTCCGCGCGACGGGTTCGACGGGAACAACCCCGCCCTCGGGCACCGTTGCCAATTCCCCAACTTCTGAAGCCGGTTTTGCTTTCATGTGGCACTCGCACAACGAACGCGAGATCACGACCAACAACGTTTTCCCGGGCGGAATGCTGATGATGATGCTGGTCGACTCCCGCGAGTACGTCATCGACGAGACCAACTAATACAGAGGAGAAGAGCAATGCAATCCCACTTCGTCAAATCTGGTTTGAAGACTGCAGTCTGTGTAACATTCATTCTCCTCCTCGGAGCGCTGGTCGCGTCGGCCCAGGTGACAGTCAACCTCACCGCCAACGGTCAGAGCACAACCCTGCCCGATGGAAGTTCCGTTCCGATGTGGGGATGGACTTGCGGAAACACGACCGCTATTTCCGTTGTCGGCGGCGGCACTTGCGGAGCCCTCAACGGAATGCCGCAAAGCGGAGCCACCATCTGGCAGCCACCGTTGATCACGGTGCCTGCCGGCTCTTCTTTGACGATCAATCTCGCCAACAATCTCCAGTTCAACGGGAACAACATCCCGACGTCACTGGTTATCGTTGGGCAGTTGGGAGGCGGACTCGGAAAGACGGCGACCTCAGTGCCCAGCCCATCGCACGCGACTCTGGGCACCACGTGGCCGATCGCCGGCGACACCAGCGGCTCGACCTTCAACCCACCGCAGCGGTCCACTCGGGTTCAGTCCTTCGCCAATGAAGTGACATTCGGGAACACCGTTCAGCTGCAGTGGACGAATCTGAATCCCGGCACGTATCTCATCGAGTCGGGCACGCACCCGTCCATACAAGGTCCGATGGGTCTGTACGGCGTTCTGGTCGTGACGACCGCTCCCTCGGGCGGCACCGCGGGTACTGCTTATCCCGGTGTTAACTACGCAGGCGACGTTCCGCTTCTGCTTAGCGAAATTGATCCCACTCAGAATAATTCCGTTAACGCCGCAGTCCTGACCGCAAAATTCAGCGAGATTTCTGTTTATGTAGCACGCGACAGCGTCAGTTCGGTGACGGTGAATGCTGACAGCGCCGGTAACCCGATCGGCGGCACAGGTTACGTCGTCGGAGATGCCGTATCCATCACGGGCGGCGGCTTCTCGGTTCAGGCGACGGCGCATGTATCCGGCGTCGATTCCACTACCGGAACCATCACCGCTATTACAGTTGATAACTCGGGGCAGGGCTATACTTCCGTTCCCAGCCTGGTGACTGTCACCAGCGTTGCCGGAACGGGCGCACAATTGACTGCCAACCTCAGCTTAGCGGCAGGCGCAAGATGCAGCGACGGCGCGGGTGCTTGTTATCCACCGGCAGTCAACTACACGCCACTGTATTACCTCATCAACGGGCAGGCATTTGACAAGACCAACCCCGCGAACTCACTGTTCGCGGCGACGCCGGGATCAGCTGCAACCCCGATCTCGGGCACGGTTCTGGTGCGCTTGGTGAACGCGGGCCTGCGTATGCATGTGCCCTCGATCGTGGGATCGATGACCGGTACGACAGCTTCCGGATTCTCACTGATTGCGGAAGATGGCAACCCGTTGCCCGGCGTTCCACGCGTGCAGAGCGAAGTCTTCATGGCTGCAGGCAAGACTTACGATGTGATGATCAACGTTCCAACTGCGGGCGGAAACGCTCTTCCGATCTTTGATCGCCAATTGAGCCTTTCCGGCAATTCGACCAGACGGGACAGTGGAATGCTGGCGTACATCGGTGTCAATGGCAGCACGGTTCCGGCCGCCGCTGCGTTTGTAGCGGCTCAAGCGAATCCCGACATTTACAACAGCATTGTTTGCCCCGTGGGCGGAACGGGATGCAATGTGCTCACGATTTCGGATCCCTCCAGGGGCGTCGTCGCCAATGACGTCAACATCTTCGGCGTTAAGTTTCAAACTCCGCCGGCTCAAGGCACGTTGGCTCTGAACTTGGACGGTACGTTCACCTACACTCCCAACTCCGGCTGGGCGACATCTGACACGTTTACCTACTGCGGCAACGGCGCGACGACCGCAAATGCCTGCGCGACCGTGACACTGAATGCATGTACGTCTGCGTCCGGTTGCTTGGAAGCGGCGACTGGTATATCCGTTCCAAACAGTGCATACACCGCGAATACCGCCACATACCTGGCAATTAAAACCCCCGGCGTACTAATGGGGGCCGTAGACGCTGCTGGCTATCCGCTGACGGTCGATACGTCGACGGTTACATTACCTTCCGGATCGCAATTGAGCGTTATCGCGGATGCAAACGGCGGGTTTGTAGCGACCGCCCCAGGGTCTGGCACCTATTCCTTCACCTTCCAGGCGAAGAACTCTCAGGGTACGCACAGTTCAGCCGCGACTGTGATGCTGACGTTTCCCACGGCCAACGGTCCTACTGTGACAGTGCTGGACGGGGCCGACAAGAAGACACAGATTGCGGACTATCGCTGGATCATTGAAGAAGACCGTACCTTTTATATTGATCCCAATTGCACAACGAATCCGCTGCCCTCGAACTGCCCTACCATCAGTTCGACAGTCACGAGTCCGCTGGTTTTCGGAACGAATTTCCACACCAGCTACATGCCGGTAGTGGCCACAGGCTGCACCGGGCCGCTGTCGTGCGAATCGGGCCAAACACAAGGCGGTAGCCCCGTCGTTTGCGATGTAGGCAACGGCGTATGCCGCCCCGATACCACCGGGACCGGGCAGACGCCGGTTGATCCGAGCCAAGTCCACTTAGATCCGGTAAAGCGTTACTACATCTCGATTCTGCCGGGCGACGCGGCCAATCCGTTCAACGCCGCGTACGCAGGTACTCCAGCTTGCGCAAGTGTGCTGCAGAATGGTGTTAATGTCAGCGTCCCAAGTGGCACATGCGGCCACGGGATGGGTGGCGCTCCCATCGGCGTTGGGCAGACAGCGGTCACGGTGATGACGGTGCCGAGCCCGTACCCACCGGCAAAGCTCACTGTGTTCGTGTTCGAGGACGACTTCCCACTCAATGGCGAACACGACGCGGGTGGCGGTATCGATGTTTTGTCACCCAACGAGCCAGGTTTGGGAGGCTTCCAGATCACTCTGTTTGACGATGCCGGCGGCACCGGTGATGCGACCGGCCAGCCAACCTACGACATGTTCAACATGCCACTGACTAACAGTCTGGCGGGAACCATCGATCCAATGACAGGGTTGGATGCGTGTCCCATTTCGCCGAAAGTGACGGCGAATGTCGAGATGTCCGGCGATGTGGCTACTCCCGACGTTTGCAGCGCTGACCCCAGCGCCAAAGGATGCCAGAAGGGCATCGTGGGCATGATCGTGTCTTGCCCGACGTATGAATCGGACGGGACCACGTTGTCGCCGTTGGCTGGACAAGCCGTCGTCAACAACCTCTATCAAGGTCGGTATGGGGTAATGGCAACTCCCGCTGCAGACCGGATTGCACGTGGGGAAGAGTGGTTGCAGACCAATACCCTGGACGGTCAGAAGGCTCATGATTCGTTCATGCGGATCGGCGAGCCAGCCTATTTCCAGGAATTTGGGCCGGCGGGATACCACGTCACCATCGGTTTTGCCAACCCGAAGATCATCAATGGCCGCTTGCCTGGTGTCTGTAGCGCCCTGACTGGGACCGACAGCTGCACCAACGAAGTCAAAGGCCATATCACCACCGCACGCATGAGCCGGACTCCGGATGAGCGTCTCTACGGCAGCGGCTCGCGCGACAGCTTTTCCTTTACCCAGTGCTACGCCAGCCTGGGAGATCCCGACGGGGCCGACTTCGCCTTCGTCAAGTGCGACGACAAAGGGAATTTTGACTTCACCGGCATCCCATCGGGGAACTGGAAACTCTCCGTCTTTGACCAGTGGAACGACCAGATCGTCGATGGTATTTCGACGCCCATCGGATTGGCCAGTCAAAGCAACGCGGTCGTGGACTTGGGAGAGGTTGCGGTTCACCAGTGGCAGGCGAACATCTACACCCGGACGTTCCTCGACGCCAACGGGAACGGTGTGTCCGACAAGGATTCCTCGGGGAACGACACGGAAGCTGGCCTGACTCTGGTGCCGACGAATGTCCGTTTCCGCGACGGCAGCTTTTCCAACTTCAACAATACTGACCTGAACGGCTATGCCAATTTCAACGAGGTATTCCCGCTGTTCAGCTGGTACGTGGTTGAGACCGATACCACCCGGTACAAGAGCACCGGAACACACGTGGTGTACGACACCGGTGGACCGACCGACGGAACGTGCGGATCAACCACCGCGCCCTGCGGAAGCTCGACAATTGGCCAGAACATGGCCAATACGTATGAGGCGAACCCGCTCCCCTCGAACCTGTCCGTACCGGGCGCAGTGTACTGCGCCGAAGGCGCGGATTGCGCCAGTTCCGCTCCTTCGTTCGCGACAGGGACGCCGGTTCAAAGCTCGACCTCAAACCATTCCAGCGGTCGCATCGATCCGCCATTCTGGTTTGGTTCTTATGGCTGGCAGGGCTTCGCCGGACAGAACTCATTCCTGGAATTCGGCAAAAAGCCGTTCGCGGACAAAGAGACCGGCGGCATTTACGGTCACGTGGTCTATGGCTCAACGCGCCCGTTTGACGATCCGCGCCTCCTCCTGCAGAACAGCTGGGAACCGCTCGTTCCGCATGTCAGGGTCAACCTATATAAAGAGGATGTGGCGCCCGATGGTGTTACTCAAACCCTGACTTTGATCGACCACACCGAGACCAGCAGCTTCGACGACTGGGCACAAGGGTTCCGCTCCGACGGCGTGCCCAACATGAACTGCCCGGGTCAATCAAATACCGATCTATTTTTCTTCGGATTGAAAGACCAGCCGAATTATCTGGATTGGTACAACTCTCAACACAATAGCGGGTCGGTGCTGACTCCGCTGCCCTACGATTCCCAGTTCAAGTGCTACGACGGCATGCACAACTGGAACCAACTGCAGCCAGCGCCCTACGACGGCATGTACGCCTTCCCCAGCGTAACCCGCCTTGATCCGCAGAGTGGAAAGCCGGTGGGAACGAACTGCACGGCTTGCACCGCGAATCCCGACTCGAGTGACCCCTACCGTTCCGGCGCACCCATGCTTCCGGCCGGCAAGTATGTTGTGGAAGTCGTAGTGCCACCGGGCTATGAGCTGGTGAAGGAGGAAGACAAGAACATCCTGATCGGCGACAACTACATCGCGCCGGTTACGCAGCAGTTTGCTGGACTCGGCAATATCTTCATCCTGCCGGACCAGGCGGAAATAGCCTCGGCTTACAATCCCAACAACCCACAGAACGGGACCCAGGATCTGGGTCGGCCGACCTTGCCCCAGGGCGAAGCCGATACTGGAAAGATGGAAACATACTGGCCTTGCGTGGGGGAACAGCGTACGGTGCCCGACTTCATCAGCTTGTTCCCGGGTTCAGCGGAGGTGTCGCCGTTCGCTGGTGCTACGCGCAACCTGTGCGACCGCAAGGAAATCACGCTCGAGAACCAGATGTCGGCGCTGGCGAAGTTCTACGTCTTCACCTCGACCCACGTTGCATCCCACTTCACGGGCATCATCACCGACGACCTCACCGGCGAATTCGACCCCTTCTCGCCGCAATTCGGCGAAAAATTCGCACCGGCCTACCTGCCGGTGTCGCTCAAGGATTGGTCCGGAAACGAAATTGGGCGCACCTATTCCGACCAATGGGGCGACTACAACGGCCTGAACTACTCGACTTGGGAAGTCAACCCGCCCAACCCGACCGGCTATGGCCCCACCATGATGGTTACCTGCATGAACGATCGGGGCACGGGGCCGACTCCCGATCCCCTGTACAACCCAGCGTACAGCCAGTTCTGCTATGAGTTGCCTTTCATGCCGGGACAGACCGGGTATTTCGATACGCCGGTGGTTTCTACATCTGCCTTCGCAGGTGCGGGATACAACAACCCGGATTGCTCCTACCCCGATGCGACTCCGGCCATCAGTTCTGTGAGCGGATCGGACGGGATTGCGGGACCCTGGTTGCAGGCAGCCGGGACCGCCCACACGCTGACGATCACTGCTCTGGGCGACCAGGTAGTGCCCAACGAAGCCTACTCGGGACCGGCGGCGACGCAGGCTCCCTTTAACCAAAAGACGATTACGCGCCACTACGGTTTCGGCGCGACGGCAGGAACTGTAACCGTAGGCGGTCAGCCCCTCACGAACGTGAGCTGGTCCGACCTCACGATCACCGGCGATGTGCCCGCCTCCGTCCCTGCGTGCAAGATTCAGCAACAGGCTCAATACGCGCCGGGCGCAACCCCAACCCAGTGCGGCCAGTTGCTCATCACCACGGCGGACGGCAAGCAGTCTATCGACTCCGTAACGGTCACGATCGGCGGAAAGAAGCCGACGCTGCTCGTTTCGGGACAGACGATCCAGTCCGCCATTGATGCGGCTTCTCCTGGGGACATGATCATCGTCCCGCCGGGAGCTTACAAAGAATTGGTATTGATGTGGAAACCGGTCCGACTGCAAGGGGTCGGAGCCGCCTCCGTCGTCATCAATGCCAATACTCAGCCCGCCGGCAAACTGGATGCATGGCGCCGGCAGGTGGTTTGTCTCTTTGGTTTGGCGCTCAATGGAACGCCGATCAGCAGCCCCAGCAATGGCAACCCCGGCAACCCCTACGATCCGTCTGGAACATTCAACTGCTCTCCGGCGATGCAGTTCTCGGTGGATCGCCTGCCGCTGGAAGCCACGGTCGGCTGGCAAGCCACGCTCAACGGCAACCTGGCGGAGCAGTTGATTGAGCCCACACTCATGGGCGCGCTGGAAGGCGCAGGCATCACCGTGCTGGCAAAGGGTGTAAATTTCCCTGACCCAGCGCAGGCCTTCGCTTCCGACGTGTTCCCAACCGGCACCACACTGTTGACCACCAACGATTGCACCACCGGTGCGAATGGTACCAACCCGTACCCGAGTAACTTCTGGTGCAACCCGTCGAGCATCGACGGTCTGGGCATCACCAACAGCTCGCAAGGCGGCGGTGGCATCCTGGTACACGCCTGGGGACACAACATCGAAATCGCAAACAACCGGGTCTACAACAACCTGGGAACGTTGTCGGGCGGTATCACGATCGGCCAGGGCGAACATCCTGACGTCTACTTGGCGGGGGCGGTTCCCACCACGGTTCCGGGCTCCTGTGAGTCCGACCCTCTCGGCACCCTCATGCCGGGTCAGGTCCCGAACCAGAGCCTGCCGTTCTGCTTTGACATGAACGTGAATGTCCACCACAACGCTGTCACGCTGAACTCCTCGCTGGGAGATGAATTGTTCTCGTCCACGCCGGCCGGAGCAGGCGGCGTCACCATGTGCAACGGCTCCGACTATTACCGGTTCAACTACAACTGGGTGTGCGGCAACTTGAGCACGGGTGACGGCGGTGGCGTGTCTCACCTCGGGTTCAGCAAGAACGGGGCTATCGAGCACAACTCGATTCTGTTCAACCAGAGCACTAACCCAACCATCACGACCAACGGCGGCGGGCTGCTCATCATGGGCGCTCCCGATGCCGATCCGCCTTGCGGCCTGACCACCGACAAGGATTGCCTCTCTGCGCCGAATACGATTTCTCCGAGCGACGGAACTGGTCCGGGTCTGGTGGTCAATGCCAACCTGATCCTGGGTAACTCCGCCGACAGCGGCAGCGGTGGCGGCCTGCGATTGCAACACATCAACGGTACCGACGTTCTCAACTTCCCAGACGGGCTGCACTCCTGCGTAGATGTGACAAGTCCCTCTTGCCTGTGGAACACGGTCCGAGTCACTAACAACATCATCGCCAACAACGTTGCCGGTTGGGACGGCGCTGGCGTATCGCTGCAGGATGCATTGGCAGTGAATATCGTCAACAATACGATTGTTTCCAACGATTCCACCGCCTCCTCTGGAGTGCTTTTCGGTTCGCTGTTTGCACCGTTGGCTAGCACTCCCGGAACCAACTGCACTGCGAACAACGGTTCTCAGTCGTGCCCGCAGGTCGCCGGTCTGGTGAGCGTCACCAATAGCCCGGTGCTGCAGGCAAACTTGCCGACGTCTGGTTTCACCTGTCCACCAGGCCACGGAACCGGCGATTCTTGCAAGAACTACTCCGTTCCGGTCCTGGCCAATAACGTGATCTGGCACAACCGCTCATTCTTCATCGGCGTGGGCGACTTCGGTGCCAGCACCACGAACCAGCAGAAAGTGGTCACGCTGTTTAACTCGTTCGGCAGCACGCCCGCTCCAACCGCGCCGGCAACCGGCGCTTGCCCGACCGGCAGCTACTGGGATATCGGCGTGCGCGGCGACGCCGGACCAGCCGACCACAGTTCAGGCTTCAACCTATCCCCCACGTATTCTTTGCTCACCGATGCTGGGGACTACCCAGGAGCTAACAATCTGGGATCCGACCCGAATCTGGTCAAACCGTACTGCAACGGCTCGCGCGTGCCGCCGGAGAATGGTGGCCTGGGCTGGCTGGTGCCACCCGGTACCAACGAGACCAACGCGTTGCCGACGCCTGTGTTCAGCCTCAGCCCGGTAGCAACGGTGGACGAAGGCAACAACTGGATCAACATGCAGTGGGGCCCGCTGTCGCTGTTCGCTCCCGATGGTCAGACGGCGCTCGGCAATTTCTCGCTGACTCCTACTTCACCTGCGGTCGACTACATCCCAAGTACGTCGTCGACCTACGCACTGGCACCGTCAACCGACTTCTTCGGTAACGCCCGGCCGGATATGGCGGGGGCTATCGATATCGGTGCGGTCGAGATCCATGTCGTTCCGCCAGCGCCGACGCTGACGAATGTCACTCCGGCTTCCGGGTATCAGGGTACGAATGTTGCGGTGACCTTGACCGGCACAAACCTAACCTCAACAACGGCCATCAACGCCAGTGGTTCTGGTGTCACGTTTAGCGGCTTGAACGTCGTAAATAGCACGACAGTCACAGCGAACGTGGTGATTGCGGCCAATGCTACCGTCGGCAACGACAACGTCACCATTACTACACCGGGCGGGACAAGCCCGGCCGTCGCCTTCACGGTACTCGGAACTCCGGTGCTGAACTCGATCACTCCTGCTTCGGGGGCTCGCGGCTACAGCGTACCGGTAACCATCAGCGGCGCATACCTGACTGGCGGATCCCTGAACGTCTCAGGAACGGGCATCACGGTCAGCAACGCGAGTGTGCTGAATGACACGACGATCACTGCAACCTTCACGATGTCGACGGCTACTGCAACATTGGGCGCACACAACGTGACGGTGACGGTCGGACCGGTGACTAGCAACGCAGCGGTGTTCACGGTTGTCAATCCGCCAGCGCCAACCCTGACTGCGATCGCTCCTAACACGGGTGTCCGTAGCACGGCGGTTCCGGTGACCCTGACTGGCACCCGGTTGCTGACAACCTCGGCGATCACGGTGTCGGGAGGCGGGATCACCGCGAGCGCTATTAACCCTGTCAGTGACACCTCAGTCACGGCAACGTTCACCATCGCAGGCAATGCGACGGTGAGTGGCCGCACTGTTCGCACTACAACCTTGGGCGGCAACAGCAATACTGTGGCGTTTACGGTAGCCGCTGCCGTAACACCAACCCTGAGCTCGGTCAGCCCGAGTGCGGGTGTTCGTGGCACGGCGGTTCCGGTGACCCTCACCGGTACCGGATTGACCGGAGCCACAGCGATCAACGTATCTGCAACTGGAGTGACTTCCAGCGGCCTGACCGTGGTAAGCGACACGTCGGTGACGGCAACGTTGACCATCACGTCCGCCGCCGGGCTGGGAGGACACAACGTCACGATCACGACCCCGGGCGGCACAAGCGCCCCGGTCACCTTCACGGTGCAGGGACCTTCGCTGAGCTCGCTTGCTCCTAACACAGGCACGCGTGCCAGCAGCGTCCCCGTAACGTTCACGGGCACCAACCTGACGGGAGCAACCGCGATTACCGGGCTAGGTGGCGGAGCCCAAATTACGGTGGCTGCTGGCACGTTCCATGTGGTTGATTCGTCTCGCGTAACGGCGACGCTCAACATTGCGCCGAACGCCACGATTACGAATCGAGCCCTTGCCTTGGTGACGCCAATCGGAACCACTAACACCGAGGCGTTCAGCGTTACCGTTCCTTCGGCGCCGACTCTAACCCAGGTCGCTCCGAACACGGGCGTGCGCGGTAAAGCGGTAGCTGTTACCCTGACGGGCTCCAGCTTCACGACCACTGGAACCACAGTGGCCGTGTCAGGCGGGAATGTGAATGTGAGTGGAGTAACGGTGGTCGATTCCTCTCATATCACCGCAACCTTCACGATCGCGGCCGGCGCGGCAACGACTGCGAGAAACGTGACGGTCACAACACCAGGCGGCAGCGCGACGTTACCCGGTGGGTTCACGGTGCAGGGTCCGACTCTAACGGGGATTAGCCCAACCAGCGGCCTGCACAATACCTCCGTGCCAGTGACTCTGTCAGGAACGAATCTGGCGGGAGCAACGGCTGTTTCGATGAGCGGTGCAGGCATCACCTGCACCGGGGTTACAGCCACAGACACCAGTGTTAGCGCAACGTGCGCGATCACGAATGGTGCCGCTCACACTGCGAGGAATGTAACGATAACGACGACAATTGGAAGTCCAACTCTGATGGCAGCGTTCACCGTCCAGTAGACAAGTCAATAGGCCGGACATCCAGAGAACCCGGCTGGATGTCCGGTTTTATTGTTGGAACTTCGTTCCCATGTCAAGACAAAGACCCTCGGTGCAGACAGGAATATTATGAATTACTCGGCAATTTTCACCACTGTATTGCTGTGCGGCGCGCTGTCCGCGCAGAGCACCGCTCCTGCTTCCAGCAGTATGCAGACGTCACCTGCGACTCAGCCGTCATCCACGGCGGCCAAGCCTGCCAGCCCTGCGCCAGGAACCCGGTTTCGTCCGGACCCGTTTGCAGGGCGGGCCGGCAGGTATTACCGGCTGGTCTGGGGCATCGACAGCCTGTCGGTCAAATCCGCCGAAGCCGGCGAAGTCATTCGATTCACCTACGAGGTGCTCGATCCGGAGAAGGCAAAGATGCTCAACGACAAGAAAATTGAGCCCAGCCTGACCGACGAAAAGGCGCACGTGAAATTGGTCGTTCCCCAAATGGAAAAAGTCGGGAAACTGCGCCAGACCGCAACTCCGGAAGCTGGAAAG
>Ga0209698_10003047_pt1 | contig 18762 bp, 15 predicted proteins | sample LitLauG_LLR_2012_FD_187203 | JGI IMG/M metagenome (GOLD analysis project Ga0209698, IMG submission 187203) | Freshwater sediment microbial communities from Pennsylvania, USA - Little Laurel Run_MetaG_LLR_2012 (SPAdes) (version 2) | ecosystem: Environmental > Aquatic > Freshwater > Creek >...
GGCAAAAATGAGCGAAAGATCCTGAACAAATACATAAGACGCGTGACACCAGCTTACGGGCTGCCGGAACTACTGAGACGTCTTTTCGGATGGGTATCCTTTTTCAATCCAATCCGTGTGCAAATTCGTTTCGATCATCACAACCTTCACCTTCGTAAATCCTAAATCATGCAGCGCGGTATATGCGGGGCGAATATTGGGGCATTTAACGAAAGGGCAGCAGCCGCAATAGAGGAAGAGCTCTTTGTCGCGAGGTAATGAAGCGACGGCCTTCTTGAGCGCGTCGAGTCCCTCGGTCTTGGAGCAAGGCCCAGCCAGAGCCGCCCCTGCGACATGTGCACCATCGCGATACAGAACGGGAAAGCCGACGTAGAAGATCGGCGGCTTCTCATTGGCTTGGAGTCGGTCCGCGAGCGTTTTGGGCTGCACAATTTCGTTTGCCGTCCAAGGATCGGATGCGCTATCGAACAAGACAAACGCGAAAAGCAAAAGAAGTAGTTTCATGAGTGTTTTTCCGGGTGAAAGGGTGTGGGTTTGCCCGAACTGGCAGGCTCAGGGCTTTGCATATCGAGGTTTACAACAACTGGATCCTGGCCGCTACGCACCACAACGGCTTCGCAAGCTTCGTCCGGCTTCGAATTGATTTCCTGATGAGGTACAAACGGTGGGACATAAATAAAGTCTCCTGGCCCAGCTTCGTCGACAAATTCTAGATGATCGCCCCAACGCATCCGCGCGCGGCCTTTGATGATGTAGAGAACGGTCTCTAGCTCGCCGTGATGATGAGGACCGGTTTTAGCGTCAGGCTGAACGACAACTGTGCCTGCCCAGAGCTTGGATGCACCAGTTTTCGCGTGGGTAATGGCTGCCGCGCGAGTCATGCCGGGAGTCTGTGGCGTGTTGGGATCGAGTTCGTTGGAGCGCACGATCTTAACGCCGTTTGTAGACCAGTCCATACGGAAAGACTATCAATTAGCGAGAATTGGTGTTGCGGTACCACTTCAAGTTATAAGTGGTTGAACCGATGCAGGCGATGTCCGGGCGTCCATCGCCATCTAGATCGGCGGCTACGCAGGCCGCAGCGGACATATCTCCGGCATCAAGTATCTGTCGGTTCCAACGATGCCCATCAAACCTGTACAAGTAAACGCCGTAGGGTTTGCCGCGGAAACCGACGACGATCTCATCCGACCCGTCGTGATCGAAATCGGCCGTGACCACGGTGTGCGCGTCGAGGAGTGTGTCATCAATTACCTCGCGATTCCAACGGCCGTGCGCCTCACGGTAAACGACGACTTGATTGCCGTGCCAGGGTTCAATAGCCGCGATAAAGCGCTTGCGTTTCAGAGAACCTACGGCAATATCGCTATTTCCACCTTTCGGCCATGGCGCGGGATCGCCCTTCGCTATTTCGCTGCGACTCCATTGTGTGTCTTTGCCGAAACGATAAAGATGGATCCCGAGAAATCCGCCGATCAAGACTGAATCGCGCCCCGTGTGGTCCCAATCGGTGACGAAGATTCCGTGAACAATGCCTTCTTCAGCATCGCTGATCATCTTTCGTTTCCAATCGGCAGGATCGTAATAGACCAGCGGCACGTGGCCGCGATAATCGGGTGCCGTCGCATTTGCGGCGGACAGAGGAGCGTTAACCAAAACCTTACGCCCAGTGCCGTCGATATCGGCCCATCTGAGGCGGTGTGAGGTTGGGAGTTGATCAATCTCTTTCATCTCCCACAGCTCGCGCGGATCGCCTTTGTGGTGAAGGATCGCGAGCTTGCCCACGCTTTGCAGCGCATTTGGTGAGAATCCTGAGGCGAGAGCAATTTCCGGAATCCCGTCGCCGTCGAAATCCCAGGCAGCGAGATTGATCATGCGGCTCAGCCCGGTGGCGATTACATGACGCTGCCAACCTGGATTCTCAAACCAAACTAATTCGCTCATGCCGCTGGCGAGAGCGATCAGATCGAGCTTTCCATCGTTGTTCACATCACAGGCCACGACCTGGTAGCCGCCGGTGAGGTCGGTCGCTAGAGTGTGTGGCTCAAACGACAGAGTTTGTGATTGCAAAGTCATCGCCGTCGCGATGAGCCAGATGCTAGTGCGTTTTTGCATACTGCGTGTAGAGACCGCCGCTGTTTCCCAATGGGAGTCGCCAGGATGAATGATCACACTATGCGCAAACCAATTTGAGCGCCTGCGCCACATGTTTTCCGCGTTAGTTCGATAGCGCAGTCTCGACCCAGGCACCGACTTGTGTTACGAATCAGTGAAAGGCCTGTTCCAAAACACGGCATCCTTTTGTCAAGGTCGAATGTAGTCTAAGCTACACTTCTCTGGCGGTGGTGTAACGCATTTCACGTCAAAGATAAGCATACTTATTCCGCGAGCGTTTAAACCGCGAGACGTTGACAAAATAGACAACCTGCTGCTTAGATAAATGGAACAGCAAGCTCTAGGAGGAGCTCGTTACATGAAAGCAGTCTTTTTATCAGTTTGTCTTTTTTTCAGCGTCCCATTTGTTTCCACCGCAACCACATCACTTACAGCAACATGCAATGGCGTAACGACAACCGCGAGTTTAGGATCTGGCAGCGAGAGCGCGATTTGCTATTCCCCTGGGGGTAGCTACGCCACAGCAAGTGAATCTGCGCCATCTGGTTTTGCCACAATTCAGACCGTCGTTAACACCTATGGAGCGTCCCCCGGCGATACGTTGACCGCCAGCGTTTCGGGGACAGCGACGGTTGCATTCTCTTGGTTATTCGTCGACCCTTCTATTAATCAGCCACCTACCGGAGAATTCGCGCCATGTGTGACTACAACCGGATCTTCCACGCTTAGATTCGGATCGACAGACTTAACAGCACCAACTGGCGCAGGAGTTTGTTCGCCGAATGCGGCGCTCACGCCTTTTACTTTTGGCGTCCCGGTATCGGTCCCGTTCTCGCTCAACTCAAGCGGAAATAGCGGCAGCTCACAAACTTCTTTTAATTATGCCCAGATAGCCGGCTTTAACGTTTACGATTCCTCCGGGAATTTTATTGGCTTTTCACAAGGACCCAACGCTGGTGCCGTTCTTCAACTTAGTTTCACGCTCGATGCTCCGACCACCGCTCCCGAGCCCTCGGCGTGGTTTCCCTGTGCGGCGGCCGCGTTGGGATCTCTCATGCTAAGGCGAAGAGCATAAAGGTCGTTTCCTCGCGATTTCTTGCGGCACAATAGCCGAACGATTTATTCGTTCGGCTTATGAAAGTAGAAACGCCGCTAAGCCTTTTATGATTCGTTCCGACATGGTGCCGAACGGTTGGTCGGTTGTCACATATGTCCAAACGGCGCCACGCTCATTCGGATCGGGCCCCATGCCGGCTTGGACCTCTGCCAGGCGTTGTTCAATCTGCTGCGGCAAAGACTCCTCCATATATTGAAACGCGCGGTGGATGAACCTCATGCAGGCCTGATAGGGATCACGGCCACCCCAGGAATGCCAAAGTAGTCCTGAACGGAACTCGGCTACCTGCGCTAAATAGTCAGACCATGCGTCGTCAATAGCGCGTAGCGTAACAATACGTTCCAGCTCGGAGTTACTAGGTGTTTCCCCGGTTAGTAGCTTTTGGCGGCGGCTCTGAACGTGATTGCGTTGGCCCTCCACCGGCATTTCATACTTGTTGAGCATGATGCGAGTGTCTAGATGTTGGCCTTCCACCAGCCGTTGAATGGCATCCGGGTCGCGGTTAAATTGTGGTTTCAGGTCGTGGAATTTCACCATCAAATCGTCTTCAAGCGAGATCAAGAAGCGCGAGCAACCGGGGTCGCCCTGACGGCCCGAACGGCCGCGCAGTTGGTTATCGATGCGGCGGCTTTCGTGCTTGTTCGCCCCAATGACGTAGAGTCCCCCGAGCGCGGCGACGCCGTCTCCCAGTTTGATGTCGGTGCCGCGTCCCGCCATATTGGTGGAAATGGTAACTGCGCCGCGTTCGCCCGCTTTGGCCACGATTTCAGCTTCGCTCTCGTCGTTCTTTGCATTCAGCACAACATGCGGAATGCCATTCAAGTAGCGGCTGAGCGTTTCAGATTCTGCCACACTGGCAGTGCCCACTAAGACCGGCTGACCACGGAGATGAGCAGCGCGAATTTCTTCGACGATGGCCCTATACTTATAAGCTTTGGTCTCGAAGATTTTATCGGGATGATCTCGCCGGATCATCGGGCAGTTGGTGGGAATCACCTCAACGTTGAGAAGATACAAGGACTGCAACTCGCCAGCCGAAGACGCCGCTGTCCCTGTCATGCCGCAAACATGCGAATAAAGGGCCACCATGTTCTGCATTGTGATGGAGCCGAGGATGCGGCCTTGCTGCTTAGTCGCAACACCTTCTTTGATTTCGATGGCAGTGTGCAGTCCGGCGGGCCAGCGACGGTCTAGCGCGACGCGGCCGCGGAACTCATCCACCATCTCGACTGCGCCATCCTTCACAACGTAGTCGATATCGCGGTGCAGCAGTGCGTGAGCGTGTACGGCGTCTTGCAGCATGGAATGAATCGGCAAATTGCGTTCTTCGAAGAGATTGCCGCAGCGCAGCGAACTCTCCGCCAGATAGATCCCGGCGTCGGTCAAGACCACATTGCGGCCGCCGGGGTCGGAAGTGTAGTGAACCCCGCGTGACATGCGGCGGACGATGGCGTCCACCACGTGGCCTAACGCAGGATCGGACTGCCCCGCGCCCGCTATAACAAGCGGTATGCGGGCTTCATCGATAAGAATCGAATCAGCTTCGTCTATGACGACGGCATTGAATGCCCGATGAACCTGCTCAGAGGGGCGTAGGGCAATTTGATCGCGCAGAAAGTCAAAGCCGATTTCGTTCGCCGTTGCGTAAACGATATCTGCTGAGTAAGCGGCAGCGCGTTCCGCGGCAGACATGGTTTGTTGGATGCAAGCCACTTTCAGGCCGAGCCGGCCGTAGATCTCGCCCATCCATTGGGCGTCGCGGCGAGCTAGATAGTCGTTCACCGTCATCACATGTACGCTTCCTTTGGTACGGGCCAGCCAAGCAATGGCTGATACAGCAGTGAGCGTTTTGCCTTCGCCCGTTTGCATTTCGGCGATGCTCCCGCGGATCAATGCCAGAGCGCCGCGCAGTTGCACGTCAAACATGCGCTCGCCGAGGACGCGCTGCGCAATTGCAGCCGTGGCGGCTATGAATGGCACTAACTCGGAAGCAGAGTGCCCAATCTTGTTCAGGGCATCGTCGGTGAGAGATTCATATTGGCTACGAAGTTTGTTAATAACTGCGATATCGCGCGCGTCGTGGCGCGATGGCGCAAAAAAATCCTTCAAAAGTGGGCGCATGGCCTCTCCTTCTTCTCTTGGCTTACGGGCTTGGTAGAAACTAAACGCGTGGCAATAGAGAAACTGGCGGAGGGCGTTGGAAGAGATTGCGGTCCAGACCAGGCAGCGTTCTATCGGCGGCACTCAGAGTGGAGAAAACAGATGGTGGACGCTGAGAGAGTCGCTTCGAAAGCGGAACAGGAATGCGTTGCCGGTCAGCCACACCAACCAGGCAGACAATTGAATAAGTAGCCTGTTTGCTGGTGGTTGCGGTAGAGATCGTAACCATCCGAGAAGACGACAAGACAAACAAAGTTGCCAGTAGCCAAGCTCGGATTCGGGGGTTCACAGTCTCACATTACAGGATTCCGGCTGTATCCGCCAGTGTTATTTACCATTTTTTGAAACCAGACGGCAGGCCGTGCGTCACAAGGCCAATTGCGTTAACCTTTGTAAGAAAGGCGTTTTGTATGCAGGCTTTTTCACGGTTGGGTGTCGTTCTGACGCTGGTCGCGCTCTGTTTTTATGGACAAGAGTCTGCGCATAAAGGTGTGCATCCACGCGCCACGGCTGACGATTATGCGGTAAAGTCACAGGGAAAGGGCGTCGCGTATGCAGCCTCGCTGGTTCCTGCAGAACAGGCGAAGCAACTGTTTGCTGTGGATATTACCGGAAAGTTTCTGGTTTTTGAAGTGGCTTGCTTTCCGCAAGACGGCCAATGGGTGGAACTTGACAGCGACGACTTCGTAATTAGGCGTGGAGACAAAGGCGATCTGACTCACGGATCGGATGCTTTAGCCGTCGCTGGTTCGATTCAGAGAGACAACGCGCCGAGACGGCCGGAATCGCTCGGCGGCGATACGCAAGTTCACACCGAAGCGCACGTTGGCTATGAGAGCGGTACAGATCCTGTTACAGGACGTCGAGTGAATGGAACTTATACGGGCGCAGGAGTAGGAGTCGAACATGGTGGACCCGCTCGTCCACCCGATGATCCGCGGCCGGGCGCATCTTCGGAAGATCGAAGAACGCTCGAAAGCCAACTGCGCGAGCGTCAATTGCCGAGCGGAAAGTATGATCACGCCGTGGCAGGCTATTTGTATTTTCCGAAGGGACTGGTGAAGAAGGACGGCAGCGGTAACTACCTTCTCGAGCATCTGGGAGACACGAACTCGACCGGCGTGAGTGAAAAGGTCTTGTTGGCCATTCCCGCAAAAAGTCGCTGAAGCGTCTGATAGGTTTGGAACTGTAGACCAAAGACTTACCTATGGCAGCAGGCGCGGAGCCGAGCCCCGCTTCGGCATTTTGGCGCACCGTCAAAAAAGTAGATAAAAGCAAGATCAACAATCGCTGGATGGCGCTGCGGAATTCGCTCGCCGTGGCGGTTCCACTAGCGGTCGGGATTGCGCTGGGCAACGCGTTAGGTGCGGTCGCGGTCGCCACAGGCGCTTTGAACGTTTCGTTTTCCGACGGGCGCGATCCTTATTTTCAGCGCGCGCGCCGCATGATCACATGGAGCCTGCTGGGCGCGCTGGCGGTTTTCATCGGTTGCGTGAGCGCTAACAATAATGCCGCAGCGATTATTGTCGTGGCTTGTTGGGCCCTACTCGCAGGCATGCTGATCGCCGTAGGCGAGAGCGCGGGCAATCTGGGTCTGAATACGCTGGTGGCGCTGATCGTCTTTGCAGGGAGAGGCGCAACTACGCTGCGCGGGGCTGTGAACACTGGACTCCTGGTGCTTGCAGGGGGTCTGCTGCAAAGCGCATTCTGTCTGGCGTTTTGGCCAATGCGCCGCTATGATCCAGAGCGGCGAGCGTTGCGGCACGTTTACCTGGCACTGGCAAAGGAAGTAGATCCGGATTCGGATTTAGATGCATCTACGCCGCTTGATCCGCTAAGTGCTGACGAACAAGACTTAATTAGCGCGCTCGGCAAGGATCACACGCTGGAAGGCGAGCGCTTCCGGCTTCTCTTCGATCAGGTAGACCGGCTGCGCCTTTCCACCTATCTGCTGGTCCGGTTACGCGACCAATTGGGTGAACGGGATAATCAGCGGTCGGAAGCAGACGGCGACGCGGCAGATCTGCTGGACTCGGTTTTGCGAGCCACCGCCAAGCTGATGAGCGCGCTAGGAAATCAGCTCGTTCAAACGTCTGACACAGACCTGGATTCACTAGAACTGACATTACGGCGTCTCAGCGAAACGGCACATGAACAGAGGAATGGTGTAGCAGTTCGCTTAGCAGGCCCGATCGCATCCGGCATTGACGTGTTAACAGGCCAGACGAGGCTGGCGGTGCGCTTGGTTCAGCGAGCTGAATTGGCAAAGACGGGCCACGCTGAGAATCATCCAGACGCGCCCAATTTGGGAGCGCAGTTTTCGAGTTGGGCCGCGACCTTGCGCGCCAATTTGGATTTAAGGTCGGCGGTGTGCCGGCATGCAATTCGCATGAGCTTGTGCATCGCGGCGGCGGAGTGGATTGAGCGCAGCATTGGATGGCACAGAGCTTATTGGCTCCCAATGACGGTGGCCGTGATTTTGAAGCCCGATTTCACTTCTACGTTCAGCCGGGGCATTCTGCGATTACTCGGAACCCTCTCTGGCTTGGTTCTGTCAACGGCGTTGTTTCATATTCTGCCGATCTCGGCCATGACCCAGTTGCTGCTGGTGGGAGCCTTCACCTTTTGCTTGCGATATTGGGGCCCGGCAAACTATGGGATCTTCACTCTTTCCGTAAGCGGCTTGGTGGTCTTCCTGATTGCGGCGGCGGGTAACTCTCCGGGCGAAGTGGTCGCGGCGCGGGCGCTGAATACCATGGCCGGGGGATTGCTAGCCTTGCTTGCGTACGCTCTTTGGCCAACTTGGGAGCGAACGCAAGTTTCAGACGGTTTCGCTGAAATGCTGGACGCGAGCCGTTTGTATTTACAGGAGCTGTTTGGCGGCAAGGCCACAGGCAGACGCTTGGAGTGGCAACGCGCCAGATCGAACGTCGAGGCTTCGGTGGATCGGGTAATCTCAGAACCTGGCATCACTGCACTTAAGCGGGACACTCTCCTCTCGATGCTGGCCAGTTCGCATGCCCTGATGTTAGCCATTGTAGGCCTGGAGGCGAGTATGGTGCATCGCGCGGCGGCGGGTCCGACTGAAGCATTGCAGACATTCGTGCACGATGTCGATTTAACGCTGTATTTCCTGGCGCAAGCGCTGCGCGGGTCGAAACCGGCGGGCGATAGTCTGCCGCAATTGAGAGAAGATCACCGGCGGTTGGTAGAAGCACGACGAAATATTCCACAAGACGACGATTACGTCTTGGCGGAAACGGATAGGCTCACGGTAAGTCTGAACACCTTACGGGAACAGGTGATGCGATATGTAGGCAGTGTAACTTAAAGCTTGCCGGGACGGCTTTGGGTCCGGAATTCGTATTGCTGGATTTGGAGTGCTAATTGGCCTTTGTTATGGCGGGTGACACGGCCGCGGGCGACGAGATTCAGTAAGCATTTTTCATTCAGTTGGGCTGGCCAACTGATGGAAACCTCTAAACGAGTCCCTACGGGCAGATCATGATCTGACGTAAAGAGGACACCAGAACTGCTAATATTCAGAGTTTTTCCGCTGCCCGCAAGAATTTCGGCTCGCTGGTTCAGCGTTTTATAACGCAATTCGCGTTCAATAGGAAACCGGCTAGACCGCCGCCGCTCCGAATTATTCAGTTCCGGAGGCATGGTAGTTAACGACACAATTTAAGCAACTCCGATCTTTAAAGCTTACACAATCGCCACACAATATTTCTGCCTAATTCTCCGATTCACTTTCGGCCCTGCGCTTTTTAAGCCACTCCAAGCGCTCTCTCAGCCGTTGTTCGAACCCGCGGTCCGTCGGCTGGTAGAAGTGAGTTTGCTCTAGTGCAGGGGGCATACACTTCATATCGGTGAAGGCTGCGGAATCTTTATGGGCATGCTTATAACCTTTCGAATATCCCATTTCTTTCATTAATCGGGTGGGCGCATTGCGCAAATGCAAAGGAACTGGTTCGGCAACGGTCGAATCAATGGTCGCATTTGCCAAATTCAAGGCTTGATAAGCCGCATCGGATTTAGGGGCCAAGGCGAGATAGAGCGCCAATTGAGCTAAAGCCTGATCGCCTTCGGGAGTTCCTAGGAAATGAACGGTCTGCTGGCAGGCAATTGCCTGTTCTACCGCCCGGGGATCAGCAAGGCCTATATCCTCAATGGCCATGCGGACGAGGCGGCGAGCGAGATAAAGTCGATCTTCGCCGGCTTTCATCATGCGGGCGAGCCAGTACAGAGAAGCGTCTGGATCGCTGGAACGTACTGATTTGTGAAGCGCGGAAATGAGGTTGAAGTGCTCTTCGCCCGATTTATCGTAGAGCAGAATCTTGCGTTGGAGGGCATCGGCTAGCGCTTGGCGGTCAACTTTACCGTCGCTGGCGAGGCCGGCGGCTAGTTCCAAGGTGTTCAATGCCGAGCGCGCATCGCCGCTAGAGGCTACGGCGATCTCCGTTAGTAGTTCGTCGTCGATCTGAAGGTGAAGATCGCCCAGGCCTCGTCCAGGCGTTTCTACAGCGCGGCGGAGGAGCGCAACCACTTCAGGCGTATCGAGAGCGTGGAGCGTGTAGACCTTCGCACGCGAAAGCAGCGCCGAGTTGATTTCGAAGGACGGATTTTCCGTAGTAGCGCCGATGAGCACGACGTCGCCGCGCTCCACATAGGGTAGAAAGGCATCTTGCTGGGCTTTGTTGAAGCGGTGGATTTCGTCGATGAACAGGATGGTTTTGCGGCCGATGCGGCGAGCGCGTTCGGCATCGGCCATAACTGCTTTGATTTCTTTGATGCCGCTGAGCACGGCGCTGAACTGGATGAAATCGGCGTGGCTGGCGCGCGCGGCAATGGCAGCGAGAGTCGTTTTGCCGGAACCGGGAGGGCCCCATAAGATCAACGACGTGAGTTGGCCGCATTCCATTTGCATGCGGAGAGGTTTGCCCGGGCCGAGAATGTGTTCCTGGCCGAGGTATTCGCTAATTTCGCGCGGGCGCATGCGGTCGGCGAGCGGACGTCCTGTAATGTCTTCTTCGGGCGGGAGCGACGGAGGGGTGTTGTCGAACAGGCTCACGCGTTACCCCTTTGCCGAGCGGCTTCAAAGAGCGCGATAGAACACGCCACTCCGGCATTCAGCGATTCAACATGCGATGTGGGAATGCGGAGGCCTTTGGCGCAGGCTAGCAATTCAGGAGACACTCCATGCGCTTCGCTGCCAACAACAATGGCTGCTGGTCCGGATAGGTTGGCTTGGCTGACGGAGAGTTGCGCTTTCGCGGTGAGGGCGAAGAGCGTGCGATTGGTGGCGCGAAGATTGGCGAGCAAAGCTGGGCGGTTTTGCGCTTCAAGATAGGGCAAGCGGAAGATGGAGCCGGCGGTGGCACGCAGGAACTTGCCGTTTGCCAAGCGGACGCTGCCTTCCAGAAAGATGACGGAGGAAGCGCCGAAGGCTTCGGCTGAACGAAAGATCGTGCCGGCGTTGCCGGGGTCTTGAATGTTATCTAGTACTACAGCGATGCCGGGCTTGCCCAAACAATCGTTCCATGAGTACTGGGGTGGCACAGCCAATGCCATGATCTCTTGCGACGTCTCGGTACCGGAAAGCGCTTCGAATGCGCGGGAGGGGACTTCGGTGATTTCCGTTCTGGTTTTAGAGAGCAGATGAGCGTGGCGATCACGACCAGCAGGGGTGACGAGCACTTGTTGTAGACGCCAAGCGGTATGCAAGAGTTCGCCCACCAGATGGGGGCCTTCGATGACCACGCAGCCATCTTCCAGAGTCCGACCGGAGGTAACGGCGCGCCGGATGCTTTGCAGAAACGGATTCTTGGTACTGGTGGGTTGCATGAAATTGTGGCTAGACTAGGAGCTAACTCCTTGGATGAAGCGAATAATCGGATGGCTGGTTGTACTGCCCATGATCACTCTATTAGGCTACATGTTCTATGTGGCCCAACAGATTGAGCGGCAGTCGCTGATCGATGAGTCGAGGCCGGCAGACGTGATTCTGGTGATGGGCGCGGCGGAGTACCGTGGACGGCCCTCGCCGGTGTTGCAAGGCCGGCTGAACCACGCGCTGCTGCTTTACCTGAAGGAGATGGCGCCATACATTCTGACAACGGGCGGTGCGGGCGGCGATCCTCAATTTACGGAAGGTGAAGTGGCGCGCGCGTACCTGGTGATGCATGGCGTTCCCGCAGAGGCTATCATCACAGACGCGGTGGGCTCGACTACCGGGCAGAGCCTGGATGCCGCGATTGAAAGCATGCGGCGCATGAACCTGCACTCTTGCATTGTGGTGAGTGACGGCTATCACATCTATCGAGTGAAGCGAGAGCTGGAGGCGCAGGGCTTCACAGTGTATGGGTCTCCGAAGCCTCCGGCCGGCAGCCTATCGCCAAGAGAACTGAAGTGGCTCTATCTGCGGCAAGCCGCCGGCTTTGTGCTGTGGCGAGTGGGGATCAATTTATAGCAAGCGCGACGTAAGCATCAGCCGAGCAGAAGACCACGTACTCCTTGCCGGCTACTTCGTAGACGGCGGGAATGCCGCCGATGGGTGTATCGAGCTGCTTCTCCCAAACCACCTTGCCGGTTTGTTCATCGAAGGCGCGGACCATCTTGTCGGAGGTACCGGTGAAGATGAGGCCGCCGGCTGTCACAACGGGGCCGCCTTTGGTGCGATGCGCTTCGCCGATGGGCACCTGCCACTTGATGGTTCCCTGGTTCAGATCGTAGGCGGTTAGAGAGGTCCAAGGTGGGGCGATGGGAGAAACGCCCGTACTGGTGGACATGAAGCCAAAGCCGCTCTCGTAGCGGTCGGGGCCAACCTTGGGGGCTGGCACCAATTTCAAGATGCAGGGTAGGTCTTTCGAAATGACGTAGAGCGTTCCGTTGGTGGGGTCGACCGCAGCGCCGCCCCAATTAGCGCCGCCGTTGTTGCCGGGCATTTGCACGGTATCGCGGATGCCTGGCGGAGTGAAGAGACCTTCGTTGCGGGCGCTTTGAATCTGGTCTTTGATGCGCGCGCGTTCAGCGGGGTCGCTGATGAGATTGCTCAAATCATCGGCGTTGAATTTCTGGCGGGCGAAAGGCGGAGGCTTCACTGGAAAGGGCTGGGTGGGCCAAGCGTGTTCGTTGGGCATCTCCGATTTGGGTACGGCGCGTTCTTCAACGGGCCAGAGCGGCTCACCGTTATCGCGACGGAAGACCCAAATGAAACCTTGCTTGCTGACCTGCGCGACGATCTCTACAGGCTTGCCGTTGTGCTCGACAGTGAGGAGCTTCGGAGCGGTAGCGTCATCATAATCCCAGATATCGTGGTGCACCATTTGAAAATGCCAGAGGCGCTTGCCGGTGCGGGCATCGAGGGCGAGCAGGCAATCACCGAATAAGTTTGCGCCGGGACGGTCGGCCCCATAGAAGTTGTATTTGGGGCTGGCTGTGGGAATGAAGACGATGCCGCTTTTCGGGTCAACCGTCATTTCGCTCCAGGCGTTGGCGCCGCCTACGGATTTCCAGGCGTCTTTGGGCCACGTGTCGTAACCGAATTCGCCTTCATGCGGAATGGTGTGGAAGACCCAGCGGATAGTTCCGGTGCGAACGTCGAAGGCGCGGATATCGCCGGGGGCCGAACCCCAGCCCTGGTTAGTGGCCGAGCCGAGGATCAGCAAGTCTTCGAAGACGCGGCCGGGCGTGGTGGACTGCACGAGGCTGATGGTTTCAGGATCGCGGCCGAGGCCTTCTTTCAGCGGGACACGGCCAGCCTTGCCGAAGGACTCGATAGTTTTGCCGGTGCGCGCGTCAATGGCTCGCAGGACATGATCGGCGGCGAAGAAGAGACGGCGATCAGAGCGGTCTTGGTTTTCCCAATAGTTGATGCCGCGGTTGGTGATCACTTTGGTGCCGGGATCGGCATCGTGCCGCCAGATCTCTTTGCCGGTGGCCGCGTCAAGCGCTACGACGGCGTTGCTGTGGGCTAGAACGTACATCACTCCGTCGACTACGAGCGGGCCGAACGCGTAATGATTGGCATCGGCAATCGGGTAGGTCCAGGCGACGTTGAGATGGCTGACGTTGCGGCTGTTGATCTGCTTCAGCGCGGAGTATTGAGCCGAATCGGGCGAACCGCCGTAGTCGGCCCAAGTGAGATGCGTCTGGGCAGAAGTATTCATGCTCACGCAGAGCGCGAGGCTGAGGAGAGCAATTTTCATGGCTATTAGTTTTTTACCAATACGGCATTCTGGCGATCGGCGCCACGGCAATTATCGAAGAACTTTTTGACGGCGGAAAACTGATCGGGCGGGACGGTGGCGGTTTCGGTTCGGAGCTCTTCGGTGACGGTGAGCATGCCCGGCTCTTGCTTGAAAGTGAGTGAGAATTGGCCGAAGTCAGACTGATATTTCGCGGGAATGGGCGCTTCGTCAACGGAAAAGCCAGGAGGCAACTTGATGTGAACCGTTTTGCGATAGAGGGCCGACGAAAGAACGATCGGACTGACGCGCTTTTCGTCTTTGGGGAAGATGGGCGAAATGGAGCCAGGAATTTCGACGACGGCCGGACGGAAGACGAGCATGCGGCCCTGCATAAGTTGAGCATAATCGGACGAATCGAAATCCACTTTCACGTCGAATTTATTCTGTTCGAAATGATCTTCGGCGGTGAGTTTAGAAATGACGGAGCCTTTGGCGCTTTCGTTTACAAAGCGCTGGTAGCCGCTTTTATACTGTTCGGCATTTTCATCACTATGGCGGTGGCGCTCTTTGCTGGCAGGTTGGCCGGTTTTGCTGTTGAGAAACGAGGCTGAGAGTTTGCCGTCGGGTTGAAGAGTAGCGTCGGCCTGCACTTCGTACAGGTTCGCTTCGGGCTTGGTTACGGGCATCTTGACCAAGTCGCCCTTGTCGTTGGCGAGCAACAAGCCATAGCTTCCTTGCAGATACCAGGGAAGGTCGCCGACCGGCGTCTTGTCATCTGTGGGATCGAAAATCAGGAGACGTCCAAAAGGACTTGAGATCGTGGTGGCAGCCGGTACCGAATCCGATACCTTCGCGGCCAGAATCATATGGTTGAATTGATCGGACGGCCACTCCGGGCGCACGAAAGTGCGATCACCGGAAAAGATATCCACCAAGTAAGATTGCAGGCCAGCGGCTTTAAGCATGCAGCGCATGAGATTGGCTTTGTCTTTGCAATCGCCATACTGTTTGCTGAAGACAAGATCGGCTGCGTGGGGAATGGAACCGCCGCCGTTTTGCAGGTTTGTGGCGATTTCGACGTACCGAATATTCTGGACGTAATGACCGATAGCGCAGAGCTTTTCGTAATCGGATTTGGCGCCGGCCGTGAGTTCGTTGACCTTGGCGCTGATTTCAGGAGTGACTTCGTCCTGGCCGTCGGCAAGCGAATATTGCCAGCGCGAGAAGTCGCCCCAGGAGTTCACGGTAACGACGTTCGAGGGTGAGCCGGGAGGCGGAAAAAAGGATACCGCGAGCCGGGGCACAGTCGAGCCAGATTCATCTTCGGCATCGCGGAAGGGAAGGTCTTTTAACTCCCAGGTATACGACGAACCATCGACGACGGGTTGGATGGGCGGTTGATTGAAGAGCGCCGCTTTGGCGGTCCAACCAGCCGGCAGAGTGATGGTGTAGCGCGACTGCAAAGAGGGCAGATTCGTTTGAAACATGAAGTCGTCTTGGGCCGACAGAGCCTTTTGCTGAACGGTATATTCATAGGCGAAGACGGAACCTATTTCGGGATTGTCGGCGGTAATGGCACGGTAGCGCCCATCTTCGTAAAGGATCCAACTGGTGAAATCACCAATATCAAGGACACTATTCTTGTCGAATGACTTTTTGAAGCCGCTGGGCGAAACGATCCAGGCATGCAGATCTTTCACTTCCCGACGATTTTTCCAGTAGCGAACCGCTATGTGAGCTTCGCTTCTGCCTTGCTGGTTCAGAACCTTAATAGCGCCGCGCTGGGTGATTGTCATGGTGCCGGCGGGATCGAGCGTGGCGTGCTGTTCGTTCAATAAAACTGCCGCCGCGACCTTTCCGGGGTAGGCAGGAAGCTTGCGGGTAGAGAGTTCGTCTACCCAGTCGGGTACGTCTTTGTTCGAAAAGCCTGCACCCCAGAGTGTAGGACTCAGCGTCAGAACAGCGAACAGAACATGTATGGAGCGCATGGTTTTCTTTCTTTTCTTACTGTTGAGCCGGACCCGTCGGAGCAGAGGCGGGTGGTGCGGCTTCGGCTAGTTTCAGGTTAATTAGGTGTTCGTCGCTCGAGTGGATCTGATCGAAAACGGCCTTAAAGGCTTTGTAGTTCTCCGGGCCGAATACTAGAACTTTGTCGCTTCCTAAAACAAAGTTGCGGCGATAAGTGAGCTTGTTGGTTGACTTGGTAATGGAGACCTTGGCAACATACTTTCCTAAAGGCGCGAAATCGAAAGACGGAGGCGCTTCGGGGTGGTCGAGTTCAAAACCGGCGGGAAGGGTGATATCAACCACGTCCGATTCGCTCCAAGGGTATTCGAAGTAGATGCCGTTGGTGCGTGTGGCATCGGTGAAATAAGCCGGTTCACCCACCGAAAAGAAGCCGGGGCGGAGGAAGATGCGCTTGCCGGTGCGCTGGCAGTAGCCTTTGACGGTGAGTTTGTAAGCCACGCCGACCGGACGGCTGGCATCCGGGGAAATAGTGATTTTGATGTCGCTTACTTCGAAGTCGGAGTAACGTTCTTTAAGCTGCTCACGAAGGAAAGCCTCGCGTTCAGAATCGTTCTGATGAGCGTGACGGATTCGCCAACTGATGGATTCGTTGCCCCAATAGAGCTCGCGGATGGTACCTTCGATATCACCAGTGGCGGATAGGGTGAGATCGGCGATGCGTTGAATCTTGGTCTGATCGGGCGTAAGGAGCGGAGTCTGGACCCATTCGGAATTTTTGGAATCCGGTATGAGCGCATAAACTCCCTGTTCATGCCAAGTAAGTGTGCCTGGGGGCGCAAACTCGTCAGTCACGTCAAAAAACTTCCACTTGTCGTTGATCAATACAGCGGCGTCGTAGTTGTTGATGAAGAACGGCGAATGCGTTTGCGGGTCGAAGAGGAACGAACGACGGTCAGCCACGCGGGCCAAACGGGCGTCGTAGCCGGCGGCTTGCGCCAGAGCGATGAAAACGAAATCGACATCCTGGCCCGTCCCAACGGCGCGCGAAAAGGTGTCGCTGGAAGTGTTATTGGGCTTCTTGAAAGATTCACGCTCTTCGGTGGTGATGTTTTCTCCCCAAATATCCTTGATGTTCTTGCGGCAATATTCGGCCAGGAGGGCCAGCTTTTCGTCGTCAGTCTTGCCTGGGGCGGTGATCTCGGCGGCTGTCTTTTTCATCTCACCGCTGATCTTGATCTTCTCTTTGGCTTCGGCGTAGTACCGTTTGCCGATATCGTTCCAGTATTTGTCGCCGTTGGTCTTGTCGCTTTCTTCGTAGAAGACCAGAATCCACTGTTTAGCGGAACGGCCAGGCAGGGAGTGGGGTTCGGTATGATACGCGGGCACGTTGCGGACGGTAAAGGGATAGAAGCCCTTGGAATCGCGCGCGCCCGCCTGCGGCTCACATCTGAAATTCATCACGCGCATAGCAGGCATAACGGCGAAGTCACTCACTGCCGGTTTGACGTGAAAAGTAACTTCGTCTACCGGATAGTCGGTTTGAACGTCTAGCGGGATGTACCAATCGAGGTGTTCGCCCTCGTTTTCGGTCCAGCGATATTCAATGATGGAACCAGGCTCGACCGAGGGAAACGCGAAGCTGATGACGCGTAGTTTCTCGCCGCCTTTTTTGATTTCTACTTTGTCGAAGATCGCGTCTTTTTTGACGTCAATGATGGTTCCGTCTGGGTGAATAGTGCGAGCGGAGACATCGGAAACGTGCGTTCTGCCGAAATACTCAATTTTCCGGTCGGCATACTTTTCACGGCCGCGGTCGTTAAAAATCTTGAAGCGAATGTAATTGGTCGTCTGGTTCTGAATAGAACCCAAGAAATTGTTTTCGATGCGAACGTCGCGAAACAGGCATTCGGCGTCTGCATTCGGGTCTGACTTAGATTGCTTGAGGGCCAATTCCTCCGGCGAGACAGGACGCCAGTCGGCACCGAGCAGGGGTATGGACAAACAAATAAGGGCAAGAGAAATAAGACTAGCTTTGGTGTGCATATGACGGCGTTTCGCTCCTATAGGACGAGGAGATAGATTCGGGTAGCTGCGGACCAAAAAACGCATTGACGCACAAACACGCGTAAAGGACGTCCGAGAAACGACCCAATCACCTCCGTGCCAGTGATTTTACCGTAGAACAAAGGGTTTAGCAAAGATTTCTGTTTTCTATAGATAGTGGACTTTAGCTATCAGGAAAGCCGCTTTTACGGTTCGAAATGAACGAGTGGGCACCGGGCGGCGAAGAAACGGTGATTTTACGGTTCGAAATGGGTATGGCGCGATGTGCAACCCAAGAATGAGGACAGGCAGCACGCGATGGCTGGAAATTAGGCTGCGGACGGGCAGAAATTGGGCGCTGTGCCAGTTCCCGCGTTTGATTTTAGGTAAAAGTGGGCGATTTGGGGTGCGAATGGGCGCACTTCGGGCGTGGTGAGTTTGGTGAGACATGAGATGGAGACTCTCTTCTTTTTTGCTTTACGCCGCAGCGGCACGTTGGGTTTGTGATGCCGGCTGCGGCTGGGGCCGTTGTTGTTTTGGCGGCTGGGCGTGATCGGCGGCTTGGGTTTCGCGTTTGGCGCGTTGCGCTTCCTGTTTAGCAACGACTTTAGCAACGACGCGGGCTTCCCTTTGTTTGGCTAGTTCGAAGCGTTCGCGCTGCAACTGGAAACGTTGCCGTTGGAGTTCGAGCATGTCTTGCGAGCGTTGTTCATTCGAGGCGGCTTTGCGAATCGCCATAACGTTATCGAGAGAACGTTTGAAGGCGCGCTCGGCCTGGGTTTTGTAGCGATCCATGAGGTTGAGTTTGTGGAGATCTTCCTGACTCCAGAGAGTCGGGTCTGGCTTTTCGTCGTGAAGTTTGAATTCGTAGGACGCATGAATCCGCTGCCGGCGTACGAGGAGCCAGCGCGCTAAAGCGAAATCGCCGATGAGACGAGCGTCGTCGGGGTTGGACGGTTGGTAGCTATCGAAGCCGTCTCTCAACAGGGCGTCGAAATCGGCAGGGTCTTCGCCCTGAATAAAAAGAGAGGTTGACGCAGCGCCGTGCGTAAGGTGATTCATACAGGAAACGGATTTTCCCGTGGACGTGAGCGGACCGGTTTGATTAGGCATAGAAATGCCTCCTTTCGCGTCCAGGATGGATTATGGACGAAAGGTGGCGCCGGA
>Ga0209698_10003048_pt1 | contig 18760 bp, 15 predicted proteins | sample LitLauG_LLR_2012_FD_187203 | JGI IMG/M metagenome (GOLD analysis project Ga0209698, IMG submission 187203) | Freshwater sediment microbial communities from Pennsylvania, USA - Little Laurel Run_MetaG_LLR_2012 (SPAdes) (version 2) | ecosystem: Environmental > Aquatic > Freshwater > Creek >...
TCATGAAGTAAACGTTCCAGATCAGGCAGGAAAGCAGCGCCCCCAGCGTCAGGAAGACCGCAATGCTGTACGGCCCCAAAGTGTGGCCGGCCGTCATGGCGCGAGTCACGAACGGCGCCCAGAGGCCCATCAGCACGCCCGCTATGATGCTGATGACGATGCCTTTCTTTGAGACCTCACGTCCCCCGCTGGCCAGGTTGCCGTAGGCTTTACCGTCCATCACCACCGCGATCAGAGCGCAGGCCACGCCCCCCGCCAGCAATAGAGGATTTCCCCTGGGCTGCAGGATGTAGCTGGAAACCACGCCAACGACAAGCGCGATGCCGATGCCAACCGGAAACGCGATGGACATACCAACCAGGTCCATCGCCGCTACCAGCAGCAGGTTCGCGAGATTGAAGATCGCACCGCCGATCATGGTGTAAACCATGTTGGAGCCGTCGGCCGAACGAATATTGTTCAAGAAGCTGTTGGCGTCGTTGGTGGTATTGCCCATAGTCAACGCCAGAATCAGCGAGATCAGGAATATTCCTACCGCATAGTCCCAGTAAAACAGTTCGAAGCGGTAATTCCTCACTCCTTTGTATGTATTCGCCCAAGATCCCCAGAAGAATGCGCTGGCAATCATCATCACGAGGGCGACGCCAAAACTCTGCGGTGTGAACAAGGTGTTCTCCTGGTTGCAATCGCGAGTAGCGGGTTAGGCTAGCTGCCGCTTACCTTGGTGTCAAGCCAAAATGCCCGCCGGAGATCGGCCACCGCGCGTCGTCGTCGCAAAACTTGACCCATCTGCCGTACAATTGCGCCAGAGTTTTCGCGCTAGGAAGTTCTGGCCGTCTGAGAATGGCTTCGCACCGCACTCCCGGAGAGATTACCGCTGCAGGCGGACCGATCGCGGCGCTGGGGGAGCGCGAGCTTCTTCCCAATCGCGGTATCCCGCTCAATCTGGACTGGGTGCGGTCCGTGCGTGTGAATACCAGCGCAGTGGAGCGCCGCGCTCAAACTCACACGGCCCGCCGCACGGTCAAGAAGGAGTGGCAGGCAGCGTGGCTGCTGCGCGCCATTTCGTGCATGGATCTGACGACTCTTTCCGGTGACGACACCGACGAGCGTGTGCGTCGTCTGTGCGCGAAAGCACGCCAGCCTCTGCAGGCCGAGTTGGTTGAGAAACTTGGCATCGGGCAACTCGATGTGAAAGTTGCCGCGGTGTGTGTCTACCATTCGTTCATCGATACCGCATTACGAGCTCTGGAAGGCACTCGCATTCGCGTGGCCGCGGTCTCTACCGGATTCCCGGCAGGCCTCTCTCCGCTTTCGGAGCGAGTTGGCGAGATCCGGCGATCGGTCGAAGCCGGAGCTAATGAGATCGACATTGTTATTACCCGCGCCCATGTTTTCGGCGGACAGTGGCAGGCTCTCTATGATGAAGTCGCCGCATTCAAGCAAGCCTGCGGTCATGCACACATGAAAGCCATCCTCGGAACAGGCGATCTACTGACCCTGCGTAACGTGGCTCGCGCCAGCTTTGTGGCGATGATGGCGGGTGCCGATTTCATCAAAACCTCCACCGGCAAGGAATCCGTGAATGCGACTCTTCCAGTTGGCCTGGTCATGGTACGGGCGATACGGGAATACGCACAGGAAACCGGTATGGCGGTGGGATTCAAACCCGCCGGCGGAATACGAACGGCCAAACAGTCGACCGAGTGGCTCGCGATGATCAAAGAGGAACTCGGCAATTCATGGCTGCGCGCGGAGATGTTTCGCTTCGGCGCGAGCGGGCTACTTGGCGACATCGAAAGGCAGCTTGAGCATTACGCGACAGGACGTTACTCGGCGGACTACCGCCATCCGCTCGCGTAAACATGTTTTGCCCGGCGACGGCCGAGAGGTGCATGCAAACGATGAGCATCGCTGAGAAGTTCGTTGCCATGGACTACGGCCCGGCTCCCGAGGAGCCGAAGGAAGCCTTTGCGTGGCTCGATCGCCATCAACGGCGCTTTGGTCACTTCATTGATGGAGTATGGCGCGAACCGTCAGCCGGGCACCATTTCACAACCTCTGACCCCTCTACCGGTGAAGCTCTGGCCTCCATTGCACAAGGTTCCGCCGCCGACGTGGACGCGGCAGTTCAGGCGGCGCGTGCGGCCGCTCCGAAATGGCAGGTACTCAGCCCTCATGCGCGCGCCCGCTATCTATACGCCATCGCGCGGCTCGTCCAAAAACACTCACGCATGTTGGCGGTCCTTGAGACCCTCGATAACGGCAAGCCGATCCGCGAAAGCCGCGACATTGATATTCCACTGGTTGCGCGCCATTTCTACCACCATGCGGGATGGGCGCAACTGCTCCAGCAGGAATTTCCTGGTTACGTGCCATGCGGCGTCGTGGGTCAGATTATTCCATGGAATTTTCCGCTCCTGATGCTGGCGTGGAAAATCGCTCCAGCTCTCGCCACAGGTAATACTGTGGTTCTGAAGCCCGCCGAGTTCACGCCGATCACCGCATTGCTATTTGCGGAGATTTGTCAGGAAGCGGGGATCCCGGCTGGCGTCGTCAACATCATTACTGGCGATGGGTCAACCGGCGAGGCGTTGGTCAAACATCCGGATGTCGACAAGATTGCTTTCACAGGGTCTACCGAGGTCGGACGCGCGATTCGCTCCGCGACTGCATCCAGCCACAAACGGTTGTCGCTCGAACTAGGCGGGAAATCACCGTTCGTGGTGTTCGAGGACGCCGATCTTGACAGTGTGGTCGAAGGCTTGGTGGACGGTATTTGGTTCAATCAGGGGCAGGTCTGCTGCGCTGGATCGCGCCTACTGATGCAGGAAAGCATCGCTGAAAATCTGGTGGCTAAGCTGCGCGACCGCATGGCAACGCTACGGATCGGCCCACCCCTTGATAAAGCCATCGATATTGGAGCCATTGTCGCCGCAGTGCAGCTCGATCGCATCAAGCGTCTCGTCGATCAGGGTGTCGCAGAAGGTGCAACGTGCTGGCAACCTCAAGTGTCTTTGCCCTCGCGAGGATTCTTTTTTCCGCCGACGTTGCTGACCAACGTCCATCCCACTTCGATCGTGGCGCAGCAGGAAATTTTTGGCCCTGTCCTTGCTGCCATGACGTTCCGTACTCCGCAGGAAGCGGTTGAACTGGCCAACAATACGGTCTATGGCCTTGCGGCCTGCGTGTGGAGCGAAAGCATCAACGTTGCCCTGCATGTTGCCGCGCAATTGAAAGCGGGCGTTGTTTGGGTGAACTGCACGAACATGTTCGACGCTGCCTGTGGATTCGGCGGCTACCGAGAGAGCGGCTACGGACGCGAAGGTGGCCGTGAAGGATTGCTTGAGTATATCGAGCCGGCCTGGTTTCATAGCGCCCCTCTTTTGCCGGCCGCGCAATCGTCCCCGCCGACAGGTGACACCGACGTAGCCGCTCCCCTGGCACTGTCCGCTGTCGATCGCACTGTCAAGCTCTACATCGGGGGCAAGCAAGCCAGACCCGACTCCGGTTACAGCATGCAAGTTCGCATCTCCGGACGCTTGCTCGGCGAGGCTCCTCTGGGAAACCGCAAGGACATTCGTAATGCGGTCGAAGCGGCTCGCAAGTCTTCCTGGGGCAAGACGACCGCGCACAACCGGGCGCAGGTGCTGTTCTATCTGGCGGAAAATTTCTCGCAACGCCGAGATGAAGTCGTACACCGCCTCGCCGATGCGGTCGGAGAGGCCCAGGCCCGGCGTGAGGTGGAATGTGGCATCGAAAGAATTTTTTCGTACGCAGCTTGGGCTGACAAGTTCGATGGTGCAGTACACAGTCCGCCAGTTAGATCGATTTCCATTGCGATGAACGAGTCGGTTGGCACGATCGGCATCATCTGTCCGAGAGAAATGCCTCTGCTTGGCTTCCTTTCCGTCGCGATGCCAGCGCTGGCAACCGGAAATACTATCGTTGCGGTCCCCTCTGAGGCATACCCGCTGATTGCGGGCGATCTCTATCAGCTTTTCGACACCAGCGATGTCCCCGCAGGTGCCATCAACATCGTCACGGGATACTCTGCTCAATTGCTGAAGACTCTCGCTGAGCACGACGATGTGGATTCGATTTGGTGCTTTGGCGACGAAGCCCAGGCCTCTTCGGCGAAGGCCATGTCGGTCGGCAACTTGAAACAATCTTTCACCAATGAAGGACGCGCGATTGACTGGTTCGATGAGCAAGTCGCCGAGGGCCGCTGGTTCCTGCAGCACGCCACGCAGGTGAAGAATATCTGGGTTCCCTATGGCGAGTAACCCATGAGGCCGGAGAGGTCCCATTTGACGAGCCGCCCTTGCCCTGACTAGACTCCCAATTTCCGCATGCGGAATTTCCCGCCGGAACGAAGATCATGGCCAAACGCCCTCGCATAGCTGTCGTCGGAAGCGCGAACGTCGACCTCACCACCTTCACCGACAAGTTTCCAAAACCAGGCGAAACAATTTTCGGGCAAAAGTTCGATCTGGGTTTTGGCGGCAAAGGTGCCAATCAGGCCGTCGCAGCACGTCTCTGCGGTGCCGAAGTGTTCATGGTCGGGCGCGTAGGAGATGACCTGTTCGGTCCCGCCACAATCAAGAACTTTGAGTCCCTTGGAATCGACGCTTCCCTGGTCCGACAGGTGCCGGGCCTCTCCAGTGGCGTTGCGCCAATTTTTGTCGATCCGTCGGGTCAGAACCGCATCATCGTCGTCAAAGGTGCAAACGATGCTTTGAAGCCTGCGGACGTGGAGGCAGCCGCTAGCGTCCTTAAAAGCGCGGACTGCATCGTTCTTCAGTTTGAGATTCCGCTCGAAACCGTCTATTACACAGTGAAATTCGCGCGAGCCCACAACATTCGGTGCATTTTGAATCCTGCCCCTGCGCAACCGGTCCAGGCCAGTCAGATTTCCGATCTCGAGTATTTCGTTCCCAACGAAAGTGAAGCAGAAGCGATCACCGGCGTGCCTGTGCGGGATCTGGAGAGCGCGAAGCAGGCTGCTGGGAAACTCCTATCCAGTGGAATACGTCGCGTCCTGATCACTCTCGGTGCGAACGGATCGTTGCTGGCGGGACCTGAAGGCATGGAGCATGTACCGGCGTTCAAAGTGAACAGCGTGGACAGCACAGGCGCCGGAGACGCCTTCATAGGCAGCTTTGCCGCTTTTCTGGGCGAAGGCTTTGCAGAACAGGAGGCTGTGAAGCGCGCAAATCTCTATGCTGGCTTATCCACGACGGGTGTTGGTACGCAAAAGTCGTTCTACGATCGCGCTCGCTTTGATGCGGAGTGGGCTGCCCGGCTGAGCTAACTCTATCCACGTTCCAGGGTGGCTTTGTCCCTTAAACGCGAGCAGCAGGTCTTACTTTTCCATGAGCAGGACCTTTTCAGCTTGATCAATCTCAGTCAGTTTGACTTCGATCACCTCATTCGATGTTGTCTGCACATGCCGACCGACAAAACTTGCCTCCACCGGAATTTCACGATGGCCACGATCGATTAGAACGCAGAGTTGTACTCGTCGTGGACGGCCGTGGGAAAACAGAGCATCGAGTGCGGCCCGTGTCGTACGGCCGGTGTACAAAACGTCGTCCACCAGCACAATGTTCTTGTCCTCGATGACGAACCCAATCTCTTTTTCCTGAATCAGCGGTTTGGGGCCCACGGTCGAGAGGTCGTCCCGGTAGAACGTGATATCCAGCGTTCCCACGGGAACCTCCGAGCTCTCGATGCGCGCGATGATTTTTCCCAACCGTTCCGCCAAAGGAACTCCCCGGCGGCGGATGCCCACGAGTCCCAGACCTTCGATTCCGCCGTTCTTCTCGACAATCTCATATGCGAGGCGCACCAGGGTGCGCTCTATTTCCGACGCTGACATCAACTGTGCTTTTTGGCGCAGAGGTTCTGTTCGGGCAATGCTTTTTGTGTTCATGGACCTGCCGGGTGGCCTGGAAGTTGAATTCTCGCGGAACACCTTGTCCGGAAAGTGTTCCAAGCTGGCTCACCAATGTATGCAACATCGCCCGCCCAGGTCAAGCGACGTCAGTCTGAATCAATCACCAAAGTTGGAAAAGCAGCCTGTCGCGATTGCTCGCTGGGTCCCTGAGTGTGCACCAGGCGTATGAGACTCGATTTTTCCTCTTGAATAGCTCTAAGAGTGATTGAAGAAGCTGCGGGCGACGAATTTTGATTGGGAATGATTCCGACCGACCTGTTTCTCCCCAGGGCCTTGGCGCGATATAGCGCCGTGTCCGCGATCTCGATGACCTCCTGCGCACAAAGAGCGTCGATCGCCTCACGTCTCCAGGGATAAGGAGCCCATCCCACAGAGCAGGTCCTGTGAACGCTGACTCCCGATCCAAGGTCAAAGATCTCGTCCGACATGATGTGTAGAATTCTTTCGCAGAAAGTTGGAATCTCCTCGGGTGCGGCAGCCCGCACCACGATCACGAACTCTTCACCGCCCCAACGAACTAGTATGTCGGATTTGCGGACGATCCGGCCGAGCCTCTTGGCTACCAACTGGAGGAGTTTGTCGCCGGCGGCATGACCGTGCGTATCGTTAACTTCTTTGAAGAAGTCCATATCCACCATGAGGAAGACAAGATCACGGTGAGTCAAATTGGCCGCATCTTCTTCGTTGCCGCGTTCATAGCCGCGACGCACCTGGCTGGCTTCCGCAGTAAGGATTTCTTCAAGGTATCTGCGATTCCACAGGCCGGTTAAAGCGTCTGTGTAGGAGATCTCCTGCAGTTCCAGATTCTTCTGCTGGAGCTCGACGCTCTGCCAGCGTAAAGCCTGCTCCTTGCGTTCTAGTTCATCCTTGAGCTGGCGCATTTCTTCCAGATTGCTCCTTGACATCTGTAGCAGAGCCAGCAGATCCCGGTCGAGGAGGTGTTGCTTCAAGTAGACGAGAGCGCCCATGACGAGCGCGATGGCCGCCGTAAGGAACAGGCGGAAGGAGCGGACCGGGCGCGGCAGCGTGGCGTCGAACTCGGTAGACGCTACAAAGAATGCCAACGAACAGACCGCGAGCATGGCCAGCCGGGCTGTCCAAATGGCCGCGTTGTCACTTTTCCCGGGCGGTTCAGGCTTGTCTTCCGCTGTGGTGCGCGCTGTCAATCCGATCCGCGCAAACAATGCCATCCCCGCAACCAGCGGGACGTCATACAAGCAGCCGGTATAGTAGGTATGGCTGTCTATGGCTTCGCTAGCGACGATGGAGCCGACACCGTAAAACATCGCGGCCGCGAAGAATTGGCGATAAATACTCCGCCACGAGCCGCGGCTCCTGGACCACAGGATCCCAAGCCCCCCTGCGAACACCAGTTGCTCGCACGAGTAAAGCACATCGAAGCTGCGGCCGTAGAGAGCTTCCGTCGGGGACACGTACTGCCACGGAATGACGATGAAACAATAGAGATACAGCCACCAGACGAAGAGGAGAGAGAAATCGACCGCACCTAGACGCGCCGAGTGGCTTTCCTGCCGCGCCTGAGGTTGAAGGGCAAGTGCCGCAATCATTGGGACGAGATGCAAAAATAAGACCACATCTCCGGCAAAAGGATTCGGCGCTTCTTCGCGAAGGAAAACTTCATACCAGGTCCAAACCAGTTGGGAAACGAGCCACATGGCCCCGCCCAAAGTCATCATTGCCCAGAATATGCGGCTTTTTCGGCGTCGTGCCTCTAGGTTGATCGCGAAGCAGGCGGTCACGGCTAACAACAGCAAGCACTGCACCAAGTCGCCAAAAGCCGTGAGGCGGTATCCGGGGGCCGCCAAAACCGCACAACCGAGGTAGGCGAAGACCAACAGCCCGGAGGCGAGGGTCCACTGCCGCTCAAGTTTGTGAGCGTACACTTGCACGGGCCAATTCTAAGAGAGTAGGCAGGGGCACCAACTGTTACCGAAGTCACCTCTGTGTCTGAATATCTCGCCAGAATTGGCTACTGCATCGCAGCAGCGAAACGCCGGGAAAACTCGTACACATCCACGAAGGTGTTGTAGAGCGGGACGGGCGCCACGCGAACTGTGTCGGGCTCACGCCAGTCCACTGTTACCCCGGCCGCCAGAAGGCGCTCGCAGACGCCTCTGTCGCCCGACGTGATCTGCAGAGAGAGCTGCGCCCCATGGCGCTCCGGCTCGCGCGGAGTGATGATGGAAAACCCGCCGAACGTGCTTTCTTCAAGCAGGTATCGAAGGTAATCGGTAGTTAACCGGCTCTTCGTCCGAAGGCGTTCCATCCCAGCCTCGGCGAACAAATCCAACGAAGCGCGGAGCGCCGCCAGAGCCAGAATTGGCGGGTTGCTCAATTGCCAGCCCTCTGCTCCCTCCATTGGGTGAAAATCGGGGCCCATCTGGAATCGCGTCTTCTCATCGTGACCCCACCAACCTGCGAAACGAGGCAGTTGCCAGGAGCGAGCATGCCGCTCATGCACGAAGCAAGCCGCAATACATCCCGGTCCGCCGTTCAGGTATTTGTAGGTGCACCACGCAGCAAAGTCTGCGCCACTGTCGTGAAGCTGCATCTGCAGATTACCGGCTGCGTGAGCCAGGTCGAATCCGACTGCGCATCCCCGCAAGTGTCCCTGGGTCGTAATGTTTTTCAGATCGAAGGCTTGCCCCGTGGCGTAGTTCACACCCGGGAGCAGGATCAGTGCAATGGAACGGCCCTCTCTGCCTATCGACTCAAGGATGTCTTCGTCTCTCAAGCAAGACTCGCCTGGGCGCGGTGTCAGTTCGATGAGAGAAGTTGCGGGATCCAATCCGCGCATTCGAATCTGCGAAGTTACAGCGTAGCGGTCGGATGGGAAGGCTCCCTTTTCGATGAGTATCTTGTGGCGCTCACTGGTTGTACGATAGAAACTCACCATAAGTAAATGAAGGTTTACCGTGAGGGAGTTCATCACAACCACCTCTAACGGCTTCGCTCCTACGATCTCCGCCATCTGCTCGGTGACAAAACGATGGTAGGGCATCCATGGATGCTGGGCGCGACTGTGGCCTTCCACGCCAAGTGTCGCCCAATCCTTTAGTTCCTCCTCGATGCAGGACGCCACAGCTTTCGGTTGCAGCCCCAACGAGTGCCCACACAAATAAACGCCATCCATTCCATCCGCCTGCTTGGGAATGTGGAAGCGTTTGCGAAAGCTGCGCAGAGGGTCGTCGGCATCCATCTGGCTCGCAAAGTCCCGAGTCGGGTCGAACGTCATTGTTTTCACCGTCGCTCCTCCAGCGGCGCCAGTTCGCAAACCAGTTCGTCCGCGCGTGCCCAGTCGACGTCTTCCACACGCTGAATGGGATCGCAAAGGCGTGCGAGGATATTGTCCTGGACTGCGCCTCGAGCGAGGGCTACCGAGTAAGGAACGCGATGAAACGTTACCATGGCGTACTTCGGTACAAATTTTTCTGGAAACCGGGCTTCCAGTGCCAGTTCGACTTTCTTGCGCAGAAGAAAAGTGGGATCAGCCACCCGGTCCCGCATCTCAACAAAATTCTCAATCGCCATATCGGCAATAGCATCGGTGTTTGGTTTGCGGGTCTTCTCGAATTCAGCAAAAACTCGCGGCCAGTCAGGCCCAATTCGATCCGCAAGATCCACCAAAGTCATGCAGTCCTCGAAGCCACAGTTGATCCCCTGGCCAAAAAACGGCACGATCGCATGCGCGGCGTCTCCCAGGAGAAGCGCCTTGCCTTCGAGATGCCACGGGGCGCATTTTATCGTGACCATTGATCCGGTGGGGTTCGCGAAGAAATTGCCAGTCAGGGCCGGCATCAGCTCGAGAGCGTCCGGAAACTCGGTCTGAAATAAAGCGAGAATGTCAGCGGGGGTTGTCAGCGATTCGAAACCAGGTTTGCCATTGAATGGAAGAAACAGAATACAGGCGAAAGAGCCGTCCAGGTTTGGCAGAGCGATCAGCATAAAAGCGCCACGCGGCCAAATGTGCAGCGCGTTGGGCTCGATTACATGGCCGCCTGTCCGCGAGGCGGGAATAGTCAACTCCTTGTAGCCATACTCGAGAAACTGCTGCGAGAGGTTAAAACGTGGCAGCCTCAGCATCTCCGCGCGAATAGCCGAGGCCGATCCGTCACATCCGATCGTAACTTGTGATGTCAGTTCATATGGTTGCCCGTTTGCCTCGTTCTGCAACTGAATGGTTCCGGTTCTGCTATCGAAACCGACGCAACGCTGGTTGAAATGGATCGATACTCCTGCGGACTCGGCCGCCGCGAGCAAAGCTACGTTCAAGTCTCGGCGAGAGATCGAATGAATAACCTCGCTATCGTTTTTTCCGTACGGCTGAAAGGTTAGATCTCCACTCCGTGAGTGCATCATGCGGCCCTTCATCGGAGTGACAATCGGGCGCATGGAATCCCAAAGCCCAACCTGCCGAAGCGCATGAATGCCCCGGGCCGAGATCGCCAGGTTGATGGAACGCCCCGCTCTGATACCGGCTTGCCGCAAATCGGAACGGCGCTCATAAACATTGACGGCAAACCCGCGCTTCGCCAGCGCAATTGCCAGCAGCGGACCGTTGAGTCCAGCACCGATCAGGTTAAGGTTAATTTGTTGCGCGGTAGTCATAACACGAACAGTCTGAGTGCGGGTGATCTTACTGCGTCAGCAACGTGCGCGCTTCCCACAGTTCCGGAAAGAATTTCTTGTCGAGCGTGAGCTTCAGGTAACTCGATCCCGCGCTCCCGCCTGTTCCCATACGAATTCCGATGATGCGCTCAACGAGTTGGATGTGGCGAAGGCGCCAGCTCACCACTAGCTCATCAAATTCAGTAAGGCGCTCACAGACGTCAATCCAGTCGCGCTGGTGGCGTTCATCCTGATAGAGCGCGAGTATGGCGCGCGATCTGGCGGTAAATTGATCGGATTCGGGAGTGGCTTTCGCGATCGCCGGGAGCTTGCCCATGGCTTGCAGCGCGGCGAAAAACACATCATGCAGCGAAGGCTCGCGCAGTCGTCTTTCAAGACGCTCGTACACCTCGGCCTCAGGCTTGTGGTAGGCAAGCATCTTTCTGTCTTTCAGCCCGCAGAGAAACTCGAGCTCGCGGAACTGTTCCGACTGGAATCCGCTGGCGGGTTCCAGTTTCTCGCGAAAGGCGAGAAAGTGGGTTGGCAACATGGTCTCGAGGATTGTGAACTGTTCTACCAGAACCCGCGTAATCTCGGTGCATCGTCGCAGAAGGCGCGCCGCCTCATACACACCATCGCGGGAATCCGGATGCACTGCGGTTTGCTTCAAATGCTTCACCACTGCGTCCAGATCATGCAGAAGTTCCTTGAACCACAGTTCGTAGGTCTGGTGAGTAATGATGAACAATAGTTCATCATGATGCGGCGGTGACGATTGTGATTCTTGCAGTTCCAGCAACTGTGGAACCTTTAAGTAGGAACTGTACGTCAGATGATCGGATTGCGGAACGGGTGAGGCTGAGCTACTAACCCGTTCGATTCCCAGGAATCGGAGAGCGTTACCGCCTAGAATTTGCTTCTTCGTTGCCTCCGGAAAACCGCTGCCGCGGACCAAGTTGCCAACGCGCTCCTCGCCCAGAGGAAAGGGATAATCGGAACCGAGCATTACTTGCCTGGTGCCCATCGTGTTGACAAGGAAGTGGAACGCGCGCTGATCAAACACCGCACAGTCGACCGAGAAGCGATTCAGGTAGTGGCTTGGCGGGTGTTCACACTGCGCCCGCGCCACGGGGTGATGATTCCATGCGTTCTCCAGACGACCCAGGAGATAGGGAAAGCTTCCACCGCCGTGGGCGAAGCAAATGCGCAATGTGGCCGGCAGGCGGTCAAATGCTCCGCTAAGAATCATCACGACGATCGAAAGCTGAGTCTCTGCCGGCATGCCAACCGTCCAGGGCATCATGTATTTCGGCATTCGGTCCGGCGCAAACATGTCCCACGGGTGAACCAGCACCGCCGCGCCTTCATCTGCGCAGTGACGGAGGAAGGTAAGAACGCCAGGATCGTCGAGATTCTTCTCGCCCACGTGATTGCCGATTTGCACTCCCACATGTCCAGACTTCATGCAGCGGCTTAACTCTGCGCAAGCCGCGTCAATGTCCTGGAGAGGAACCTGGCAAAGGGCTTTGAGCCGGCCCTTCCCTCGCACACAGAGTTCGAGGGCAGCGTCATTAAAGATCTGGGCACACTCTCGCGCCTGCGATGCAGGGCGGTTGTAAGCGAACAAGACTGGAGTTGCGGAGATGATCTGCAAATCCACGCCATCGCGATCCATCTCTCGCAGGCGCACCTCGGGATCCCAGCAAGCGGAATAGATGCTGCGGAAAAACTTGTGGCCAACCATGATTTCGGCTTTGCCTGGCTCCGTGTGTTTGATCCACGGCCAGTCGGGTGTGCCGAATCGCGCTGCCAGATCGGGCCACGACTCAGGAAAAAAATGATTGTGAACGTCGATGACTTGCATTAAGGCTTACCCGGATGAACTGTCCCGCATTGACGACACCTGCGCAGACTCTCGTCGCCGTAGAACTTCTCAAACAGTGGAGGCAAATCCTTCACAATGCTTTTCAACTTTACTTCCGCGCGATGCACCAGCGAATGACATTTGGGACAATACCACTCAAAGGCGTCCATAGCGCCATCAGGGCGCGGCATTTCAACAACCACGCCGACGGTGTTCACACCCCGCTGTGGCGAATGTCGCATGTGCTTCGGCAGCAAGAATACCTCGCCCTCCTTAATCGGAACTTCGATTGGTGGTTTGCCGGGAGCTTCCTGTATGCGAAGGAAAATGTCCCCTCTGAGCTGATAGAAAAACTCCTCAGTAGGGTCGTCGTGAAAATCTCTGCGCTGATTGGGGCCGCCTACCACCGTTATCATCATCTCGCCGTCCTCCCACACTTGCACGTTGCCCACGGGAGGCTTGAGCTTGTCGCGGTTCTCATCGATCCACTTCTGGAAGTTAAACGCTTTTAGGGTTCGGATGGACGGCATGATTCCTCCTGGCGCACGGGTTTGTAAGCGAGAGCGCGAATCTCGATCAGTAGTTGCGGATTGGGCAGCTCATGGACGGCGACGGTCGTCCGCGCGGGGCCATCGGAGCCGAAAAACTCACCATAGACCTCGTTATATCCCGCGAAGTCTTTCATGTCGACCAGGTAACTCGTGATCTCCACGACATCGGTAAGCGCAGCCCCTGCGCTGGCAAGTATGTCCCGGATGTTGGCGAGCACCGCGCGGGTCTGTTCTCGAACGTCGAGCGAAATGGCGCCGCGTTCGTCCACGTGAGCCCCCGCAACGCTGTTGTCGGCGCGGCGGGAACTTGTGCCCGACACAATCAAAAAATCGCCCGCTCGTTTTACATGCGGGTAGTGTCCGAGTGGCCGTGCTTTCCCGGCTACGATCCTGGCTTCGGTAGTGTTCATGGCTCTGTGATAACTCTACAACCGGACGCAGATGTTATTGATTTCCGAGTAGAAGTTCAACGAGTGGACGCCGCCCTCGCGGCCAATGCCGGACAGACCTGCGCCTCCAAAAGGTGTACGCAGATCGCGCAGATACCAGGTGTTGACCCAGGTCAATCCCACATTCATCTGCTGCGCCACACGGTGGCCGCGCTGCAGGTTGCTGGTCCAGATGGACGCGGCCAACCCGTACTGCGTGTCATTGGCCAGGGCCACGGCCTGCTCTTCAGAATCAAAAGGGGCGATGTGGCACACCGGGCCAAAAATCTCCTCCTTCACGCATCGAGCACTGCTCGGAAGACCGGTTAGGATCGTCGGCTGAACGTAGAAGCCTTGATCCCTCGCATCGTCGAACTTCGGAGTACCCCCACCAGTCACGACATTAGCGCCCTCCGCACGGGCGAGTTTGTAATAAGAAAGTACCTTGTCGCGATGCTGGGCGGAAATCAGAGGCCCCAAGGTCGTCGCGCTGTCCATTGGCCAGCCGAGAACCATTGCCTCAGCGCTTCTCTTAAGCCCGTCAACAAACTCGTCAAGAATCGGCCGCTCAACATAGATCCTTTCCGTGCACAGGCAGACTTGTCCCGTGTTCAGAAAGCTGGCATCACTCAGGCCTGCGAGGGCGTCACGCAAATTGCAATCCGCGAAGACGATGGCAGCGTTCTTACCCCCGAGCTCGAAGGATACGGGTTTTACGGTTGGCGCCACAGACTTCATTATGGCTACGCCGGTGGCCGACTCCCCGGTAAAGGTCACTGCGTTTACATCGGGATGCTGTACCAAGAATTCACCAGCAGACCCTGCGCCGAATCCGTGAACCACGTTGTAGACCCCGGCCGGAACACCAACTTCGGCGATTGCTTCGGCGAGCAGCGAGGCAGTTGCGGGTGTCTCCTCGGACGGCTTGACCACCACTGCGTTTCCACAAGCGATTGCCGGCGCCACTTTCCAGGTGAGCAACAGCAACGGCAGATTCCATGGCGTAATAATTCCGATCACGCCCAGAGGTTTGCGGACCGCATAGTTCAGCGCCTTCGTGCCGTCTGGGGTCTCTGTTTGAAAGGCCTCGATCGGCGCCGTTTTTATCAGGTCGGCAAACACCCGGAAGTTCGCAGCGGCCCGCGGGACGTCAAGTCTGGAGGCAAGCGAGAATGGCTTGCCGGTGTCCGTCACTTCAGCGGCCACGAATTCGTCGAATCTTCTCTCGATGGCGTCTGCGATCTTGTATAGATAGTTGGCACGCTCGCGGACCCCAGTTCGTCCCCACACACCGTTTAGAGATTGCCGCGCAGCCGCCACGGCAGCTTCAACTGTGGCCTTGTCTGCTTCACAGACTGTAGCGAACACGGAGCCGTCTGCGGGGTTGACATCGGGGAACTCGCGCGCGGTCGACACGAACGCGCCACCAAGGAAGTTCTTAAAGCGTTTCACGCTGCACCCCGATGGCTTGCGCGCTCGTCGATGTAGCGACTCAATGCGTCTTGCCAGGCGGGCAACGTGATGCCAGCCTTGTGCAGAGATTCCGGTGACAACACGGAATAGACCGGACGTGCTGCTGGCCGGGCCATTTTGGCGCTTGTTGTGGGCCGCACCTCAACCTGCAATCCTGCCCGTGACACAATCTCTCGAGCAAATTCAAACCATGTGCAATCCCCGGAGTTGGTGGCATGAACGATTCCACTTGCATTCTTTCGGCACAACCGGGTGATCGCGCGGGCAAGATCGACCGTGTAGGTCGGAGAACCCCGCTGGTCATCCACAACGTCCAGTTGTGGTCGCGATTCAGCAAGCCGCAGAATGGTGTCGGGAAAGCATCTTCCATCCACGCCAAAAAGCCAGGAAGTCCGCAGAATGCAGCATTCGGGCATTATCTTCAGGAGCAAGACCTCAGCATCTGCTTTGGACGCGCCGTAAACCCCAAGCGGGCAGCGTGGTGCGTTGGTCTCGTAGGGTGATTGCTGGCTTCCATCGAAGACATAATCCGAACTGAGAAACAGCAACCGCGAATTCGAGACGCTTGCCGCACGGGCTACATTTGCCGCTCCATCCCGATTGATCGCAACGGCAAGTTCACGGTTAGTCTCGCATCCATCCACGTCCGTGTAGGCTGCGGCCAGCACAATCCAGTCAGGGCGAGTTTCCGAAACGATCTTGTTCACCCTACTCGCGTCTCGAATATCAACGTGACGCGAGCCGAAGCTGAACAGTTCGTCACCATGCCACTCACGAAGCAGTGCCTTGCCAAGCAGTCCCGACGCGCCGAAGACAGCCACTTTCATGCGGTTTCCGTTAAGCGAACTTCTCCGCTTCGCGAAACGATGCTCCCTTTTGGTCCTTGGGAGAGAGAACCGGCTCACCGCGCAGTTGCCAGTCGATACCAAGATCAGGATCGTCCCACGCCAGCGTACGCTCGTGATCGGGCGAGTAGAAGTCCGTGGTTTTATATAAGACGTGGGCTTTCTCTGACACAACGTGGAAGCCATGAGCGAAGCCGATGGGAATCCAGAGCATTTTCTTGTTTTCGCCGGAAAGCCGCACGGCATGCCATTTCCCGAACGTAGACGAGCTGCGCCGCAGATCCACCGCGACATCCACGATTTCCCCCTCGGTGACCCGCACCAGTTTTCCCTGCGCCTGCTGGACCTGATAGTGCAGTCCGCGCAGCACACCGCGGTAAGAACAGGAATGGTTGTCTTGAACAAACCGCTCGCGGATCCCCAAGCGAACGAACGCTTCTTCGTTATAGCTCTCGAAGAAAAAGCCGCGCTCGTCGCCGAAAACCCGCGGCTCGATTACGATTACGCCGGAAAGCGAAGTTGGAATGGCTTGAATCGCGTCCATGGATAAGGGAACTGCTCGTGCCGCACTCATCTCAGAATATCTTCTCCTTGGTCAGTTGTAACAAGTATGCCGAGTAACTGTTATTCTGCGCTCCTCCTGCCATCCGCCGCAGGTCATTGCCAGTGATATAACCTGAACGAAACGCAATTTCCTCGGGGCAGGCCACCATCAGTCCCTGCCGTTTTTCTATGGCCTGAATGAACAGTGCCGCCTCCATGAGGGACTCGTGCGTTCCCGTGTCGAGCCATGCCATGCCTCGCCCCATCACGATGACCTCGAGCTTGCCCTGCGCGAGGTAGGCCCGGTTGATATCGCTGATTTCCAATTCCCCGCGGGCGCTTGGCTTAAGAGACTTAGCTACCTGTACTACTTTGCTGTCGTAGAAGTAGAGCCCGGTTACCGCATACTTCGATTTCGGGCGCGGCGGCTTTTCCTCAATACTCAATGCCTTTCCCTTGGCATCGAACTCCACCACTCCGTATCTTTCCGGGTCATGGACAGGATAGGCAAACACTCTGGCTCCCGCGGTCCTTGAGGCGGCGGCACGCAAATCCTTGGCGAAATCATGACCGTAGAAAATATTATCGCCAAGCACAAGCGCACAGGCGGAACCGGCGATGAATGACTCGCCGATCAGAAATGCCTGTGCGATGCCTTCCGGTTTTGCCTGAGAGGCGTAATGGAGTCGAATTCCAAAACGACTGCCGTCTCCCAGCAAGAATTGAAAGCGCGCCAAGTCCTCCGGTGTTGAGATCACCAGAATCTCGCGGATGCCCGCCAGCATCAGCGTGCACAGCGGATAATAAATCATGGGCTTGTTGTAAACCGGCAACAAGCTCTTACCTGCGGCTTGTGTGACCGGATACAGGCGCGTGCCCGACCCGCCCGCTAAAATGATGCCCTTATAGTTCAATAATGTTCCGCCCTGCCGATCTTGCTTGATCGCGCCCTTGAAGCTACACCGAGTAGTGCGTTTCGATCCACTGTCGGTAAGCTCCGCTGGTCACATCCCGCACCCACGCTGCATTGTCGAGATACCATTGTGTGGTTTTTCGGATGCCAGTTTCAAACGTTTCCCGCGGGGCCCAGCCGAGTTCAACCTTGATCTTGTTCGTGTTCATAGCATAGCGCCGATCATGACCCGGCCGGTCTTTCACAAACGTTATCAGTCGACGCCTCCCCGCGCTCGACGGTACCATCTCGTCCACCAAATCGCAGATGGTCTCAACGATCTCAAGGTTGGGCTTCTCGTTCCGACCTCCGATGTTGTAGGTCTCGCCGACGCGTCCTCGCGCCAGAACAGCTGCAACCGCTTCGCAATGGTCCTCGACATAGAGCCAATCGCGAACGTTGCACCCATCGCCGTAGACCGGAAGAGCCTTCCCCGCAAGCGCGTTGAGAATCATCAGGGGGATCAGTTTCTCGGGAAACTGAAAGCGTCCGTAATTATTGGAGCAATTGGTTGTGATCGCAGGGAGCCCGTACGTGTGAAAGTAAGCCCGCACCAGATGGTCGGAAGAGGCTTTCGACGCCGCATAGGGACTATTCGGAGCGTAAGACGTTGCTTCTGTAAATGGGGGATCATCCGGACCAAGTGAACCGTAGACCTCGTCGGTAGAAACATGCAGGAAGCGGAACCGTGAGCGATCCCCGTCCGTCAGTTCCCTCCAATAGCTTCGCGCCTCTTCCAGTAGCGCAAACGTTCCCACGATATTGGTTTGGATGAAGTCGCCCGGGGCATGAATCGAGCGGTCAACGTGGCTCTCCGCAGCAAAATGAACAATCGCACGCGGCTGATGCTTCCGCAAAAGATGACTCACCAGATTTCGGTCGGCGATATCTCCCCGCACAAAATGGTATTTCGGGTGGCCGGCAATCTCCGCCAGGCTGGCTAGGTTCCCGGCATATGTGAGCTTGTCGAGATTGACGACGAACGCGGTGTCGGCCTTCATTAACTGTAAGATGAAGTTCGAGCCGATAAATCCCGCACCCCCAGTGACAACGATAGTATCGCGCATGTAATGATGGCTGGCCGCACCAATTGTAATCAAAAATGCGGCTCCGGTGGCCGTCTCGGCGGCCTTTCTCTCCGCGCGTCGAGCACAGCCAGCGAAAAGGCATCAAGGTCGGAACGCGGGACAAGTATTGTGTCCACGACAACGAACTCGTCCCTGCGAATGGCCGCCGCGAGTTCGCGACGCTTTACGATCTTACGTTCTATTCTTCTGGAGGTGAACCGATGCATGACAGGTGGAGCAAACCGTGATCAGATTCTCTTCTGAATCGTCCCCCGAGTGACTGCGGAACTCCTGGTGGTGGACTTCCAGGTTTGACATCACACCGCACCGTTGACATCTCCAGCCATCGCGCTCCAGGACCTGCCGGCACAGCTGTTGGTAGGCGTCTGCGTCTAGTCTGAGGCGCGGTTGTTTCGGTCGAATGGGGGTCATGAGGCTTTGGGCAGGAG
>Ga0209698_10003049_pt1 | contig 18760 bp, 15 predicted proteins | sample LitLauG_LLR_2012_FD_187203 | JGI IMG/M metagenome (GOLD analysis project Ga0209698, IMG submission 187203) | Freshwater sediment microbial communities from Pennsylvania, USA - Little Laurel Run_MetaG_LLR_2012 (SPAdes) (version 2) | ecosystem: Environmental > Aquatic > Freshwater > Creek >...
TACCAGGTCATCTCGCCGGAGATGAGCATCGATTCGTGGCCCATGGCGCGCGCATCGAGGATGGCCGATTCCATGAAGTCGATCATGCGCGCCGCCGAGAAGCTGCCGGTGCGCAGGTAGGCCTCGGCCGGCACGAGCAGCCGCAACAAGCCGCGCGCGGCCAGCTGCTCGGCATCGAACCCTTCGGCATGCAGCCGCGCGACCACGTCGTCGCGCGCGCCGGCTTCGTGCACATAGAGCATGGGCGCCGATCGCCTCAGGTGCTCGAGCACGTGCGGCCGGAACAGGCGCCACAACTCGTCGCGACCCTGGTGGTGCAGGCAGACATGGCGCGGCACGCCGCGCGCCGCCGCCTCGTCGAGCACGGCCAGCGGGTCGTCGCGCGATTCGGCGGCCGCCGCAGCGGGCGGCGCGGCCGCCGGCGGGCCCCCCTGCAGCAGGCGGTGCAGGTCATCGAGCCGGAAGCGCCGCTCGAGGCGCGCGCCGACCCGCACGCAGGGCAGCGAGCCCAGCTTGGTCCAACGCCGCAAGGTGGTCTTGCTGACGTTGAGCAACTGCGCGGCCTCTTCGATCGTGAGCAAGCGGCTGGTCAACATGCCCTGTGCATCCTTCGCTGCGGCCGGATCGATTGCAACCGGTTCGTTACAACCGCGGCGAGCGCATTCTGCCGCAACGCAGCAAGAATGTCACTCGATACGCGGTCCGAGAGGTGACCGGAGGGTCGCCCGGCATGTCGCGCTCATTGTCCGCTATTGACAATCACATGGGAAGTCCTAGCATGGACAACTTAGTTTAATTACAAATAACTATATTCGTGATCGTGTTGGGCGGTGCGAGGTCGATGGCAAGAAGGCAATAGATAAGAGTGGATATTTGACGGTCATCCACGCATGGCGTCCCGCGCCGGGCGCCATGCCGACAAAACACAAGGAGAGCAGGCAATGAAGATCGGCAATACGAACGTACTGATCCCGACCAGCATGGTGGGCAACTATCCCAATCCGCGCTGGTGGGATGCGACCTTCGCGCGCGGCTTCACGGGCGACCAGCAGCCGCCCGACTCGATGTGGCAGGAAGCGCTCGATGATGCGGTTGCCGCCATCGTCGCCGACCAGGAGGCCGCCGGCCTCGACATCATCAGCGACGGCCGGGTCCACGGCGACAACTACGCCGACCAGGCGGTCTACTACTACATGCGCCGGCTGGGCTACGACCTCAAGGGCGGCCACCTCGGCTTTCCGATCTACAGCCGCCTGCACTCGGGCACGCTGACGCAGGCGATCAAGCGCCACGGCGCGCTGATGGTGGAGCAGGCCAAGGCCCTGCGCCGGGCGACCAAGAAGCCGATCAAGGTGCAATACACCGGCGTGCAGGTGCTGTCGCAATGCACCAACGACCTGTACTACAAGTCGAGCCGCGAGCGCGCCATGGCCATGGCCGCGGCGATCAACGAGGACCTCAAGGAGTGCGAGGCCATCGGCGTCGATTTCATCCAGCTCGACGAGTTCACCTGGCCGTACTTCTTCGAGGACTATGCCATCGAGGCCTTCAACCGCTGCGTCGAAGGCATCACCAAGTCGAAGATCATCGTCCACGTGTGCTGGGGCAACTGGGGCGGCACGCCGGCCTACATGCCGGACGAGACCGCCAAGGCCGGCGAGATCTTCGACCTGACCAAGCGGCGCGGCGTGCAGCCCGCGGCAACCGCGACCATCATCCCGAAGGCCTACGAGGCCAAGTTCAATGTCCTGAACCTCGAGAGCTGCGGCCGCCGCTCCGACGACCTCTCCGGTCTCGAGGTGATCAAGAAGCACCCGCTGCCGGCCAACGTCGATTTCTGGGCCGGCGTGATCGACGTGAAGAGCACCATCACGGAAACCGCGGACGAAGTGGCGGGCCGCATCCGCAAGCTGCTCGAGTACATCCCGGCAGACCGGCTGGGCGTGACCACCGATTGCGGCCTGATCCTGTTGCAGCGCTACATCGCCAAGGACAAGCTGCACGCGATGGTCGCCGGCACCGAGCTCGTGCGCGCTTCGCTGGGCGCCGCCAAGGCCGCCTGAGGGCGCGACGCGACGGTGGCGCGCCCGCCGCCCGCGGCAACAAAGCGGGCGGCGGGTGCACGAGCGCCGGACCGCGCCCCGCAGGCGGCGCGGTCCGGCGACCCAGCGGAACCGACGGAGGCGCGATGCCCGTGTTCGCATTGTCCTGCCCGCAGTGCGGGCACGAATCCCAGACGCTCGTCATGGCCGGCACACGCATGCCCGAGGTCTGGGTCTGTGGCCGCTGCGGCAGCGAACAGGTGCAACCCAAGCCGGACCAGCCGGCCGTGGCCCATCCGTGGGAAGGCACGGGCGGCTACCGCCGCGTCTGCCCCTGTTGCGGGCTGTAGCGCGGTGCGTGCGATGAACGCCCGGCAGCGTCGTGGCGCGCCGTCGGCGGCGCGGCGAAACAGGTTTCGATCAACCGGCAAGACCAGCAAAGCAGAGGATCCAGCAGCATGAACATCCGGGACGAGCATCTGACCATCGGCGCCTGGGAATCGCGCATCGACGAACTGCTTGAAGGGCGCGCCCACGGCGCGCTGTTCAACGTCAACGAGGCCGACACGCGCGAATACGACGCGATCTTCCTGGGCGGTGGCGCCGGCGGCCGCTTCGGTTCGGCCTACCTGCGCGCCATGGGCGGGCGCCAGCTGATCATCGAGAAGTGGCCTTTCCTGGGCGGCTCCTGTCCGCACAACGCCTGCGTGCCGCACCACCTGTTCTCCGAATGCGCCGCCCAGCTGATGCTGGAGCGCACGATGTCCGGGCGCCTGTGGTTCCAGGACATGACCGGCAAGCGCACCTCGATCAAGGACGTCGTCGACGTCTTCCGCAAGGGCCGGATCGGGCCGCACGCGATCATGAATTTCCAGAGCAAGGAGCAGCTCGACCTCGAGTACGTGCTCAACGCCGAGGGCCGCATCATCGACGCGCATACGGTCGAAGTGGCCGGCCGGCGCTTTCGCGCCCGCAACCTGATCCTCGGCCTGGGCGCCCGGCCGCAGCCGCTACCCTGCCCCGGCGCCGACCTCAAGGGCGTCTACGACTACGTCAACCTGGTCGAAACGCTCGACTACGAGCCGGGCGGCACGGTGGTGGTGGTCGGCGGCTCGAAGACCGCGGTCGAGTACGGCTGCTTCTTCAATGCCACCGGCCGGCGCACCATCCTCGTGGTGCGCAGCCAGCTGCTCAAGCTCATCCACGACGACGAGACCCGCGGCTACGTCATCGACCGGATGAAGGAACAGGGCATGGAGATCTGGGAGGGCGCCGAGGTCGAGCGCCTGGAGGCCGATGCCCGGGGCCACGTCGCGGCGGCCTTCATCCGCACGCCGCAGGGCGTGCAGCGCATCGCCACCGACTTCGTCTTCTCCGGCCTGGGCGAGATCCCCAATTCCGAGATGCCGGCGCAGGTCCTCGGCGTCAAGCTGGGCGACAAGCAAGAGGTCCTGGTCGACGAACACCTGCAGACCTCGGTCCCCGGGGTCTACGCGATCGGCGACCTGATCGGCGGGCCGATGGAGATGTTCAAGGCGCGCAAGAGCGGCACCTACGCGGCGCGCAACGTCATGGGCGAGAAGATCGCCTACAACCCCAAGGAGTGGCCCGACTTCCTGCACACCCACTACGAGGTGAGCTGGATGGGCTTCAGCGAGGCCGAGGCGCGGGCCAAGTACGAAAACATCATCACGATCAAGATGCCGCCCGACACGCCCGACGGCCTCAACGTGGCGCTGCCGGCGAGCGACCGCACCATGCTGTACGCCTTCCTCGAACCACGGATGTCGGGCTTCCAGAAGCTCATCATCGACGAGGCCTCGCGGCGCGTGGTCGGCGCGCAGCACGTCGGCTACGGCGCCAAGGATTCCTTCCAGTACCTGTACCAGCTGATGAAGCAGGGCCTGACCATCGACCAGCTGGGCGACATGGACGAGCTGTTCCTCAACCCGACGCACTTCATCCAGCTCTCGCGCCTGCGCGCCGGACACCGCAAGCTCAGGAACCTCTGATGGACCGCTGCGTACTCGTCACCGGCGCCGCCTCGGGCATCGGGCGCGCGATCGTCGAGCGCTTCCTGCGCGAGGGCGATCGGGTCGCCGCGCTCGACCTCGACCCGGCTGCGCTCGAGGCGACGCGCCGCTCGGCCTGGGCCGCGGCCGGCGAGCGCCTGCTGCCGCTGCAGGCCGACGTGGCCGACGCGGCGCAGGTCGCCGCGGCGGTCGAGCGGGCGCTGGCCGGCCTGGGGCGGATCGACGTCGCGGTGAACAACGCCGGCATCACCGGCGGCCCGCAGGCGCTGCGGCTGCACGAGACCTCGCCGGAGGACTTCGACCAGGTCCTGGGCGTCAATGCGCGCGGCATGTATCTCGTGTGCCGCGCCGTGCTGCCGGGCATGATGGCGCGCGGCGCCGGCATCCTGGTCAACATCGCCTCGGTCGCCGGCCTGGTGGCCTTCCCGGCGCGCGCGGCGTACTCGATCTCCAAGGGCGCGGCGGTGATGCTGACGCGCTCGGTGGCGGTCGATTACGCGGCCGCCGGCATCCGCTGCAATGCGGTCTGTCCGGGCATGATCGATACGCCCATGACCCACTGGCGCCTCGAGCAGCCGCAGCTGCGGGCGCAGGTCGTGGCGCGCATCCCGCAGGGCGACGTCGGCACGGTGGAAGATGTGGCGGCTGCCGTCGCCTTCCTCGCCGGGCCCGATGCGCGCTACCTCAACGGCTCGACCCTGGTGGTCGATGGCGGCTACTCGTCGCTCTGAGCGCACGGCCCGCCCGACCCTCATTCCCCACCGACCCACACGCCAGAACGGAGCACACATGTCAGGAAGTTTCGCGGGACGCAAGATCGTGGTCACGGGCGGCGCCGCCGGGATCGGACTCGCCACGGCGCGCCGGCTCGCCGCGGCCGGGGCGGCGGTCGCGCTGCTCGACATCGACGGTGCGCAGGCCCAGGCCTCCGCGCGCGAGCTCGGCGGCGGAGCCCAGGCCTTCGGCACGGCCTGCGACGTCACCGATGCGGCGAGCGTGGCGCGGGCGATGGCCGCGGCGCACGATGCGCTGGGCACGCTCGACGGGCTGTTCAACAACGCCGGCATCGCCGGCTTCGGCAGCGTGCACGACACCACGCCCGAGGCCTGGCACAAGGTGATGGCGGTCAATCTCACCGGGACCTTCCTCGCCTCGCGCGCCGTGCTGCCCGAGATGATCGCGGCGCGGCGCGGCGCGATCGTCAACGTGGGTTCGGTCGCCGGCCTGGTCGGCATCCCGACGATGGCCGCGTACTGCGCCGCCAAGGGAGCCATCGTCAACCTGACGCGCCAGATGGGCGCCGAATACGCCAAGCATGGCGTGCGGGTCAACTGCGTTTGCCCGGGCACGGTGGCCGAGACCGCGATGGGCCGCTCGCTGCTGGGCAGCGACACCAGCGACGAGGCGATGAACCGGCGCCTGGCCAAGTATCCGGTGGGCCGCTTCGGCCGGCCCGAGGAGATCGCCGAGGCCGTGATCTTCCTGCTGTCCGATGCCGCCAGCTTCTGCGTCGGCTCGGTGTTTGCCGTCGACGGCGGCATGACCGCGATCTGAGCCCGCCATGAGCGCAACCTATGCCGCGGCCGACAAGCGCGTGGCCCTCGACGAGCTGGTCGGCCATGTGCGCGACGGCGACTGGCTGGCGGTGGGCGGCGGCCTGTCGTCGCGCGAACCCATGGCGGCGCTGCGCGCGCTGATCCGCGCCGGGCGCAAGGGGCTCAAGGTGGTCGGCTCGGCGCACGGCATCGACATCGACCTGCTGTGCGGCGCCGGGGCGGTGGCGGTGTCGGCCGAGAGCTACGTCGGATTCGAGCAGGATTTCGGCATGGCGCCCAACTACCGCCGGGCCTGCGAATCGGGCGCGGTCGAGGTGGCCGACAGCTGCTGCTACACCGTGGTGCAGCAATTGCGCGCCGCGGCCTACGGCCTGCCCTTCCTGCCGGTGCGCTCGGTGCGCGGCACGAGCTTCGAGGGCCTGCACCCCGAGTACCGGCAGATGAAGTGCCCGTTCACCGGCGAGGACCTGCTGCTCGTGCCGGCACTGCAGCCGGACGTGGCGATCCTGCACGCCCAGGCCGGCGATGCCCACGGCAACCTGCGCATCGAGGGCCCGCCGGTGGCCGACATCCTGAGCGCGCGCGCGGCCCGCAAGGTCATCGCCACGGTCGAGCGCATCGTCTCCAACGAGGAGCTGCGCAGCATGGGCGGGGCCAACGTGCCCTACTTCTACGTTGCCGCGATCGCCGAGGTGCCGTTCGGCGCCCATCCGACCGCCTGCTACCCGATGTACGCCTACGACCGGCCGCACACCGCGGCCTACTATGCGGCGGCCAGTGCCGGGCCCGAGGCCTTCCGGCGCGACTACCTCGAGCCTTTCGTGTACGGTTGCGCCAGCCACGACGACTACCTGCATGCCGTCGGTGGCGCGGCCATGCGCACCCGGCTGGCCAGCTGGGACCAGGGCGACGAGGCCTGGCAGCGCCTGTATCGCGAGGAGCGCTCATGAGCAGCGGCTGCACGTTCGGCGAGGCGATGATCTACAACCTCGCGCTCACGGTGGCCGACGGCGACGTCGCCTTCCACGGCTACGGCTCGCCGCTGGTCCAGCTTGCCCTGCACCTGGCCAAGCGCACCCATGCGCCCAATCTCGTCTTCGTCGCCGGCGCGACCTATGGGCTCAATCCGACGCCGCCGTTTCTCACCCCGACCTCCAACGACTGGACGCTCGATCGCGGCGCCGAATGCTCCCTGGACATCGAGGAGCTCTTCGATCTGGCCGCGTCCGGACGGGTCGACCGGATGTTCCTCTCCGGCCTGCAGATCGACCGCTGGGGCAACGCCAACGTCACGCGCATGGGCACCGACCGCCTGCGCCTGAAGCTGCCCGGTGGCGGCGGCGGCTGCAACCTGTCGTGCGACGTCGGCCATTTCACGCTCTGGAGCACCGGCCACCGCAGCGCGCCGGGCAAGGACGGCCGGCGTACCCTGCGCCTGGTGGAAAGCTGCGACTTCGTCACCAGCCTGGGCCAGCGCGCGCCCGACGGCCGCACGCGCGCCGAGCTGGGCCATCGCGGCGGCGGCCCGGACCGCGTGCTCACCGAGCTCGGGCTGTTCGATTTCGACGCCGAAGGCCACCTGCGGCTGTGCGGCATCTACCCCGATGTGGAGCTCGCCGAGGTGGCCGACAACACCGGCTTCGCGCTGCGCGTCGCACCGCAGCTGGCCACGCTGCCGCTGCCCGATGCGCACAGCATCGAGCTGCTGCGCCGCCTCGATCCGCTGCGGGTGCACCAGAAGGAATTGCGCGGCCCCGAGCGCGAGCGCCGCTTCGGCACGGCAACGCGCGGCGTGGTGTGCGGATGACGGCGCGGACGACAGCGCGGACGACGGCGCAGATGACCATGGCCACCGAACCCCGCAGCGCGCCCGGCGCGACGCCAGCGCCGGGCGGCCCGCCGCCGGCCCTGCGCGGCATGCGCAACCTCGTGCCCCTGCCCTACCGCCAGGTGAGCGTGCAACCCTATGACGGCGCGCTCAGCGAGGGCGCGATCCTCGCCCACCTGCTCGGGCGCGAGGCCTACCGGCGGACCAATTTCATCGTCCTGCACCGCGGCGAGGTCGCGGCCGGCGAGCTGGCCGTGGTCGCGGTGCAGCGCGAATCGGACGAGCCGCTGTTCTCGCGCATCACCGCCGCCGAGGTCCTGGCCCTGCCGCGCGATTGCGTCTTCGCCGAGGATGCGGAAACCGACTGCGCCAACCGCTCGGCGCTCGCCGCGCTGGCCCACCGCCACGGGGTCGGTGTCGACCGCACCCTGGTCGTCCAGGGCCGCTACGACCACATCAATTTCATCCACCATCCCGACCCGCTGGTGCTGCGCGTCATCGAAGTGGCGCCGCCCGAACCGCCCAAGCTCTACGACCTGGTCCGCCATGTGCTGGGCTATGCCGACCTGCCGCCGATCCGGGTCGAGCTCGAACGCATCGAGATCGCCGATCTGGCGCGCCAGTCGACGGCGACCGAGTTCCTGGTGCCCTGCCGCTCCGGCGGCCTGGACGACCTGGGCCGCCCGGTGAGCTTTCTCGACGAGCGCCCGGCGCAGCGGCGCGACTGGGTGCTGATCGGCTGCGAGCGCAGCCTGCAGTTCCACCGCCACTATTACGGCGACGAGCCGCCGCGCATCGAGATGTGCCCGCGGCGCATCGCCGGCGCGCGCACCGAACCGACCCTGCTCAAGTGCTGCCTGCTCGAATTCGGCATCGAGCGCGAGGGCCAGGTGATGACCGTGCCCTGGGGCACCGACCTGGCGATGGTCGAGCGCGCCCTGCACGAGCTTGTCGGGACGGACAGCCATGTTCAATCGTGACTGGGGCGAACTGGCGGTGATCGCCGAGCGGCGCCGGCAGCGCGCCACGGCGCCGCGCGCCACCGGGCTCACCATGGTGATCGATACCGGGCTGAGCATCCGCTCGACCCAGGACGTGCTCGAGGTGGCGGGCGACTACATCGACCTGTGGAAGCTGAGTTTCGGCTCGTCGGTGTTCGTGCGGCCCGAAATCCTGGCGCGCAAGCTGGCCATCATCAACGCCTCGCGCATCATGACCTGTCCGGGCGGCACCTTGTTCGAGGCCGCCATCCTGCAGCACCATTGCCGGGTCTACATGGCGCGCGCGATCGAAGCGGGCTTCACCGCGGTGGAGATCTCCGACGGCACGATCGAGCTGCCGGCGGTGCGCCGGCAGCGGGTCATCGAATGCGCGCAGCGCGCCGGCCTGGTGGCGATCACCGAGGTCGGCAAGAAGGATCCGACCGCCCAGCCGCCGGTCGAGGAGCTGGCGCGCCAGGCGCTGCGCGACATCGAGGGCGGCGCGCGCTGGGTCATCGTCGAGGGGCGCGAGTCGGGCTGTTCTGTGGGCGTCTACGACAACGTCGGCGCCATCGCGCACGGCGCCCTCGACACCTTCGAGCGCGTCCTGGGCGAGCGTGTCAACCGGCTGATCTGGGAGGCGCCGCTGAAGAACCAGCAGGCCGCCCTGATCCAGCGCTTCGGCCTGAACGTCGGGCTGGGCAACATCGCGCCCGACGGCGTGCTGGCGCTCGAGGCGCTGCGCGCCGGACTGCGCTTCGAGACCCTGCAGCCGATCGCCGCGGCGCTGGCCGCCTCGGGGCAGTGGATACCCGGCGAGATCGAACCCCACGGCACCGAGACCGCGCCGCATGTCGCGCCTTGATGCGGATCCGGCCCCGCGCACCGACGAGGCGGCACGGGTACTTGAAGTCGGCGGGCGGCTCGCCGCGCCGCCGGGCAGCGAACTCATCGCCCGAGCCTTTGCCGAGGAGCTGCGCCATCAGGCCGGCCTGGCCCAGGCCATCGGGCTGGTCGATCTGGCCCACGTGCTGGCCTTGATCGAGGCCGGCACGGTACCGCGGCCGGCCGGCCGCGAATTGCTGGCGGCGCTGCTGCAGCTGCACGAGTCGCCGGCTGCCCTCGACTTGCGGCCGGCGCTGGGCGACCTGTACACCAACCGCGAGGCCTGGCTGGGCGCGCGCACTGCGGCCACCGGTTGGCTGGGCGCCGGACGGGCGCGCCGCGAGGCGACGACGACGGCCTTGCACCTGGTGGTCGGCGAACGCGTGCTGGGACTGGTCGGCGCACTGGCCGGGGCCGGCGCGCGGCTGGTCGAGCTGGCCCAGGCCCATCGCGCGACCCTGGTCGCCGATTACACCTATCTGCAGGCCGGACAGCCGACCAGCTTCGGCCACTACCTGCTGGGCTTCGTCTGGCCGCTGCTGCGCGATCTGCAACGGGCGCGCGCCTACCACGAACGCTGCCACCTGAGCCCGGCCGGCTGCGGCAGCACCAACGGCTCGCGCCTCGCCCCGGATCGCCATCGGCTTGCCGAGCTGCTCGGATTCGACGGCCTGGTGGCCCACGCGCGCGACGCCATGTGGCAGGCCGACGCGCCGATCGAAGGCCTGGGGGTGGTGGTGGCGGCCCTGGTGAACCTGGATCGGCTGGCCGAAGACCTGATGATCCTGAACAGCGTCGAATTCGGCGTGGTCGAGCTCGACGACAGCGCCGCGCGGGCCAGCAAGATCATGCCGCAGAAGAAGAACCCCTATGCGCTGGCCTATGTGCGGGCGGCGGCCAACCAGGCGATCGGCATCCAGGCGGCGCTGGCCGCTTCCGGGCGCACGCCGTCCGGGCAGATGGACAACCGCCTGCTGGCCTACGGCGAGCTGCCGCGCGCGCTCGAGCTGGCGAGCGGCGCCGCCGAACTCATGGGCGCCGCGCTTGGCGGGCTGCGCGTGTCGACCGAGCAGGCGGCCCGCACCCTGCAGCGCAGCTTCGTCTTCGCCACCGAGCTCGCCGAGTTGCTGGTGCTCGAATGCGGCCTGGACTTCCACCAGGCGCATCGCGTGGCCGGCCGCCTGGCGCGCGAGCTGGACGAGCAGCGGCGCAGCGCCGCGACGCTGCAGCGGGGCGAACTGGGCCGCGCGATCGAAGCCGTGGTGGGCCGGCCGGTGCCGGTCGACGCGGCCTTGCTGGCGCGTGCGCTGGACCCGGCGGCGGCGCTGGCCGCGCGGCGCGGCCCCGGCGGTGCCGCCGAGGCACCGATGAGCGACATGCTCGGCGCCTGCCGCGGCGCGCTGCGCGAAGCGCGGCAATGGGCCGAGGAATGCGCAGGGCGCAGCGAACAGGCCCGCGCACTGCTGCTGTCGCAGGTGCGCCGCCTGGTCGAGGAGCCGGCGTCGTGAGGCGCGCGGCGCACGGCGCGGCGCGGTGGCCGACGCGGCGGCCGCCGCGGCCGCAGGCGCGAACCCGCTGCCCGGCGGCGCGGCGGGGCTGAAATGGCCGCGACGATGATCGACTCGGTGATCTACGGCAGCCTGTGGGGCGGCCGCGAGGTGCGCCAGCTCTTCGAGGAGATCCCGCGCACCCGGGCCTGGCTGGAGATCATCGCGGTGCTCGCCGAGGTCGAGGCCGAGTTCGACCTGATCCCGGCCGACGCGGCGCGGCAGATCGCGCAGGTCTGCCGCGCCCTGCAGCCGGACGCCGCCTTCCTCGACGAGGTGCGCGCCGGCCGCGAGGCGAGCGGCCACTCGACCCAGGGCCTGATCCGCGCCGTGCAGCAGCGCCTGGCGCCGGCCGCGGCGCAATGGGTCTACACCGGGGCGACGGTGCAGGACGTCACCGATACCTGGCTCATGCTCGCGCTGCGCGCGGCGCGCCAGGCCATGCAGGCCGACCTCGCGGCGACCGACGCGACCCTTGTCGCGCTGGCCCGCCGGCACCGCGACACCCTGATGGCCGGTCGCACCCATGGGCAGCACGGGCTGCCGATCACCCTGGGCTTCAAGTTCGCCACCTGGCTCGCCGAGCTGCGCCGCCATCGCCGGCGCTTCGACGAGATCGGTGCGCGCATGGACGTGGTGCAGCTGTGCGGCGGGGTCGGCAGCCTGTCGTCGCTGGGCCCGCGCGCGCTGGCGCTGCAGCAGCGCTTTGCCGAGCGCCTCGGGCTGCGCACGCCCGACATCTCATGGACCAGCTCGCGCGACGTGCTCGCCGAGTGGTGTGCCCTGCTCGCCCTGGCCTGCGGCACCGCCGATCGCATCGGCCACGAGGTCTACAACCTGCAGCGCAGCGAGATCGGCGAGCTGCGCGAAGGCAGCGCGCCGGGCACCGTCGGCAGCATCACCATGCCGCACAAGCGCAATCCGGAGATCGGCGAGCACCTGGGCAGCCTGGCGCGCCTGGTGCGCGGCCTGGGTGGCAGCATGCTCGAGAGCCTGGCGCACGACCACGAGCGCGACGGCCGCTCGTGGAAGACCGAATGGGTCGCGGTGCCCGAGGCGACGCTGCTGGCGGCACGCGCCATCGAGCTGCTGCGCGAGATGCTGGCGGCCATCGAGGTCGATGCGCCGCGCATGCGCGCCAACCTGGCTTCGGGCGGCGGCTTCGTGCTCTCCGAGGCCATCATGATGGCCCTGGCGCCGCGCCTGGGGCGCGATGCGGCGCACCGCCTGCTGTACGACGTGGCGGCGCGCGCGCGCGGCGCCGGCCTCGGCCTGATCGAGGCGGTGCGCGCCGAGCCGGCGATCAGCGCCGCGCTGGGCCCGGCCGAGCTCGACGCGCTGCTCGACTACGCCTCGCACACCGGCCAGTGCGCCGCGCTGGTCGACCGCATCGTCGGGGAAGCGCCATGAGCGCCATCGAGGCGCGCCTCGATGCGCTGCCGCGCGCCCGCCTGGGCCTGCTGCCCACTCCGCTCGCGCCGGCCGCCGCGCTGGGCGCGGCAACGGGCGTGCCCGGGCTATGGATCAAGCACGATGAACTCATCGGCTACGGCTTCGGCGGCAACAAGATCCGCGGCCTCGAGCTGCTGCTGGCCGACGCGCGGGCCCATGATGCCGATCTGCTGGTCACCGGTGCCGGGGCCCAGTCCAACCACGTCCGGGCGACCGCGGTCTGCGCCGCCGGCGCCGGGCTGCAGTGCATCGCCGTCTACTGGGGCAGCCGGCCGGCGGTCGTGCAAGGCAATCTGCGCCTGACCGAGCTGGTGGGCGGGCAGACCGAGTTCACCGGCGACCCCGACCGCGCGGCGGTCGACCGGGCGATCGAGCAGACCGCGGCCCGCGCGCGCGCCGCGGGGCGGCGGCCGTACGCCATCCCGCGCGGCGGGGCCTGCGCGCTGGGCGTGCTCGGCCACGTGCTGGCCGTGCGCGAGCTGCTGCATCAGTGCAAGGAAAGCGGGCTGCAGCCGCGGCACATCGTGCTGGCGGTCGGTTCGGGCGCGACGCTGGCCGGGTGGCTGCTGGGCTCGGCCTGGCTGGGCGCGAGCTGGCGCATCCACGGTGTATCGGTCAGCCGCCCGGCCGCCGAGGTGCGCGGAAGGGTTGTCGCGCTGGCCGCCGAGGCGGCGGCGCTGCTCGATGCGGCCGCGGCTATCGTCGAGGCCGATGTGCCGGTGCGCGACGACTTCATCGGACCGGGCTATGGCCTGCCCAGCGGCGCCGGCGATCGCGCCATCGCACTTTCGGCGCGCTGCCAGGGGCTGTTCCTCGATCCGACCTACACCGGCAAGGCCTGCGCCGGGCTGCAGGCGATGGCCGCCGAAGGCCGTTTCGCCGATGGCGGCCCGGTGATCTTCCTGCATACCGGCGGCGAGCCCGCGCTCTTCGCCGACCCGACGAGGAGCGCTTCATGACCGGCAAGACGATGCACCCTGCAGTGGGCAAGATGAGCGCCTGGGGCATGGCGGCCTTCGCGCCGCGCCGCGTGGCGCTGGTCGGCGCGTCGGCCGAGCCCGGCAAGGCCGGGCGCCTGCTGATGGACAACCTGCTCGCCGGCATGGGTCCGGAACCGGCGTCCCGCCTGCTGCCGATCCACCCGCAGGCGCGCGAGGTGCTCGGGCTGCCGGCCTATCCCGACCTGCGCTCGGCACCCGGGCCGATCGACCTCGCGGTGGTCGTCACGCCGGCGGCCACCACCCCCGCCGTGATCGCCGACTGCGCCGCGGCCGGCGTGGCGGTCGCGGTGATCCTGAGCGGCGGCTTTGCCGAGATCGGACCGGAGGGCGCCGCGCTCGAGGCGGCGGTGACGCGCAATGCGCGCGACGGCGGCGTGCGCCTGATCGGCCCCAACTGCTTTGGCCTGATCGACGTGCGCAGCGGCCTCAACGCTTCGCTCGCCATGGGCCTGCCGGGCCGCGGCGGGGTCGCGCTGTTCACGCAGAGCGGCTCGTACGGCATGGCGGCGTTCTCGCGCTCGGCGCAGGGCGCGATCGGCTTCTCCAAGGTTCTGTCGGCCGGCAACAAGGCCGACCTCAACGAGGTCGACGCGGTGCGCTGCTTCGGCGCCGATCCAGACACACGGGTCATCGCGCTGGTCCTCGAGTCGCTGGCCGACGGCCGCGGGCTGGTCGACGCGCTGCGCGCGGTGACGCCGTACAAGCCCGTGGTGATCCTCAAGACCGGGCGCAGCGCCGCCGGTCAGCGCGCGGCGGCCAGCCACACGGCGGCGATGGCCCAGGATTTCCCGGTGGCGCGCGCCGTGCTGCGCCAGGCCGGCGCGATCCTGGTCGAAGACGGCCTGACCCTGTTCGACGTCGCCGCGGCGCTCGACACGCAGCCGCCGCTGCGCGGACGGCGCGTCGCCATCATCAGCAATTCGGGCGGCACCGGGGTCGAGCTCTCCGACCTGTGCGAGGCCGAAGGCCTGGAAGTGCCCGCGCTGTCGGCGCCACTGCGCGAAGCGATCGCCCGCCACCTGCCGGCGCACGGTTCGGCGGCCAACCCGATCGATGTCACCACGGCCTGGCCGCGCTTTGCCTCGATGTACGGCCAGAGCCTGCGCGCGCTGCTGGCCAGCGACGAGATCGATGCCGTGGTGCCGGTCCTGCTGCAGCGCTCGGCGCTCGACGAAGGCGTGGTGCAGGCGGTCATCGCCGAGAGCGCGGCGGCGGCCGCCGCCGGTGCCGCCAAGCCGGTGCACGTCTGCTGGGCGGCACCGGCCGAAGGCGAGCCGATGCGCCGCAAGCTGCTCGCCGCGGGCGTGCCCTGTCACGACTGGGCAGCGCGCGCGGCGCGGGTGCTGGCGCGCTGCGCGGAGCGGCCGATCGACCAGCCGCCCGCGCCGGGGCCGGACCTGGCGCCGCCACAAAATGTGCCGGCCGACGGCTGGCTGGAGCCGGATGTGGTCTTCAACTTGCTGACCTCCTGGGGACTGCCGGTGGCGCCCTGGCGCATTGCCGCCGATGCGGCGGGCCTGGACGCGGCGCTGGCCGCGGTCGGGCTGCCCTGCGTGATGAAGGCGATCCGGCCGGGACTCGTGCACAAGACCGAGGCCGGTGCGGTGCGCCTGGGACTGGCCGACGCCGCGGCGGCGCGCGAGGCGATGCTCGACTTCGAGCGCCGGCTCGGCCCGGGGCCGGTGCTGGTCCAGGCCCAGGCCCGGCGCGGGGTCGAGCTGATGCTCGGCGCAGTGCGCGACGCGACCTTCGGCCCGCTGGTGATGGTCGGCCTGGGCGGGATCTGGGCCGAGGCGTTGCACGATGTGGCGATCCGCCAGGCGCCGCTGAGCCCGGCCGAGGCCGGGCGCGCGCTCGACGAGCTGCGCGGCCGCCCCTTGCTGGACGGGCTGCGCGGCGCCCAGCCGGTCGATGTGGCGGCGCTGGCCGGGCTGGTCGCCACCTTCGCCGCGGCGGTGGCGCGCGCGCCGTGGTGCGCCGAGCTCGACCTCAATCCGCTGCTGGCCAGCGGTTCGCACCTGGTCATCGTCGACGCCCGCCTGCGCGTGGGCGCCCAGGCATCATGAGCGGCGCAATCATGAGCGGCACAATCATGAGCGGCACAAAGCAGGTGGGCGGCGCGGCGGCGCGGCGCATCGTCGTGGTCGGCGGCATCGCCGCGGGCATGAGCGCGGCGAGCCAGGCGCGCCGGCGCGACCCGCACTGCGAGGTCGTGGTCCTGCAGCGCGAGTCCGATATCTCCTACAGCGCCTGCGGCATGCCCTACAACATCGGCGATCCGCAGCGCAGCTTGGACGACCTGGTCATGCTCGATGCCGAAACCGCCCGGACCCAGCGCGGCATCGACGTGCGCGTGCGCCAGCTGGCCACGGCGATCGACCTCGCCGCGCGCCAGGTGCGGGTGCGCGACCTCGAGCGCGATACCCAATACGACCTGCCGTGGGACCGCCTGATCCTGGCAACCGGCGCCGCGGCGGTGATGCCGCCGCTGCCGGGGATCGACCTGCCCGGCGTGCACGCACTACGCAGCCTCGAGGACGCCCGGCGGATCAAGCGCCAGGTGCGCGAGTCCGCGGTGCGCCAAGCTGTCGTGATCGGCGCGGGCTACATCGGCATGGAGATGGCCGACATCCTGCACCAGCTGGACATTGCCGTCGTGGTGATCGAGAAGCTCGACCATGTGCTGCCGGGATTCGCACCGGAGATCGTCAGACTTGCCGGGCAGGAACTGGCGCGCCAGGGCGTTCCGGTCATGACCGGTGCCGCGCTGCGGTCGATCGAGGCCCAGGGGTCCGACCTGCTGGTGCATGCTGGCGCGGCGACGCACCGCGCGCAGCTCGTCGTGGTCTCGATCGGCGTGCGGCCCAATGTCGAGCTGGCGCGCGGCGCGGGCATCGCGCTGGGCGCGAGCGGCGCCATCGCCACGGACGACGCCATGCGCACCAGCGCGGCCGACGTCTACGCAGCGGGCGATTGCGCCGAAGCCTGGCACCGGGTGCTGGGCCGGCCGGCATGGATCGCCCTGGGCACCACGGCGAACAAGCAGGGCAAGGTGGCCGGGGCCAATGCCGCCGGAGCCGACGAGCGCTTCGGCGGCATCGTCGGTACCGCCGGATTCAAGCTGTTCGACCTCGAGGTGGCACGCACCGGCCTGGGCGCCGACGAGATCGCGCGCCACGGCATCGATGCGGTCGGCGCCGTCTCGCAGCATCACAGCCGGGCGCGCAACTACCCCGGCGATGCACCGCTCACCACCGTGGTGTACGCCGAGCGCCACACGGGTCGCCTGCTGGGCGCACAGATGATCGGTGCCGGGACGGTCGCCAAGCGCATCGACGTGTTTGCCACGGCCCTGCACGCCGGCATGACGCTGGCCCAGGTCGAAGACCTCGACCTGTCGTATGCGCCGCCCTTCGCGCCGGTCTACGACCCGGTGCTGATCGCGGCCGGTGTCGGCCGCAAGGCGCTGGCCCGCAGCGCAACGTGAACCCGAACCAAGGGCGGCCCGCGCATCGCGGCGCGCCCGCGGGCCGCGGCGCCCTGCCTGGGCCCGGATGCCACGACCCGCAATATGGCATGGTCTTGGCCAGCGGCAAAGGAATAAGCTCCAACAAGCCATGAAGAACAGCGTGCGTCGCAATGCGTAACCGGATTCAGCGAGTGCTAGACCCCAAATCGGCCGAGGGCAGGAGGCAGGAGGCGGCCCTGGCCGTGGCCATCGTCGCCGACACCGACGATGCGATCATCGCCAAGGCGCTCGACGGCACGATCCTCAGCTGGAACACCGGCGCGCAGCGCATCTTCGGCTACACCGCCGCGGAGATGATCGGCAAGTCGATCACGCGGCTCTTCTCGCTGGGCCGCCTGAACGAGGAGGCCGATCTGGTCGCGCGCCTGTCGCGCGGCGAGGTGGTGCCCAACTTCGAGACCCAGCGCCTGCGCAAGGATGGCGTGTCGATCGATGTCTCGGTCACCCTGTCGCCGATCCGCGACACCGCCGGCAAGGTGGTCGCCATATCGAGCATCGCGCGCGACGTGACCGAAGCGCGGCAGCGCGAACGTTCGCTGGCCCTGGCCGGCGCGATCATCCGGCACAGCGACGACGCGGTGGTGGCCAAGAAGCTCGACGGCACGGTCATCAGCTGGAACGCCGCGGCCGAGCGCATCTTCGGCTACACCGCCGAAGAGATGATCGGCGGGCCGATCACCCGGCTCTTTCCCGATGACCGGCTGCACGAAGAGACCAACCTGATCGCGCGCATCGTCTGCGGCGAGACCGTCTCGCATTTCCTGACACAGCGCATCCGCAAGGATCATGTGCTGATCGACGTTTCGGTGACGCTGTCGCCGATCCGCGACGGCAGCGGCCAGATCGTCGCCGTCTCGAACATCACGCGCGATGTCACCGCGCTGCGCCGCATGCAGGAGCAGCTGGCCCGGGTCTTCGAGTCGGTGCTGCACGGCCTGCTGCTGGTCGACCGCGACGGCCGGATCACCATGGCCAACGGCCAGATCGAAGCCATGTTCGGCTATCCGCGCGCGCAGCTGCTGGGCCGGCCGATCGAGGAGCTGATGCCGGAGCACATGCGTGCGGACCACGGCATGCATTTTGCCGCCTTCCTGGCCGACCCGGGCACGCGCCAGATGGCGGCGCGCCGCGAGCTCTTCGGCCGCCGCAAGGACGGCTCCGAGTTCCCGGTGGAGATCGGCCTGAACCCGATCGCCTCGACCGGCGAGCTGCAGATCCTCGCGACCATCAGCGACATCACCGAGCGCGTGGCGCGCGAGCACGAGGCCGAGCGCGCCCTGGCGGAGAAGACCGCCCTGCTCAGCGAGGTCCACCACCGGGTGAAGAACAACCTGCAGGTGATCTCCAGCCTGCTCAAGATGCAGGCGCGCAATGCCAGCGCCGAGGTCGAGGCGGCGCTGGGCGAGAGCTACTTCCGGGTGCGCGCCATGGCGCTCATCCACGAGATGCTCTACGAGCACGGCGACCTCGACCAGATCCGCCTGGGCAGCTACCTGGAGCGGCTGGTCAAGCTGCTGCGCGACACCTACTCGGCGCGCCGCGATGCGGTCCAGATGCGCTTCATCGGCCACGACGCGGAGGTCCGGCTGGACGTTGGCCGGGCGATCTCCTGCGGCCTGATCGTCACCGAGCTCATCACCAATAGCTTCAAGCACGCCTTTCCGCAAGACCGCCACGGCACCATCGCCGTCACGCTGCGGGCCGATGGCCCCGGGCAGTGCCTGCTGGCGGTGAGCGACGACGGCGTCGGCATCCCCGAAGCGAAGAGCCTGGGGGACAGCCCGTCCCTGGGTTTCCGGCTGCTGCCGGCGCTTGCCGACCAGGTCCACGGAACGCTGGAACTCGATCGATCGCACGGAACGCGCTATGAGCTTCGTTTTCCCTATTGAACTGCCCATCGAGGTCGA
>Ga0209698_10003050_pt1 | contig 18755 bp, 17 predicted proteins | sample LitLauG_LLR_2012_FD_187203 | JGI IMG/M metagenome (GOLD analysis project Ga0209698, IMG submission 187203) | Freshwater sediment microbial communities from Pennsylvania, USA - Little Laurel Run_MetaG_LLR_2012 (SPAdes) (version 2) | ecosystem: Environmental > Aquatic > Freshwater > Creek >...
CAGTGCTTGATGATGCGTATCCCGTGGTCACTGCCGGCCATTACGCCCGTCAGGTAGATGGCCCGCACTTCAAAATCCTTCGCTACCGGAATGGATTTCTCGACGATCGGCGCCGGCAGAATCCCGGGCACCAGGATCTGCTCTCCAGCCTTCAAATTGTTCCCCGTACGATTTCCGTTCGCCTTGCGAATTGCCTCGGCTAATTCACTCGAAGTGAGGTAGGATGTCCGCTTTAAATATTGCCGTGCCAGCGATCCGATGCTGTCCCCCCGCTTGGCGGCATAAAATTCGGTTCCCGGCGGAGCAATCGCCGGGGTCAGGACCAGGTCGGAAAGCTTGGCCGTCCGCGTAGTGCTGGTGCGCACGATCTGAATCGGCCCCTGCGCCCCCGCGGTTGGAATTCCGGACGTTGACCAAAAAGCGAGGACGAGTACAACCACGCAGGCCCCAAAGGCAAGTGAAAGAGCACCCAAACGACGCAAAGTATTCTCCCTGAAACAGATTCTGGGCGGATACTAACCCGCGTTTTTTGGGGCTGCCAGTTACGTCGGGCCAGCGCCAGATAGGTAGAAACGACCGGGAGATGCGCCAAGAATCCCTCCCGGATGCGCAAAGAATTTCGCATTGCTCTCCGCCTTCGGACCCGCGGATAAGTCTCCTGGAACGTGTAAGAAGCATCTAACACACTAGGTACCGTGGGCTCGGAGGTTACTTTGGGGATGGCGAGCCGCTTGCAACATTGAGGGTGCGGGTGGCGAGTGACAATTTTTGTCGCTCCCGAATGAGTCAAGAAACCACGTCGTCCCAGGAAGAGAAACCGGCCCCCGATACGAAGAAAGGGCCTTAAGACCCTATGAGAACGAATCTCGCCACTGTGCTCGATCCCAACCGTCGGAGTAACGATGCCAAGGAGTTCGACAATGCCTTGCGGCGCAAGATTGTCGGGCAGGACCAGGCTGTCGAGAAGGTCGTCGAAATCTACCAGATGTTTCTGGCCGGGCTGAATGCCCCGGGACGGCCGGTTGGGAACCTATTGTTCCTGGGCCCTACGGGGTCGGGAAAAACCCGTGTCGTCGAGGCTCTGGCCGAGTCTCTCTTCGGCGACGCCCGCGCCTGCATCAAGATCGACTGCGCCGAGTTCCAGCACTCGCACGAGATCGCGAAACTCATCGGGTCGCCCCCGGGCTACCTGGGTCACCGCGAGACTCACCCACTGCTCACGCAGGAAGCCCTGAACCAGTGGCACACCGAGAAGTTAAAGCTCTCGATCCTGCTCTTTGACGAGATCGAGAAGGCGTCCGACTCATTGTGGCAGCTGCTGCTCGGCATTCTTGACAAGGCCACGCTCACGCTGGGCGACAACCGCCGCGTTGATCTCTCGCAGTGCATCATCATCATGACCTCGAACCTGGGCGCGGGCGAAATGACCGGCTTGGTTGAAGGCGGCATGGGCTTTGCCACCCAGGTGACGGAAGTCGACGCGAAACTCGACGAAAAAATTTCCCGCACGGCCACCGAAGCGGCGCGCCGGAAGTTCACGCCCGAGTTCATGAACCGCATCGACAAGGTGGTGGTCTTCAAGACGCTTCGCCCCGAGCACCTGAGCCAGATTCTTGAGATTGAGCTGGGCATGGTGCAGCAACGGGTTCTGCTCGCGTCGGGTGCGAATCAGTTCGTGTTCAATTGCACCTCGAAGGTGAAGGATTTCCTGCTGCAGGAAGGCACCGATCCGCGGTACGGTGCGCGTCATCTGAAGCGTGCGATCGAGCGCAACATCGTGTTCCCGCTGGCGAATCTGGTTGCCACCGGACAGGTCAAACTTGGGGACTTTGTGCGCATCGATCTGGCCGGCGAGAGCCGTCTGACCTTCGTGAAGGAAGCAGAAGGTGCGATGGTTCCGGTCCTGCTCGAGCGCTATGGAGTGGCGAGCGCCACCGCCCCCGCTGCCGCGCGTGCCGCGAAGACCGTGAACGGCCGCCGCGAATTCGGAGCCAGCCCCATCGCGGAAACCAAATAGGTCATCTGCCGGAGAAACGGAAAGGGCGCCGAACTCGGCGCCCTTCGCTTGTTCCCTAAGACCTAAGACCCGACACCTGACACCTGCTTTTCTTATCCCCCCTGCTTCAACTCCGTCAGCACCTGCCGCGCAATCTCCTTCAGCGTCTCGAACACCCCGGCTCCCTGAAACGCGATCGCCTCAATCACCGGCTCGGTCTTGCGTCGCAGTTCTCTCGAAAGCGTATCCACAGGCAGAACGTTGGGCAGATCCCTTTTGTTCAGCTGCAGAACGTAGGGAATTTTGAAGAAGTCGTAGCCGTGCTCCTTCAGATTCGCCATCAGGTTGTCGAGCGCCTCGACATTGGCGTCCATGCGCTCTTGCTGGGAGTCGGCCACGAACACGATTCCGTCCACTCCGCGCAGGATCAGCTTGCGGCTGGCATCGTAGAACACCTGACCGGGTACTGTGTATAGATGGATGCGCGTCTTGAAGCCGCGAACGGAGCCCAGATCCAGAGGGAGAAAATCGAAGAACAGCGTTCGCTCGGTTTCGGTCGCGAGCGAGATCATCTTGCCCTTCTGCTGTTCCGCGGTTTTCTGGTAGATATGCTGCAGGTTCGTGGTTTTGCCGCCTAAACCGGCACCGTAATACACGATCTTGCAGTTGATCTCGCGGGCTGCAAAGTTGATGAAACTCAAGACTTTCCTCTAATGGAACATACCGTCGAGGCACTCCGTCCCGCTGGACTGCCAACGCGCGAAAATTTCCCTTTGGCTACTGCTGGTCTTTATACCATACGGCGGATTCTTACCGCAGGTTACTCCGGTTACGGGCAAGGATGAGGAGCCAAGAACCGCAACCGGTCTAGCGCCCCGCGGGCAGCGGATAGTACCCAGTCTTGGCGGTGATTTTCAGTCCCGGACGGTCCACCCGAACCTCGATATCACGCCGGGTGCTGCTGGGCGTCGCCCGGGTTTGGTATCCAAGCGTGTATTGGTTGCGCGCGTCCCCGGTTGCCCGGGTGTACGCCACTTCGATGTTGTCCCGGTTGAATTCCGAAAAGACCTCGCCGCCCGTGGCCTTGGCGTACCTCGGCAGAATATCTCCGTACCCGTAGTGCGGCAGGTGAATTTTCTCCAGCTTGCTATAAATCGGAATCGCGGATGCCTCGATCCCGATCGCATACACTTGGATTTCTCGCGAGAGCAGTACCTTCATGACATCGCTGTAGGAAACCTTGCTGCCATATTCCCGGCCGTCGCTGATGATGAAGATAATCTTGCGGCGGGCCCGGTCGCGCTTGCTCAGATCCAGCGCAGCCCTCAGCACCGCGTCATTCAGCACCCGCACGTCCTTGGGGGGCGCGATGTTCGGCTGGGCTCCAGGACGCTCCACTGGAACCCCGTTAATGGTCGGTCCCTGCGGTCCCAGCGGCCCGTTCATCACCGGTGCGCCATTGTTGCGGCCGCGCTCCAGTTTCATGCGGTTGAGGACTCCGGTCAGCTTTTCGCCCGCTGCGGAAAAATCAGTCACCTGGCTTACCGTGCTGCTGTAGGTGTAAAGCGAAACCTCGTCGTACTGGCTGAATGCCCCTGCCAGCGCCGCGTAGGTTTGGTTGATTTTCTGCACCGCGGTGTCGGGCATGCCAATGTCCAGAACGATGGCCGCCGATAGTGGAAATGGATCCACGATGAACAACTTCAAATCCTGCTTCTTGCCATCCTCGAACACCGTAAAATCCTTCGGCAGCAGGTCGTCGACAAGGTGCCCGGAATCGTCTTTTACCGTCACCGGCACGATCACCAGATTGGTTGTCACCTTAAACGTGTAGAGATCCTCCCGGCTGTTGACTCCTTCGCGGGATGCGCCGCCCTCTGGTACCGTCTTCACGGGCGGCATGGGCGGGGGTGCTTCGGAGGGAGCATTCTTCGAGCCGGAAGCCGGCGCTGGCGGCTGGCCGGGTTGTGTTTCCGACCGGGGAGCCGGCGGCAAATTCGCCGGGAACGGCTGCACCGGCCGGCTGGCCGACGGTGCATCCGGGATATCCTGCTGATTCTGCTTCTGTCCCTGGTCCTGGGCCGCAGCCATTCCTCCAACCAGACTCGCCGTCAGAATCACCGCGCCTATCCCGAAGCGTTGCAAAATCACCTGACCCAAGGTCTTATTCTCCTACGGCAGGCAACCGTACATCCTTTGGGATGCTCAAACCGTTTAAATTGGTGCATCTAACCTTACAGGAATAGACTAACAAAAGTCCTGCAGGATCACTTCATGCCGAAAGCCCGTGTGCTGCTATTGTTCGTTTTCGCCGGGGCATTTGCCCTGCCGCTGGTTGCGCAGCAGGCCGCACCAGCTGATCAGGACCAGTCCATGGAGACTCTCAAGGTCCGGGTCAACGTGGTCCAGCTGTTCTTCAACGTGAAGGACAAAAAAGGTGCGCTCATCCCCAGTCAGACCAAGGACGATTTCGAAGTCTTCGAAGACGGCAAACCCCAGACCATCAAGTATTTTACCGCCGAAAGCAATCTGCCCCTGACCCTCGGCATTCTGATCGACTCCAGCGGCAGCCAGATGCGCGTGCTGGAAATGGAAAAAGAAGTTGGCGGTGCCTTCCTGAACCAGATCCTCCGCGATAAAGACGAAGCCTTCGTCATCGACTTCGACGTGAACGTCGACCTGCTCCAGGATTTCACCAACGACGTTCGCCGCCTGAAAGCCGCGTTGAACAAAGTCAAGATCAATACCGGCGGCGGAGGCGGCTCGCTCCCGGGCCTGGGCGGCGGTCCTATTCCCACCAGCAACCCACGCGGCACACTGCTGTACGACGCCGTTTATCTCGCGGCCCACGACCAACTGGCCCACGAGGTGGGCCGCAAGGCTATGATTTTGCTCACCGACGGTGAGGATCAGGGCAGCCAGCTGCGCATCAAAGACGCGATCGAAGCCGCCCAGAAATCCGATTCCATCTGCTACGTGCTGCTCATCGCTGACCGCGGTTTCTATGGCGGCTTCGGTTACTCGGGCGATTCGGAGATGAAGAAACTGGCCAGCGAAACTGGCGGCCGCGTCATCGAGGTCGGCAACAAGATTGACAAGCTCAAGGAAGGTTTTGACCAGATTGCCAAGGAGCTCCGCAGTCAATACAACCTCGGCTACACCCCCACCAACTCCACTCAGGACGGCACCTTCCGCAAGATCGAAATCCGCTCCAAACAGTCCTACAAAATCCAGACCCGCAGCGGCTATTACGCCCTGGCTCACAGTCAAGACTGACCGCGGTCGCGGGTATCGGGGTTGAGATGCTCGCGCCGATCCAAGTCTTGGGTGACTCGGAGCGTCGACGCCCGCGACCTTCGCGAAATGCTACCCTGACAATCGAGACCATCATGACCCTGCGTGAAGGCCCGCCCAGCCTCGACCTTGGCCCGTCTGTCGATCCGTCCCCGGCTCGGCTTCCCCAACCCATTACTCTCGCCGGCCGCTTCGTCACCCTGGTTCCGGTTGACCCTGTCGCGTACGCTCAGCCTCTCTACGAAAAGTCCCACGGTCCGGGGTGCGAATCACTCTGGTGCTATCTTTTCGACGGCCCCTACCCCAAGCGCGCGGCCTTCGACGCTCGCCTTGCGCAGATGGCTTCCTCGAAAGATCCGCTGTTTTTTGCCATCCTCGACCAGGGCAGAGCTCCGGTCGGATACGCGTCCTTCATGCGCATCGAACCTGCACATCGCTGCATCGAGGTCGGCAGCATTCTCTACACCCCGGAACTTCAGCGCACGCCCGGTGCCACCGAAGCCATGTACCTCATGGCGCGCCATGTTTTCGAGGATCTCGGGTATCGCCGCTACGAATGGAAGTGCAATGCGCTCAACCAGCCCTCCCGCCGAGCCGCTCTGCGCCTGGGCTTTATCTTCGAAGGGATCTTTCGCCAGCACATGATCATCAAGGGCCGTAATCGCGACACGGCCTGGTATTCCATGCTCGATTCCGAATGGCCGCAACGCAAGGCGAACTTCGAGCAGTGGCTCGCGCCGACGAACTTCGACTCTGAGCGACGGCAAAAGCAATCTCTAGCACGAATGAACGGTGCGCCCAAGGTGTAAGGCTAGCGCTGCAGGGCTACAGACTTTTGATGGCACGGTATGGAATTAGCGCGTGCTTTCGTACCAGCTTCGCCAGGCGGCGGAATCTGCACCAAAATGTTGTCCCGAAATGTCACCCAGCGCCTGCGCAGTCCAGGCGCGCTGCCCTGCGCTGAGCGTGGAATCGTCCAGCCATCCGACCAGGCTTGCGGCAGCCGTCATGCGCTGCTGGTGCGTGTACATACCCGACTCCGCCAGCCCGCATGCAGCGCGTTCCTGCACGATTGGTGACGGATCGTTGCGAAAGCGGTCCAGCAGTATCGGAACGGTTTCGTCGGTAGCCAGTATGGCAAGCCCGTTGACGGCGGAAGCGCGAACGTTGACCTCGGGATCAGCCAGGTAAGTCTCGATGATCTTTGCGGTATGGACCGGGTCTACGCCCCGGTTGCCCAGCGCTCCCAGCATCCACAAAGCCCAGACCCGCTGGCTTGGATTCCCCACGGCTTGCTCCAGCATCTTGAGGCCAGCGTCGCTCAGGGGTACACCGTCGAGCGCGAGTTCCGCCTGGACGGCGGCTTCACGAGCGTGCAAATTCGGAAGGTTGAGCGCGGTCAGAATCTGCTGGTCGGCGGTTGGCGTACGGGTTGTCTTCCCGGTCCAAGTCGGCGACTGCGACAGCACTTGGTCGGCAGCTTCGGAGTCCCCGGTCGCGACCTTTGTAAGCAACTGCTCCGCTTCTGCCTGCGCCGATCTGTCGACGGGCCGCGAAACTGTACGTCCGACGCGACTCCTTGTTGTGTTGAGCCCGGCTGCGAGCGAAGCCAGTTTGCCTCCTGCGAAGTTATACCCGAGCACCCCCAGCGCCACCGCGACCGCCGTGGCCTGAAGCCACAAAAGCCCGCGCGAAGCGCCTGAGAACACTGGTTCAGGCACCACCGCTTTCGGTTGCGCTGTGCTGGCCTTTTCAATTTCGAAGAGTGTACGAACGACGTCTTCGTCCGTGGGTTGAACTCCAGCATCTTTCCCAGGCGTCGAGCCGGCCGGGCGCGATGGATCGAAAAACATGCGGAAGATGGTAGGTCAGCCACATGGGCCTCACAAGTTACCGCAGTGTCAGGGCAGGTTACGCCGTAGGACGCAAACGGGCGCGCTTGTGCGCTTGGGGCAGGACCTGGGAAGCTGGCGAGTCCGTCGACGGAGGTGCCTCGCCCGGTTCGGGCCGCGCAGGTACGTCGCGACGGGACTCGCTCTTCATGATGGGCGGTTTCAAGTCCCACCGGCAAAATACGCATCGGGTGGCCTGCGTGTACACCACCCGACCGTACGCAACGCATCCGTAGTTCGGGCACAGCTTCATATTTCACCAAAACTGAAATGCAACTGACTGAGTGCAACGTAGCACGAAACTCCCGCTGACCAAGCGTTCTTTTTCCGCATGCGCAGATTGCTTTTTCTTCTGCGGTTGCGCGCGCTGGCTCGGCCATTGATTCCTGATCGCGGGGTTCGTGCGTAGCCGAATGTTCTGCATTTTGGGGGGGAGATCGGGACGCTTGAGGCGCGGCCGTTAGCCGGAGCTATTCCTTCCGATCCTTGACCCGAATCACGAACTTCAATCCCGACCACACTTCGCTGACTGCGCACACCTTCACGTCGACCAGTCCTGCGTCCAACCCAATTCGCCGGACATCGTTCTCGTTCATATCGGTGGCCACGCCCGACGTCTTCTTCGGCCACGAAACCCACAGCATCCCAGCAGGAGCCAATTGCTTTGCGATTCGCCCGAAAGACTTTTTCAGCTCCGCCTGCTTCGTCGCGAACAGCATCGCGAAATCGAGCCGAGCGCTGCCGTCACGAACCACGGAGCACTCGGCCAGAGCATCTTTCAGCTCTGCCTTCACTTCCGCGGGTAAATCCACGAACGCGACCCGAAATCTTGGTTTGATTCCCAGTTTCTTCGGAAGAGAAGTGCCGGAGTAGCCCGCCATCGAGGCCTATCGGGTAGGCGCGAAGTATCCACGCCGCGAGCGCACGTGGAAGTTTCTGTGGTCCATGGCCACAATTTCGATCGTACGGTAGCGACCGTCGAGTTTGAAGTCGGCTGGCTTGTAGGAAACCGCGTACTGGCTGCGCAACTCGTCCTGGATTTCCACGAACGCGTTGGCCACGTCACGGATCTGAAACGGGAAGAAGGCCCGCCCGCCGGTCGTGTCCGCAATCCGCTCCAGCACCCGATCGCCCTTGGCCTTCATCCCCGTGATGTTGGTGCTGATGGTGTAGACGATGACTTCCGCCCGCTGCGCCATCTCGATCGCCTCTTCGCGGGTGACGTGGCTCTGGTTGTCTTCGCCATCGCTCAACAGGATGATCGCGCGCCGCAATGGCCCCGAACGCGGCGCTTTCAGCAGCTTGTCGCGGCAAGCGAAATACAAGGCGTCGAACATGGCTGTACCGCCGCCCGGGCGCAACATCCGCACACCCCGCGACAATGCCTCGGTGTTGTCGGTGAAGTCCTGCGTCACCTCCGGCGTCACATCAAAACCCACAACAAACGCGGTGTCGTACTTCGGACGCACCGTTTGATTGAGGAACTCGATCGCCGATTCCTGCTCGAACTTGAACCGGTCGCGCACTGAGTTGCTGGCATCCACCAGCAACCCCACCTGCAGCGGCAGATCCGTTTGCGTCCGGAAATCCTTTACGTCCTCGGCCGGCTTGGAATCGTCGACGAACTTGAAGTCCTCTTTCTTCAGGTCCTTCACGTAGCGTCCGTGCTTGTCGGTGACCGTGAACACGACGTTGACTTCGTTGACGGTCTTCCTGATCGTAGCGACCGATTCGTCTTCCTGGGTAGAGCTTTGCTGCGCGGCTGGCGGGGAGGCGGGCGCATTTGCAGCCGTCGACGTAGGGGCCGCAGCCTGAGGAGGTGCTATCTGAGCCGGCGATGTCTGTGGACTTGAAGCCTGGGCTGCTGGCGTGGTCTGCGCCTGGCCAGCCGGGGACGTTGGAGAACTGTCGTTCCCGGAAGTCTGAGCCGATACCGCGACCCCACAGCTCGCCACGGCAAGGACGAAAAGAATACCCCGATGCTTCATTGCTTCCTATTATAGCCGCAGCCGAAAGCTGAATCCTCTCTGCTGTAGAGACGCGGCTTGCCGCGTCTGCGGTTCTGCGAATCCGCCCTCAATCAACCTCGCCTTTGTACCTTCTCCAGAAACGCTTCCAACTCCTGCGGCAACCCCCGCGCAAACGAAAGCTTCTGTTCGGTGCGAGGATGCTGCAACTCCAGCGCAGCCGCATGCAGGAAGTTTCGCCCCAACGAAATCGCCGGGTCGCTTTTGTCCACCGCGCGCCCCCTGGTTTTGCCCGCGTGCGCCCTTATCTCCCGCGCAGCCCCATACAAGACATCCCCTACCACCGGATGTCCTAACGACGACAAATGCACCCGAATCTGGTGCGTCCGTCCCGTATCGATCTTCAGCTCGAGCAAAGTGAACTTTCCGAAATCTGATTGGATGCGTTTGCGCACCAGGTAGTGGGTGATCGCCTCCCGCCCCCCGGAACCCCGCGTGGTCATGCGCACCCGCCGCACGCTGTCCCGGCGGATGCCCGAGTTGATCGTCCCACGCTCCGCTTTCACCCACCCTTGTACCAGCGCGATGTAGGTCTTCTTTACCTCGCGCCCGGAAAACTGCGCCGCCAGCTTGCGATGCGCCTCGTCATTTTTCGCCACCACGATCAGTCCGCTGGTCTCCTTGTCCAACCGGTGCACGATTCCCGGCCGCACCTCGCCCCCCACTTCGGAAAGCCGCCCGAAGCGGTGCAGCAGCGCATTCACCAGCGTCCCGCGATTCCGCTCATCATCGGTCGCCCCTGCGCCAGCGTGCACCATCATGCCTGCCGGTTTGTTGACGATCGCCAGATCGTCATCCTCGTACACCAGGTCAAGGGGAATGTCCTCCGGAATCGCCCGCAGCGGCTCCACTAGCGCAGGCCCCAGCACCTTTACCCGTTCTCCACCCCGCAGCCGCAGCGAAGCCTTGGCCGCGACGTCGTCGACGACCACGAGTTCCTGCTCGATGAGCTGCTGCACCCGCGCCCGGCTGACATCTGGAATCTTGCTCACCAGAAACTGGTCAAGACGTGCGCCCGCATCTTCAGCTGCGACCGAGAAGAGCACAGGGAATGTTTGAGGCATGGGAAGCGAAGAAAGTCTATCGTAGGATCTTGCCGGAAGGTCAAAACTCGCTGGTCGAACCTGGAAACACGGCAAGGCTGAGTGCTGAGTGCTCGTGCGACTTACGCCCCCGCCTCCGCCGTCTTGCGCACCCCGCCCTTGAGCCACCAGATCACGCCGCCCACTACCACGAGCCCAATGGCGATCAACTGCGTTCCGGTCATCACTCCACCGAATACCGATCCGCGCCCGGGATCGCCCCGGAGGAATTCCAGGAAGAATCGTGCCACTCCATAAAGAACCAAATAAGCGCCAAACACCTGTCCATCGAATTTCTTCCGTTTCAGCATCCACGTCAGCAGGAAGAAATTGGCAAGCTCCACGGCGAATTCGAATAGCTGCGTTGGCTCCAGCGCTTCGTTCAGCGGAGTCCCCACCAGTTGATTTGCCACTGGATTCGTGAATGTCACGCCCCACCACGCGTTCGTGGGCTTGCCGTAGCAGCATCCTGCCGCAAAGCAGCCGAGCCGTCCAATGGCGTGCCCCAGAGCCAGCCCCGGTGCACACGCGTCACAGGTAGCTAGAGCGGGCAGACGGTTCTTCCGGATGTACCAAACCGCGGCCCCGAGTGCTCCAATCAGCCCACCTGAAAACACGCCCCCGGCCTGCAGTGTGCTGATGCTGAAAATGTCGGTCCAGTGCGGGTAGTTGTTCCAGTCGTAAATGACGTAGAGAATCTTCGCTCCAACGATCCCGCACAGCACCACGACGATGCCCAGATTCCATGCCTTGTCTGGATCGATCCCCTGCCGCGCCGAATTGCGCACGCTGATCCAAAGACCGATCAGGACCCCGCTGGCCACCAGCAGCCCATAAGTGGGCAGAAAAAACCGTCCGATATGAAAAAGTTGTGGATGCACGTGTCTATTGGACGCGCGACGAAAAGATTGTGTCCAACGTCAGTTTAACAGGACAAGGGGCAGGGAAAGGAAGACAAGAAGCCAGGTTCAGCACTGGGCTGACGACTGAAGACAAGCGACTCACGACTGAAGTAAAGCCGACCCGCCGCGCCGTGTGGTAGGCCGAGAATGAACCCGTCCTTGACGGTGGGAACCCGCCGCGACCCTTTAGGCATCTCCGCATGACGGAGCATCGCACACCGGATCGTATTACGAGTCGAGTCCCCGTTCATTCGGTGTTGGTTCAAAAATCGGTTACCACCATCACCAACGTCGCAGGTCGGCTTTCAGAATTGGATGCTAGGGAATCTTTCCAAGATGCGCAAGAGGGAAGCCGCAAATAGTTGGCACTTCACTTGCCAGCAAGAACGGAGCGGCGCAAAGAGACGAAACCTCGCCCGACGAGGCCCGACGAGGCCCGACGCTCGTGAAACAGAGGATTTCTGGGGGTTTGATCTGCCCTTCGATTAGAAACGCAAAGCCGCTTTTACAGGGAATTGTTACGAAGATTATTACACTAAAGTCACGCACCGAAAATATTTCTGACGCTCACCCCGCCCGCTTTGCCTCAGCCAGCACCTCGTCCAGCGCGCTCTCCAGTCGGTGCGCGCGCTGCAGATAGCCCGCCGATCCGCCATCGCTACCGCGCTTGAGCAGGTGATACTCATCCGCAATATTCAATGCTGCCAGCACCGCCAACCGGACCGTGTCGATGGTATTGGTTTGTTCCGCCACTGCCCGCATCTTGGCGTCGACATATTCGGCGAGCTTCAAAATATATTCCGGGTCGGAGCCGCGCAGGTTGTACGCCTGATCGAAAATCTCTACGCGTACGCTCGCATTGTTCGCGTCTTTCACCGGGTTTTGTCGGGTCGCCGTTGCCATAATCGGGAATCCTCTCTGTGTGCTCCCGTCCTGCTTCCCGGGAGCGGCCAAGCCCTGGATCGCCGGTGCTCCTAACTCGCCGCCTTTTCTTCGCCGATCGCGTCGATCTGCCGCAGCATCTTCTCCACCCGCCCGCGCACTTCCTCGCGATCCTTGCGCAACTGCACCGCTTCGCGCCGCAGCGTCTCCACTTCCTGGTTCCGCTCGTCCAGTTGCGCGCGCACCCGCTGCACATCGCGTTCCGCGGCCGCCTTTGCCTCTCGCGCCGCCTTGTACATCTCAATAGTGCGATAAACCTTCTCTTCCAGCGCCTGGAAATCGTCGGCCGGAACCTCGACAGGTACCTCTTCAACCGCTTTGAGAGCCATGATGGACATCATCCCGGAGAGAATTTCGTTCTTGAGCGCAGTATAACCCAGAAATCTGTGGAAACATCGTGAAGTTCCGTTCTAGCGCGCGCGTCCACGCAACTTCTTCAGCCGCTCCGCTGCCGCATCCAGGGTGTCGTCCTTTTTGCAGAACGCAAAACGTACCTGTGAGGCCCCATCCTTCCGCTCCCGATAAAAACTTGACCCGGGTACTGCCGCTACCCCGATCTCGCTCACCAGGTACTTGGTGAATGCAACATCGTCAGCAAACCCGAACCCGTGGATGTCCGTCATCACATAGTACGCGCCGCGCGGCCGAAAGCATTGGAAGCCCGCCTGCTCCAGCGCGGGGATCAAGCGGTCCCGACGTTTGCGGTATCCCTCGGCCAGTTTCGTGTAGTAACCCTTCGGCAAACTGAGCGCGGATGCTCCCGCTTCCTGTAGCGGTGCGGGCGCCCCCACGGTCAGAAAGTCATGGACCTTGCGAATCGCGTCCGTGATGCGCGGTGGCGCAATCGTCCAGCCCACGCGCCAACCCGTGACGGCGTAGGTCTTCGACATTCCGTTGATCGTGATGGTCCGGTCCTGCATCCCATCGAGCGACGCCATCGAGATGTGCTGGGTTCCGTCGTACAGAATGTGCTCGTAGATTTCGTCGGTGATGGCCAGCACGTCGAACTTCACGCACAGGTCGCGAATCAGTTCCAGCTCCGCGCGCGTGAACACCTTTCCGGTAGGGTTGTTCGGGGTGTTTACGATGATCGCCTTGGTGTGTTCGTGGAAAGCCGCGCGTAGCTCTCGCTCATCAAACGTCCACTCAGCTTCGGGACAAGTCGGCGGGTGCAGCTTCACGAAGCGCGGTTTCGCTCCGCTCAAAATCGAATCGGGCCCGTAGTTTTCGTAGTATGGCTCGAAGATGATAACCTCGTCGCCCGCGTTGCAGACGGCGAGCAAGGTCGAGATCATCGCCTCCGTGGACCCGCAACAGACAGTCACTTGCCTTTCAGGATCAACCTCCACTCCCTGCCAGGCTTTCAGCTTCCGCGCGATCGCCTCACGCAGATTCTTCGCGCCCCAGGTGATGGCGTACTGGTTGACGTCCGCTCCGATCGCTTCCTGCGCCGCTTTCTTGATCTCAGCCGGCGCGGGAAAATCCGGAAATCCCTGCGCCAGGTTGATGGCTCCATGCGCCATCGCCTGCCGCGTCATGTCTCGAATGACAGACTCGGTGAAGTGCGCAACCCTGTCGCTCAGGAAATGATTCTTGTGAGTCGCCGTTTCAGACATAGCCCGGCCAGACTAGCACACCAAATAAAACTGTTGTTGCGACGCCGACCGCGGTACTGGCGGCAGGCGCGAAGAAAAAAGCAAAGGCCGGTGGTGAAGCTTCCTAGGGAGACTCTGATTAAGTCCGCTCTTTGAAAGGGGCGGCCTTCAGGCCGCCCGTATCTGCCGCAAAATCATTGCGGCTTTAGCCGCTGAGGGTCTGCACTTCGGCTCAATCAGAGATTCCCCTAGCGCCTGCGCAGCACTTTCTGCTTTATATCGGGCCAGAACTCTTCAAACGCGTCACTGGTCATGCGTCCCAGTACGCCCCACACGCAACGCACCACCGCGTCGCCAGTATTGGCCTCGCTATCGGCGCGCCACGTGTTCGACAAAAAATTGTTTCCGACATTCCCCACAAAGCGCGCGTACGCCGGATGCCACTCTCCGTCCCGGTGGGGCGCCAGAAAGGTTGTTTTCACCACGTACTTCATGCGCGGCCCGAACCCATGTGCAGGCGAACGAAAGTAGCGCGGGTCCTCTCCCCATGCGGATCCTAGCTCCGCCTCAATCAGGTTGCCCGTCGCCACTCCCGTCAGGCGCATGCCGTTGCGCTTTCCAAAACCGTCCCAATGAGTCCCGTATTCCGACGGCACGTCGCGCATCGTTCCCCATCCTGCATTGATCGGCCCCACCAGAAACAGCCGGGAAGGCCCAATCGTCGACTTCAAGAACCACCGCACACGATCAGCTCCGTTCGCTGGCCGGTAGTTCTCGATCGATCCCGCAGGCGACGTCGTCGTGATCCCATAACTCGGACTCGAACTCGGCCCGTTCGTGGATTGCCCATAGGCCGCCAAAAACAGAAAGGGCAACAGCACCATCGACTTCATGCAGACTCCGTAATTTCAAAATGCGGAGCGGAGAAGGGAACAGCACCCAGCAGCCCGATTGAATTGACTATATATTCAGAAGGGAGGAAGCGCACGCGAAACGTGCGCTGGTTCGAATGAGGTAGCGGCTTCTCAGTATTTCACCTGAGGTTGGCCCGCCGGTGGGACGTTCGAAGATTTCTTAGGTCAATGCCATACTAGCTTCGCAACACGCCGCCCAGGCCCTCGAGCGCCTTAATCAACTGCGCGGACCACTGGCCCACTTCATCCTCGCGCAACGTCCGCTCGCCGGACTGGAAAGTTGCCCGCAACAGAATCGAATACTTACCCGTGGGCACGTTTCCGCCGCGGAAAATCTCTGCCAGTGCGAAGCTGCGCAACGCATCCAGCCGCAGTGCTGTCACCGCATGCTCGATCTGCTCGAAGGTCACCGCATCGCTGAACACAAAGGAGAAGTCCCGCTCCACCGCGGGATATCGCGGCAGGGCGCGATAACGCGGCTCCCGCAGTTCATGTTCGTACAGCCGGTCCAGATAGAACTCCGCCAGAAACACCTCCTGCCGCAGCTTCCGGGCCCCTGCCACGTCCGGATGAAGTTGCCCAAACTGAGCCACCACCGTCCCATCCATCACCACCCGCGCCGACCGTCCGGGATGGTAATAATCGGAAGCCTGCGCGTCGTAGTGGAGAGCGGTCGAGGTGAAAGCCCCTAGCAAATTTCCTACATCGCCCTTGAGATCGAAAAATGTCAGTGCCCGGGTTTCCTCAGGCCGGTTGATGTTCAACGGAAGAGCCCGGCCCGTGGCGCCGAGGCAAATTTGCTTCGGCTCGACGGATTTGTCTCCTTCCGCCTTGTACACACTCCCGGCCTCGAACAACCGCACGTCGTCGGTCCCGCGGTTGAGGTTGTACGCCAGCATGTTCAGCATGCCGGGCACCAGCGTTGTCCGCATCACCGACGCTTCCTCGCTCAAAGGATTCGCCAGGGGCAACGCCTCCGCCGCAGAAAATCTCTTCGCATCTTCTGCTGAGATGAAGGTCAGCGATACCGCTTCGCTGTAACCTAGGCCCAGTAGGGCATTGCGCAGTCTCGCGTCTTTCTCCGCGTCCGGTTGCTCGATCACCGCTCCCGCAAAGGCCGGCAGCGTGTTCGCGAACCTGTCGTACCCATGCAGCCGCGCGATCTCTTCAATGAGATCGATCTCGCGCTCCACATCCAGCCGCCACGGCGGAATCGTCACTGCAAACTCTTCTTCGCCCTGCCGCTCCGCGGCAAACTCGAATCCGAGCCGCGAAAGGATCCGCAGAATCTCCGCGGAGCTCAGCGCCTTGCCCAGGATGCGCTGCACTTCCGAAATGTTCAGCACGATCGGCGCCTGGTCGCGTGCCCCGACTACCACATCCATCACATCGCCGATCAGTTTCCCGCCACCGGATTCCAGGATCAGTTCCGCTACCCGGTTGGTCGACGCCACTGTCGACTCGAAATCCGCCCCGCGCTCAAACCGGTGCGACGCGTCGGTGTGCAGTCCGTGCCGCTTCGACGCCTTGCGGATCGTCGCCGGGTCCCACCACGCCGACTCGATCAGGATGTTCCGCGTCTTCTCCGTGATCATCGTATCGAACCCGCCCATCACGCCGGCGAGCCCGACCGGCTTTTTCGCATCGGCCACCACGAGATCTTCGGTCGTGAGCTTGCGTTCGACGCCATCGAGCGTCTTGAGAGTCTCGCCAGGGCGGGCAAAACGGACGACGATCCGCGGGCCCTCCAGCAGATCAAGATCGAACACGTGGGTCGGTTTGCCACTCTCCCAGAGCACATAGTTCGTCGCATCGACTGCATTGCTGATGGGCCGCTGATCGAGCAATTGTAGGCGGTGCGCGACCTTTGCAGGCGACGGCTTGATACTGACATCGCACACCACCCGCGCCGAAAAGCGCGGACAATACCGTCCGTCCTCCACTGTAATCGTGACACCTGCCAATCCGCTGGCCGCAGGAAGCCTCGGCGTAATCGGCCGCAGCGGAAAGTCGTAGAAGGCCGAAGCCTCGCGCGCGACCCCGTAGTGATTCATCGCGTCCGGCCGGTTAGTGCCGATCTCCATCTCGAAAACGGTATCTTCCCCGCTCCCCGAGATGCCCTCGACCGCAATTCCAATCGAAGTCAGATCTTCCGCAAGACGACGGTCGTCGACTTTGAGGTCAACGAAGTCACGCAGCCAGGTGGGAGAAAGTTTCATGGAATCAGTTGTTAGCTCTTAGCCGTTAGTTCTTAGCTCCGAACTCTCACCTATTGCCGACCTTTCGTGGTCTTCATCAGCGGACCGCTGGTAAGCTTTGGTCGCCAGTCAACCCGATGAGTGCCGCGGCTCGTCTTTGCTTGGTCTGCCGCTTCGATGTGCCAGTCCAACGCCTGAAAGAAGCCGACATCACAAACGGGCGGCGCATATTCGAAATAGACAACGAACCTGCGACCGGGGAATTCCGATATCAATCGAGCTTCCCATGCGTCTCGAATTGTGTTGCCTGCTTCGCACAAAAGCCGAGGTGAAGGTTCAGGGGGAGGGACCTCAAACAACTCCCAGACCTCTCTCCGATTGAGCACATACTCTACCTTCTGGCGATCTTCGGGTGATTCGGGTTCCTTTTGGGGGAGAAGTTCGGAAGTTCCTCCCTCGAGCACGATACAGCCAAACACTTCGATGAATCTCGGACTCAGAGCCAGAGGGGAGAGCAGATTCTTCGTGCGAAATTCTTTTTTCATTTATATCGACAGTACCCAACTTGACTGCACTACTCGTGCGGGCGACCGGCGGCGATATCAAGCAAGTGTGAGTTTGACCCGTACTCTTCAAGCTAGGAGCTAATGGCTAAGAGCCGACAGCTTGCCTCACCCAAACTGTTCCAAGAACCGCACATCCCCCTGGAAGAACAACTGAATGTCGTCGACGCCATACTTCAGAATCGCAATCCGGTCCGCACCCATTCCGAAGGCGAAGCCCGAGACCTTCTTTGGGTCATACCCGTTGTGCTTCACAAACTCGAACACGTTTGGATCGACCATGCCGCATCCGAGAATCTCGATCCAGCCCGTTGTCTTGCACGGCCGGCATGGTTCATTGCCGCGTTTCCCGCTTCCTCCGCAGATGAAACAGCTCACCATCATTTCGGCGCTCGGCTCGGTGAACGGAAAAAACGACGGCCGGAACTGCGTCTTCACGCTCGACCCGAACAGCGCCTTCATGGCGTGATCGAGCGTTCCTTTCAAATCCCCAAATGTGATGTTGGTGTCGACCGCCAGCCCCTCGATCTGATGAAACATCGGCGAGTGGCTCGCGTCCGGCGGATCGTTCCGGTAGACCTTGCCGGGAATCACGATGCGCAACGGCGGCTTCAGCTTTTCCATCGTGCGGATCTGCACCGGAGAAGTGTGGGTCCGGAGCAGTAACCGCTCGCGCTGAGCTTTCTTGTCCTGACCCGCTAGGAAGAGCGTGTCCTGCATATCGCGCGCCGGATGGTTTGGCGGGAAATTCAGCGCTTCGAAGTTGTAATAGTCCGTCTCGATTTCGGGACCCTCCGAGACCGAGTAGCCGAGGTTGCGGAACACGCCGACGATCTCGTTCATGGTGCGGATGACGGGATGCTCAACGCCCAGCGGCCGACGGATGCCAGGGAGGGTGATGTCGAGACGCTCGGCGGCCAGCCGTGCGGAAGATGCTCCTCCCTGCAACCGCTGGAGGGTCGCCTCGACTTCTGCTTCCACTTTGTTCTTGAGTTCGTTGACCCGTTGGCCCGCTTCGCGCTTGGCATCTTTAGGCGCAGCCTTCAGCCATAGATCATTGATCTGGGTTGTGATGCCGTCTTTGCGAGCCAGCCAGCGGTCGCGAAACCCCTTCCATTCACCTTCACCGCTGACTGCCGTCGCTTCGGCCCCTAGCGCGGACAGCAACTCCCGCGCCGCGGCGTCCAGTGCCGCAGAGGAGAAGTCCGTCAGTTTCGGAACGGTGTACATGGGTTCGACTGCGAGATGCCCGTTGGGGTGCCGTCCCTGAAGGGACTCGCGCTTCATTGCTGGCTATTCCCCGCACTTACGTGCGGGGCTAGTCCCTGCCGTCGCTACGCGACTATACCG
>Ga0209698_10003051_pt1 | contig 18752 bp, 12 predicted proteins | sample LitLauG_LLR_2012_FD_187203 | JGI IMG/M metagenome (GOLD analysis project Ga0209698, IMG submission 187203) | Freshwater sediment microbial communities from Pennsylvania, USA - Little Laurel Run_MetaG_LLR_2012 (SPAdes) (version 2) | ecosystem: Environmental > Aquatic > Freshwater > Creek >...
CCCTGCACATCGGCCTTGCCGCGAATCGTCTCCCGGTAAGGCACCTTGGGCGCTTTCAGAACCACTTCCGTGTGATAGCGCTTTTTCAGCTTCGCCACCACGACTTCGATGTGCTGCTGTCCCGTGCCCGCGATCAGAAACTCCTGCGTCTGCGGATCGCGGAAGAAGCGCAGCATGGCATCTTCTTCCATGAGCTTGTGCAAGCCGGGGCCGAGCTTGTCTTCGTCAGCGCGGCTCTTGGGCTCGATGGCGAAAGTGATCGCAGGCTCGGGCAGCTTGACGCGTGGATACTGAATCGGAGCCGCTTTGTCTCCGAGAGTGTCTCCGGTGAGAGTGTCTTTCAGCTTCGCCACTGCTCCGATGTCGCCAGCATGCAGTTCATTGATCGGGATCGCCGTCTTCCCCTGCATGACGGAGATGTGCGAGAGCTTCTCTTGCGCGCCTTTGCTGAAATTCTGCAGCGTGGCTTCGTTCTTCAGGATCCCCGAGAACACCTTGAAGTAGGAAATTCGTCCCGCGAACGCGTCAGATACGGTCTTGAACACATAGACCGACACAGGTTCTTCGTCAGTCTCGTGACGCTTGGGGGCATCGCCATTTCCCCCGGCGGCGACTTCGCCCTGCACCCACTCGTGTTCAGAAGGCGCCGGCGTGTAGTCGATGATGAAATCCATGATCCGGTCGGCCCCGATGTTGCCCAGACCTGAGCTGAAGATGACGGGGAAGATCTTGTCCTCGCGGATGGCGTTGTGCAGCGCCGGAACGAGGTCCTCTTCCCCGAGAGTTCCTGCCTCGAAGAACTTCTCCATCAGCTTGTCGTCGCCCTCGGCGACCAATTCCACCAAACGTTCGTGCGCTGCCAGGGCCTGATCTTTCAGATTGGCCGGGATCTCCGTCTCTTTCCCCTTGCCGTTTCCACCCATCTCGTAGGTGTAGGCCTTCATGCGGACCAGGTCGATGACACCGGACAGACTCTTTTCGGCGCCGATCGGCAGCTCGATCGGAATCACATCGCGTCCGAACGCCGCCGTCAACGACTCCATTACGCGTTCGGCGTTGGCCCGCTCGCGGTCCATGCGGTTCACCACGATCAGCCGCGGCGTCTTGTACTCCTCGCAATAGTTCCAAACCCGCTGGGTGACGACTTCCACGCCAGCCACGCCATCGACTACCACGATGGCGGCGTCAACGACGGGCAGCGCCATCTTGGCTTCGTGGACGAACATGTTGAAGCCGGGGGTGTCGAGGACGTTGATCTTCGTCCCGCCCCATTCGACGACCGCGCAGCCAGTCGAAATCGACATCTGGCGGGCGATTTCCTCGTCGTCGTAGTCGGTGGTGGTTGAGCCGTCGTCCACTCGGCCGAGGCGCTGGGTGGCTCCTGCGGTGTACAGCATGGCCGATACCAGGGACGTCTTGCCCGCGTGTCCGTGGCCGACCATCGCTACATTTCGGATGTTTGCTCCAGAATAAACTTTCAAGTTGGGCTCCTCCGGCAGGCGCGGGATGTGAGAGGCCCATGAAGAGAATAAGGACGGGAACAGGCCAGCCCGAGATCACCTGCCAAAACTTAGGATGCTACCACGCGGGAAGCGAACGCCTCAACCGGCGGGGGCCCTGGAAACTCTCCAAAAGCGCCAACCACGAAGGGCACGAAGGTCCACTAAGGAAGATCGCTTAACTTTGTCTGAACCTTTGCCGATCCGAATGTCCTGGAAAAACAGGCTGCCGGCTCTGGTATCATCATCCACGGAATGCTAGGTGGACGCACCAGCGAGCAGTGGATCGCCCAATACGCGACCAGCCACCAGCACCCGGTCAACCGCCTCTGCCACACCTTCGGCATCCCCACGATTCTGATTTCGGTAGCTGTATTCGTCGCCGGATTCTTCTTTCATCGTCTCTGGTGGATCGCTCTGGGGCTGTTCGTGATCGGATGGATCCTTCAGTTCATCGGCCACGCCTTTGAGGGCAAGCCGCCGGAGTTCTTGCACGACTGGCGCTTCCTGTTTGTCGGCGTGCGCTGGTGGTGGGCCAAGATCAACGGCAAAGCCTAACTCCCGCCTGACTGCAGTCGTGCGAAGATGAATCAGGGTGCCCCACCCTTGTCTCCGCGTGTTTTGTGGAGACAAGAAGGGGGATTTTGACTTTTGTTCCAAAAGTGAAATTTCTGTGGCAGTTGTGGCCAGACTTGCCCTTCCAGTCTTTCTGTTTTATGCTCAAGCCAACTTAGGGTTCTGATTCACTGGGAAATCATGCAGCGCCTGACCGCAAGACTATTGCTGCTGATCGCGCTTCTCGGGATCATCCTTCCCGTCGCGCTGCAAGCCACGGTCGCGCCGCAACATGCCTGCTGCCGGCGCCAGGCCGGGCATCATTGTCACGACAGCGCGGAGACGAATCCGAACGAGCCCGTAGCCCGCCGCTCCGGATGCTGCAATCACGACTGCTGCCGCGCCGTGACGAGTTCTCAATGGGCCCATCCCCAGCCGACATTGACGGCGGCCTCCGTACAAAACGTCACCGCCGGAGAAATTGACAGGCAACCGAATCGCCCTTCGACTACCTTCCTGACCTTCCGCAGCACACGCGCCCCTCCAACCTTTCTTCTCGCGTGAGTTTCCACAGAGCACACAGAAATCGCGATCGATAGCTCCATTAATAAAGGGTTGCGTGCTCCAAGAAGGAGAGGTGTGTGTCTCCGTGAGGAGCGGCCCTTAGGGCGCATATTGGCGCGGCCAACAGGGGCCTTTAGCCCCTGCCAAGGAAAAATTGGAGTGATCGCATGCGTTTCGTTCGTATTCGGCTGTTCGCAACAATTCTGGCACTCAGCGTTATGGCTTCTGCCGCGGTGGTCGGATCGGTGCGCGGCGTCATTCATGACCCTCAGCACCGCCCCGTGCAGGATGCCATGGTCATGATCAAGGCGAAGAATTCCGACTTGGCCTCGAGCACCAACTCGGATGCCAGCGGCAATTTCGTATTTAATGCGGTGCCGCTCGGGGAATATACGGTGACTGTCGCGGGTGTCGGATTCGCGCAGGCCCAGCAAGACGTGATGGTCATCTCCGGTTCGAATCCCGTCCTTCATGTCGCGCTTAGCGTCGCCGGCGCGAAAGAAACCGTCAATGTATCAGGTGCAACCGAAGAGGTGCCCACCGATACGGCCACTCCGACGACGGTGGTGAATCGTCTCGATGTAGCGCGCACGCCCGGGGCCGCGCGCAGCAACAGTCTGGCCATGATCACCGACTTCGTTCCGGGAGCCTACATTACGCACGACCAGCTTCACATTCGCGGCGGACACCAGACCAGTTGGCTCGTCGACGGCGTTCCCGTCCCCAACACAAACATCGCCTCCAACCTCGGGCCGCAGTTCGATCCCAAAGATATCGACTACCTCGAGGTCAGCCGCGGCAGCTACGGCGCAGAATTCGGTGATCGCACCTACGGCGTCTTTAATGTCGTGCCGCGCACAGGTTTCGAACGCAATCGCCAGGGTGAACTCGTGCTGAGCGCGGGAAATTTCTATCAGACCAACGACCAGCTCAGCTTCGGCAGCCACACGGAGCGCTTTGCCTATTACGCGAGCGTGAACGGTAACCGCAGCAATCTCGGCCTGCAACCGCCGGTACCGCAAACTGTGCACGACGCCGCCAATGGCTACGGCGGTTTCGGGTCGTTCATTTTTAACGCCGATCCTTCCAATCAATTGCGCCTTGTGACATCGTTGCGACAGGATTACTTCCAGATCCCGTATGATCCCTCTCCCAACGATCTTGAGAACGGATCGATAGCCGGGAACAACTTCACTCCGCAGTATCCCAGCATCGGCCTTCGCGATGGCAATCACGAATCCGATGTCCTGGCGAATCTCTCCTGGGTGCACACATTTAATTCCAAGGTGCTGCTGGCCGCCTCGCCTTTTTACCACCGTAACGGCGCCAACTACGACAGCTCGCCCGCGGATGTTGCTCTCGCCACGACCGACCAGCACACCTCGGCCTATGCAGGCGGACAGGTGAGTTTCAACGCCAACGTCGGCAAGAACAACCTGCAGGCCGGTCTCTACGGGTTTCATCAGAATGACAGCCAGTTCTTCGGGATTATCTACAATGACGGCTCCGGCACGAATCCTTTAGCCGAAAGCGATCCGGCCTCCGGTGGTTTGGCAGCCTTCTTCCTCGACGACAAATTTAAGCCATTTTCCTGGCTGACTCTCTCAGCGGGAATGCGCCCCACGCATTTCAGCGGCGGAATGACAGAGAATTCCATCAGCCCACGCTTCGGCGCAGCATTGAACATCCCCCGCCTCAATTGGACCTTTCGCGCTTTCTACGGACACTACTACCAGGCGCCGCCTTTGCTCACGGTGGGAGGTTCGCTGGAACAATTCTGCGCAACCAACAGTTGCGGGTTTCTCCCTCTCAACGGAGAGCGCGATGAAGAACACCAGTTCGGGGTCACAATTCCTTATCGCGGGTGGGTTCTCGACGCCGACAATTTCCAAACCAACGCTCGTAATTTCTTTGACCATAGCTGCATTGGATCGGGCCTATGTCTGCCGATCACCATTGACGGCGCGAAAATCCGCGGGTGGGAACTGACTCTTCGTTCCCCGCGCATCGCCCACCGAGGACAAATTCATCTCGCGTACTCCAATCAAATCGCCGAAGGCAAACTGCCCATCACCGGCGGCTTGACGAATTTTTCGCCACCCACCGACCTCTTCCCGCTCGATCACGACCAGCGAAATACCCTCAATCTCGGTGGCGACATCACGCTGCCGTGGCGTGCATACGCTTCCACCAACATCTACTACGGCTCCGGCTTCAGCAACGCGTTCCCTGGTCAACCTTATCCCGGCGATCATTTGCCGCAACATACAACCTTTGATCTGACGTTGGGAAAGGACTTCGGCGAACGCTTCTCCGCGTCGCTGACCGCGCTGAACGTCGCAAATCGCCGCGTTGATCTCGACAACAGCCAGACTTTCGGCGGATTCCACTGGAACAACCCGCGGGAGATCTTCGTGGAGCTGCGATACCGGTTTCACTACTAGAGAAGAGATAAACATTCACCACAGAGGGCACAGAGGAACACGGAGGATTCCTTTGTGAACCCCTGTGTGACCTCTGTGGTAAGAACGAACTTCACCCCCGTGCGAGCTTATCCCTCAGCATCTCCTCCACGTCTCCGATCTTCTCTCCCAGCAGATTCAGCTTGCGGGCCAGCCCCTGGATCTCCACTTCGGACCGCCGGTTCACGTCGTAATCAAGTTCGCCGCGCAACCGGTCTTTGGTGTCCTGACGGTTCTGGCTCATCATGATGATCGGCGCTTGCAACGCCGCCAGCATATTCAGGAATAGATTCAACAGAATGTACGGGTACGGATCCCAGGCGCGCTTCCCCAGCAAAGCATCGACGGTCATGTAGATGGCAAGGACGATGCTGAACAAAATGATGAATGTCCACGATCCGCCGAACCCGGCGACCAGATCGGCCACGTGTTCACCGACAGTCGCGTCTTTCTCGATGACTTCGTTCGGATGGCGGTTGGCGCGGAGCCGAACCAGTTGCTGCGAGGCGTGGAAATGCCTGCCGAGAATCGTGAGCATGTCCATGCCGGCGAGCGGCTTGCGATGCAGCAGCACCGCGATGTCGTTGCGGTTCACCTCCAGGCATTCCACCTGCTCAATCGCCTCGGCTTGGGTCTGGTGTGGCGTTTGCTCGAGCATGGACGCGAATCCAAAGAATTCGCCGTGCGACGGTTCGTCGATCACCACTTCCTGCTGGTCCTGATCGACGGTCGACACCCGCACGCGTCCGGACACCATCACATACGCCTGCCCGCTCGAATCGCCTATCTTATAAATGCGTTGTCGCGGCGAGAATGTCTTCAACCGCACCTGGCCGGCCAGCACCGCCGTCTCTTCTTCATCGAGCAGTGAAAACAAAGGGACATGTTTCAGAACTTCGGGATTGCATGCCATTGAAGGAATCTCCGCATGGAAAATCCCGCGTAGGATTTCACAGAGTCGAATCAGAATCCAGAGGGTGCCTACACTTGTCCCTGCGGACCCACTCCCTTGCCGCTCCGCCCATGGCCAATCCCGCCCCCTAAGAGTTAAAGTGTTTACAACGTGAACATTCGAATCGATCGTCGCTTCTTCATCGTCCTTCTTTGTTCGATAATCTTTGTTGTCTCTTCCTGCCATAGCTCCAAACCGCAGGCCACCAAGCGCTATCCTTTTACCGGCCGGATTATTTCGATCGAGGCCCAGGCCCAGTCGGCGAATATCGACGGCGACCTGGTCCAGGGATTCATGGAGCCGATGGTGATGACCTACAAGATCAACCCGGCGTCGGTGCTGCGCCAGCTTTCCCCGGGGGACACCATTTCGGCTGAAGTCGTGGTCGTCGACCACGACCCGCGCGATGAGAACGCCGACTCCGACGACTGGCTGGAAAACGTCAAGGTCATCGCTCACGCTGCGCAGCCTCCGGCGGCCGCTGCCAATGCGATGCACATGCCGTCGCCGGGTGAAGAGGTGCCCGACTTCGCATTCACCAATCAGGACGGCAAGCGAATCTCCCTGCATCAATTTCGCGGGAAGACGCTGGTAGTCACCTTCATTTACACGCGCTGCCCTTTCCCCGATTTCTGCCCGCGGATGAGCAGCAATTTCGCGGAGATTTACAAACAGCTCGGTTCGAACGCATCTCTGGAGAATACGGAGCTGTTGAGTGTCAGCTTTGACCCGACGCACGATACGCCGAAGGTCCTGCGCGACTACGGTTTTTCGGTAGCGCACACGCACGACGCAGCGCTATTTCACCGCTGGGAATTCGCGGCCCCGAAGGCTGCCGATTTGCCGAAGATCGCCGAGTTCTTTGCGCTCACCGTCAAGCCCGAGGGCGGCCTGATCACGCACAACCTCAGCACTATCGTGATCGGCCCCGACGGCAAGATCGTGAAGTGGTATCACGGCGGCGACTGGCAGGTTTCTGATGTAATAAAGGACGCCGCGGACGCGCCAAAGGCCTGACAACGTTACGCCTTCGACATGTATGCCGAAGGCAGCTCCGCTGCCCAACGTGGGAGAGGGACCCCGTTCTCGTTACGGACGTCGGGACGCCGTGGAAGAGCGGCCCTTCAGGGCCGCGTTTACGCGCTAAACTTGATGAGCTTTAGCCCTGTGGTCGTAAAAGGAATTCATGAAATACATCCTTCTCATCCTGGCCGTGCTCGGAATCGTTGTCTCTTCGCTCGCCCTGCGCGAACACTATCGTGAATACGGCGACTCGCCCTGCAGCATCAACGAACGGTGGGATTGCGGTGTGGTCAATCACAGCCCGTTTGCCGTGCTGGGCGGGGTGTTTGAACAGCTCGGCATTCACAGTCGCATTCCGATTCTCAGCGGAATGCCGGTGGCCACCGCGGGAATCCTCGGGTACATCCTGATGGCAGCTGTGGCGTTTCGCCGCTCCTATCGCTGGTTGCTGCTTCTGACATTAGGGAGCCTGGGATTCTCTCTTTATCTCGCTCATATCGAGAAGGACGTGCTCGGCGTCTGGTGTGTCTACTGTGTGATCTCGCTCGGAATTACTTGTGTGATGTGCCTGCTGACACTCGGCACGGTGATCGCGCAGACTGTCCGCAGGCCAAATGCTGCGCGCTGAAAAACCTGGAACCACGAAGGGCACGAAGGTACACGAAGTAAGCTCAATTCTCCTTCGTGCACCTGCGTGTCCTTTGTGGTTATCGAATTCAGTCGGATGGGGTACGGCTCTTCGCGCCGATCTTGCGATTGATGTCTCCGGCAAACTCGATAAAAAAATTCAGCAGGGTCCCATAGGCCGCCTGGGCAAGCATTCCCCGGCCGCCCTCCGCGAAGGCATTGCGCGGATGCGGCTTCCATGAGGTCGAGATCATCCCCGCCCCAAACGCGCCTGCGTACAGAGCCCACTGAGGGCGAAGCTGCCTCTCGCTGGCGTTATAGGTCAGGAAATTGCGCAGGATCGCATGTCGCGTGCGAGGGAACAAGCCGCTGCACTGACACTGGTCGTAGCGCGGCTCATATCGCAGGGCCGCGTTCCCCAAGGCAGCCAGACTGTTGGCGATAGTAAATTGCCCTTCGCGGGAAGCAAACCGTTCCCCATATCCAGCCCAGCCGTCGTCCCACTGCGAGGGATAACCGCGCACCTGATCGATTCCCGCCACGAACATGCGTTTCAGGTACGCACTGGGAGTCGTCAGTGTTTGCTGCAGATAGACCTGGCGCCGCTGGGCGGATGTCAGCGGAGTCATCGTGTGGCCCCTGGGCACATACACTCCCGTAAACCAACCGCTCTCCCAATCCCGGGCCTTCACCAATGCCAGTTCCCCGGCGCGCATCGTGGCTCCGGCGGCGTCATGAGCGTACCGGGCCGGATTGGTGTTCTCCTTCTTTTCCGGCCCTGGAGCCTGATTCCCAGCAGGCTTGTCCGGCTGAGGACTGGAGGGTGAAGGAGCAGACGGCGGCTCGGACTGTTCCTGTGCACGCACCGCCCCGCTCAGCAACAGGATCGCGGCCGAAATGAGCACAACACCGAAGGCGTTTTCTGCTTTCCCCAAGACTATATACCTCAGAATACCTCAGATTTTTGCAATCACGAGAAGCCTCATTCTGCCGGAAAACCGCTTCCATACCTTGTCATTCCGAACCGAAGGGAGGAATCTGCTTGTGGCCTGTAGCGTAGTGCCGCAAACGACCAGCAGATTCCTCAACGGCTTGACGCCGTTTCGGAATGACAACAGGTTGAACGGCGACACGGGTTTTTGCCGACGAGCCTGCAACCGACTAGACTCTGTTCGATGCACTCTACTTACAATCGCGTTGCCGGACAGAGCGTCGAACGACTGGCGGCTCTGAGCGATGGTATTTTCGCCGTCGCCATGACTCTGCTCGTGCTCGATCTACGAGTGCCCGCCGGCGATGCCGTTCACTCCGAGCGCGATCTCTGGCACGCTCTCCTGGCGCTTTCCCCGCGCCTGTTGATTTTTCTCATGAGCGTGATGACGCTCGGCATCTTCTGGGTCGGCCAGCAGACGCAGCTCAATCAGTTCGCGCGCGCCGACCGGAACCTGGCCTGGATTCACATCGCATTTTTGTGCGCGGTCTGCCTGATCCCGTTCTCGACGTCGCTGCTGGCCGAGTTCATTCACTATCGGATTGCGCTGCTGGTCTACTGGCTCAATATTTTCTTGCTGGGGCTGACGCTTTACTGGAGTTGGAGCTACGCGACGCGGAATCGGCTGCTCGCAGACGACGTTCCCGAGGAAGTCCATCCGGCTGTAGTGCGGCGCATTGTGATCGCGCAATCTTTGTACGCTTGCGGCGCGGCGTTGTGTTTTTTGAACACGTACTACAGCATCGCAGCGATCGTGCTGGTACAGGTGAACTACGCCATCGCGCCGAGGTTCTGCTGGGGATTGTTCTCGAAAAGGACGAAAGGCGCAGAGCAGGAGTCCTAACGGCGTAGCGCATCGATCTGGCTCGGTACTCCGTACTGACTAGCCTCTTTCGAACGCGTGCTTTTTCTCCAACTCCTCCACCGCCGCGCGCCGCGCATTCTCAAACCGCTCCACCTGGTTCATCAGCCCGGGAGTCGCTTCGGCGTATTCGCCTTCGATCCGGATTAATCCCTGGGCCGCCACTAACCGCGTCGCGATTTCGATGAGATGCGCCGGGGTTGTCTGGACGTACTGGGCTTCGGCCGGATCCGCAATCGACACGCTTGGATCGCCGCCCAGCTTCGTCTGCCAGAAAATCTTGCGCTCGACGAACTCCGCCATGGCTTCGTCTGTCGCCTTGCCAAACACCCACTGCTGCCGCTTGTAGTCGTAGTGCCGGCTGGAGAACGGCACCGGCAGCAGCTTCCCCGACTTCAGAAACTCAATCTGTCGCCGATCCACTTCCTTGCGCAGCGCGTTGATGACCGGTGCTTCCGCAGCTTTGGGTTCCAGCGACGGCATCACCTCTCTCACCGTCTGCGACATATTCACTGCGACCGGCGCGTGCAGTCCATCGGAGCCTTCCAGGTGGATATCTCCGTGCAAGACCCAAAAATCGGCTCCCGACGTCGACGGATGGAACGGCCAATCCAGCTTCACGGTCAACGGCAATCCCGTCAGCGTTACCCAGATTCTCTTGTCTTGTGTCTCACCCACAATCCCGTGGCTGTGGTGCGTCATTTCGAAATGTCCTCTTAATCACTGGAAGTCTCGCGGAGAACAGCGCTGCACTCATTCTACCGGACAGAGTGATTTGTCCGAGGTCTGAGCGCTGAGTCCTGATGCCTAACGCTCGGGTCTCGCTACAAGGCGACTCTGGCAGGAATTGGCCCTCGGCTGCGGCACTGAATCTTGCCGATGACGAGACTTAGGAATGAGAGCGGTTCCGCTGCATGGTCTTTATTGTTTCCCGAGGGAATCAGCCGAATCGGCGTAGATCCGTTGCAGCAAAAGAATCCACGCGGTGTCGGCCAATGGATCGGAAGGCACCTGGAAATCCACCCTCCGATGGCGGAGGTCCGCTGTGAAAATCGACATGATGCGATCCAGAGTCAGAGTGCCCGTGTTCGGTTGCTTGTCCCCAATTGCGGCTTTCCAGAGAATGGAAAAGCGAATCGCGTGGTATGGATACGTGGCGCGGACTTCACCATTTTCGAGAATGGACCAGTTGCCATCGCCGTTCGAATGAATCTGCGCTGCAGCCGACATGCGGGGTGACGCCGCATCCGGATCGCCGATGGGACCGATGCGGTGGTAAATCCGGTCAGTGTCCGCGCAGAGAGCGACATTTCCGAAGGGCGGCTGTTCGCTCCGCATTGGCCCATCGAGCCCCTCCGGCCAGTAATCGAAACTGCCGCCAGAGCCTTCATAGAACCAGGAGAGGGTGCTGGCGCGAACCACCCGCCACGTTTCGAACAGCCCGGAATGACCCATCACTCTCAGAAACGGCAAAGGATAGTCGACGCGTGTTGCGCCGTAGAAGGATGGGTTGTCGATGTGAGTAGTGCAAGCCGGCATAGGTCCATTAATGTTGACGGCTACGAACTCAGGATAGACGAGTGGAGTGCCGAAGGCGGCTCTGGCGGCCTCAAGAAAACTCTTGTTCTGCAGGATCGCTTCGGCGCCTTCGACGAGGGGCTTACCGTCCAAGACCCAGTCTCCGCGGAACCACGGAAGAACCGGACTCTTGGCTTCTTTGCGCGTTTCGTCTTTAACGCCTTCAGGAGCGTAGGCTGCAACTGCACGATAGGGAGCATGGCGCTCAAACATTGCACGGATCTGCTCGGGTTCGTCGAATGCTGGCTCGATGCGAATAGGCTGAATGAATGTCATGTTCTCTCTCTCGATGTTGCTTTAAACACCTGTTTCGAAAACTGCGTCAGCCGCTGGTAATGGCTGTTCAGGAGCAGGCGTGGCTCGCTTGGGCAGGGCCAGCGCCAAGCTTGCTGATAGAAGGAAGAAAACTCCCGCACAGATCAGCCCGTAATAAGAGTTCCCCGTCTTTTGGCGAATAAGGCCCACGGTGTAAGGCCCGACGAATCCGCCGAAGTTTGCAACGGATGTCACGAGCGCAATCCCCGCTGCCGCCGAGAAGCCGGTCAGGAATTCGCCAGGCACCGAAAAGAAAACGGGCAGAAAGCTGTACGCCCCGATGGCGACGGCTGAAAAGAGAACGACAGACAGGAATGGCGAGCGGGGCACTCCAAGCAACAGCATCGCAATTCCCGCTATGGTGGCTGCTGTCGCCATGTGGTATCGCCGCTCCAGCGTGCGGTCAGAGTGGCGAGACACTAAGATCATCGCGATCAGGCCAAGGAAATTTGGGATCATGACCAGCATTCCAACCACGGTATTGGACTGGCCGCCTACAGCCGACTTCATGATCTGCGGCAGCCAGAAGCTGAAGCTGTAAGTAGCAAAGCCGTGGCCAAAACCGACACATGCCAGGAGCCATATTCTGCGATGAATCAGAGTCCGTGCGACTGAAGTAGTTCGCGCCCCCAGCTTGTGGCGCTCTTCCTGCTCCAGTTGGTCCACGATCCAAGCCCTCTCTTCGCTGGTGAGAAATTCCGCGTCTGCGGGTCTGCTCGGCAGCAGGAGATAGGTCAGAACCACACATATTAGTGCGGGCGATCCTTCGAGAAAGAAAAGCCAACGCCAACTGCTGAGCCCGATCCAATGCACATGATCGAGGATGAGACCTGAAATCGGACCGCCTAACACGCTCGCCAAGGGGATGCCCATCAGGATCAGCGCAATCGCTTGTGCCTTCTCTCGTTGCCGAAACCAGTAGCCCAGATACAGAACGATGCCGGGGAAATATCCCGCTTCCGCGAGCCCCAGCGCGAAGCGCGCGATGTAGAGCTGACCGGCGGACTGCACAAACCCGGTCAGAGTGGCAACCGCGCCCCATGTGATCAGGATGCGGGCAATCCAAACCCGCGCCCCAATCTTGTGAAGCATAAGATTGCTCGGGACCTCAAACAGGAAGTAGCCCCAGAAGAAAACTCCTGCGGCGAATCCGAACTGCTGGCTCGTGATGGCCAGTTCCCGACTCATCGTCAGCGCCGCAAAGCCCAAGTTGATTCGATCGATGAAGGCGACAACATAGAGTGCAAACAGGAATGGCAGCAGCCGGATCCTGAGCTTCCGAATCGTCGCCGCCTCAATCTGGTTCGAAGCAGTTTCGGTGCTGCTCTCCATACCGGCTCCCTTTGTCACACATTCGTGCGAACGACGGGCAGCTTAACCGCGACGGCAGAAATGACCATGGCTTGCGCCTGACCAAAATGTTGACAGGCAAGTAACTGAAGGCAAGAATGTTCGACAGCTATGAACGTGCGGTTCGGAGCATTCGAGGTCGACCTGGAAGGCCGCCGCCTCTTAAAGAGGGGAATGCCAATCACCCTCCGGGAGCAGTCGTTTCTGGTGCTCGCCGCTCTCATGGAACGGCCCGGCGAGATCGTGACCCGCGAAGAGCTACGCCAGCGGCTCTGGTCGTCGGACATATTTGTGGATTTCGAAGTGGCCCTGAATTCCGCGGTCAGCCGGTTGCGTGACGCCCTAGGCGATTCCGCCAACTCGCCCAGCGTTATCGAAACCATCCCCAAGCGTGGCTACCGCTTTGTCATGCCCATTCCCAAGCGTCCCGCCGTGGCCGTGATGCCATTCGTGAACCAAACGGCAGACGCAAAGGATGACTACTTCAGCGATGGATTGGCCGACGAGTTGATCCGCGTGCTATCGCGGATCGACGGATTGAGGGTTACGGCCCGCAGCGTGGCATTTCGTTTCAAGGGACAGCCCTGGGATGCCAGAAAAGTCGGCCGCGAACTGGGCGTCGAAGCTGTGTTGGAAGGTTCGGTATGGCGGTCCGGGGACCGCATTCGCATCACGATCAATCTGGTCGGCGTAAAAGATGGATTCAACCTCTGGGCACAGCGCTTCGACAGCACTCTGGGAGACTTATTTGACATTCAGGATCGGGTCTGCGCGGCCGTAGCGGAGGCGCTGCATGTTCGCCTCGCGGTTCAGGTTCCTGAAAATCGTCCAAGGAATGTAACGGCGTACGTGCAGTACTTGAAGGGAGCCTATCTTCTGGGGAAGCGACGGCCCGACGATGTGCGCCGCGCCTTCGAGTACTTTCACGAAGCGATCCGGCTCGACCCCGGTTTCGCGGAGCCTTATTACGGTGCGGCGATGTTTTACAACGTGAGCGCAGCGTATGGAGCGCTGCCTCCTCAAAGTGCGCTTCCGAAGGCGGAAGACTTGTTGTCGAAGGGACTGGCGTTGGATGAGACTTCAACACGTCTCCACAGCACGTTGGGAATGCTGCGAGTTTTTCAGTGGCGCTGGGCTGAGTCCGAACAGGCGTACAAGCGAGCGATCAGCCTGGAACCAGCGGATGCGTTTCCGCATATGGCATACCCCGTTCTCTGCAGTTTCCTGGGTCGCCATGATGAAGCCTTACTGCATGCCAGCAAGGCGGTCGAACTCGAGCCGCTGGATCTGATGACGAATTTCCGTCTGCTGCAAGCCAACTATTATGCGCGGCGCTATGACGAAGCGGTCCGCACTGGCCGTATCGCCCTCGAGCTGACACCAGACTCGCCCTACACTTGTTTCTACCTGGCCCTGTCTTTGGCAGCGTTGGACCTAAGGGACGAAGCTTGGGACACGGCAAACAAAGGCAGAAAGCTCAACGATGGGCTGCCCCTGGGCGAGGGCTACTTTGGCTACGTTGCCGGAGTGCTAGGACACCCAACCGAGGCTCGCCGCGTGGTCGGGGAACTCGTGGCCCGGCGCGAAGGAGGCTACGGCCCGGCGCTGCCCATTGCCTGGACCTATATCGGATTGGGTGAAACAGCCGCTGCCCTCGAATGGCTGGAGACAGCTCTGGCCGAACATGATCCCTTCTTGGGATCGGCAATGGTATTCCCCGCTTATGACGCGATCCGCGATCAAGCAAGATTCATACGCCTGGCACGCAGTCTCAAACTTTCGACCTAGCGGAGCCCCCGTCCACGAAGAATGTGCGCGGATACTTTGGGCCAAAAACTACTCCTGTCGGCAATCGCGAACTGATCCGGTCCCGCCATCACAAGATTAGTGACGGGAAGTCTTAGTGTAAGTAGGCTTATGGAAAGTAATCGCGATTGATCGATTTACTCCCGGCTGACGGGTAAGACTAAGGAAGCAATTCTTAACTTAGCGGTTGCCGGGCCTGGCCCCCAAGGCAGTTCCTCGCGTTACCCATCCAGCGTCGACCTCACTTTCGCCGCCAATTCCGCCCTGGTAAACGGTTTCTGCAGCAACTGCACCCCGGGCTCCAGCACTTTGTGCTGTACGACCATGTCGTCGGTGTAGCCGGTCATGTAGACAATCTTCGTGTCGGGGCGCTTGGTCAGGATATTCTCCGCCAGTTGCTGTCCGCTCATGCCGGGCATAATCACGTCCGTCAGCAACAGATGGATGGGCTCACCGGACTGCTCAGCGGTGTGAATCGCCTGCTCGGCACTGCAGGCCTCCAGCACTCTGTACCCGTAGCTCTCCAGGAATATGCGGGTCAGCTCGCGCAAGTCGGGCTCGTCCTCGGCGACGAGAATGGTCTCAAACCCACCCGCAACGTGTGTGCTCAGAGTCCGTTCGCCTGGCTTGGGGCTGTCACCTTCTGCGGCGGGCAGGTAAATGCGAAACTCAGTTCCACGGCCCGGCGCGCTGTCGACCCGAATCCCTCCGCCGCTCTGCTTCACGATCCCGTACGCCGTAGACAGTCCCAGCCCGGTTCCCTTGCCCATCGCCTTGGTCGTAAAGAATGGTTCAAAGACATGCGAGAGTGTGGCCGCGTCCATACCGTTGCCCGTATCGGCGACTTTGAGCATCACATATCGGCCCGGCATGACATCGAGATCGCGAGCCCCGTCCTCCGGAATCTCCAAGTTCGACGTCTCCATTGCGAGTTTTCCGCCCCGCGGCATGGCATCGCGCGCGTTGACTGCCAGGTTCATCAATACCTGCTCGACCTGGCCCGGGTCCGCTTTCACCTTCATCAGCGAAGGATGCAAGCTCGCGACCAGCTCAATATCTTCGCCGATCACCCTCGACAGCATCTTCTGTACATCGGCCACGGTTTCATTCAGGTCGAGGACCCTGGGCAGGAGCACCTGCTTGCGGCTGAAGGCCAGCAACTGCTGCGTGAGCGAAGCGGCCCGTTCGGCGGCACGGCGCATCTGCTCCAGTCCATTGCGCGAACGTTCATCCACGCCGCTCGCCAGCAGCAATTCGCCGTGACCCATGATGATGCTCAAAATGTTGTTGAAGTCGTGAGCCACCCCTCCTGCCAGACGCCCGATCGCCTCCAGTTGCTGGGCGTTGCGCAACTGCTCTTCCAGCTGCATGCGCTCCGTCACGTCCCGCTGGATACCCCAATTGCGCACCAGGTGCCCCTTTTCCACGATCCCCATCATCGTGTTGCGGAAGATCCTCGTCCGTCCCTGGGCGTCCCGCTCATGCGATTCCCAATCCGTGATCCGGTATCCGGACCGGATGTATGTCGCCATGAATTCCCGAGTGACCGGATCGTCGATCAGCAGCTCGGATAACCTCTTTCCCAAAAGCTCTCCGGCATGGTTGAGGCCATACATTTTCGCCATTGCGTCGTTGCACTCAGCGATGTACCCGGTGCGCAAGCTCAGAGCCATTTGCTCCTCTATCGAAAGCTCGATAGGGACAGGCGGATTGTGCTCGGTGCGGTAGATTCCTTCCGAGCTCTGCGACACGAAAACCCGGTAGCGCTCCTCGCTTTCGCGTAGAGCGTCTTCCGCTTTTGTGCGCGCCTCCTCCGCTTTGAGTCGCTCTGTGATGTCGCGCTGAATCCCCCACGTGCACAGCAGCTTTCCGTGTTCCACAACGCCGAACATGCTGTTCAGGAACACCTTGGCGTTGCCCTGCACGTCGAGTTCGTGCGATTCGCGATCGACCACGCGGAAACCATTGCGGACGTACTCCCGCGTGAGTTCGATGTTGTGCGGATCGTCGACCACCAGCAAGTCCGTCAGACGCTTTCCGACGAAATCCTCCGCTGAACTGAGTCCGTACATTTTCGCCATGGCGTCATTGCACTCGGCCATGTAGGAGTCGCGAAGGATGCGATGAATCATTTCGTCTTCCGGGAGGTCGGTGGGCATGGGGGCATCCAGGTCCTGCCGGAAAATTCCCTCCGAGCTCTGGGCGACGAACAGGCGGTAGTTTTCTTCGCTGCGGCGCAATGCCTGCTCCGCCCGCTTCCTTTCAGTGATATCGACCAGCAGCCCGCGCGTCAGGCGTTTCCCGGTATGGGGGTCGCGCACGATAATGGCCTCGTCGCGGACCCAGACTTCCTCGCCATCGTGCCGCCGCATCCGGTACTCAAGCTGAAAGGGCCGCCCCTCTTCCCAGGTGTCCTCCCGCAGGGCCTGCGGCTGGTCCTCGGGATTCAGGTGTTCCCACCAGAAGCGCGGATTGGCGAGGCAGTCTTCGGGTTTGTAGCCCAGGATGGTGGTCACCTGCGGGCTCATGTAGAGAAACGGACCGGAGGCGCCGGTCTCGGCAACATATGAGATCGCCGGCACCTGCTCGACGAGCTGCCGGTACTTGGCCTCCGCCTCCTGCAGCGCTGCCGTCGCCCGCCGTCTCTCCTCCTGCGAGCGCAGCGCGGTGATTCCGAACGCCAGATTGTTGGCCATCTCGGTCAACAATTCGACTTCCGATTTCTCGAACGAGTTCACCTGCTCGGAGTAGATGGCGAGCGCGCCGAACGGCAATCCGGCCACTCGAAGTGGTAGGGAGATCACGGCCGCGTAGCCACGCTGCAGCGCCGCCTCTCGCCAGGGCGCAAATTGGGGGTCATGGGCCGTGTCGCCGAAGATGCAGATGCGGTTCTCTCGAATCGCGGTGCCGATAGGGCCTCTGCCCGGGGGAGTATCCGACCACCTGATTCCGATTGTCTCCAGATAGCCGCTGTCGTATCCCGCGTGGGCCACGGGGCGCACCGTCTTCTGCTCGTCTTGCTCGGCGTAGGCGATGCCCGTCATGCGGTAGCCGCCGACTTGCACAATGATGTCGCAGATCTGATTCAGCAGTTCCTGTTCGCTGCTCGCTTGCGCTAGCGCCTGGTTGCAGGCACTGAGGGCGCGCAGAGCCCGATTCAGCCGCCGCAGCTCCTTGTTGACCTCGCTGTCGCGGTCGCTTGCACCGAGCTCATGCGCGTAAGGATCCACACCTGGAGTGTTGGACGACCCCGCATTCTCGGGGGCTCTCGCGCCGGCTGAGTCTTCAGGATTCAATTTTGATTGAGTCAAGGAATCATGGGCCGACCGTTTCGTTCGGACCCACCCCGCAAGTAGTGTACATATTTCGCAGGCGATGCCCGTAAACCCTACCGGCGTTCCAGTTCCCGAACAAATCTTCAACCACAAAGGACACGAAGTCACACGAAGGATCTCCTTCGTGACTCTTGTGGTTGACGAACTACCACCTTCGCCGGGACAGGGACCGTCGTTTGGCGGGTAGGATGTGGCGACACGAAAAACGGCTCCACCTCCCTGCAATGATCGATTTTGACTTTGGCCGGGCCCGCCCGCCGGTGCGCTCGCTCGTGCCTGCGAGTGTGGGAATGTCTACCCTCCTCGCGACGCACGCCCGCACAGCAACAAACGCTCAGATGTGAACTGAATCGAAAGAAGTTGAAATTTGAGTGTTAAGGCCTGTTAATAACAGTTATGGAACGAAATCCGTCGTTTTCGCCGTAGAATTGCGTGCGTGAAAAGTGACAAGACAGTGCTGCTCCTTTCAGCCTCGCTTGTCATTTTCGTGTTTTCCTTGTTCCTTGTTCTCGCCTCCGTGCATAGCTACTGCGAGAATCGAAGCATGGCCGCCTTGTTTGGAGTCCGAGCGGTCACGTCCGAGTGAAAGACCTGAGTGGAGCTTTTCGAGCCGCAAGGTTTCAATAGGATCGATGCGCGTGGCGCGGCCAGCAGGCACGGCTGGGCACATGGTTGAGTTTCGTGTGGCTCCGGTAGACAATGAACGCGTGAGTCCGCACAAGCACCGGATCGCCGATTACCTGCGGCCCAAAACGCTTGCGATGTTGTTGCTCGGGTTTTCTTCAGGCCTTCCCTTTCTCCTGGTCGGCAATACGTTCGGCTACTGGCTGCGC
>Ga0209698_10003052_pt1 | contig 18752 bp, 18 predicted proteins | sample LitLauG_LLR_2012_FD_187203 | JGI IMG/M metagenome (GOLD analysis project Ga0209698, IMG submission 187203) | Freshwater sediment microbial communities from Pennsylvania, USA - Little Laurel Run_MetaG_LLR_2012 (SPAdes) (version 2) | ecosystem: Environmental > Aquatic > Freshwater > Creek >...
GAGCACCATCATCATGGCGATCCGGACCGGCCCCACCTAGGGCCGAACGGCCCGATCCGCAGGCCCCCGACGACCTCCCCGGGGAGCCCACCGGCGGCCGGCGACCGGGCCCGGACGCCTCGGGACGTTCGGCCCTACCAGGACTTCCGCCGCGGGACCATCCTGGGCCTAGTGAACGGGGCACGACCCCACGAGGAGGACACATGGCAACGACGACCGACAGCGGGCCCGTCGGGACCGGGGACACCGGGGACGGGGCGGACCTGACCACCGTCGAGCGCCTCGAGCAGGTGCTCGAGGAGTGGCGGGCCAAGATCGACGACCTGCTGGTCCAGGCGGACCTGGCCGGCAAGGACGTGGCCGAGGCGGTGCGGGCCAGGGCGACCGTCGCCGAGAACGCCTACCTGGCCGCCAAGAACCGACTGCGGGACATCCCGAAGGACGCCGGGTCCAACCTGGGCACCGCCCGGGAGGGCGTGGAGAAGCTCATCGACGACATGCGCCAGGCCTACCGGTCCGCCGACGCGGTGGTGCGGCGCGGGGCCTCGGAGTAGGGACCGGACGGGTCCGTGTCCGTGACGGCCGACTCCCGGGCGGGCCCGGATCCGGTCGCGACGGCGGACCATCCGGTGCATCCCATGTACGAACGACTCCTCGAGGCGGTCCTGAACGACGAGACCGCAGCCGACACCCCACCGACGGGCCGGGCCGTCGGCCCCCTGGCCGAGCTCGTCCGGCTGCGGCACACCATGGACAAGCACGCCGAGCGGACCGACCCGGGCTGGGCCCTCCAGGCCGTGGCGGACCAGCTGGCCTACGACGCCGCGCTCGTGCGGCTGGCCCGAAAGCGCGGCGTACCGGTGGACCTCGACGACTTCGACGTCCCCGAACGGGGCCGGTCGGCCATCGAACAGGCCCTGGTGGCCAAGGGGATCAACCTGCCCGTGTCGGACCCGGCACCACCCACCCGGGACCAGGGCGCCGACACGGGCTGACCCGTCAGGTGCCGGTGGCGTCGGTGCGGCGGTCGCGCTCGGAGCGCTCGTACACCCGGGTGGCGTAGGCGGCGGCCTGGGTGCGGCGCTCCATCCCCAGCTTGGTGAGCAGGTTCGACACGTAGTTCTTGACGGTCTTCTCGGCGAGGTACATCTCCTCGGCGATCTGCCGGTTCGTCTTCCCCTCGGCGATCAGGTCGAGGATCCGACGCTCCTGGTGGGTGAGGCTGGCCAGCAGCGGCTCCTCCTCCGGACCCTCCCGCAGGCGCTTCAGCACCCGCTCGGTCAGCGCCGGGTCCAGCAGCGACTCGCCGGCCGCCACCCGGCGGACGTCGTCCACCAGGCTGTTGCCCCCGACCTGCTTGAGGACGTACCCGGACGAGCCGGCCATGATCGAGGCGAACAGGGCCTCGTCGTCGGCGTACGAGGTGAGCATGATGCAGGCGGTGGCCGGCAGCTGGGCCCGGACGTCACGGCAGACCTCGACCCCGCTGCCGTCGGGCAGCCGCACGTCGAGGATGGCGACGTCCGGTCGGAGCGCGGGGATGCGGCTCAGCGCCTCGGCCACCGTCCCGGCCTCACCGACGACCTCCAGGTCGTCGGTGGACTCGAGGAGGGCCCGCAGGCCGGTGCGGACGATCTCGTGGTCGTCGAGCAGGAACACGCGGATGGTCATCACCCCCATTTGACCACGTCAGGGGCCATGGGACACGCCCGGCACAAGTGGACGCACCCCACGGTGGTCGTTACGTTTGGTGCCGTGCCGGATCAGCGAGGGGCCAGGCGGACCGCCTACGACGGCATCGGGGACGCCGGGACGCTGCGCCGACTGCTCGAGGCGACCATGCTCCTCGAGTCCAACCTCGACCTCGGTGCGCTGCTGAGCCGCATCGTGGAGGAAGCCCTGTCCCTGGCCGGCGCCCGCTACGGGGCGCTGGGGGTGCTCGACGCCACCGGCACCGAGGTGGTGGAGTTCCACACCTCGGGCCTCGACCCGGCCGACGAGGCCCGGCTGCTCGAGGGTCCCTTCCCCACCGGTCGGGGCGTCCTCGGCGTGCTGATCGACCACCCGCGCCCGATCCGGATCCGGGCCATCGCCGACCACCCGTCCAGCGTCGGCTTCCCCCCGGGCCATCCCCCGATGACGTCGTTCCTCGGTGCGCCGATCAAGGTGCGCGACGAGGTGTACGGCAACCTGTACCTGACCGACAAGATCGGGGCCGAGGAGTTCACCGCCGACGACCAGGCCGTGATCGAGGCGCTCGCCCTGGCCGCCGGAATCGCCGTGGAGAACGCCCGGCTCCACCGGCGGGCCGGGGAGGCCGCCGTCTACGAGGAGCGGGACCGGATGGCCCGTGACCTGCACGACGGGGTGATCCAGCGGCTGTTCGCCATCGGCCTGTCCTTGCAGGGTCTGACGTCCACCCCGGCCGGGCGGGAGATCGCAGGCACGATCACGTCGATCGTCGACGACATCGACGAGACCATCCGCCAGGTCCGGGCGACCATCTTCGAGCTCGGGAGCGAGGGACGGGGCAAGGGCCTCCGCAACGACGTCCTGACCCTCACCGAGGCGATGCGGCCGGTGGTCGGGTTCCGGGTGCCGGTGGACTTCGCCGGACCGGTGGACGCGGCGGTGTCCGACGAGGTCGCCGAGCAGCTGCTGGCCACCCTGCGCGAGGCCCTGGCCAACATCGGCCGCCACGCCCGGGCCTCGACGGCGTCGGTGTCGCTCGACGCCTCCGACGGCATGTGCCGGCTCGAGGTGCGCGACGACGGCCGGGGCATGGTCGGCGAGCCCGCACCGGGCGGGGGCCACGGACTTCCCAACATGCGCAGCCGGGCCGAGTGCCTGGGCGGCACGTTCGAGGTCCTCCAGCCCGAGTCGGGGGGCACCACGCTGGTCTGGCAGGCCCCGGCCCGTCCGGGTGCCGGCACACCGGCACGGTCCTGACGTCCGGGTGGGTCGCCCGTCGAGGACCGGCCACGACCGGCCACGGCCGACCGGGACCAAATGCCCTACCTCGACGCCCGGGTCGGCCGTACCGTGGGGACAGGAGCCGGATCGGCGCCCCGACCACCGTCGGGTGTCGGCAGGACCCCGACGGGAGGAGTGGGACATGACGGTCGTCACCGGGGACACCCAGGAGCAGGTCGCACCGTCGGCGGAGCCGGCCCACCGCACCGTGGTCGGGGTCGACGGGTCACCGGCGTCGGTGGCCGCACTCGAGTGGGCGGCCGACATGGCCGAGACGACCGGTGCCACCGTGGTGGCCGTGGCCAGCTGGTCCTGGCCCCGGGGCTTCGGGCAGACACTGCTGATCCCCGCCGACTACGACCCCGCCGCCGACGCCCGCACCGTGGTCCGCGAGGCGGTGGAGGTGGTCCGACGGGACCACCCGACCGTGACGTTCGCCGGGGAGGTGGTCGAGGGCCGGCCCGGCGACGTGCTCGTCGAGGCCTCCCGCGGGGCCGACCTGCTGGCCGTCGGGACCCGGGCCCACCACGAGCTGGCCGGGGCGGTCCTCGGCTCGGTGGGTGAGCACTGCGCCACCCGTGCCCACTGCCCGGTACTCGTGGTCCGCGCCACCCCGTAGACGCGGTGGTGACCCGTGACGTCCCGGCTGTCGCCACCCGGGGACTGACCAAGCGCTACCGGGGCACCGACGCGCTGGTCGACCTGGACCTCGAGGTGGCGGCCGGCGAGGTGGTCGGCTACCTCGGCCCCAACGGAGCCGGCAAGACCACCACCATCCGCCTGCTGCTCGGCCTGATCCGGCCGACGTCGGGCACGGCCGAGGTGTTCGGCCTCGACTGCCGGCGGGACGCGGTGGCCGCCCACCGACGGCTGGCCTACGTCGGCGGGGAGACCTCGCTGTGGCCGGGCCTCACCGGCGCGGAGACGCTCCACCTCCTCGGCCGGGTCCACGGCCGTGTCGACCCCGCCTACCGGGACGAGCTCGTGGACCGCTTCGCCCTCGACCCGTCGGTCAAGGTCCGCGCCTACTCCAAGGGCAACCGCCAGAAGGTCGTCCTGATCGCCGCCCTGATGACCCGGGCCGACCTGCTCGTACTCGACGAGCCGACCGCCGGGCTCGATCCGCTGATGGAGCAGGCGTTCCGCCACAGCGTCCGCGAGGCCGCCGACCGGGGCCAGACGGTCTTCCTGTCGTCCCACGTCCTGAGCGAGGTCGAGGCCCTGTGCGACCGGGTCGGGATCCTGCGCCAGGGGCGCCTGGTGGAGATGGGGACCCTCGCCGAGCTCCGTCACCTGAGCGCCCTGACCGTCGAGGCGACCTTCGCCGGGGCCGTGCCCGACCTGGCGTCGGTCCCCGGGGTCGGGTCGGTGGTGGTCGACGGCCCGACGGTCCGCTGCCACGTCCACGGGGCGGTCGAGCCGATCCTGCGGGTGCTGGCCGACGCCGGGGTGACCGGCCTGCAGGTGCGGGAGCCGTCGTTGGAGGAGCTCTTCCTGGCCCGGTACGGGAGCGACGGCGACACGCCGGACCCGGCACCGGGCACGGGCCCGGCACCGGCCCCACCCGGGCCCGGCGCCCGCTGACGTGGTGCCCACGGTGACGGTGTCCCGCCCCGTCGGCCGGAGGCCGGGCACCGTCGTGGCCGGGCGCACCGCCCGGGCGGCGGCACGGTCGGGTGCCCTGTGGGGCCTGGTCTTCGCCGTGTTCGTGGCGTCGTCGGCCACCAGCTACACGTCGCTGTACGCCAGCCCGGCGTCCCGCCGGGCCCTGGCCGCCGCCTACGGCTCGAACCTGGCCACCAGCACCCTGTTCGGCCCCGCCCCCCGCCTCGACACCGTGGCCGGGTTCACCGTCTTCAAGGTCCAGATGGCACTCATGCTGCTCGGGGCGGTGTGGGGCCTGCTGACCGGGACCCGGCTGCTGCGGGGCGAGGAGGACCGGGGCCGCTGGGAGCTGCTCCTGTCCGGGGCCACCACCCCGCGCCGGGCGACGGCCCAGGCGCTGGTCGGCCTGGCCGCCGGGGTCGCCGTGCTGTGGGCCCTGACCGCGGCCGGAACGGCGGCGGTCGGGCACCGGGCCGAGGTGGGCTTCTCCGTCGGCGCGTCCTGCTACGTCGCCCTGGCCCTGGTGGCCGACGCCGCCGTGTTCGCGGCCGTCGGGGCCGTCACCGCCCAGCTCGCCCCCACCCGCCGCCAGGCGGCGGCCGGGGCCGCCGTCGTGCTCGGCGTGGCCTACGCCGTGCGGATGGTGGGCGACGCCGGACTCGGGCTGCACGGCCTGGTGTGGGCCTCACCCCTCGGCTGGGTGGAGGAGCTCGGCGCCCTGGTCGACCCGCACCCGGCGGCACTGGTCCCGCTCGCCCTCCTGACCGTGGGGCTGGCGGCGGTGGCCGTGGTGCTGGCCGGACGGCGCGACGTGGGCTCGGGCATGGTGGCCGACCGGGCCCGGGTGCGGGCCCGGACCGCCCTGCTCGCCGGCCCGGTCGGACTCACCGTCCGCCTGGTCCGCCCGACCGTCGTCGGGTGGTGGGTGGCGGTTGCCGTCTCCGGACTCCTCTACGGCATGATCGCCCGCTCGGCCGGCCGGGCCGTGACCGGCTCGTCGGTGCACGAGGTGTTCAGCCGCCTGGGCGCGACCGGCATCGGCCCCGAGGCGGTGCTCGGGATCTGCTTCCTCGTCCTGGCCGTCCTGGTCGCCTTCGTGGCCGCCGGGCAGGTGGGCGGCACCCGCAACGAGGAGGCCTCGGGGCGGCTGGACAACCTGCTGGTGCGGCCGCTGTCACCGGCGGCGTGGCTGGGGGGCCGGATGACCGTGGCCCTCGTGGCCGTGCTCGGCGCCGGGCTGGTGGCCGGCCTGGCCGCGTGGCTGGGTGCGGCCAGCCAGCACGCCGGCGTGGGGTTCGGCCGCGTCGTCCTGGCCGGGTGCAACCTGGCGCCGCCTGCGCTTGTCGTCCTCGGACTCGGGGTCTGCACACTCGGCCTCGCCCCCCGGGCGGTGTCGGCCGTCACCTACGGCTACCTGTCGTGGTCGCTCCTGGTCGTCGTCGCCGGCGGCATCGGGACGACGAGCCACTGGCTGCTCGACACCTCGGTGTTCCACCAGATGGGCGCGCCACCGGCCGTGCCGGTCGACTGGACCGCCGACGGGGCGATGGTGGCGGTCGCGCTGGTGCTCGCCGCCGTCGGCACCCTGGCCTTCCGCCACCGTGACCTGGCCGGGGCCTGAGGACGGCCGCCGGTAGGCTCGAGGGCCATGGCACGGGTGGTGACGTCGGACGGGTCGGTGACCCTGGCCCTCACCCGGGTGGAGCGGCTCGAGGGGTTCCACGGGGACATCGTGGCCCCGGCGACGTCGGTCACCGGGGTGCGGGCCTGCGACGACGTGTGGGCCGAGCTGCGCGGCATGCGGGCACCGGGCACCGGGATCCCCAAGGTGGTGGCCGTGTGCACCCTGCGGGGACCGTTCGGCAAGGACTTCGCCGCCGTCCACGGGCGGGGCCCGGGGGTGGTCGTCGAGTTCGAGGGCCAGGAGTTCCAGCGCTGGGTGCTGACCGTCGACGACCCGGCCGCCGTGGTGGCCGAGGTGTCCTCCGTGGTCGACACCGCCGGAGGGGCCACCGGGCCCGGCCCTGCCTGACGGGTCACGCACCCGCCGGACACCGCCCCATCTCGTCCCTCCGGACCCCCACGGACGGCCGACCCGGACGTCGACCAGGCGGTCAGCCGGCAGCCAGCTCCGGCCACAGGCCGCGTCGGCCGGGGCCGAGCAGGCGCTGTGTGTAGGCCCCGCCCAGGTGGGTCGACCGCCAGGCCAGCATCGACTGGGCCAGCGGGAGCACCACCGCCGGGTCCTCGGTGGTGGTGGCCCAGGTGGGGTCGGCCGCCAGGTCGACACAGAGCCACGTCCCGTCGGCGAACTGCACGTAGGCGTGGGTGGCGGTGCGCTCGACGGCCAGGTTGTAGCGCTCGAGCCGGGGGTCGGGACCGCCCGAGGTGCGGGTCGGCCCCATGACCAGGTCCCGCCAGTCCCACTCGTAGTGGGCCGACGTGCGCCACCGCGGAGGCTCGTCCCCGGCCAGGAACGGCACCAGTGACGACCCGTCGCACTGCACCGGCACCTCCTGGCCGAGCAGCTCGGCCAGGGTCGGCAGCACGTCGACCGCCTCGGTGAAGGCGTCGACCACCCGGCCGGCCGGCCCGGTGACCCCGGGACCCCGGACGATGCACGGGACGCGGTAACTCTCCTCGAAGAAGCCCAGCTTCCAGATCAGCCCGTGGTCGCCCAGCTGCTCGCCGTGGTCCGAGGTGACCACCACCAGGGTGTCGTCCAGCCGGCCGGTCGACCGCAGGTGGTCGACCACCCGGCCCAGCTGGTGGTCGACCTCGGACACCATGCCGAAGTACTGGGCCCGCAGCCGCGCCAACTCGCCCGGGTCGGCCGGGGCCCGCACCAGCTCGATCCCCCGCGCCCTGTCGTACAGCGGGTGCAGGCCGGGCAGTGGCGGGAGGGCGTCACCCACGTCGGCCGGGTCGTAGCGGGTGGCGAACCGGCCGGCGGCGGCGTAGGGGAAGTGGGGACGGAAGTAGCTGGCGTGGACGAACCAGGGGCCGTCCCGGCCGTCGATCCAGTCGATGAGACGGTCGCTCAGGAACGCCGAGGCGCTGTGCTCGGCCGGGCGGTCGGGCTCCGAGCGCAGCGCGTCGGGTGCGGTCATCGTGCCGTAGCCGAGCTCCTCCAGCCAGGCCAGCCAGCCGAGGAAGCGCCCGTCGAGGTGCAGGACCGGGTCGAACCCGGGCAGGACGCCCTCGTAGGTGTCGAGCCGGGGGTCGGCGGGGTCCACCACCGTGGACGGGTCGACCCCCTGGTCGGTGTAGCCGAACAGGGCCGGGACGTAGCCGGCCCGGCGGGCCATCCGGGCCACGTTGTCGAAGCGGTCCTCGAGGGGCGCGCCGTTGGCCACCACCCGGTGGTTCATCTGGTACGTGCCGGTGTAGAGCGACGCCCGCCCCGGGGCGCACGGGGCGGCCTGGCTGAAGTGGGAGGCGAAGCGCACCCCCTCGGCGGCCAGGGCGTCGAGGGTCGGGGTGGCGACCACCGGGTGGCCGGCCGCCGACAGGCAGTCGGCCCGGAACTCGTCGAGGGTCACGAAGAGGACGTTCACCCCGCCAACTCTTACAGCCCGGCGCGGGGCCCGTCGGCACGGCCGCCGTCGGGCCCGAGGGCCGCCTCGAGGATCGGCTGCAGCCGCCCGGCGTCGCGCCGATCGCCGATGACCTGGCCAGGCCGCCGAACGCCACCATCACCGGACGCGGGCCGATGCCCTCGGCCCGGTCGACCACGACGGCCCGGGTCGGGTCGGCCAGGGCGACCTCCCGGGCCGTGGCGGCACCGCCTGCGTAGACTCGGCCGATGGACCACGTCGACGTCCTCATCCTCGGCGCCGGGCTGTCGGGCGTCGGTGCCGCCTGTCACCTCGAGGCCGAGCGGCCGGGCACCACTTACGCCCTGCTCGAGGCACGCGACGCCATCGGCGGCACGTGGGACCTCTTCCGCTACCCCGGGGTCCGCTCCGACTCCGACATGTTCACCCTCGGGTACTCGTTCGAGCCGTGGGTGGAGGCCGAGGCGATCGCCGACGGACCGTCGATCCTGCGCTACATCCGCGAGACGGCCCGCACCCACGGCATCGAGGACAAGGTCCGCTACCGCCGTCGGGCGGTGGCGGCGTCGTGGTCGACCGCCGAGGCCCGGTGGACCGTCGAGGTGGAGCACACCGACACCGGGGCGCGCGACCAGGTCACCTGCAACTTCCTGTGGGCGAACACCGGGTACTACCGCTACGACCAGGGCTACCGGCCCCACTGGCCGGGCGAGGAGCGCTTCGGCGGGACCGTGGTCCACCCCCAGCACTGGCCCGAGGACCTCGACTACGACGGCAAGCGGGTGGTGGTGATCGGCAGCGGGGCCACCGCCGTCACCCTGGTGCCGGCCATGGCCGCCCGGGCCGCCCACGTCACCATGCTCCAGCGCTCCCCCACCTACGTGGTGTCGCGCCCGGGCACCGACACGGTGGCCGACGCGATCCGCCGGTGGCTCCCGGCCCCCACGGCCCACGCCGTCATCCGCTGGAAGAACGTCCTGCTCACCCACCTCAGTTTCACCCTCAGCCGCCGCAACCCCGAGTTCGTGAAGAAGGGGATCCGCAAGGGTGTGGTCGAGGCGCTGCCCGAGGGCTACGACGTCGACACCCACTTCCGGCCCCGCTACAACCCGTGGGAGCAGCGGCTCTGCCTGGTGCCCGACGGCGACCTGTTCGAGGTCATCTCGTCGGGACGGGCCGACGTGGTGACCGACACCATCGACACCTTCACCGAGGACGGCCTCCGTCTGGCGTCGGGCACCGAGCTGCCGGCCGACATCGTGGTGACCGCCACCGGCCTCACCCTCCAGTTCCTGGGCGGGGTGGCGCTCGACGTCGACGGCACGCCCGTCGACCCGGGCCAGGCGATCGTCTACAAGGGCATGATGCTGTGCGGCGTCCCCAACCTGGCGGAGACCTTCGGCTACACCAACGCCTCCTGGACCCTCAAGGCCGACCTGACCGCCGGCTACGTCTGCCGGCTGCTCGACGCCATGGACGCGTGCGGGATGCGCCAGTGCACGCCCCAGGGCCCCGACCCGTCGCTGCCCACGGAGCCGTTCATCGACTTCTCGTCGGGGTACGTCACCCGGGCCGTGGACGACCTTCCGAAACAGGGGGCCACCGCACCGTGGCGGCTCCACCAGAACTACCTGCGGGACACCCTGCTGCTGCGCCACGGACCGGTGACCGACGGCATGGTGCTGTCGAACCCGGTGCCGGCACCGGTCGCCGCACCGTCGCCAACCTGATCCGCCCCGTCGCCGTCGTGGGTCGGACGGGGCCCGTCGGCCGGGGTCGGGACCCGACGCGCCGGTCCCAGGTGGTGGGCGGTCCGTCGACCGCCGAACGGCCCGAACACCCGCAGGCGTTGCGCCGCTACGATGTCATCAACTGATGACTTCTGATCGGCGCACGACCCTCCTCGTCCCCACCCTGGTCTTCGTCGGCCTGCTGGTGGCCATCGTCAGCAGCCTGGGCGCGCCCCTGATCCCGAGCATCGCCCACCAGTACGGGGTCCCCCTCAGCTCGGCCCAGTGGGTCCTGACCGCCGCCCTGCTGACCGGCGCCCTGGCCACCCCGGTCATGGGCCGCCTGGCCGACGGGCCCCGCCAGCGCACCGTCATCGTCGTCACCCTGTCGGTCGTCCTGGCCGGGTGCGTGCTGTCGGCCCTGTCGACCTCGTTCGTGGTGCTGGTGCTCGGGCGCGGGCTCCAGGGTGTCGGCCTCGGGCTGCTGCCGGTCAACATGGCCATCGCACGCCGCAACCTCGACCGGCCCCGGGCGGCACGGGCCATCGCCGTGCTGTCGGTCTCGACGGCCATCGGCGCCGGGCTCGGCTACCCGCTGACCGCGCTGGTCGCCCAGCTGTTCGACGTGCACGCCGCCTACTGGTTCGGGGCCATCGTGGTGACCTGTGCGCTGGTCTGCTCGCTGGTGGTCCTGCCGGCCCGCACGCCGGCCGCGTCGATCTCGTTCGACGTGCTGGGGGCCGTGCTGCTCAGCCTGGTCGTCACCGGGGTGTCGGTGGTGCTGAGCGAGGGCGGGAACTGGGGCTGGACGTCGGTGCGCACCCTCGGGACGGTGGTGGCCTGCGGGGCCCTGCTGGCGCTGTGGGTCCCCCACGAGCTCCGACGGGACCAGCCGCTGGTGAACCTCCACCACCTGGCCGACCGGTCGGTGCTGATGGCCGACATCGCCGGGTTCCTGATGAGCGTGTCGATGTACCTGGTGGTCCCCATCGTCGTCGAGTTCATCCAGATCCCACCGTCGGCCGGCTTCGGCTTCGGCGCGTCGGTGCTGGTATCGGGCCTCGTCCTCACCCCGCTGTCACTGGGCACGTTCCTGGCCAGCCGGCTGCTCGTCCCCTACGAGCGCCGCTTCGGGGTCCGGTCGATGATCCCGGTCGGGGCCCTGGTGTTCGCCAGCGCGTCGTCGTACTTCGCCCTCGACCACGGGTCGTTGTGGCAGGCGTTCGTCACCATGGGCATCGTGGGCCTCGGCATCGGGTTCACCTTCGCCGCCATGCCGGGGTTCATCATCCGGGCGGTGCCGACGGCCGAGACCGGGGCCGCCACCGGCTTCTACCAGGTGCTGCGCAACATCGGGCTGTCGGTGGGCAGTGCGTTCGGCGCCGCCGTCCTGCTCGGCTACACCCCGCAGGGCTCGACCTACCCGGACCTCGACGGCTTCCGGGTGGCCCTCCTCCTGAGCGCGGCGCTGGCCCTGCTGACCGCCGTCCTGGCCTTCGTCCTGCCCGGGCGACCGGCGCCGGGGCCCGCCCACGGCGCCGGCACCGACCCGGTGGAGGTGCGGATGGAGGAGGAGGCCCTGCTGGAGGCCGGCGGCGCCCTGCTGGTCGACGAGCTCGACCTCGACCCGGGCGACCGGCCCCGGTGAGCACTCCCGTCACCCCCCGACGGGCACGAGACGCCGCCGCCACCCGGGGCGCCCTCCTGGCCGCCGCCCAACGGCTGTTCGGCCAGAAGGGCTACGAGCGGACCACCACCCGCGAGATCGGCGTGGCCGCCGGCGTCGACCCGGCGCTGATCGCCCGCTACTTCGGCTCGAAGGCCGACCTCTACCTGGCGGCGGTGGCGGCCGACCGGATCGACGACCGGGAGGCGGCGGCCGACGCCGACGCACTGGAGGCGCCCCTGGCCGACCTCGACGAGGTGGCCCGGACCGTGCTGCGACGGACCTCGGCCCACGGCCCGGGGCCGCTGCTGCAGTCGCTCGTCCGCGCCGACGCCTCCCCCGAGATCCGCGAGGCGGCCGTGGCCCGTCTGGTGCGTCGGATGGTCGAGCCGCTGGCCGCCCAGTACGGGGCAACCGGGGCCGACCGGCCCCGGTTGCGGGCCGAGCTGGCGGTGGCGGCCCTGCTGGGTGCGGGCCTCGGGCACTCGCTCGGCTGGTTCGAGGAGCTGGGCGCCGCCGACCCCGACGACCTGGCGGCGCTGCTGGTGGAGGCGCTCCGGCCACCCGGCTGACGGCCGGGCCGCACCGTCGGTGCGCACTTCCGACGACAACCGCCGACCCGAACGTCCGACACACGTTCGGGCCCCGCCGGAGATCGTCCGGGCAGAGCTGTCGATTCGCGGTCATCCTGTTCGTCGGAGTGTGCAGAGGGCCCGAGGGTCGGGTCCGACGAAGGGAGCCACGATGGCCGAGTACCTGGTCCTCATCTACGAGGACGAGCACGCGATGGAGCAGGCCGACCCGTCGGCCTGGCAGACGATGATGGACGGGCACACCGCCTTCGGCCAGGCGCACGGGAGTGCGATCCGCGGCGGCAACGCACTGCAGCCGGCGGCCACGGCCACCAGCATCCGCAGCGACGGCGCCGACGGGTTCACCATCACCGACGGACCCTTCGCCGAGACCAAGGAGGCCCTCGGCGGCTACTACCTGCTGGAGGCCGCCGACCTCGACGAGGCGATCACCCTGGCCAAGGCGATCCCGGCCGCCTTCGGCGGGGTCGAGGTCCGGCCCGTGCGGCCGCTGGGCTGAGGCCGCAGGCACGTGGACGCCTCGGTCGAGGCGGCGGTCGCCGACGCGCACCGTCGCGAGTGGGCCTTCGTGCTCGCCGCGACGGTGCGGGTGACCGGCGACCTCGACCGGGCCGAGGAGTGCGTGCAGGAGGCCTACGCCCGGGCGCTGGCCACCTGGCCGGAGCAGGGCGTGCCCGACCGGCCCGGTGCCTGGCTCACCACGGTGGCCCGGCGCCGGGCCATCGACCAGCTCCGGCGGGACGCCACCCACGCCCGGGTCCTGCCCCAGCTGGTCGGCACCGGCATCGGCCCGGACGACCGGCCGGACGAACCCCCCGTCGGTGCCGGCGGCGACGGCCCCCTCGAGGACGACCGCCTACGGCTCATCTTCACCTGCTGCCACCCGGCCCTCGCACCCGAGGCCCAGGTGGCCCTCACCCTGCGGCTGGTGTGCGGGCTGACCACCGCCGAGGTGGCCCGGAGCTTCCTGGTGGCCGAGGCCACCATGGCCGCACGGATCACCCGGGCCAAGAAGAAGATCGCCGCGGCCCGCATCCCCTACCGGGTCCCGGCGGCGGCCGAGCTGCCCGGTCGGATCGACGCCGTGCTGACGGTCGTCCACCTGGTCTTCACCACCGGCCACACCTCGCCCGCCGGGTCGGCGCTGGTGCGCACCGACCTGGTCGAGCGGGCCCTCCACCTGGCCCGGATGCTGCGGTCGCTCCTGCCCGACGACCCCGACGTGGCCGGCCTGCTGGCCCTGATCCTGTTGACCGACGCCCGCCGGCCGGCCCGGACCTCGGCCGACGGCACCCTCACCCTCCTGGCCGACCAGGACCGCACCCGGTGGGACGCCGACGAGATCGCCGAAGGCCTCGGACTGGTGCGCGAGGCCCTGGGCCGCCGGCCGCCCGGACGGTTCGCCCTCATGGCGGCCATCGCCGCCGTCCACGCCGAGGCCCCCTCGTGGTCGGCCACCGACTGGGCCGAGCTGGTGGGCCTCTACGACCTCCTGGTGCGCATCTGGCCGTCGCCGGTGGTGGCGCTCAACCGGGCGGTGGCCGTGGGGTTCGCCGACGGGCCGGAGGCGGGCCTGGAGGCCCTCGACGCCCTGGTCGACGAGCCGCAGCTGGCCGACTACGCCTACCTGGCCTCGGCCCGGGCCGACCTGCTCCGGCGCCTCGGGCGCCACGACGAGGCCGCCGACGCCTACCGCCGCGCCCTCGAGCTGACCGACAACGACGTCGAGGCCCGGTTCCTGGAGGCCCGGCTGGCGGAGTCCGAACAGGGGCAGCGCCCGGCGTCCTGACCGGCGGCCCGCCCCGTCGGGCTCACATGGGCAGCGGCGCCCCGGGCAGCCGGTCGACCACCCCGTCGGGCAGCGGCGGCGAGTCGTCCATCACCCTCGCCACGAAGGTGGCGACGTGGTCGTAGATGGTGCGGCTGGCCTCGGCCCAGGGCATGAGGATCTGGAAGACGTGGAACATCCCCTCGACCTCGTGGGCGTGGGTGGGGACCCCGGCCACGTCGAGCCGCCGGGTGAACCGGCGGATCGGGTCGCGGAACATCTCGTCCCCGCCCCACGACACGGCCACCGGTGGGAACCCGCTCAGGTCGGCGTCGACCGCCGACACGTACCCGCTCGACGCGTCGAACCCGTGGAGGTAGGAGGCGGTCGGGATGTTCCACGGCAGGATGTCCGACTCGGCGTTGGCGGTGACCGACGGCTCGTCGAGTCGCAGGTCGACCTCGGGCGAGAAGAGCACCAGGCCGGCCGGGCTCACCAGGTGCATGTCCTCGGGGGCGGCCACCACCAGCGAGGTGGCCAGTCCGCCGCCGCCCGAGTCGCCGGCCACGAACAGCCGGCCCGGGGGCACGCCCGCCCCGACCATGGCCGACATCACGTGGGCGGCGTCGACCAGACCGGCCGGGAACGGGAACTCGGGGGCGAGCCGGTAGTCGGCCACGAACACCGCGCACCGGGTCCGGGCGCAGATTCGCGAGGTGAAGAAGGCGTACATCGTCGGGGACGTGCCGATGTAGCCGCCGCCGTGGAGGTAGAGGACGACGCCTTCGGGGGCGGCGTCGCGGGGCACGTAGAGGATGCCGGGGACACCACCGATGGTGGTGATCGTGTGGTCGACGTCGCGGGCGTGGACCACCGGGGGCATGACCACCTTGCACAGCTCGTCGAGGAGCTGCTCGATCGACCGGAACTCGGCGATGGGCAACGACGAGCAGTAGCCCATGAACGACCGGACCACCTCGCGGGTGACCGAGGCGCCCAGGTTGGCGAGCGGGCCGGAGCCGCCCCGCAGCGGACGCCGGAACGGCACCCGGGCCAGCGCCGCGCCCAGCTGCTGGGCCAGCAGCAGCGTGTCGATGGCCACCACCGGCGCGGCGGCGGTCCGGACCTCGGGCCGGTCGGCCATCACCATCGGGCGGCTCCTCGTCGACTCGTCGTGCGGCTCACCGGGACCGTGCTCAGCCCAGGGTGGCGAGGGCGGCCGCGAACGTGGCCGACGGCCGCATGACGGCGGCGGCCCGGGCCGGGTCGGGCAGGTAGTAGCCACCGATGTCGGTGGCCGAGCCCTGCACGGCCAGCAGTTCGGCGACGATGGCCTGCTCGTCGTCCTCCAGGCGCCGGGCCAGTCCGGCGAAGTCGGCGGCCAGGTCGGGGTCCCCGGTCTGGCCGGCCAGCTCCTGGGCCCAGTAGAGGGCCAGGTAGAAGTGGCTGCCCCGGTTGTCGAGTCCGCCCAGCTTGCGGCTCGGGGAACGGTCCTCCTCCAGCACCCGGCCGGTGGCCCGGTCGAGGGTGTCGGCCAGGACCTGGGCCCGGGCGTTGCCGGTGCGCTGGGCCAGGTGCTCGAAGCTGACGGCCAGGGCCAGGAACTCGCCCAGGCTGTCCCACCGCAGGTAGTCCTCGGCCAGGAGCTGCTGGACGTGCTTGGGGGCGGAGCCACCGGCCCCCGTCTCGAAGAGTCCACCGCCGTTGATCAGGGGGACGATCGACAGCATCTTGGCGCTCGTCCCGAGCTCGAGGATGGGGAACAGGTCCGTGAGGTAGTCGCGCAGCACGTTGCCGGTGACCGAGATGGTGTTCTCGCCCCGGCGGATGCGCTCGAGCGACCGGGCGGTGGCCGCCTCGGGGGCGAGGATCGAGAGGTCCAGGCCCTCGGTGTCCTCCTCGGCCAGGTAGGCCTCGACCTTGGCGATGAGCTGCGCGTCGTGGGCCCGGTCGGCGTCGAGCCAGAACACGGCGGGGTCCCCGGTCGCCCGGGCCCGGCGGACGGCGAGGCGCACCCAGTCCCGGATGGGCACGTCCTTGGTCTGGCACATCCGGAAGATGTCGCCGGCGGCCACCGGCACCTCGAACACCGTGGTGCCGGCGGCGTCGGTCACCCGGACGGTGCCGTCGGCCGGGACCTCGAAGGTCTTGTCGTGGCTGCCGTACTCCTCGGCGGCCTGGGCCATGAGCCCGACGTTGGGGACCGAGCCCATGGTGGCCGGGTCGACGGCGCCGTGGGCCCGGCAGTCGTCGATGACCACCTGGTAGACGCCGGCGTAGCTGGCGTCGGGGATGACGGCCAGCGTGTCGGCCTCGGCGCCGTCGGGACCCCACATGTGGCCCGAGGTCCGGATCATGGCCGGCATCGACGCGTCGACGATGACGTCGCTCGGGACGTGCAGGTTGGTGATGCCCTTGTCCGAGTCGACCATGGCGAGCGCCGGGCCGGCGGCCAGCTCGGCCTCGAACGAGGCCCGGACGGCGTCGCCGTCGGGCAGTGCGGCCAGCCCGTCGAGGATGGCGCCCAGGCCGTCGTTGGGACTGAGGCCGGCGGCGGCCAGGGCGGCCCCGTGGGTGGCGAAGGTGGTGGGGAAGAACGCCTGCACCACGTGCCCGAAGATGATCGGGTCGGACACCTTCATCATGGTGGCCTTCAGGTGGACCGAGAACAGCACGCCCTCGTCGGCGGCCCGGGCGATCTGGCGGTCGAGGAAGGCCCGCAGCTCGGCCACCCGGAGCACGGCGGCGTCGACCACCTCGCCGGCCAGGACCGGGATCGGGGCACGCAGCGGGGTGACGGTGCCGTCCGTGGCCACCAGCTCCACGGTCAGTGCGCCGTCGGCGTCCATCACCGCCGACTGCTCGGTGGAGCGGAAGTCGCCACCCTCCATGTGGGCGACGTTCGTCCTCGAGTCGGGCGTCCACGCCCCCATGCGGTGGGGGTGCGACCGGGCGTAGCGCTTGACCGAGGCCGGCGCCCGGCGGTCGGAGTTGCCCTGGCGCAGCACCGGGTTGACGGCACTGCCCAGCACCGTGCGGTAGCGGGCCAGGGTGGCGCGCTCCTCGTCGGTGGACGGGTCCTCGGGGTAGTCGGGCACGGCGTAGCCCTTGGCCTGCAGCTCGGCGACGGCCGCCTTCAGCTGGGGCACCGAGGCCGACACGTTGGGCAGCTTGATGATGTTGGCCTCGGGGGTGAGCACGGCCCGGCCCAGCTCGCCGAGGTCGTCGGCGATCCGCTGGTCCTCGGCCAGGTGCTCGGGGAAGGTGGCCAGGATCCGGCCGGCCAGCGAGATGTCCCGGGTCACCACGTCGACGCCGGCCTTGGCGGCGTAGGCCTGCACCACCGGGAGGAGCGAGTAGGTGGCGAGGGCGGGGGCCTCGTCGGTGTGCGTGTAGATGATGGTCTGGTCGGTCACGCGGGCTCCGGGGTCGGTCGGTCGGTGGACGCCCAACGATAGACGGGCCGTCGGGGGTGCCCCCACGGCGGCGGGGCCCCCGTGCACCGGCCGCCGGGCACCACCTGGGACACTGGTGGGCCATGTTCGCCCTGATCCTCGCCGCCGTGTCGGTCGGCCTGTCCAACTTCGCCGCCGCCATCGGCATCGGCGTGTCGGGGATCGACGCCCGCAAGCGGACCGAGGTGGCCGTCGTGTTCGGCGTGTTCGAGGTCGGGATGCCGATCGTGGGACTGGCGCTGGGCCACAGCCTGGCTGACTCGCTCGGGCGCGAGGCGAAGTGGATCGGTGGCGGCCTGCTGGTGGCGGCCGGGCTCTACGGCGTGGTGTCGGGGCTGCGGAAGTCCGGCCACGAGCCCGAGGCTTCGGCGTCGCTGCCGAGGGGGCGCCTGATCCTGACCGGGGCGGCCCTCAGCATCGACAACCTGGTGGTCGGGTTCGCCCTAGGCGCCTATCACGTGTCGCTGGTGGTGGCGGCGCTGACCATCGGCGTGGTGAGCGTCGGTCTGTCGCTGCTCGGCCTGGAGCTCGGGGCGCGCCTCGGGGCCCGGACCGGTGACCTGGCCGAGGTGATCGGCGGGGCGGTGCTGATGGCCGTGGGTGCGGCCATCGCCGCCGGCCTGCTCTGAGCGGATCCGCCGCCCGCCGGACCGTCACCGGCGGGCCCCGTCGGCCCTGTGCCCGGGTCAGCCGCCGATGGCGCCCCCGTGTGACCCGACGACGGTGGCCGTCGCCGGGAAGGGCCCTTCCTCGAGCCGCCCGCCCAGGCCGGACTGGAACGCGGCGAAGGCCGGCGACGCCTCGAGCGGGTTGTCGGGTCCGTCGATGACCGCCACGTGCACGAAGCTGACCCCGTCGTCGAGGCGGAGCACCGTGTAGCGGATGCCCTCGGTGCCGGCCGCGGCGAGCTCGTCCATGACCGCCTCGACCAGGCGGGCGTTGTCGTCGGCGCACTCCGGCCTGGTCCGGTAGCGGACGACCCGGGTCGTCGCCGTCATCGGGCCCTCATCGAGTTGTTGCGGGCGTCGTGGGTGACCTCGGCCAGGCCGAGCTCCTCCAGCAGCGGGGGGAGGTACATGCCGAAGCGGCCCCGGTAGCCCTTGCGCAGCCCGTACCAGCCGCCGACCGGGTTGTCGGCCGAGCGGCCCCAGGCCTCGACGGTGCCGGGCGCGGGCTCCTTCTTCTCGTCGGCGGCGCCGAGCGGCACCCAGTCGCCCTGCTCCACCAGCCAGGCGTGCAGGTCGTCCACGGCCCGCCACAGGTAGGTGAGCCTGGTGGAGCCGACCTGGCAGACCAGCTGCTCGGGGTCGGCGTCGGTGTCCCGGTACATCTCGTAGGCCGAGCTGCCCGGTGGGGTGGAGAGCGACCAGGGGTCGTCCTTGGTGCCGGTGGTCACGGTGGGTCC
>Ga0209698_10003053_pt1 | contig 18748 bp, 11 predicted proteins | sample LitLauG_LLR_2012_FD_187203 | JGI IMG/M metagenome (GOLD analysis project Ga0209698, IMG submission 187203) | Freshwater sediment microbial communities from Pennsylvania, USA - Little Laurel Run_MetaG_LLR_2012 (SPAdes) (version 2) | ecosystem: Environmental > Aquatic > Freshwater > Creek >...
GATGGAGCGGCGCGGATCGCGCACCTCTTCGGCCGCCATGGCCACGCCCTCTATGCCCAGGAAGAACCAGATGGCGAAGGGGATGGCCGCAAACATGCCGGGGACCGCCGCCAGACTGAAGTGGTCCTGCCCCGACCATCCGCCGGCCAAAAAATTGCTCAGGGCGAATCCCGGCGTGACGACGCCCATGAAGACCATGAGTTCGAAGATGGCCAGCAAGGTGACCACGAGTTCGAAGGTGGCGGCGATTTCGACGCCAACGATGTTCAAGCCCATGAACACGAGGTAGGCCCCGGTCGCGGCGTGTTTGGGATCGAGGTGCGGAAACTGCACGTTGAGATACGCGCCGATGGCCAGGGCGATTGCCGGCGGGGCGAAGACGAATTCTACCAAGGTGGCCATGCCGGCAAAGTAGCCGCCCAGCGGGCCGAAGGCCTGGCGGGCGTAGGCGAAGGGGCCGCCGGCGTGCGGTATGGAGGTCGCCAGTTCGGTGAAGCTGAAGATGAAGGTGGTGTACATCGCCGCGACAAACAGCGAGGTAACGACAAACCCCAGCGTTCCGGCCGCCGACCAGCCGAAGCTCCAACCGAAGTATTCGCCCGAGATGACCAGGCCGACGGCAATCCCCCAGAGGCGCAGGCTGCCCAGGGACGGGCGCAGCTCGGCGTGCGCCGCCTTCGCCGGGTTCGCACGGGCATCCACAGCCGACATGGTTTCTCCTGATCGATGCCGCCCTTTGGCGCATCGTTGATGGGCCGCCGCGCCGCCGAACACCGTTTGGGGGCGCCAGCGCACTTGGTCAGGGCGCAGTATTGCGCAGGCCGGCAGGCGGCAATATCTGATTCCGGCAATTCCCCGCCTGCGATGCCCGGCGCAATCGTAAACGCCTGGAGCACCGTTGGACCGCGCCGGACCCGCCCCTTGCCGGTGCCGCGCCCTGGCGCCGGCGCCGGATCCGCGCGCGCGCGGGACGGGCCGCGCAGTTGCCGAATTCTGATAGCTGCGCCCGACCCGCACGCCGGCGCCCGGCGCCATTGCCAGGGCCGCGCTGCGCCGAGCGAGCACACGCCTTCCCAGCAAAGCGGCCAGCGGCCGCGGCGCTGGCCCCAGGCAAGGTGCCAGCCGGGCGCAGTTCCCATCTGTTGCAAACATGCCAACGCCCCGCGTCTTGCCGAATCGGGATAGTGCGGACGGTGGCGCACTGGGAGTATGGACCGCGGAAGAAATGGGCGCGGTTACCCCAGGGACGCGAGCCGGTGCGCCGGCGTTTGACTCCCGCGGGCCAGTCGACAATCTGTCAATAGGAGTCGGAGAGATGTTCAAGAGTGGGATGCGGTCCGGGTACGCTGCCATGTTGGCGGCCCTTTGCGCCACCAATGCATATGCCTTTGACTTCAGCGTCGGCGACACCCGCGTGGCCTGGGACAGCCAGCTGATATTCGGCCTGGGCCTGCGCACCGAGGCGCCCGGTTGCACGGTGTCGGGCGGTGCGCCGGGCTCCAGCGACTGCGCCGGCGGCGGCAATGTGGCGCAATGGGGCAACGGCTCGCTGGGCGACCTCAACTACAAGAAGGACCGCCTGTACAGCGGCTACGCCAAGGGCACGTCCGAAGTCTTGCTGACCATGACCGACGGCTGGAAGGCCATGGTACGCGGCAGCTACCTGTATGACGCCGCCGCCAAGAACACCGCCGAGACTTCGCTGTCGCCTGCAGCCGTGGCCCGCGTCGCCCCCAACGCCATGCTGCTCGACCTGTGGGTGAGCAAGAGCTATGAATACGACAACATGGCCGGCCATGTGCGCGTCGGCCGCCAGGTGCTCAACTGGGGCGAGAGCTACTTTGCCGCCGGCGGCATCAACGCCAGCAACTCGTTCGACACGCAAAAGCTGCTGACGCCGGGCGTGCAGCTCAAGGAAGCCGTGCTGCCGGCGCCGATGATCGTCGTCGCCCAGGGCATCGCGCCCGGAGTGAACATCGAGGCCTACTACCAGTTCGGCTGGAACCACGACCTGTTCCCTGCGGTGGGTACCTACTGGTCCACGTCCAATCAGCTGGGCGCCGGCCAGATCCCCTCGTATACCAACCCCAACAATTTCAACATCGCGACCTACGCCGGCAATCCGGCAGGCGCCGTCGGCCTGTACAGCCCGGACCACAATCCGAGCGCGCAGGGGCAAGGCGGGGTCAAGCTGGCGTTCAAGCCCAAGTCCGTGACGGTCGACCTGGGCTTCTATGCCGAGAACTACCACGACAAGACGCCGGTGGTGGGATTCGACGCCACGAGCGGCACGAGCTACTGGCGTTACCTGGAAAATCGCCAACTTTACGGCTTCAGCGCCAATTTCCCGCTCGGCGACTTCTCGATCGGTTTCGAGACCTCGTACCGGCCCAAGGATGCGGTGTCCCTGACGGGGTGCTTCCTTGCCAGCGGCGGCACGCTCGATTTCAATGCCAACGGCTCGCCCGGCTCCTGCCAGGAGTGGAAGGACATGGGCAAGTGGCAACACGACCTGGTGGCGCAGCTCAACATGCAGCCCAGCGACTACCCGATCCTCAATACCTTCGGCGCCAATTTCGCGGTGCTGACCATGGAAGGCACGATCGTCCAGTATCCGGGCGTGTCGGACAACGGCGTGGTGAGCAGCCTGCAGGGCGGGCAGCAGGTCATCCAGGGATACGCCGCCGGCTATGGCGCCTGGCTCAATGGCATCAACCCGAACCAGACGGTTGCTTCCCGCGGTACCAGCGTGTCGGGCGGGGTGACGGTCGACTACAACTGGACCTACGACGGCACGGTGATCCCGCAGTGGCAGATGACGCCGGGCGTGACCTTCTTCTATGCCGCGCACGGCTACACCCCCAACTTCCTGGGGCAATTCCTGCAGGGCGCCAAATCGCTGAACTTCTACCTGCTGTTCAACCAGAATCCGGCGGTCTGGCAGGCCGGCCTGAACTTTACGCACTACTTCGGCGGCAACCAGATCTCGCAACCCTACAGCGACCGGGACAACATCGGCCTGTTCGTCACGCGCAACTTCTAACCGGCCGGGGGGCAGCGCGGCGGCCCCGGCCATGGTCATGGCCGGGGCCTGAGCAGGCGGGCAGTGCAGGACACGAGCAAGGGCGAACAACGTGGCAAGACCATCGAGCGTGGCACAAGTCGTTTCCGGAATCGAGGTGCTGTTCTTTCGCCTGCGTTTCGCGATCCTGGCGGGCCTGCTGGCGATCACCGTGGTGATGCTGTATTTCGCCCTGCAACTGCGCATGGAGGCCGGCTTCGAGAAGCAGATCCCCATCGGCCACGAGTACACCGAAACCTACAACCAGTACAAGAAGGATCTGTTCGGGGCCAACCGCGTCACGGTGGTGGTGCGGGCGCGGCACGGATCGATCTGGACCGTCCCGGGCCTGCTGCGCCTGTACCAGGTGACGCGCGAGGTGCGCTTCCTGCCCAACGTCGACCGCCTCGGCGTGCAGTCGCTGTGGACGCCCAATTCCTACGTCAACGAGATCACCGAGGAAGGCTTTCGTGCCGACCCCATCGTGCCCGGCACGATCTCCTCGGACGCGCTCAGCGAGGCCGATGTGGCAAGCATCCGCCAGTCGACGATCCGTGGCGGCTACATCGGCACCCTGGTGGCACGCGACGATTCGAGCGCGATGATCACGGCCGACCTGGACGAGCGCGACGCCGGCGGCGTGCGCCTGGACTACGTGGAGTTCAACCACATTCTGGAGGAAAAGATCCGCAAGCCCTTCGAGGACCAGGACTTCGAGATCGAGATCGTGGGCTTTGCCAAGCAGATCGGCGACATCGCCGACGGCGCGAAAAGCGTGCTGTTCTTCTGCGGCATCGCGCTGCTGCTCACCTGCCTTGCGGTCTACTGGTACTGCCATTCGCTGCGCTTCACGGCCCTGGTGGTGGCGTGCTCGCTCACCTCCCTGGTATGGCAGTTCGGCGTCTTGCACCTGCTGGGCTTCAGCCTCGACCCGCTCGGTGTGCTGGTGCCCTTCCTGGTCTTTTCGATCGGCGTTTCCCACGGCGTGCAGCAGATCAATTACATCGTGCGCGAACTGTCGCACGGCAGCAGCTCGCTGGAGGCCGCGCGCGCCAGCTTCTCGGGATTGCTCGTCCCGGGCACCCTGGCGCTGGTCACGGCGCTGGTGTCGTTCATAACCCTGCTGCTCATCCCGATCCCGATGGTGCGCGAACTGGCCATGACCGCGTCGCTGGGTGTGACCTTCAAGATCGTGACCAATCTCGTAATGCTGCCGCTGGCCGCGTCGTATTTCAACTTCAGCGCCGAATACGCGGTCAAGGCGCTGGACAAGCGCAACGCACGCTCGGGCTGGCTGCGCGCCCTGTCGCGCATTGCCGAGCCGCGCAATGCGATGGTCACGCTGTGCATCGCCGGCTCGGTGTTCGTCGTGGCCGTTTGGCAAAGCCGCGACCGCGTCATCGGCACGCTGCAGCCCGGCGTTCCGGAACTGCGCGAAAGCTCGCGCTTTAACCGCGACGCGGTGGCGATCGCCGCCAGCTACGACATGGGCTTGGACTGGCTCTCGGTGGTATTCGAAACGCCGGCCGATGCCTCCGCCGACCCGAGCGTCGGGCTGTACGAGAACAAGTTCGCCACCTGGATCCGGCGCGTGCCGGGCGTGACCTCGGTGGCGTCCTATCCGGGCATGCTGCGCACCTACAACGAGGGCTACAACGAGGGCAATCCGAAGATGTTCGTGGTGCCGATCGATTCGTACAACTATGCCGGGCTGAGCGCCGAGATCGGCCGCATCCGGGGCTATGTGAACAAGGGCAGCACGATGACGGCCACCCACGTCTACCTCACGGACCACAAGGCCACGACCATCAACGCGGTGATCCGCTCGGTGCGCGAGTTCCGCGACGCCAATCCGAAAGACGGGGTGCGCATCCGGCTGGCCGCCGGCAATGCCGGGGTGCTGGCCGCCATCAACGACGAAGTGCGGCGCAGCGAACTGCCGATGATGCTGTACGTTTACCTGGCGATCCTGGCCCTGGTGTTCATCGCCTACCGCGACGTGCGCGCCATGATCAGCTGCTGCGTGCCCCTCACCGTGGCCACCTTCATCGGCTACTGGTTCATGAAGGAACTGCATATCGGCCTGACCGTGGCGACGCTGCCGGTGATGGTGCTGGCGGTGGGAATCGGCGTCGACTACGCCTTCTACATCTACAACCGGCTGCAGATGCACCTGTCCCGCGGCGTGCCTATCGTCGAGGCGGTGGAGAAGTCGATTCTCGATGTGGGCATCGCCACCATCTTCACCGCCGTGACCCTGGCGATCGGCGTGGCCACCTGGAGCTTTTCCCTGCTCAAGTTCCAGGCCGACATGGGGGCCCTGCTGGCCTTCATGTTCCTGGTGAATCTGGTGATGGCGATGACCGTGCTGCCCGCGCTGGCGGTCGTGCTCGAGCGCATCTTCCCGCGCCGCCGGCCGATCCATGTGTCCGCGGCGCTGTCGCACTGAGGAGCCCGCCGTGTACCTGCGCCTGCTGCTCGCGCTGTTCCCGGTCCTGGCCGCCATGGCGGACGCCCACGCGCAGGGCGTGGCCCCGCCGCTCGTGCCGGCGCCGGCGCTGCGCTGGGAAGGCGCCGAACAACTTGTGCTCTTCGACATCGCCCATGCGGGCAAGCGCCTGGTGGCGGTGGGGGAGATGGGCGTCGTGGTGCTCTCCGACGACGACGGCAAGACCTTTCGCCAGGCCAGATCGGTGCCGGTCGACGGCTCGCTCAACGCGGTCTGCTTCGTCGACGAGAAGCGCGGCTGGGCGGTGGGGCACTGGGGCCTGATCCTCGCCACCCAGGACGGTGGCGAAACCTGGGTGCAGCAGCGGGTCGACACGGCTGTCGACCAGCCGCTGTTTTCGGTGGTATTTCGCGATGCCAGCGAGGGGTGGGCCGTGGGCCTGTGGTCCATCGTCCTGCATACGAGCGACGGCGGCCAGCACTGGGAGACGCAGAAGGTGGCGCCGCCCAAAGGGGCCAAGAAGGCCGACCGCAATCTCTTCAAGGTGTTCCTCGACCGTAGCGGCACCTTGTATGTTGCCGCGGAGCAGGGCAACGTGCTGCGCTCGCGCGACGGCGGCGCCACCTGGGATTACCTGTACACCGGCTACGCCGGTTCCTTCTGGACCGGCCTGGCCGCGTCCGACGGCACGCTGTTCGTGGGCGGCCTGCGCGGCAACCTCTATCGCAGCACCGACAACGGCAAGACCTGGACCGTGGTCCCGACGGGGACGAAATCGTCCATCACCGCGCTGATCGAAGTCTCGGGCAAGCTCGTCGGCGTCGGCCTGGACGGACTTGCCTTCAGCGGCGCCCTGGCCGACAAGGAATACGCGAGCGAGCAATTATCGGGTCGGGCCGCGCTGACGGCGGTTACAGCGGGCGCGGCCGGTCAGTGGGTGATGTCGTCCAAGTCCGGCATTGTTCTTAGGCAGTAGCCGCGTGCGGAAAAACGGTTTTTTCGATCGCGGCTCGTCAATGGAGGAAGTTCACATGGTGGGGCAATCATGCAAGAAGGCCTGGATGCCGGCAGCCGCCGCGCTGGGACTGTGGATGGCGGCGACAGCCGCCGGTGCGGGAGAGGTCGCACCGCTGGAGGGCGCGAGCACGCCCTTGCCGGGATGGAGCTATGGCAAGGTGCGTGAGGAGTTCTTCAAGTACAAGGACGAAAAGCCCCTGTTCACGATCACGAAGGACAACGTCAAGGACTATGCCGACCGCTTGACGCCGGGCGAGCTCGAGATGTTCAAGCAGAAAGCCGGCTACACCATGAAGGTGTATCCGACGCACCGCGACTGCGGCCTGCCCGATTTCTACAAGAAGAACACCGAGGCAAACCGCAGCAAGGCCAAGCTCGACCAGGGCGACCACGGCGACTATCTGGTCGCCGCCGATCTGCCCGGCACGCCCTTCCCCGAGCCGAAGAATGGCCAGCAGGCGATGTGGAACTACCTCATGCACTACCGCGGCGTGGGTTATATCTACCCGCGCGTGGTCACGGCCGCTTCGCCGGCGCCGGGCAGCAAGACCTGGATCGAGCCGGTGGAAGAACCCTGGACCATGTACTACCCCTGGGGCAAGAAGGGCGTGAGCTCGCCCCAGTCGGTCAACGACAAGTACTTCTACATCTATTACGGCTACACCGAGCCGACGGCTTTTGCCGGCCAGGGCGCCAACCAGCTCTACCACTTCTCGCCCCAGGTGGTGGAGACCTACTACTACTTTCCGGGCCAGCGCCGCGTGCGCCGCCTGCCCGCCTACAACTACGACACCCCGCAGATCGGCTTCGAGAACAACTACACGCAGGACGACATCTACATGTTCTATGCGGCCATCGACCGCTACGACTGGAAGATCGTCGGCCATAAGGACATCATCGCGCCGTACAACGTCTTTTCCATGTATCGCTTCGACGTCCCGTACCACAACGTGATGAAGGACGACCTCATCAACGCCGACTATCGCCGCTACGAAGTGCATACGGCGCTGCAGGTCGAGGGCACGGTCAAGAAAGGCCAGCGCCACATTTCCGAGCGGCGCGTGCTGTATCTGGACGAAGACAGCTGGAACGCTTTCATGGGCGAGGACTACGACGGCCAGGGCAAGCTGTGGAAGGTGCGCGAGGGCTTTACGCTCCCGGTCTGGGAGCTGGGCGGGGCCTGCGACCAGCCGGCTTTCGTGAACTACAACCTCTCCAACGGTCGCTACGTGCACGACGGCGGCATCACCGGGCAGGGCAAGGACATCAAGTGGTACGCCGAGCCGGGCAACAACGTGATCTTCACGGACGACTACTACACGTCCGAAGCGCTGCGCGGCCGCAGCGAGCGCTGAACCGGCTGCGGCGTCCGCCGCCTTGGTGCAACGCCCCGCCGCGCGCGGGGCGTTTTGCTTGCGGGCGCTGCCGGCCGGTGCTGGACGCCAGCGCCCCGGCTCAAGCCGAATGAAAGCGCCGGTGCGTCTGCGAGGGCAGCTCGCCGAACATGTTGCGATAGTCCTGGGAAAAATATCCGAAGTGCCAGAAGCCCCAGTGCACCGCGGCATCGGTGACCGACGCCGCGGTGCGCAGCATGCGGCGGGCGCCGCCCAGGCGTATGGCACGCAGGAATTCGATGGGACTGACGCCCAGCACATCCTGGAAGCAGTATTGCAGCGTGCGCCGGCTGACGCCGACCGCATTGCAGATCTCGGCGATCCCGGTAGGGGATTCGGGATGGGAGAGGATGAATTCGCGCGCGCGCGCGACGATCTGCCAGCCGCGCCGAATGCGTGCCGGCGGCTGGGGCAGGGCCCAGCAGGAGAGCAGCAGCTGCGCCAGGTTCTCCAGCATGCCGGCACGCACGGCCAGGCGCAGATGTTCGTTGCCCAGCAGCCTGGGCGACACGCTGGCCAGATCGAGCACCTGCTGCACGAAGCCGCTCAAGGCTTCCACGCAAGCCCGATCGCCGGTCGCCAGGTGGGCACAGTCGAGCTTTTGCGCCACCAGAGTGCGCTCGTCGTTGCACAAGTGATCGAAGAGCGCCGCGCGCGGCACGGCCACGCCGCTCATCACCAGCCCGGCCGGGGAGTAGAACTCGAAGCCCCCGGCGCCGGAGAAGACATGGACACCGCGCTCGCGGGTTTGCGTGCCGCAGAAGACCGCGGCCTGGGGCAGCTCTACCGGCACTCCCACTGCAATCACATCGCGGGACAGTGCGCCGTTTTGCAACAGCGCCTGGCTGGTGGTTTCGACAAAGAGATTGACGTCCTCGATGCGCGCCTCGCGGATGCTGCCGAGGAACTTGCCGGCGGAGATCTGCGCATATTCCTGGTTCCAGCCTTCCAGCAGTGCGGCCTGCGCGTCGGCATCGTCGCTGCTGGCCTCGAACAATGCGCCGTTGCCGCAATCGCGACCGCCTTCAAACCCGGACCGGCGCGACGATAGGGAATGCTGCAGGCTCGATGCGAACAGGCCTGCATGGGCACCATTGATGCGATTTTGCTGCTGCAACGATTCCATCGCCACGCCCGATGATACGTTTCACCATGATGGCAACGAACGAAGAGTGATGCAACACAACAATTGTCGCGGCTGTCGCATTTGGGCATCACGCGCGAAGGCGCTATGCGGTGTCTTCTCCACAGCGCACGCGGATCCACATATTGGGGCATGGCCGCACCGGATTGCGGCGCGCCGCACGCTTAGCGTGCGCGATCTCCCGGGTCAAAGGATCGGATCGCGCCGCAGCGCCTGGCACATGCAATGCACCGCGCCGCCGCCCTGGGCGATCAAGGATACGTCCGGGTCATAGACCTCCAGCCCCTCGGCGCGACAGGCAGCGATCAGCCTGCGGCTGGTCGCGGGGATCATCACGCGGTCCCGCCCCAAAGCGACGACGTTCGTGCCCAGTTGCATCGCGTCGGCGTAGCCGACGTCGATGAGGCGGATGCCGCGGGCACGCAGCCATTGCACCAGCGCCGGCTCGACGGCCTCGGTGCAGCACACGGCCAGGCCATCGGCGAGCATGCCCAGTTGCACGTCCAGGTGCAGGAAGTGCGCGTCGAAGGCATAGGTATGAAACTCCCAACCCTCGGCCTCGAACCACGCTGCGAGCTGGCGCACGGCCGGTTCGATGGACCGCTCGCCCGAATAGCCGCAGATCGCCACCCCCGGCTGCAGCACCATGAAGTCGCCGCCTTCGGCATTGCCGGCGGTGACCAGGTCGTAGATCGGGATCGAACGCTCCAGGTAAAAACGCAGGCAGGCGGCATATTCGCCGCGTCGAAACGGCTTTTGCAGTTGCATGATGATGGCGCCCCAGGGCGTCATCACGCTGCTGTCGCGCGCGAAGATCTGGTAGGGCAGCTGCGGATCGGACTCGAGCGTGTGCACGCGCACGCCGGCCTGTTCATAGGCGTGCACCATTTCGCGATACTGCGCCTGCGCGGCCGCGGCGTCGAAATCGAGCCCCAGGCGCAGCGAGCGCGCCACCACCGCGTTGCCCGCCTGCCAGCGGAACTGTGCGATCGGCCCGATGAGCACGTCGCGCAGCACGCCGGTCTCGCTGTCTACGCCCCAGGGGCGCGCCAAAGGCGTGGCGCCGCCTTCACGGCGGCAACGCAAGGGGTGGGTGTCGGGGTCGAGGGTGGCAGTGCGCTGGGTCTGGTTCATGGCATCGGTCATGGTGTGTTGGCCGCTTGCAGGACTGCGTGCAGCAGCACGTTGGCACCGGCGGCGAGGTCGGCGGCCTTGGCGTCCTCGGCCTCGTTGTGGCTCAGCCCCCCAGTGCAGGGGACGAAGATCATGGTGGTGGGCGCAAATTGCGCGGTGTGCAGGGAATCGTGCCCCGCCCCGCTGACGATGCGCTGGTGCGAATAGCCCAGCGCCGCAGCGCTGCTTTGCACGAGCTCGACCAGGCCCGCGTCAAAGCGCGTGGCCGGCATGTGCCAGACCTGCGCGACGGCCGGTTCTATGCCATGGGCGCCCGCGCAGCGTCCGACCAGGTCCTCGAAGCGCGCGACCATGCGCGCCAGGGTCGCCGCGTCGGGGTGGCGCAGATCGACCGGAAAGACCAGCCGCTGCGGCACGGTGTTGCGCGCGCCCGGGGTGACGGCCATGTCGCCGATCGTGCAGCGGGCATCGGGCGCGCATTCGCGCGCCAGCGCGTACAGGCCCTCGATGATCGCGACGGCGGCGCGCCAGGGATCGCGCCGCAGTTCCATGGGCGTGGGGCCGGCGTGGCAGGAGACGCCCTCGAGCGTGACGTCGAACCAGTAGGCGCCCTGGATGCCGGTGACCACGCCTATGGTGCAGCCCGCGTGCTCGAGTATCGGACCTTGTTCGATATGCGCTTCGAACATCGCCGCGTACGGCCGGGCCCGCGCCGGCAGCGTGCCCCTGTAGCCGATGCGCTCGAGTTCGTCGCCCAAGCGCCGTCCCTCCTTGTCGGTGCGCGCATAGGCGAACTCCTTCGTGTAGGCACCCGAGACCACGCCCGAACCGAGCATGGCGGGGGCGAAGCGGCAGCCCTCCTCGTTGGTCCATACGCCGATCTCGATCGGCCGGCGCGTCACGATGGCCTGCTGGCGCAAGGTGCGCACGACCTCGAGCGCGGCCATCACGCCATAGACGCCGTCGTAGCGCCCGCCCGTGGCCTGGGTGTCGAGGTGGCTGCCGGCGAGCACGGGCGCTGCAGCCGGATCCAGGCCGGCACGCCGGGCAAAGAGGTTGCCGACCTCATCGACGGCAACCTGGCAATCGGCCGCCTGCGCCCAGGCGACGAACTGGTCGCGGCCGGCCTTGTCCGCGTCGGTGAGCGCCTGTCGATTGCAGCCGCCCGCGCGGCCCGGCCCGATGCGCGCCATGGCTTCGATGGTCTGCAACAGGCGCTGCTCGTCGATGCGCAGGGCGCCTAGGGCTTGGTCGATCATGCCGGGCTCCGGAACGAAATCCTGTCGGGTCTCAGTCGCACACGATACCTGCGGCCACGAGCCGCTGGCGCACCGGCTCGAGCTGTGCGGCGCAGCGGCGCCAGGAGTCGACCGCCGAGGTGTAGATCGGTCGGCGCACCTGGCTGGCACTGGCCGTGGCGATCGGCGCGGGATTGCGTCGGTGGTCGAGGCAGGCATCCTCCCAGGGCAGGTCCAAGGCCGCCAGCACGCGCCGCATCTGCCCGGCCGGGTCGCGCACCAGGGCCTCGTAGGACACCTCGAGCAGGCGCTGGGGCAGGGTCGTGCGCCAGTGCTGCATCAGGCGGTAGTAGCCGATGTAGTAGTCGGCAAGCTCGGCAAGGTCGTAGGAAAACGGATAGCCCTGGTCGAACAGCACCTTGAAGATCCCGTAGCAGGTGGCCAGGGGATGGCGCGTGACGTGCACGATGCGCGCGTTGGGCAGCGCGCGGGCGATGTGCGGGCAATAGAGGAAATTGAGCGGCAATTTGTCGACAAAATGCGCCCGCGCGCCCGATTGCGCCCGGGCCCGAGCCAGATAGTTCGATCCCAGGGCAGCGAAGTCGAGTGCGGCCGAAGCGCGAATCAGCGCGCTGCGCTCGGGCGCAGTGGCGCCGGCGCTGGCGTCGAGGCGCCGGCGCGCGGCCTCGGTAATGGCATTGCCCATGTGCAGCAGTTCGCCGGCCGAATGGACGCGGCTATGGCTGCCGATCAGACGGTCGAGCAGGCTCGAACCGGTGCGCGGCATGCCCAAAATGAAGATCGGCGCCGAGGAGGGATCGCCGTCGCCCGGCAGCTCCCGCGCGCCGGGGAAGGCCTCGGCAAGCCAGGAAAACGTCGCCAGGTCGGTGCGCGGGTCATAGGCAAGATGGCGCCGGCGCAGGGCCGCGCCGGCGGCCAGGCTGCGCCAGGATTCGGCCGTGCGCCCCAGATCCTCGAGCTCCTTGGCGAGTGCGTAATGCAAGGGCACGGCGTGACGCCAGTCGCCGGCCAGGGCCAACCGGCGCTGCAATTGCTCGACGTGATTGCGCTCGGGCGACTGCACGCGCAAATCCGCCCGGTTCAGGCAGGCGCGGGCATCGGTCGGGTCCAGTTCAAGGCAGCGGTCGTAGTCGGATTCGGCCGCATCGAGCTGTCCGAGGAAACGGCGCACTGCCGCGCGGTTGAACCAGAGCCCGGCATGGCGGGGCGCCAGTTCGATCGCGCGGTCGTAGGCTGCGAGGGCGCGGGCATAGTGCTCGAGGCGGCTGCAGACGTCGCCCAGGCGGGCCCAGGCCTGGGCATCGTCGTGCGCCAGGGCGCGCGCCGCATCGAGCGCCTGCGCCGCGTCGGCGCCGGCCGCGCGCGACCAGTGCGCCTGCGCCAGTTGCAGCAGCGCGTCCAGGCGCGCGCGGTCGGCCGGTGCCATCGCGGCGCCGCTATTCGAAGCTGTAGTCAAACCCCAGGCCTATGGTGCGCGGACGTGTCGGGTACGCGACGTTGTAGCGTGGATCCGGGTCGTTGCGAAACAGCTGCCCGGCCGAAACGATACCGCGCACGTTGCCCAGATTGTTGACGAACAGGCGCGTGTGCCAGTTCGTGCCCAGGCCCAGCCCCAGCGAGCCGTTCAAGGTGGTGAACCCGCCCAAGTGCATGTAGCCGGCAACCGTATTGTTGATCTGCGTGACCACGTCGCTGCGATAGGCGGCGCTCAGGTGGGCATCGAGGTCCAGGCCCGGACGCAAGGAGGCGGCGTAGTTCAACTCCCCGGTGAGGGTCTGGCGCGGCACGTTGGGCAGGCGGTCACCCTCGAAGCCCGCGATCAGCGTGGTCGAGGGTACGAAGGCATTGGGCACGATATCGACCACGCTGAATCCCTGGGTCAACCGGGCCGCGGTGTAGCCGTAACCCAGGTTGGCGCTCCAGCCCGCACCCAGCCGGGCTGCGCCCTCGAACTCCAGGCCCTGGCTGCGCGCCGTGCGTCCGTTGACGACCACCGGGTCGCCGCTTTGGCCGAAGGTCTGGATCTGGATGTCGCTCCAGTCGACGCGGTACAGCGCAGCGCTGTAGCGCAGGCGGCTGCCCACCGTGCCCTTGGTGCCCACCTCGTAGTTGCGCACCGTGTCCGAGTTGTAGGGAACCACCGAGGCGTTCTCGCAAAAGATGCACGTGCCCACGGGCACGGCGTTCACGCCGCCGTGGCGAAACCCTTCCGAATAGGTCGCGTAGGCGCGCATTTGGTCGTTGAGCGCATAGCTCGTGTTGAACTTGAGCGTATGGTTGTGATAGCCCTGGTCGCGCTGGGCCACCGTGGTGCCCGCGGCGTCGGTGAGATTGGCCGGCGGCGGCAGCGTGGAATTGAACGGCCCTTCGTAGGGTATCGTTTGGTACAGGCTCTGGTTGAATTGCTGCCAGAACACGCGCACGCCTCCCGTTACCTGCCATTGCGGCGTGATGTGCCGCGTAAGTTCCCCGAACAGCGCGCGGTCCTTGAACTGCGACAGGCGCAGGTAGCCGAAGTTCGTGTCGGTGGGCGACAGTGCGCTGGGGCGGGTGCCGCCGTAGTAGGTCTGCAGGAAGTCGCCGAAATTGGCGTAGTTCCCCGGCTGGCCCAGGGCCTGCAAAGCGGCATTGGCGGCGGCGGCCGATCCGGGCAGCTCCGACCAGGCGGCAAAGCCCGGAATCGACTCGCGCTGGAACAGGTGCTGCGTCTGGCGCTGGAAGAACGCACCGACGGTGTAGTCCCAGTCGGTCCCGGCCGTCGAGGTGAGGCGAAACTCCTGCGTCAGGGCATTGTCCTGGGCGGTGTCGAAAAAGAAGGATGTGGCGCGCGGATAGTTGCCGTACACCAGCGGCGTGTTGAAGTTGAGCAGGAACTGCGATTCGTCGTACGTGTTGTCGTCCTTGTTCGACGAGAACGAGGTCGACGAGGTGAAGGTCGCAAAACCGACATCGCCCGTGACGGTCATCGATTCGAGGTTCACGGTGCGATGGTCGGGCTCCTGCGGCGCCAGCGCCGCGGTCTGGTAGGAGTAGCCCTGCGTTTCGTGCGCAAAGCCGCTCGACTGGTCGTCCTGGCGCTGGTAGGCGAGGTTCACGTCCCAGCCCGGGGCGGCCTTCCACAAGGCGGACAGGCGCAGGTTGTCGCCATGGGCGTCGTCGACGTGGGCAATCGGCGCCAGGGCCTGCGCGCTGGTGAGCGGGTTGGCCGGGTCGGCCAGCACCGGCTGCTGGCCCGGGCCGAACACCGTGGCCGCCGTGGCGCCGATGTAGCCCGCCGTGCGCTGGTAGCCGGCCGACAGGCGCAGTCCGATCTTGTCGCCGAGCGGCTCGTTGAGGACCACATGCGCATCATAGGATGGCGCACCGGCGTGATCGGTGCGAGACACGTTGGCGCTGGTCTCGGCCGTGAAATGCGTCAGATCCGGGGCGTTGTGCTGCATCTTTATCGTGCCGCCCACGGCGCCGGAACCGTACAAGGTGCCTTGCGGTCCGCGCAGCACCTCGACGCGCTGGATGTCGTCCAACCGCAGGTCCACGAACAGGGGCACGTCGTCGATGTAGGTCGAGACGGTAGGCACGCTGCCCCAGGGCAGGTACGAGGATCCGACCGGATCGTTGACATTGAGGCCGCGGATGATGATCAGGCTGTTGCCGCTGTTGGCACGGGCGCCGACGTCCGGGATGCTCACGCCGGGCATGAGGCGCGCCATGTCCACCAGGCTGTTGGCGCCGGCATTGGCCAGGTCGGTGCCGGACACGGTGGATACGTTGTACGGCACGTCAAGGGCGTTTTGTTCCCGGCGATTGGCGGTCACGACCACCGCTTCGAGGGTATCGGCACCCGGTTCATCGGCCTGGGCCAGCGGGGTTCCAAGCGCAAGGCTCACGGCGCTGGCCAGCACGGTGCCCGGGCGCAGGCGCAAGCGTCGGGGAGGCGGATTCGATAGGGGCATGGGAGGCTCTCGTTGGGTGGAAGGCGGGGAGGGCAAGCGCTATTGCGCCGGCGACGGCGGCGGCGCAGCCCGGTCGGCCGGGCAGCCAGGCACCTGGCGCAGGCGGATGTAGTCGTCGATCAACTGGTGCAGGCGCTGCGCCCCGAAACTGGGGTAGTGGCCGGCATGCACGATGCTTACCGGCAGTTCGCGCAGGCGACGCATCGTGTCCAGGTAGCATTCGACATCGGAGTGGTAGGCGTCGTCGACCAGCGGCCCGTCGTAGACCGCATCGCCGGCGATCAGCATGCCGGTGGCGGCCTCCCACAGCGCGATGGACCCGGGCGAGTGTCCGGGGACATGCAGCACCGCGAAATGGCGATCGCCCAGGTCGATCGTGTCGCCGGCCTCCAGCAGACGGTTCGCCGGTGCCGCGGCGACCGCGTAGGCCTGCTCGTCGAAGCCGCCCGGCGGCAGCCGTTCGAACATGGCCAGGCGCGCATAGCGCGTGGCCAGCGTGGCATCGCGCGTCGGATGGGCCAGGATGTCGGCCTCGGCCCGGTGGCAGGCGCGATCGGGGAATTCGTGATGGCAGCCGATATGATCGAAGTGCGCGTGGCTGGCCACGGCGAGCAGCGGCGTGTCGCGCAGCCAGGGCATCTGTGCGGCCAGGCTCACGACGCCCGAGCCCGAGTCGACGAGCAGGCAGCCATCGCGACCGCGCACGTGCCAGATGTTGCAGCGGTAGAAGGGGTCGATGTGGATCTCCGACAGCAGCGTGACCCCGTGGGCGAGCGGCGTGCGCGCGTACCAATGCGCGGCGGCAACCCGCTCTTGCGCGGCGGTGGGGCCAGTGGCCGGGATCATGACTGGCGCACGGCGTGGCGGGCCGCGTGCCCGGCGGGGCCCGCGACGATCCGGGCGATCGGTGCGTCGATCGCCCGGATCCAGCGCGGCCCCAGCGGACCGTAGATGCCGGCCGGCTCCGGAAAGTAGCGCAACAGCAGCGGATACAGCAGGGCCGGCAGCACGATGGCCACCAGCAAGGAGACATCGACGCCACCGGCCAGGGCGCCAAGCCAGCCCGTGAAATGCCCCGGTATGTTCACCGCCAGTAGCGCCAGCAGTGCCGAAACGACCCACGCGCTCATGCCGGCAATGTTCCAGCCCCGGAAGAACCAGTAGGGCCCGCCCCTTTGCCCGCGATTGAAAACCTGCATCGCCTCGGGCAGGTAATAACCCCGCCGAAAGACGAAGCCCATCATCATCACCACCATCCACGGGGTGGTCATGACGACGATCAGCGAGACCACGGTGGTGATGGCGTCGACCAGATTGAACGCGAAGCGCCCGACATAGATCAGCGCCACCGCAATCGACCCGATGAACAAGGTCGCCTGCACGCGCGAAAAGCGCGGCAGTACGCTGCTGAAGTCCAGGCCCGTGCCGTACAAGGAGGTGGTGCCCGTCGACATGCCGCTGAGCACGGCCAGCGCCAGCAGCGGCACGACGAAGGCTTGCGGCGCAATCGCCAGCATGCCGCCCATGTAATCGACCTGCTCCAGGAAGGCCGGGGCCCGCTGGGCGATGATGCAGGTGCTCATGAGGCCGAACCCGAAGGGCATCAGGCTCAGCACTTGGGAGAGCACCGTGGCCCCCATCAGGCGGCGCCGGGGCGTGCGGCTGGGCAGATAACGGGTCCAGTCGCCGAGAAAGGCGCCGAAGGATATGGGGTTGGCCATGACCACCAGAAGCGAGCCCACGAAGGCCGGCCAGAAACCGGCGCCACCCCAGCGCAGGCCGGCACCGGCGTACGCCGCATCGAAGCCGGGCGCGAGCACCGCAAAACCCACCAGGAACAGCAGCGACGCGGCAATCACGGCCACCTTGTTGACCCAGAGCATGAGGCCGAAGCCGTAGACCGAAACGGCGAGCACCGCCAGCGCGAAGAAGCCGTAGGCCACGGCGTGGGCGGAGTCGGTGGTGCCCGAACCCAGCAGCCGGTGGGCCGCACCGACCACCGCGTCGCCGCTGGACCACACGCTGATGGAATAAAAGCACACGGCGGTGAGCAGGCTCAGTAGGGAACCGACGATGCGGCCGACCACGCCGAAATGGGCACTCGAGGACACCGCATTATTGGTGCCGTTGAGCGCGCCGAACACCGACATCGGGGCCAGCAGCAGTGCGCCGGCCAGCACGCCCAGCACGGTTGCGGCCAGCCCCTGCCAGAACGAGAGTCCGAAAATGATGGGAAAGGCACCCAGGACCGCGGTGGCCAGCGAGTTGCAACCGCCCCAGGCGATGCGCAGGTAGTCGAGCACGCTGGCGCTGCGCTCGGCCTGCGGTATGGATTCGATGCCGTGGCGCTCGATCATCGAGCCGCTCCTGCGGGCACGACGGACCCAGGCACGCAGGAAGCCGGCCGCACGCGCCTGCAGCACGCCGGGCGCCCGGCATTTGCGCGCTGCGCCGGGCGGGTGTCGATCATGGCGGCGTGGTTCTTCATGCACTGGCGTGAGGCGTATGGGTCGGAAAAGTTCGAATCGTGCGCACTGAATCGGGGCGCCTGCACAAACTTGCTGCAAGCCGGCGCCGTTCCTGCGCCGCGCAGCACGAGGCGCGCAGCGTGATCGATCCTAGCGGCGGCGCCGCGGCACGCAAAGCAAGGAGTTGAGATGTTCACATCGATGTGCATCGATGTGAGCCGCGCAGGCGTGCGGGTCGCACGGAACTGCTGCTGGACAGCGGACGGCGCACGAACGCGCCTGCGGCGCCAGATCGCCGGCAATCGATGTATCGGTAAGATGGGCGCCATGCTCACGACCATATCCGACCTGGACCTGCGCCTAATACGGGTGTTCCTGGCCGTGGTCGACGCCGGCGGCGTCTCACGTGCGCAAGCCGAGCTCAAGGTGGGACAGTCCACGCTGAGCACGCAGCTGGCCACGCTCGAGGTGCGCCTGGGCTATCGCCTGTGCGAACGCGGTCGCGGCGGATTTCGCCTCACGGCCAAGGGCGAGCGCTTCGAGCGCACCGCCCGCCAGCTGATCGCCACGATGAGCGAATTCTGCCGCCAGGCGCAAAGCATCGACAAGCGCCTGGTGGGCGTATTGCGCATCGGCATCATCGACCACACGCCGCCCAGCCAGCACGCGCTCTTCAGCCAGGCTATTGCGCGCTTTCGCGAGCGCGACGAGAGCGTGCAATTCAGCATCCTGCTGCGCACGCCCGAGCAGATCGTGCGCGAGATCCTGGCCGGCGACCTGCACCTGGGCATGGGTTACTTCTGGCACCGCGTGCCCACGCTCGAATACACGCAGATGTTCACCGAGGAACACCGGGCCTATTGCGGCCG
>Ga0209698_10003054_pt1 | contig 18747 bp, 5 predicted proteins | sample LitLauG_LLR_2012_FD_187203 | JGI IMG/M metagenome (GOLD analysis project Ga0209698, IMG submission 187203) | Freshwater sediment microbial communities from Pennsylvania, USA - Little Laurel Run_MetaG_LLR_2012 (SPAdes) (version 2) | ecosystem: Environmental > Aquatic > Freshwater > Creek >...
GTCCCCGGATTTGCGACACTAAATGTCCCCGGGTTGGTTTGGCCGGTGAGGGGGTTGAGAGCGATCGCAATACTGCTGATCACCAGCGGAGCCGTACCGGAGTTCGTGATCGTTGTCAAAACGTTCTTGACAACTCGGTTCGCTGTAGCCGTGGTGAGGGCTGTCGGGCCGCTAAATGTCACGACTGCCCGAGTGCCTGTTCCCGTAAGGGCATCCGTAGCAAACGAAGCCGTCGCTCCGGCAGCGTAGATATTCAACGTTGTAGAACGAACTCCGGTCGCATTCGGCGTAAATGTCACGCTAATCGTGCACGTTCCACCGGTTGCGATCACGGCGCCGTTGGTGCAGGTTGTCGTTCCGGCGACGATCGCGAAGTTGGCTGTGTTTCCGCCCGTGAATCCCAAGGCTGGGCCATTCACGTTCGCCAATCCACCAGCGGTCCCACTCCGCAACGTGATGGGGGCCCCCGTCGTATTGGTGAACGTCACGGTCCGGGCCGCGCTTGTGGTACCCACCAACTGGTTGCCGAACGCCACCGGGCTCGGCGCCAGCGTTCCGGACACACCCGCGACCGTGAAGGTAACGGTGTTGCTGGTTCCGGATGGTGAGGTGACGCTGACGTTCCTCGCCCCTGTCGTCGCGCTGCCCGATATTACGAAGGTAGCGGTGACGGTAGTGGAATTCGTCGAGGTTAAGGTAGCCGCGACTCCGGTACCAGACACGTTCACAGCAGTTACGCTGATCAGGTTAGTTCCGGTCAGGACTGCCGTTACCCTGGCACCCTGCAAGCCCGAGGCGGGACTGATCGAGGTCAGCGTCGGCGCCAACGACCCGGTCGTATCCGCCTGGTGCTCGATCGCACCGGGGTCGATGGACGTGCTGCCATCCGGCCGCGGATTGCCGAAGAAGTCAAGCGTCGGCGCAAAGCCTACTGAATTCGCCCCTTGGCAACCTCCGGCGGTAGTCGCGCACGTCACATAATCAATGATCGGAGAATTCGCCGCCGGCGCGTAGTTACCAAGCTGCGCACCGGTGAGCGGGTTGGACAGCGATAGCGGACCCCAGCTGATATTGATCCAGTTGTTGCCCTCGTCTACGGTAGCCGCGGGCGTCAAGCTGAAGACCGGATTGGGTACGGTCGCGTCCGAAATACCCGGAGGCACCTGGTAGCCCATGCCACCGGCCTCGGGAGGTACTCGCGAGCCGTCGCAGTACTGGCTGATCACGGTCGGGTTGGTTGCCGTGTTGTGTTCAGGGAGAGCATTGTAGCCGCCAGCGAGACTGGTCAGCACCGACCACCTCGGGGTGAGCGTCCCCCCGGAGTGGTTGGTCGGCCCGGTGTCGCCGCGCACGCCAATATCCCAATAACGGCCGTCGCTATCGCAAGCGCCGGTGATGGGCTGGCTCGATGCCGGCGTAGTGGTGAACGCGTTGTACAAGGTGACTATGTTCTGCTGGTTCTTGGTTCCGGCACCTTTCCCTCCCACAGCGATGTAGTACGCCCGGTTGTTGAAGAATATGTCGTTCTCCAGGACCGGGACCGAGTAGCTCCGGCAAGACCCATTGGTACGACCATTGGGTGCTGATCCGCCCGCTCCGTGGCCTACCGGACAAACGATGGTGGCGGGCAAGTTCGAGGTCAGATTTGTGCTGTTCTGGATGCTCACCAGTCCAGCGGGCTGAGGTGTGGAAGTCGTGAGCGGAACCGGACACGTTCCGTCCGGATTGCGGGGGACTGCGCACGGTCCTTGGCTGCTGGCTAACGGTGCGCCGATCGTGTTGAAGAGCACGCCCGACGACGCTGTCGTGTCATTCGACATGACCGTGTTGTTGATGATGTTCACGTTCAACGCGTCCACCATCGAAATGCCAGCACCGTCCCAGCCTGCGACGTTGTTGACGATAATGTTATTGGTGATGGTGACGTCGTTCCACTTGGTCGGATCGGTGGGGAAATTAATCACCTCCGAGCCGTTGATGTTCTGCAGGCGCAGACCGCCGCCGCTGCCGCTATCAGCGCCATTACCTTGGATCAAGTTAGCGTTGATCACGAGGCCGGGACCGGTACCATCGCTCGGCCCAACCGCAAGCGGGTTTAAGCAATCCTGATCGGTGGTAGCGCCGCAAGCCGGATCGACGTCGGGCGCACCCATGATGGCGATGCCGCCACCATTAGCCGGGATCGTGGGGTTGGTGCTCTGGTTGAACAGAATCGAGTTGTGTTCGATGTCGCCGTGGTAGACGAAGCCAAGCTGGCCGAGTCCACCGCCGTCGCCTGAGCTCAAGTTGCCGCAGAGCCAGTTGTAGTTGAATTTGTAGTAGTCGGTGCCGCTGCAGAAGCTGACACCACCCGCTCCGGCCGGCGTGGCCGAGAACAGTTCGTCGCCGGTGGAGGAGTTCGACGTGATCGCGTTGTTGTGTACGTTCACGTGCATGTCGAAGCAATACGGCAAACCGAGATTAGCGTCAGCCGCGAGAGCATCGACCACACAGGAGCCCGGATCGGCGTTGGCTGCGCCAGCAAGGTACTGGCCAGGAAATTCACCTTGGCCTACGTTGATACCGCCTGAAAGCGTTCCGGCGTTGGCGTAGATCCGGTTGTTGGCAATCTGCAGATTATGGCCCCAGGCGTGGACGAAGACACCGCCGCCGCCCTGGGAGCTGTTGGTGATGCCCAAGCCATCGATGCTGGACGGATTGCATTCGAAGTTGCTCGGGTAAGGGTTCGGGGTGTCTGTGCAATGGTCTGTGGAGATCAGACCGACCTGTTGCAGCAGCGTGGTGCCGGCCGGGAAGGTGTCAGCCGCGAACGGATCGGTTCCGGCCGGGAACTGCACGCCTTTCGACAGCACGGTAATGGCTGCGCCTTCCAGCGCTCCCATTAGAGTTGGTTCTTGCAACAGTTCGGCCAGGTTTCCGTTGAGTGTGGCGTCCCAACCGACCGTGGCTTCGAGCGGCAGCCGATCAACCTGGAACTGCATGGTCGACGGGCATACGAACGGCCCGCCGTTATTGCCCGTGTCATTGGCTGCGTCATAAGGATTGGTGCTGCTGATGGGCCTACCATTCAGCGCCAAGCCAAACAGGCAGTTGACCTGACGACGCCACGTGTCCATCTTGCCAGCAGGATGAGTGTTGGCGTTGATGATGCTCGAGGCAGCACCGACACCTTGCAGCCGGAGTGGTTTCCACATCAGCAGTAGTTCGCTGTGAGCGGACTGCGCCGTGCTACCACCCGTGGGAATCCCGGAGGTTCCACCTACAGCACCGGTAGTAGTACAGGGAACAGTGTTAGCTGAGCTGATGCAAGTCGGGTCGATGATGATCATGTCACCTGGCTGAGCAGCGTCAATGGCAGGTTGGATCGAGTCGGACGCCGCGACGTGAGTGGGAGCCTTGCCCCCGATCGTGACCGTGACGGTGTCGATCGACTGCTTGCCGTTGGCAGCCGTGATGACTAATTGACCGCATTGAGCGCTGGAGCCTGAGTACTGCGCTTGTTGCTGCAGTACGCAGTCCGGCACGCCAGCCGGCACGGCGCCGGTGATGGTCATGTCGCTCCAACTCACACCCGTCAAAGGATGAGATACGCCGTCAGAGCCGACAAGGGCAACCGTCCCTGCCGTGGCTCCGAAGCCATAGTGACGGGTTACCGTCTTTTGACCGAAAGTTCCCGTCGGCCCCGAACCCGTAAAGGAGGGGCCCGAGTAAGCGTTGTTCGGCACAGTCTTGTCACCCAGCGCGTAAATGTGCAGAGTGTTGCCAGCCGCCCTTACCCAAGGTCCAATGCCATCGCCGTCGACTTCGCTGACTGCCGGGGTTTGATCCGGGTAGGCGCAATCGGGGTTGTTATATCCCGCGCCTGCGAAGGCGGAGGTAGGTACCACGGGTGTGTCCATGTACTGGGTTTGCCCAGGCATGAACGGAATCTCGTAACAGAACTGGCTGTACTGCGGGTTGAACAATGGATCCGTCATCGTCTGGCCGGGGTGCGCCGGATCGGGAATCGGACCCGGGTCGTTCATGCAGACCACCATCATCGTGGGTGCATAGCCGGTCGGGTTTGGCGGATTGACTTCCCACGTGGAGTAAGTCAAGCCGTTGTATGTGCCCCACTGGTCGGCATAGACACGGGAGATTTCGGTCCCGGACCAATCCTTGATGGAAACGGGCAGGTTCGGCGGCGAGAATTTCTCGCCAAACTGAGGAGAGAACGGATCAAATTCGGAAGTGTAGTCATCGGTGATGACCCCAGTGAAGTGAGCAGCGACGTGAGCCGAGGTGAAGATCCAGAACTTGGCCAGGGCCGACTCCTGCTCGGTGAGGGTGACTTCCTTGCGGTCGCACAGATTCCGAGTCGCGCCCGCGAACGGCGCGACTTCTTTCGACTGCGGGAACAAGCTGATGTAGTCGGGAACAACGCGCAACGCTCCGACGCACGGCCAGAAGGTCTCGACGCTTCCGGTGTCACCTTCATGGGATGGCAAGGTCGTGCGGCCCAGACTCTGGGTGGTGTTCTGCGGGTTGCACTGGTAAGTGCCCGACACGTTGCAGTTGGCGGCGGTCGAGGCGCTGACTTCGGCTTGGTCGGGCAAGATAAAGATATCGCTCAAGCCGGCGAACTGCTGAGTAACCGGAGCAATGTAGTTGTCGCCGATCAGGATGTTCTTGTCCTCTTCCTTCACCAGTTCGTAACCGGGGGGAACGATCATTTCGACTACGTACTTGCCCGGTGGGAGCATGGGGGTGTTGTGGCGGAAGGGATCGCTTGCGTCGGGATTCGGGACGCAGGCCGTGCAGTTCGTACCGGTAAACTTTCCGGTGGCCAGATCGATGCTGGTGACGCTGGGGAAGGTGTAATAGCCGTCGTAAGGAGCTGGCTGCACTTGGTTCCAGTTGTGCATGCCGTCATAGCACTTGAACTGCGAGTTGTTGGGGACGGTGTGGGCAGCGCCGCCGTTGGCGTACACGTCGAGCCACATCGGCTGGTTATAGATTGTGAAGAAGAACAGATCGGGGTTCGTACCGGTAGCCGTGCCCTGGCCGGGGCAGTTCATGTTGGGATTGCCATTCGTGCGGAAGCCCTGGGCCCAATCGTCCCAGCTACTGGTCGTGGTGTGATCGATCAGCTTGAGGCTCGTGGTCCCGTCCGCAGCCGTACCTTCCTGATATAGGTTGACGGTGACTCCCGGGACATCCGGCGTCCAGCTCGTGTGAATGAGCAGTCCTGGATCGTCAAAGGGTCGCGTCGAAGCATAAATGACTTCGCCGTGAATGCCGCCGGTCTCGCCAGGAGCGTAGGGCTTCTTGCCGAACTCTACAAAGTTGTTCTGGCCGGAGAATCCTTGCCAGCCCTCAGTGCCAAACGGAGTTGGAGGGTCGATTCGGCCAGTAGATCCACCAGTGCCGCCCGGCGCAAACGGAGCCGCAGCATCGGTGCAGTCCGCTGTCGTGCAATAGAACGCGCCCGGCACCCGCAGAGGAGTGGGCACGGGGATCTGTTCGAGCGTATTCGCGAAGAACCCGCCAATGTTGCTGCAGCGCTGGCCAGCCGGACAGGGCAATGGATTGCCCAGGGAGTCGAGCGGGAAGGCAGTGTCGGCCGGACCACCGGCGTCGTAGACGACGTGGGTTCCAGTGCTCTTGTAGCGGGTCGTATCGTCTTCGATGACGTACCAGCTGAACAGCGGGAAGATTTCGTTAAAGCCCGCGTTGCCTGCCAAGTCGGTGTTGTTGAAGTTGGAGTAGCTCCCGTCGCGGAAGCGATTGTTGGTCGCCACCAGCGTGAGTCCGTCTTCGTCGCTGTCTTGAATACCGTTGCCGTTCCGGTCGAAGAAGGTTTTGGTGTAGATATTGGACTGCCACTGGTTCATGGCAATCTGGCCCATATTCAAGTTGGGATTGGTGGTGTGATTGAGCCTCACGGGCGTGGAGAGACCGTCGACCAGCATGTCGTTCCACTGGTCGAAGATCGTGATTCTCCAGTCGCCGTCGGGCAGACCCGTAAGCTTGAAGCTGCCGTCGCCGTTGCACTTGGTGAAAGCGAAGTCTTCACCGTCTGCATCACCAAAGCTGACGTAGCACTGGGTGAAGGCGAAGCTGCTGTTGTCGCCGCTGCTGTAGAGTCTCTCGTCGGGCGTGCGGCTCATGCGCTCCGTCGTTACGATGCCACTGACAGTATTCGTGCACGACGTACCTGTAATGTTCGGGTCGGTGCCGTTGCACACAAAGTCATGGCGAGCATTAATGATCGCAGGATTGGCAAAGCCGATGGAGACGTGGTATCCGGCCGGCCCAAATTCCTGGAAGAAGCTAGGCTCGCCGATTCGGAGGAAGGAATCATGGGCCTTCTGGCCGTCCAGGGTATTGGTCTGGAGCCACTCTTCGCCGCGTGCGATGCGGTCTGCTGCCGGGGTGGCCACGACACCGTAACGTCCGGGCATGAGGTTGGCAACGACCGCCTGACCAGCCAACGGAGACAGAGTCTTGCCGTCGGCTTCGTACTTCGGACAAGTGACGATTGTGCCCGTGATGCCGAGAGCCCCTTGTGTGCCGTTCGAGCCCGTTTGCTCGGCTTGAACGCTGGCGCCAATCGGACAGGCATCATATCCGGTTGAGGGATCGATGGTTCCCGCAAGGCTGTTCCCCAAGGGCATATTGAACATGTCGTAGGTCATCTGCCCGGTCGCATCGCCGGTGCCGCCGGCATCGTCAAACAGGGTGATATTGAAACCGCCTAATCCCGGCTCGTTGGGCGACAGCACGTCGATTCCGCCGCCGCCGTCCTGTTCCCCATTCAGTGGGAAATCATCTTCAAACACGAACACTGACAGCTTCGAGGGTGGAAAGGGACTTGGCTGCGTCAGGATCGAGATTGGCTGATAGCTTGTCGCACAGGTGCCTGCACTGGCCCTGCAAAGGGCTGGGATCGGAGCGCCGCCCATGCCGTGACCGCAGCCTTGGTTGCTGGTATCAATGATCTTATTTCCGTGACTGTCCGTCGTCAATGTGCAGACGGGAGCGCTCGTATTGGCACCGATGAACGGATTGGCAGCATCACCCGGGAGGACCGAAATGTAGTAGCGCTTGTTCGGATCCAGATTAACCTGACTCGGATCTACGGCGGCTTGTTTTGTATCGGTTGTTCGGCAAACGCCGTTCCCAACGTCGCAAACGGCAGGCTGACCAAGGACGGTCTGGCCGGATTCGCAAGACAGATCACCCGTGCAGCCTGTGGCCACGACCGGCATGTAGCTGGTGTGAAAGTTCGTGCCGAAAGTGGGAACGATGGTCCCGCTGGCCGAACCCGGACAGCCCGCCGATGGAGGATTCGTGGTGCAGTTGGGGTCAACTTGGAACGTCCGGTCTTCTTCAATCACCCAGCGATAGTCAGTAATTGGAGCCTTCGTGACCGGGTCGTAAACTGTCACGGCAAGGTTGCTCGGCTGCGGGAAGACTAGGGTCACAGTCGCCGTTGCGGAACTGACCGTACCCTGAGAGTTCTGGGCCTTGTAGGTGAAAGTGTAAGTTCCCGGTCCCGGAACGGTCGCGTTGAATCCACCATTTGGATCCACTGAGAGAACCAGTCCAGACGGAGACGTCGATGGCGAGACGCTCGCGGCGTTTACGGTCAAGGGATGGCCCGCGCCATCGCTATCGACTAACAGAATTCCCGGAGGAGCGATGCTGAGGTGCGTGGCTACCTTCGAGGTGTAGGTGATGTTACCCATGGTGATGCCGCCAGCCGCTTCCAGACAGTTGGCAACCAAGGAGCAATTCGCGAGGGTCACTGTGGCGGTCAGGCCAGACGAGCACACTCCTGGTGTCCCTGAAACAGAGCCGTTGGCGCAGTAGGTGAAGGAGTCTGGCAGAACTCCAGAATTGGGTCCATAGGTAAAGGTGCCGTCGGAATTCAGGATCAAGTTGCCCTGGTTCGGAGGCGTCAGGATGCGAACGCCGACGACATTGACGTCATTGGCAATCACGCCTTTGGAGATGTCCGACACAATAAGCGACTGGCCCGGTACGACGTTGTAAGTATCCGGGTTGGCTGCCGTCGCAGCAGCGGCTGCGAACGCGCCGGTGGTCGGCTCCAGCGAGCCGTTTACGCCGATATACGCCAGCATGCCGGAGTCGCGGGAGATGGAATTACCCGACAGGCTCAACTCGCGGTCAAAAATGGGAAGAGCCTTGCTGTTAGCAGCAGGCACGTTGATCATCACATCGTAAGTCTTGCCCGCAGCCATGAACACTTCGCTTTGTACGCGAGAAACGCCAGGCAGAGAATTGCCGTCTTCCGCAATCAAGGAGAAACCGCTCGGAGGCACAGCTGGAGCAGTCGCGGTTCCGGTTTGCGAGCCCACGATCGAGGGCACGTGCATGCGCAGACCGGCGTTTACGAGGCGCACTAATACAGTGCCGGTGACTGCCGCAGTCGCCGTGCCGGGTGTAGCGGAGAACAACGAAGCGGTGGGGGCGTTTTTGTTAAACGCAAGTCCATTGATAAGGTAGTAGAGGGGCGTATAGTTGACCGCCGGTGGATAGCAAGTCAGATACACGGTAGGACCAGAAGACGGATTGCCGCAACCGCCCGGCTGGCCGGACCAAACTGCTGTCTCGCTAAAACCCGCAGTGTTAACCGCAGCGCTGACCGTGTTGTTTTGGACTGGATCGATCTCGCTGAGGAGCAGCGGGACTTCTGCATCGTAGTTCACCGCGATGGTCCCGGTGCCATAGGCTACGCCACGCGCCGTGGTCGTCGGCACCTGGGTTACCACCAGGATTCCGTAAAGGCCCATCGGTCCCTGAATCGACGGGTGAGTGCCAGACTCAATAAGATAAGTGCCCGGGCGGAGGTTTGTCCAAGTCAGCGGCGTCGTGGTACCCGCCGCCACTTCGGTCGAGAACGACTGGACACGGTTTCCCTGTTGCGGGGGCGCGCCGGTGTCGGCATTCGCACCAACGATCGGCCAGGTGGCGGTGGTTTGGGTGTTGGAGTGGTCAGGACTGGGCGTAGAGGTCGCTGTGGTTCCCAGGCCGCCGCCCAACTGGCCCACGATCACCAGCGATGTGGGCACCGTGTTCCCGTTCAAGAACGACAGATTGTTCGTGAGGTTGATCGTCAGCCCCCCGCCTGAGGTGGGAACAGTGATCACTATGGGAGACCAAACGCCCGCCGTGACCCCTGGGGCCAACGGGGCGCAGGTCGCAGTTGAGGCGGTCACGGCCGTGCCGCAACTGTAGCCCCACATCTGCACGGTATTGCCGTCGGGCATCATCACACTAGACGGGGCCGCCGTCAGGTTGATCGTCTGCTGGGCGACCGCCAGGCCCGTTCCGAGGAGGAGAACCGTCACCGCGAGTACAGCTGTCTTTAAGGTTGCCTTGAGATAGTTGGATCGCATTGCTCTTCTCCTCAGTTAATTGGTCTCGTCAATTTGGTATTCCCGGGAATCGACCAGCATCATCATCAGCATTCCGCCCGGGAAAATGTTGTTGGTGGTGATTTCACGCTCGTTGTGCGAGTGCCACATGAAGGCAAAACCAGCCTCGCTGCTGGGCGAGTTCGCAATCGTGCCTGAGGGAGGAGTGGAACCTGTCTGGCCGCATGATGCGCCGGCTTGAGTACCGTTTGGACCGTTAAGTTGCGTGCCGGTACTGCTGCTGCATCCGGTCGCGCGGGTGGTTGCATCCGGGCCCAGATAGGGACTGCCGCCATACCAAGGGCCGTTGGTAAAGAGATTGGGATCGGGGAGTGTTGCCGGACCTCCGCCATTGACGTCGCCAAAGGGGGCCTTTTCCACGGGCTTGTTGTGATCCTGACACCACTCGTAGTAGTTAATCGAGGTCGGATCCCCGGTGTTGTAGCCATTCGCATCCGGCACGCAGGGGAGCGTGGCGAGCGTATCTTTCGAAGTGGGATTATGGCCGTACGCATCCCAGTTCAGACCTTTGGCTGTCCAGTAAAAGATTCCGTCGAAAGCCATACCCGGCGTCGTCGTAGTCGTGAATTGCAGAGGTCCAGCAAGGGCCTGGGCGGGCGTGGTTGTGCCCGCATAGGTAATGCTGGAGTTGCTCAGGATCAGGTTGCCGTCGCGCCCAAGAATGCGCACGTGGTTGCCGTGCTCGTGGAAGGGATGTTGCCATCGTCCCTGGCCGATTACGCGAATGAGCGTCAACTCTCCCGGGTGCATGTGAGGATCGCCGTTATAGGGCTGGTGCGGATATTCCGTGGCGTAATTCGGATCCATGTCGTCAGGCATCGAGCGCCCGTTGATTAGGAAATACGCGGGGTGGTAGGGCTCAGTCGGTACATTGAGACTGCATGCGGTACTTCCTGAAGTGCAGTTCGCCGCCTTAACCTGCGCTTCCGCCTGAGTGTGGATTCTGGGATCCATTTCGGCGAACTGGAACAGGTACTCCCGGTCGTAGCAGGTGTCCGGGTGGTCATAAGCGGCCTGGGAGAGGCGGTAGTCAGACTCGCCATGGGCCGCTTCAGCCGCCAGGTTCTTCGCAGCCAGGCTTCCCGCCGCCGTGCAGTTGGCGGGGACGTTGGCTGGAAGCACAATCAGCGCGCCGTACAAGCCCATCTCGACTTGCAAGTCGCCCTGAGTTCCGCTGTAGTAAGCGCGGGTGCCCGGCGAGGGAGCAATGAACGAGTAGGTCACCGTGGTACCGGGCGCTGCCTCCTGAGTGACCAACCCGGGCGTACCGTCAATAAATGGGTTCATCGTGACGCCGGGAAACAGGATGGAGGTGTTGCCGGCCGCTGCGGGCAAATTGTTCGTCAGCGTCACTGTCACCAACTGTCCTTCCGTGACGATCAACGTGGGGCCCGGAACCTGCATGTTGGTGCAGAACGGAGTCTTAGTTAAAACCGTGGCGGACGGCGCAAATGTCAGGCCTGTGCTGGTGGCGCACCCGTAGCCCCACGAATAAACCGCCTGCCCGTCAGGCTGGTTGAGATAAGCCTGCGACGCGACCAAGCTGAAGCTGGTGCCCTTGATGCCAGGAGCCGCAGCCTGCGCGGAAGCTGTGAACAGCATGGCCATGGCCACCATCGCTGCTAGAAGCAGTTGTGTCTTCAAAACGATTCTTTTCATGTTCGTTGCCCTCATGGCTGCGCTCCTAATTGATCCGAACTTCGGTCATCAATCCGCCGAAGTTCTCCGCGTCGTTGGAAAGGTGATCAAGATTGGGGGTGTAGAGATAGAACACACTGCCCGATGGATATTTGGTCGTGTCGGTGGCGTCGAGAATCACATCCAGGGACTCGCCACCACCCAGGGTGATCGAGTTGGTGGTGTAGTACATGTTATTTCCCGCTTGATCGCGCAGCAGCTTGGCGTTGTAACCGACAACCTGCATCGGGATTCCCAACGAGGCCAGCGTCTGAAATTCCGTAACATCCAGGTCGGAGATGCGGAGGAGAGCTCTCTTACCAGCCGGAATGTTGATGATCGCCGAGAGTGGCTGCGAGAAGTGCTGGCTGCCATCGGTCGACATGGTGGCCAGCGGGCCAGCCGTCACGGTATCGGGATAGCTGCGTCCGTTCAGCAAGAAGTACTTGTCTTTCATGTCAGAAAAACCCTCCGGGTTGAAGGTCATGCCGACAAAGTGGAAGTTGGGATCGAAACCGTGAATCTGGATGGGGTACTCGACGTCATACTGCGTCGAGCCGTCGCCATCGTTGTAGGCGAACATCTTGGTGGGCGTGGTGGTGAATCCACCAGTGACCCCGTTGTCACCGCTGGCCGGCAACGGATTGCTGCACAGAATATCCTCCGTCGAATCACATTTCGTGCGCAGATCGCCCTGTTGCGCAGTCAGCCCCGCGAAGAGGGTCATCGTTGTTGGTACGCGATTCTGCCGTGGACGTACATAAAGCTGCCCGACCATGCCCATCTGCAAGTGCTCAGGAGGAGTAATGTGGCAGTGCCAGAAGTACGTTCCGGCGTCCGGGGCGAGGTAGTAGTAGGTGAAGCTTGCGCCGATGTTAATGGCGACTGACGCATCTGGCACACCGTCATAGAAGGAGGAAGCGTTGGGATAACCATGGAAGTGGACTGTGTGCTGCTCGAACAGGTCCGGGCGCATGATCATCCCGACGTTGGTCAGGGTGAGAAAGAACTCATCATCTTCGTCGAGTGCCATGAGTGGCGCGGGAATGTTACCGTTCATCACGCCGACGTCCATGATGGGACGGGGATCGACGTGACCGTCGTATCCGGCAGGAATCGCGGCGGTTGCGGTCTGGGAGGTGTTCACGTCAGGCAGCCCCGTGGTATTTGCGATGAATGTGAAATTGTCTGGGGCGGTGAAACCGTAATTAGTGACGCCGGTGGGGAAGGCGGTGACGTTGGCGGCGAGAACTGTCCAATTGCCGTCGTAACCTACTCCCGTCCCTGAGATGACTACAGGGTCGCCGTTATTGAGACCCAGGGGAGCATTCGTCTGAACATAGACGGTATTGCCGACTTCCGCGATGTCGTAGATGGTGACGAGGTTCGGTATGTCCTTCGCAAGCCCCACCGCGCCGTTGTAAGTAAAACCGAACTTGCTGGGATCGAGGGGAAACGAAGTGGAGGTAAAAGGTCCGTCCGACGTTGCCGGATCGCCTGGAGACAACTTCGGTCCCTGCGTGTTGAAGACGCTCGGGAACTCCGTTCCGGGCAGGCCAGCCGCGATGTCGGCAAGACCCGACAGCGGGCCGAACGAGAACATGTATGTCTGCGTGCCGTCGCCCATCGTCGCGTAACCGTCACCACCCGAGATCTGCTGGCACTTGATCGCGCCATTCACGTTCGCGGGAGCCGCCGGATATCCGCTAGTACCCATGTAAGCCGGACCGGTGTACGCAGGCTCCGAGTTATTCGCGCCTGCGTTGCTCAAGTCCGGGTGAGTGATGGTGCTGGTCGGACATTGAACGCGAAAAGACTGTGCGCTCGCGCATATTGTCGCAAGACAGACGAGAAGTAGTATTAGCAAGCGACCTGGGTATCGATTTCTCATGGGCGGCCTCTCTTGACTGCGTTCATTGCTCACTGCACCGGCAAATAGCTCTGTCATTGCCGATCAGTGGCCTGACGTGTGCGCAGATTAGCGCGAGGCCGAAACACAATTTTGTTCGAAAGCAAAGATGAAGGCGCGTAGCGCGTCATTTGACGAAGAATTCACAACTCGCAAGTGAGCAGATGTGAGCGCACAACAACACTTGCAGCATAAAGTGGTGTGTGAATGCTCAGATAGATGTGTTGCTATAGCATGAAAACGTCCATTAACTTTACAAATTGCAAATAACTTTACACTTTGCATATACATTTCACATGTGTTGCTCGGTTCAAAGTTCGGTTTGCAGGAGTCAGCACACTGGTCTGGGATTTGCGAAGCGTTTCTTTGGCGCACTCTTTGTAATGTGGCTCGCAGGCTGTATTGACACAAGCATTGTTTTCTACGAAGATGCTCTTGTCATCGCTCGCCCCGCTCAAAATCGTGGCGCTAAGACGTTGTTTGTGTGGGCAAAAGCTAGGAAGTCCGCGCGCTTCACAAGATAATGAAAACTGTTTAGGGCGGAGGCGTTCTCTTCAGTTCCCGATTTGGCACGAATCGGATGCGTGCCTTGCGGTTCCTCGCATTCGCGTCTTTACAATTAGGCGGAGCGAGATTTATCTGAGTTTATGAGTCCAGGCATGGACAAAAAGCGGGCCGAGTGGTCATCGATCTTTTGGGTCACTGTGCTGTCTGGCATGGCCTCTTTGGTGATCATGGTCGCTGTTCTGCAGTACCGCTGGACCCAGCAACTCATTGAAGCGACCGAAGCCGGGACGGGGAATAGCCTGCGGCCGTTGACAACCAGTTGGCATTTGGATTTTTATGGCGAGTTGTCCGCGATTTGCGTTGCACTGCAAGTCGGTCCCGACTCAGGGGCACATGACGCGTGGGCTGACTATCTCCAACGCTATACGAAGTGGAGTCATCAGGATATTGCCGCCGACACGCTAGAAACCGTAAGCGCGAGTCCAGACTTAGTAGAGCAAGTCTACATTTGGGAAACCAGCAATAGCACTAATCCCAGGCTGCTGCGTCTCGCTCCGGAAGAAAAGAAAATCGTAAGCTCAGAGATCCCACAGGGTCTCAAACTCCTTCTTGCTCGCCTGCAAGCTGCTTCCACCACTCTTCCCCGGGCGCTGCGTGCCTGGCAGCCCGCGGGAGTCTCTGGTGAAGAAAAGTCCGTCGACCCCCGCGCCATGCCGTCGTTAGGTTTGCCGCGGTGGAGCGGAGCAATGATTGGTTGGCAGTTCGACGAAAATATTCCTGCGGTTGTACATCCTTTGGTTCATCATACGCAGCCTTACGATTCCAATAGTCCTGTCCACCGTGTTGCCGTGGATTGGATGGTAGTCGTTCTCAACCTAAGTACGATTCGCCAACGCATCATCCCCAATCTAACCAACCGCTATTTTGGCGGTCCAGCGGGACTCGAGTATAAGCTCGCAGTCGTCGAGGCCGGCCGAACACCTCACATCATCTATTCATCGGACGCCGACTTTCCCAGCGGCGATGTCGCCAATCTTGATTCCAGAATGAATATCTTCGGGCCTTCACCCAACGTTGGTGAACGTCTCTTTTTTCCCAGTGTCAAGAATCAACCCGTCCGGCCGGGAAATAGCTTTCCCGGTCTGGTTTGGTTTCCTGTCATCCAATACGGCAGCCAGTACGCGCCTTGGACGTTGCTATTGCAGCACCGGACGACGCCACTGCAAACCATTGCGGCGGACATCTGGCGGCGGAACATCATGACCGGCGGCGTTGTGCTCCTGCTGCTTACCATTGACATGGCCTTAATCGTGATCGCTAGCGGACGGGCGCATAAGTTAGCTAAATTGCAATTAGACTTCGTCGCATCGGTATCCCACGAGCTACTAACTCCCCTCGCTGCAATTTATTGCTCTGGCCAGAATGCCAAGGATGGTTTGTTACAGGCGAAAGGCGATGTTATCGAACACGGATCGATGATTACGGCTCAGACGCGTCAACTTACGGACCTAGTGAAGGATATTCTGTTGTTTGCTTCTGCGGAGAGCGGCACAAATCGCTATAGTATGCGCCCACTCAGCGTATCGGAACTTCTCCAATGCGTTCTCAAAGACGTTACCGTGTTAGTGGAAGGAGGAGGGTTCGTTTTAGAGCAGGACTTGGAAGCCGGACTGCCACTTGTCTTGGGAGACCTGCGCGCCCTTTCTCATTGTCTCCAGAATTTGATCGCCAATGCCATTAAGTACAGCGGCACAAATAGGTGGATTCGTATCTCAGTTTCAGGTCATTACGCCGGCAACGGTCATGAAGAAGTCCGGATCAGTGTTCATGATCTTGGCGTCGGAATCAGCGCAGCAGACTTGCCGCATATTTTCGAACCTTTCTATCGCAGCGCAAAAAGCGTGGATGCACAGATTCATGGCACGGGCCTGGGCTTGGCTGTAGCAAGACGTATCGCGGAAGCAATGGGAGGGAGATTGTCGGTTACAAGCGAAGTGGGAGTAGGCAGTACCTTCACGTTGCATTTGGCGGTCGTGAGGCAACGGGATGCTAGGGTGGAGTAGCAGCCGACGCTTTCGCAATCGAATTAACGAAGGTTCCAAAATGAATGAGAATATTTTGGTGGTGGAAGACGAGCAGGCGTTGCGCAATGCATTGGGAATTCGCCTTCGTTCCGAAGGCTACGTCGTCGATATGGCGGAAGATGGACAGGTAGGACTCGACAAGGCGACTAATCAGTCCTTCGACCTGATTATTCTTGATGTGATGTTGCCGCATCTCAACGGTTTGGAAGTCTGTCGCAACATCCGGCAAATGGGGCTAGCGACTCCCATTCTGATGCTGACTGTGAAGGACCAGATAGTCGACAAGGTGGTGGGGCTCAAGCTCGGCGCTGATGATTACATGACAAAGCCGTTCGATGCGGCAGAGCTGATTGCGCGGATTGAGGCTTTGTTGCGTCGTGCGCCATCGCATACCGGGCAGGGCGTCCACGAATTTGGTCCCATTGTCGTGGACGTATCACGCGCCGAAGTTACTCGGGATGGAAAGCAGATAGATCTTACCAATCGTGAGTTTCAGCTTCTGTGCTACTTGATGGAGCGTGCAGGAAGCGCTGTTCCTCGCAGGGAACTGCTTCGATCGGTCTGGGGCTATGACTCCGACGCATTCACCAGGACCGTTGACACGCATGTCGCCAGTCTCCGACGGAAGTTAGGCGACGACCCCAAGCAGCCTGAACTGATCCTCACGGCTTTCGGAGTCGGTTACAAGTTAGCGGGCGCAAGTGTTCGCCGTCAGAAGGTCTAGACCTTGATGACTCAACGATGAGTCAATCCTCGCTGCGACTTGCCGGCAAGCCACACTTTGGTCTCGGACGCACTCGCTATTAGTAAACTCACATTCGAAAACAATTGGCCAACTCTTCGCGAACCGTTATATGTGATCCAGTCAGTCAGTACGGTGCGGTAAGTCTTCGTCCTGCGAAAGTGGTTTGCGGTACATGACATGCGCCGCTGTATCTCTGGCTCAGAAATTGTAAGCAAATGTTGAACTGTGTGGTCAGTGATATCGCGGCACCACAGTGTGTCAACGATTGCGTCAATTCAATCTGCTGGGAGGCATTGAATCGCGACGCTGCGCCTCTCCGTCGTTAGGATGTTCAATAAATATCTGTTTGCTGAACGTGCTTTACCCAGTTAATCCAAGGTGGACGGATCAACAACATACACAGGGAATCCGCGAGGGGTTTTCCGAACGCCAAACTAGAGGTGCAGTCTTCCCTTCCGTGTGCACGTGGTCGGCGACCTCCATATCGCCGTGGGTGATTGCCGTGGGTGATTTTCGCGGGGCTCGTTTCGCGTCGGACTTCGGAGCGCGATGTTAAGAAGGCCACTGTTAAGGGTTTTTCGCCTCGATGACTTCGCCGAGGATTAATCATGGAGACAGCGCATACCCAAAGCGAGAAAGGCAATTGAATGGCGCTCGCCAGCACGGGCACGAACATCGCGCTCCACAGTGAAACCTTTACTTGTGGAGGTCCCAGCTGTATGAGGCGCAGGCTGGCAAGCATGGCCTCGCGGGCATTTTTTGTGGGCGGCCGCAGCCGCTCTTCCAGTACACGAATCCGCAGCTGTTGGATGTGTTTACGATGAAGCGGCGGCAGCGTGCAGTTGCGTTTGAACGTTGATTCGACGGGGCGATCCAGGACTTAACGTTCAGTCGTGGAGCGCGGCTTATCACCGGTGTTGCCGCCACTGATTTTAACTTCAATACAGAGGTTGCGGTTAATCGCAGGACGCCGGAAGTCAAAGCCGAGAGAGTTGCCGTGCCGCATTGAGCACGCGGAGAAACCGTGAAGCGTATGGGAGCTCTGAAAGCCTGAGGGCCTTGCTGCCGTTTAGTGCTCCTCGTGCATACCTGCACCCTGAGTCATTTGGCTTTGAAACCTGAACTAGAGTCTGGATCTGCTTCGGGCTTGGGATGAGGAGGGGGCGGCCATCTATCGAAATGGCCGCCCAGGGGAGTACATCGGTGGGCTACGTGAGGAAAATTTTCGACCAACTGCATCACAATCGATACATTCGGCGGAGCTCATAAACCTGCGCGTGCAGATCAGACGGTATGCGCGCAGCTCGCTGCTCCTCTGCGCTATAGGTGAATTTGTCCGTTTCTATCTCGGACGGTGGCAACCCCACAGCTTGAATCACCCTATCGGGGTCGAATCCCCAGACTGCTTCAAACGACATATCGAATTCCTTTTCATCCCATTGGATACAGATGTTCGAGATTGGCTAGTTCTGATATTGAACTTTCGTAATACCAAGTCGGCGAATTTTGTTCTGCAGGGTCGTACGTTTGAGTCCGAGCCGTTCGGCGGCTCCTCCCCTGCCCGCAATCCGCCCCGCCGCAGCTCGCAATGCTTCGATGATTACACTCGATTCCGCTTGTCTGAACGTAGAGGTCGAGCCAACAGCAACAACCGTCGCAGAAGAGGCGCCAAATGTTCCTGATGGCACGTGCAGTTCCTGACCTCGTGTAAATATCACAGCCCGTTCGATGAAATTCGCCAATTCCCGGATATTGCCGGGCCATGCATAGCTCGTTAACCTGTCCATTGCCTCCCGTGAGATCGAGCTAATCTGCTTGTGCATCCGAGCCGCGCACTTCGAGACAAAATAGTTCACGAGGAGTGGAATGTCTTCGCGGCGCTCGCGTAGAGGAGGGATCTCAATCGGAAAGACGTTGAATCGATAAAAAAGATCTTCACGGAACTTTTCCTCCTCGATCATCGCCTCCAGATCGCGATGGGTGGCCGCAATGAGACGAACATTGACTTGAATCGTCCGGCTGCTCCCCAGACGTTCGAACTCCTGCTCCTGCACAGCCCGCAAGAGTTTTGGCTGCACTTCCAGGCTGATGTCGCCGATCTCATCCAGAAATAGCGAGCCCCCATCCGCCAGTTCGAATCGGCCCTTTCTTTGGATCAGAGCTCCGGTGAAAGCTCCTTTTTCGTGACCGAACAGTTCGCTTTCCAGCAGCCCCGAAGGAATCGCAGCGCAGTTCATACGCACGTAAGGACGATTGCAGCGGGAGCTTAAGTTATGAATCGCACGTGCGACCAACTCCTTGCCAGTTCCCGTTTCGCCATGAAGTAGAACAGTGGAATCCGTGGGAGCAACGATCGCGACTTGTTCCAGCACTTTCCGGAGG
>Ga0209698_10003055_pt1 | contig 18744 bp, 17 predicted proteins | sample LitLauG_LLR_2012_FD_187203 | JGI IMG/M metagenome (GOLD analysis project Ga0209698, IMG submission 187203) | Freshwater sediment microbial communities from Pennsylvania, USA - Little Laurel Run_MetaG_LLR_2012 (SPAdes) (version 2) | ecosystem: Environmental > Aquatic > Freshwater > Creek >...
GCTTTCTAGCACGCCTCGTCTCTGGCGGATGCTGACCAAAGCCACTATCTCATGAGCCATGAGCGAGCCTGAGGAAACCCTGCCCCGCCCCCTGTCTGACGCCGCCCGGCGCGCGCTGGCCGAGGCCAAAGCGCGACGCAAGGCCGCGGCGCCCGAACGTCCGCCCGAGATCAATGGACGCAAAGGGCCGGAGCCGGTGCGCTACGGCGATTGGGAGATCAAGGGCATCGCGTGTGATTTCTGAAGGTTCCGACCCAAAAACCCGACGCGCTAAGTCTCTTTGCGATTCAATGAAACCCGGCAGCGATGTCGACCCGGCGTTCGCGCCGATAATAACCGGCGCCCGCGAGATCGACGATCACGACGCGCGCTCCGGCGGGCATGGGGGTCGCGCCCGTCGTCCAACGATGCGTGAAAATGTCGCCCTCGTATTCGGCCTCATGCCAGCCAGACGCACAGGCGCCGTCGCGACCCAAGGCGACCGTTGAGCCGTCGATCTGCAACGCGCCGACGCACAGACCCAGACTTCGCAGGTCGTCACTCTCCGCCACGCTGTGGGCCGGCGTGAACGCGCGCGAGCGTAGCGAGATCTCGCCGCGCGTTGCGGGAAGCTCGAAAGCCAGCCGCCGCTCGCCCAAGCGGATCGGCGCTACGCTCAATCCGTCGATGACGATGTGCGCGTCCGCTTCGCCAGTGATCTCCTGACCCTGTACGGCGAGCCGCGCCAGCAAACGCGCCTTGGCGGCGGCGACGGGCGGGCCGTCGAGCGCCAGAGGCAGGCAGGTGTCGGCCCAATGTCGGGGCGAGAAATCGGGATGCGCCTCGATGAAGGCGCCGCCGTTCTCGAAGGCCGCGCGATTGCCGGTGTCCAGATAGCTTTCGGCGGGCAGGCCCTCGGCGAGGAGGACGTCGTGGCTGTCGAGTTCCACATGCCAGTAGTCCACGTTGGGAAGGCGCAGGGTTTCGACAGAGGCGCCGTTGCACAGCGCGCCGACCGGCATCAAATGGCCGCCAAAAGCGATATTGTGCCCAGGACTCAGCCACAGGTCGCGATGGGGCAAGCCCTCGCCAAAAGCGCCCGCGCGAATGACGACGGGCCAGACGCGCGCCGGGGCGGGATGACGGGTCGTGTCGACGCGGCGGCGGCCGAGCCAACGCACGGGCCGCGCGGCGCCGGAGGCGGTGAGGACGAGATCGCCGGGTTGCAAGGTCTCTATGGCGACGACGCCGGAGGGCGTCGCGATCCCGGCGCCGCGCAGGTAGCAGGCGGCGTCGGTAAGGGAGAAGTTGGAGGCGGAAGTCCCGCCTATATGGGCCGTGGATATGCGTTCGTCGCCGTTATTGAGGAATAGGTTGTATTTCGCCCCCGTCGTGGAATCGAACGAAATGCCCTTCCCGTCGGCGTAAGGAGATATTGAAGCAATTATATTGTCTGGATTGCCATAGACGGTGTCGACATTGCTGATTTGTATGGTCGCTGCGCCTGCTAGAGTCGCTGCCCCGGTGATCGACTCAATCGTCGTTCCGTCGCTGGCGACATGCAGATCCAGCGTCCAGGAATAGCCGTGCCCATCGGTGAATTCGAGGATCTTGTCGTCGGCGGCCGGCGTGACGGCTTCGTTGGAAGCGGACGTCCCACCCACGTGTGCGGTCGATATGCGTTCGTCGCCATTATTGAGGAAAAGATTGTATTTCGCGCCCGTCGTGGAATCGAAGGAGATCCCCTTGCCGTCGGTGTAGGGCGACGTCGATGTGAGGATGTTGTCGGGCAAGCCGTAGGCGGTGTCGATATTGCTGATTTGGATGGTCGCCAAGCCCGCTGCGGTCGCGACCCCGGTGATCGACTCGATTGTTTGTCCATCGACGCCAACCAATAAGTCCAAAGTCCAGAAATAGCCGTGACCGTCGACAAAAGTCAAAATCTCATACGCCATCGCTGACAGCCCTTTTTCGACACACGAAGTATCTGAACTGCGGCAACGCAACTCCGGGCGTTGTCACAAAAAGGGCGGCCAATGGGGCGGGAAAACAACCTCTCTATTTCAGCTTATCTGTTTGAGCGACGAGGTCAATGCGCCATGGCGCAGGGCGTCCGGCGCCGGATGAACCCTATGGCGTCATCAGCACGTCCGCCCCGACGCTGACGCGCGCGAACAGGTCGATCACGTCCTCGTTGAGCATGCGGATGCAGCCGTAGGACGCCGCCGTGCCGACCGAGGCGCGCATCTTCTGCGTCGTGCCGTGGATGGCGATTTCGTCGCGGTCGAGGGTGATGGCGCGCGCGCCCATGGGGTTGTGGGGCGAGCCGCCGGGGATCAGGTCGGGCAGTTCGGGATGGTCGCGCTTGACGCTGTCGGGCGGCGACCACGCCGGGGCGACATATTTGCCCTCGACATGGGCGTAGCCCGCCCATTCCTTGCCGTGTTTGGCGACCGCCACAGGATAGGCGATGGCCTGGCCCGGGCCGGTGACGAAATACAGCGTGCGCGCGTGCTGGCTGATGACGATGGCGCCGGGCCGCATGCCGCCGTCGAAGGCGACCAGCGCGCCCGCGTGAGCGGCGCCGGTCGAGAGCGAGGCCGCGAACGCTGCGAGAAACAGGGATTTACGCATTTTTCACGCCTTAACAAGAAGTAAACAAGGAAGGACGTAGCAAATTTTCCGCAAATCCCGGAGCGGGACGTCTCAACGCGGTAAATTGACAGATCCTCGTTCGGCCGAGAGGGCCTTTGAACCGTTGGTTTCATCCTTGCGAGCCAAGCCATCCGCCGTGTCTCGGATCAACGCGTTTTTGAAGGTTTGACGCGTTTTGACCATGTTTTTATTTTCGCAAAACCGGCGCGACGAAGTCCCTGTTTTGGAGACGCAAGACAACAGCAAAAAGCGTCGCCGCGGCGCCAAGAGCGTTGCGGGCGGCAAAGATTGCCCTCATCTCCGGTTTCGCCCAAAGAGGTCGCGAGCAAAAATGGGGACCAGCATGACCACCACCGTCCGCGACCTGATGGAGGAGAGCGGCGTCGCCTTCGGGACCAGCGGCGCGCGCGGCCTCGTCACCGCCATGACGGATCGCGTCTGTTATGGCTACACGCGCGGCTTCCTCAGCTACCTTCTCGAAATCGGCGAATTCCGCCCCGGCGGCGAAGTCGCGCTGGCGGGCGACCTGCGCCCCTCGACGCCGCGCATCCTCAAAGCCTGCGCTGAGGCCATCCGCGACGCGGGCGGCGCGCCCGTGTTCTGCGGCTACGTGCCGACGCCAGCGCTGGCGACCTACGCCTTCGCCCGCAAGACGCCCTCGATAATGGTCACGGGCAGCCATATCCCTGACAACCGCAACGGCGTCAAATTCCACCGCGCGGCGGGCGAGGTGCTGAAGGACGACGAAGCCGGCATGTCGCGCCAAACCACCACGCCTGACCCCGCGAAGTTCGATGCGGCGGGCGCACTCAAGGCCCCTGCCCCGCTGCCGCCTGTGCGCGACGTCGAGGAGGCGTTCGTGCGGCGCTATCTGGACGTCTTCGGCGCTGACGCGCTGACGGGTTTGACGATCGGCCTGTACCAACATTCCGCTGTGGGCCGCGACGTGATCGCGCGCATCTTCGCCGCGCTCGGCGCCGAGGTCGTCGCGCTTGGCCGCTCGGACACTTTCATCCCCGTCGACACCGAGGCTTTGCGGCCCGAGGACATCAAACTCGCGCGCGACTGGGCGGCCGAGCGGCGCTTCGACGCGCTCGCCTCCACCGACGGCGATTCCGACCGCCCGCTGCTCTCCGATCACAAAGGCCGCTGGCTGCGCGGCGACATTCTGGGCATCCTGTGCGCGCGCGAGCTGGGCGCGGATGCGGTCGTCACGCCGGTCAGCAGCAACACGGCGCTGGAGAAATGCGGCGCCTTCGCGCGGACGCAGCGCAGCCGGATCGGCTCGCCCTATGTGATCGGGGCGATGCAGGAGCAAACAGGGGTCGTCTGCGGCTATGAAGCCAACGGCGGCTTTCTGCTGGGCAGCCCGGTCACGCGAAACGGCCGCACGCTCAGCGCCCTGCCGACGCGCGACTCGGTTCTGCCCATCGTCGCCGTGCTGGCGGCGGCCAAACGCAGGCCCATCGCCGACCTGGTGGCGGAATTGCCCAGACGCGTCACCTATAGCGACCGCATCAAGGATTTCCCGACCGCCGATTCCAAAGCGATCCTCGCCTATCTTTCGCAGACCGACCAAAGTCAGGCCCGCATCGAAGCCGCCTTCTCAAGCCTTGCCGGCGAACTCGCCAGCGTCGATCAAACAGACGGCCTGCGCATGACCTTCGCCAACGCGAGTGTCATCCACCTGCGCCCGTCAGGCAATGCGCCAGAGCTTCGTTGCTACACCGAGACCGATGACGAGGCGAGCGCAGAGGCGCTCAACGTCGCCGCGCTCAATCAGGTGCGCGAATATCTGGTGAACGCCTCGCGCGGCTGATACGGCTTGCGGTCGATCACGTCAGGCGGGCGAGTCCTTCAACCAGAAACGCCAAGGCCGGGCGTTGAAGAGGCGCGCCCTTTGCAGGATAGGGGCCTTCTCCCCTTGCGGGAGAAGGTGGCCGAAGGCCGGATGAGGGGGCGCCCGCCAAACAACGTGTCGTGCAAATGCGCCTCGCCGCCTCTAACCCGGCGAGGCCTTCAACTAGAAACCGCATCACAACAAAAACGCGTCCTCCTCAACCCTTTCCGGCTCCGGCGCCTCCTCGGGCAAGCCGGCGAAACGGTCGTGGACGCGGCGCTCCTGCGCCATCGTATATTTCGGCCGCAACCGCTCCGTTAGCCAGCCGTCAATCTCTTCGTCCGGCTCGCGTCCGCCCTCCAGCGCCCTGCCCCAGCGCGTCAGCGCGTGGAGCGCGTCGGCGAGCGCGCGTTTGGCGTCAATGCGCGCGCCGAGCGCGCGCCGGCCCAGATCGAGCTTGTCCTGCGCGCCCGCCGCCTCAATAGTCAACCGCTCCTGCGCGTCGCGAATCTCCCGCCCGCTGCCGCCGAAAATATCGATCGCCCGCACCATGCGGTGTTCGAGCTCGCGCATATGGTCGGCGTCGATTTCGTTCTCGGCGAGCGAGAAGCGGTCGACCCCTTCAAGCGCCCGCCCCAGCGTCTCGCTGAGCTGATAAACGCCCGAGCGGATCATCCGGCCGAAGCTGCGCAATTCCGCCGCCACCAGCGTAATGCCCTTGCCGGCGTCTCCCAGCCGCGCCGAACGCAGCGACGCGTTGGTGCCGATCATCGTCACATTGGCCGCCGCCTCTTCGAGGCTGGCGTTGCTCACCTTCATTTCCGCCATCGCCGCCGCAGCCGCGCGCTTGGCGTCATCGACGTCGCGCCGCGCCAACAAGCCCTGCGACACCAGGGCGCGCGCGGCGGCGAGTTTGCCCGCAAGGGCATGAAGAAACGAGCCGTCGGCGCCCTCGTCGACGCCGAACACGCGCTGGCTGCGCGCCTCCAGATCGAGCGTGCGCTCGGCCAGGCCCACGAGCGAATCGGCGATCTTGTCCGTCTCGCGCGAAAACTCGGCCTGCGCATCTTCCGTCTGCCGGCGCTGCAACTCGACGAGCCGCGCCGCCAGCCTTGGCGCCGCGACGCCCGGCGCCGACGGCGCGCCCTCCAGCGTGTCCGCCGCCGTTTCCAGCGCCGCCTGCACATGCTCGACGCGCTGGCGCGTGGTGTCGCCGATCTGGCAGCCCACCACGCATTCGCCGATCCTCAGCCCGATCTCGCGCGTGACCTCGCCGATCTCGCGAAATCCTGCGGCGGCTGTCGCCCGCCGCGTAGCGATGGCTTCGAGGCTTTCGGTGATCTCGGCGGCGATGATCTCGAGAGCCTCGCGATGGCGCCGTTTAAAGGCGTCGTGCGCATGCAGCGAGGCGCGCAGCGATCCCGAGAGGCGCACCTGGTTCGCCACGTAGACGTCGAGCGCATCGCGCGCCCTTTCCGCCAATTCCTGCAGCGTGCGCGCGAAGGCCAGCATCTCCGCGCTGTGCTCGGGCAATTGCGCAGACTCGATCTTCATCGTGAACACCAGCGCCGAGACGCTGCGAACCAGCGATTGCGCCTTGCGGGCCTGTGGACCAATTTCGCGCACCACCTTGCCGAGCGCACGCAGGGCCTTGCTCTCGTCGTCCAGCACCGCCGTGGCGCCCTTGAGCCCAGCCAGGATCGATTCGAGATCGCCCGTCGCCGCCGTCATCTGCGGACCGTCGAGCGCGGCGCCGATTTCGCTCAGGGATTGCGCCGCGCCGTTGAGGCCTGGCAGCGCGTCGCCGAGCTGGCGGCCGACGTCGAGGCAGACCCCCTCGAACGCCGCGAGGACAGGAACCAGCCGCGCGCCGCGCTCGCGCATTTCCTCCGCCAGACTTTGCACGACGGCAGTCATTTGCTCGCGCGCATACGCAGGATTTCAGTCGGAATTGAGCCCAACGGCGCGACGCGCTCGGCGGCGCCCAGCGCAATCGCCTCCTTGGGCATGCCGAATACGATGCAAGTCTCTTCGTTCTGCGCCATTGTTGAGGCGCCAGCCTTGCGCATTTCCAGCAGTCCCTGCGCCCCGTCGTCGCCCATGCCGGTCATGATGATTCCAAGCGCGTTGGGGCCGGCGAATTGCGCGGCGGAGCGAAACAGCACGTCAACCGAGGGGCGATGGCGCGAGACGAGCGGCCCGTCCTTGATTGACACATGATAGCGGGCGCCGCTGCGTTGCAGCACCATATGCTTGTTGCCCGGCGCGATCAGCGCGAGGCCGACGCGCACGGCGTCGCCGTCCTGCGCCTCCTTGACGTCGATGGCGCACAGGCCGTCAAGGCGGCGCGCGAAGGCGCCGGTGAAATGTTCGGGCATGTGCTGCACGATGACTAAGCCGGGACTGTCGGCGGGCAGCGCCTCCAGGACCTCGCGCAATTGCTCGGTGCCGCCGGTCGAGGCGCCGATGCAAACAACTTTCTCAGTCGTGTGCGTAAGAGAACGCGTCGCCACGGGCGCCGGCAATATGACGTCGGCGTTGAGCTTCTTCTGCGGCTCGGAGGCGGCGGCGCGGCGGCGCGGCGTCGAACGCGCCGCCTCGCGCAGCGCATCGGTGACGCTGGCGCGCGCGTCCATGAGCCCGCGCTTGGCGTCGAAGCGCGGCTTCTGGATGACCGCGACGGCCCCCGCCTCCAGCGCCGCGTACATCGTTTCCGACCCCGCTTCCAACAACGTCGAACACATCACGCAGGGAATCGGGCGCTGCGCCATCAGCTTGCGCAGGAAGGTGAGCCCGTCCATGCGCGGCATTTCCAGATCAAGCATGATGACGTCGGGAATCTCCTGCTGGATGATTTTGGCGGCGGCGAACGGATCGCCTGCGGCCGCCATAACCTCCATGTCGGGCTCGGTGGCGACGATCCCCGACAAAACCTCCCGCACGGAAGCGGAATCGTCGACGATGAGAACACGGATCTTCTTTTCGGTCATCGGCTACCCCACCTTGCGGAACACGCTCGGCGCCACCGGCTTAAGGCCCAGGGGCTCGGCGCGATGCAGCGATTCGGAATGGCCAAGCATGAGATAGCCGCCGCGCCGAATATGCCGCGCCAGCCTCCGGATCACCTGTTCCTGCACCGTCTTGTCGAAATAGATGAGCACGTTGCGGCAGAACACGAAGTCGAAATCGCGCGGGCGCGCAAAGGTCTCGTCCATCAGGTTCTGCGTCTCAAAGCGCACGAGGCGGCGCAACTCGGGGACGATGCGAAACTCCTGACGCTGCTGGTCGCGCGGCAACAGCAGATAAGATTGGCGCGCCGCCTCAGGGATCGGGTCGATCATCGAGGTCGGGTAGACCGCCATGCGCGCAAATTCGAGCACTGATTCAGAAATATCGGTGCCGAGCACCTCGAAGCCGCGCGCTCCCAATGCGTCGGCGGCGACCATCGCCAGCGTATAGGCTTCCGCGCCGATGGAGGCGGCGGCGCTCCAGAACTTGATGGGCTTTCCCAGGCGCTCGGGGGCGTCGAGCGATTCCTGAAGAAACCGATCCGCCAACAGGTCGAACTGTTGCGGCTCGCGATAGAAGTCGGTCTTGTTGGTCGTTACGCTATCGACCAAATTCTGAAACTCGGTTTCCAGCAGGCCGTTGTTGAACATGGCCTCGCCATATTGCGCCAGGCCGTCCAGGCCGAGCGCGCGCACGCGCCGCATCAGCCTCCCCTCGACCATCAGACGTTTGGAGGCTGGCAGCTTGATACCGGTATGTTGTTCGACCAGACGCGTCAGTTTTTCAAAATGCCGCTCAGTCAGGTGATCGTTCATCTCTCTCTCAGGCGGCTTGAGCGCGGATAGCGAGCGGTTCGCCCTGTAGCAATCGTTCGAGATCGAGCGCTACGACGAAGCGCCCGGCCTCGCGCCCAACGCCGATGACGAAATCGGCCCTCCAGCGCTGGCCGATGGAGGGCGCAGGCTCCAGCTTGCCGCCGTCCAGATCGGTGACCGCGAACACGCAATCGGCCAGCAGCCCGAGGCCGACAATCGCGCCGTCTATGGTCGCCTCAACGACGACGATCCGCGTGCGGTTGGTCGCGGGCTTGGCCGGAATGCCGAACTTGAGCCTGAGATCTAGGACCACGAGGCTCTGGCCGCGCACGTCGATGAGGCCCAGCACATAGTTGGGCGCATTGGGCAGACGCGAATAGGGCAGCACGTCCAGCACCTCGCGCACGCGCTCGACCGGCAGCGCGAAACAATCGTCGTCGACGCCGAAGGTCAGATATTGCGAGAGTTTGGACATGCTACGCTCCTCAACTGCCTGGGGTCACGATCCGGTGCGGCGGAAATCGTGGTCCATCTCGTCGCCGTCCGCGAGCTCAAGGGCGAAGCCGCCTACGGATTTGGCCGTCGGGGCCTTGGCTTTCTGCGGCTTGCCCACTTCTTTGGCGCGCATCGCGGCGGCCTTGCCTTTCAGCCGCTTGACGGCCTGCTTTACCGGCCCCTCGCCGTTGTCGATGCGAAAGAAGGAGATCGTGCTTTGCAGGCGCTCGGCCTGCGAGGACAATTCCTGCGACGTCGCCGAGACCTCCTCTGAGGAGGCGGCGTTTTGCTGAGTGACCTGATCGAGCTTCTGGATCGCGCCGTTGATCTGAGACACGCCGATGTCCTGTTCACGGCAGGCCGACGAAATCTCGCCAATCAAATCGGCGGTGCGGCGAATTTCCGGCACCAGCCGCTCCAGCATGGCGCCGGCGTCCTGCGCGGTCCTGACGGTGTCGGCCGACAGCGTGGAGATCTCCGCCGCCGCCGCCTGGCTTCTCTCGGCGAGCTTGCGCACTTCCGAGGCCACCACCGCAAAGCCGCGCCCGTGCTCGCCCGCGCGGGCCGCCTCGACCGCCGCGTTGAGCGCCAGCAAATCGGTCTGGCGCGCGATCTCCTGCACAATGGTGATCTTGCCGGCGATGGTCTCCATCGCCTTCACCGCACGCGACACCGCCGCGCCGCCCTGCGAAGCCGCATCCGCCGAGGCGCGCGCAATTTTCTCGGTCTGGCCGGCGTTTTCGGCGTTCTGCTTGACGTTGGCGGCGATCTCCTCCATCGCCGAAGACGCCTGCTCGGTGGCGGCGGCCTGTTCGGTCGCGCCGTGCGAAAGCTGGTTGGCGCTTGCCGAAAGCTCCTCGGACCCGCTGGCGACGCCGTGCGACGCGTTGAGCGCCTCGCTGACGGTGGCGCGCAGCTTGCTCGCCATATCGTCAAGGGTGCGCACGAGATCGCCAAGTTCGTCGTCGCCGGCGGCCTCGATCTTCTGGGTGAGATCGCCATTGGCGACGCCTTCGGCCAGCGCCGAGGCGCGCGCGACGCTGCGCGAGAGATTGAGGGCGATCCAGGCGCCGCCCGCCGCCGCCAGCAGCAAAGTTGCGGCGACGGCGCCTAGCAGAATGTTTTGCGCGAGCGCCGCCGCGCGGTCGGCTTCAGCCGTATCGCTGAGCATGTCGGCGCGCACATGTTCGACGTAGGCGTTCATGCCGTCCATGACCTTTTGTGAAACCGTGCGCCCTTCACCCCAGGATTGGGAAATCGCCTTCAAATTGCCAGCCCCGGCGACCACTTCGACGGTATGGGCCTGCGCCTTGACGAGTGTATTGACCGCGTCGCTGAGCGCGGCGGCGCTGACTCCCAAAGGCGCAGACTCGGCGAGCGCGTGCTGAAACGATTGCGCCGTGGTTGCGCTGAACTCCTTTATGACGGCGAGTTGGTCGGCGAGATCTTTTTCACTCCCCGCCGAGAACGTCAGCGCCAGCAAGGTCGAGATACGCTGGAACAGATACTTGACTTCACGAAGGTCGGCCGCCGCCTTGACGGCCTCCGGCGCCAACTTTCCTTTATCGAGCGTGGCGACGCTGGCGTCGAGCGCAGCCACCGCCGCTTTCAGGGCGGCTTCGCCGTCGGCGCTCCAATAGGCGTTGGCGCGATTGTTGGAGTTGGCGATGCCGCCCTGCAGGATCTGCTCTTCGACCTTGGCGCGCTTTTCCATATCCTCGCGCAGGCCCTTCATCATCTCCTTGCCGGCGTCGTCCGCGATCAATTCGATCTCGCCGATTTTGGCGATGACTTCGGCGCGCAGTTTGCGCGTCTCGGCGACGTATTTGACGACGTCGTCGTCGGAGACCGACATATCGTTATCTTTCTCGGCGCTGATCTCACGCAGGAAAGACGACCTCATTTGCGTGGCGGCGATGATACGTCCGCCGCGCGAGACCAGCGAGCGGGAAACCTCCGCAAGCGTCTCCAGCTTGAGATAGGCGACCGTCCCAGTGACAACGAACGCCACGACTATCGCGCCGAATACGGTCGCGAGCTTGGCCTTGAGGGTGTAACGCATATTTCGACCTCTCTAGTTTCGATTCTTGAACTTGAGCCGCTCACGCGCGCCGAAACTGCGTGTCCATTTCGTCGTCGCCCGCCTCCAGTGCGAGCGAGAAGCCGCGCGACGCCGCCTTTGCGGGCGCCTTTGCCGGCGCCCTGGGTTTGGCGTCGGCGACGCGCATAGCGTCGCCTTTCTCGCGCAGCGCTGTGACGGCCCGGTTTAGCGGCTTCTCCTCGGCCAACCGGAAGAACGAAATCGCCGAGTTCAACCGTTCCGCCTGCAAGCTCAATTCATTTGCGGTCGCCGACACTTCTTCTGAGGAGGCGGCGTTCTGCTGCGTGACCTGATCGAGCTGCTGGATCGCCTGGTTGATTTGCGCGGCGCCCACGTCCTGCTCGCGCATCGCCGAAGAAATTTCGCCCACCAGATCGGCGGTCTTGCGAATGTCGGGAACGATGCGCTCCAGCATCTGGCCCGCTTCCTGCGCGACTTTTACGCTGCTGCCCGAAAGGGTCGATATTTCCGCCGCCGCCGCCTGGCTGCGTTCGGCGAGCTTGCGCACTTCCGACGCCACGACCGCAAAGCCGCGCCCATGCTCGCCCGCGCGCGCCGCTTCGACCGCCGCGTTGAGCGCGAGCAGGTCGGTCTGGCGGGCGATCTCCTGCACGATGGTGATTTTTGAAGCGATGGTCTCCATCGCCTTCACGGCTTGTACGACCGCCTGGCCGCCCTGCGCCGCCGCATCCGCCGAGGCGCGCGCCATCTTTTCCGTCTGGCCGGCGTTATCGGCGCTTTGTTTGATGTTGGCGGCCATTTGCTCCATCGCTGCGGACGCTTGCTCGGTGGCGGCCGCCTGTTCAGTCGCCCCCTGGGAAAGCTGGCCCGCGCTCGCGGAAAGCTGTGTCGATCCTGCGGCGACCGACTGCGCCGCTTTCAACGCGTCGCCAATCGCCGTTCTCAACCGGATCGTCATCGTCTCCAGCGCGATGCCCAGCGTGTCCTTGTCGGAGAGCCGCGACGGCTCGACGGTGAGGTCGCCCTCGGCGATGGAATCGGCAAGACCAGCGCTCGTCGAAAGATTGGTCATCATCTCGTTGAGCGATTTTGCGAGATCGCCGGCCTCGTCGTCGGCGACGCCCTCTATCCTGACGCTCAGATCGCCGGCCGCCCCGGCGCGCGATTGTTCCACGGCGCGCTTGAGGCTGCGGTTGAGACCCAACGAAATCCAGAACGCCGAGGCGACGCCCACGAGAAGCGCGCCGGCGATGGCGGTGAGCAGCAATCGATCGGCGCGATCAGCCGTCTCGCTCGACAAGACGGCGCCTTCGGCGGTGAGCTTGCGCACGTGTTCGATATATTCGTCGAGCGCCGCCGAAGTCGCTTCAACCTCCGCGCGGCCGTCGGTCATCGAGAGTTTCGCCGCGCGCGCCTTGACAGCTTCGGTTTCACCGTCCTGCGTGGCGAGTTCGACCACCTGATCCTGCAAATGGTTCATCGCCTGATAGGCGCTGAGGAACTTGTCGAGCATATTGCGTCCGACCTCATCGGCCTTGGCGCGAATTTCGTCGCGGACCGCGAGAGCCGTCAGGCGCTGCTTGTGGATGATGTCTACGAAATGCGTGGCAGCTTCCTTGTCGGGCGAGAGCAGCACGTTCTTTTCGGCGCGAACCTGCGATTGGACGGCCAGTTGCAACTGGCCGGCTTTGTCCATGCGCCCCGCGCGCGCCGCCATTAGTTCCGCATTGTCGGCGAGCTGGTTGAGGCTCATATAGGCAAAGCCGCCTGTTCCCGCCGACAAGGCGATGGTGAGGGCGAACGAGAGGGCGAGCTTGGTCTTGATCGTGAGTCGCATGGGATCCGCCTTCAATCAGAAGTGACGTGGGTCGCGGGTTATTCCAGCGCGAGAGAGAAGATTTTCGACATATCGGGGAGAACGATGAAATCGTCCTTCCATTTGGCGATGCCGGCGATGAATTCGGGGCGCCAGTGCATGCCGACGGGCGGCGTCTTTTGCAGATCGGCGGCGTCGAGCTCTGTCACCTCGAACACTTTGTCGGCGATGACGGCGACCGCTGCGGCGTCGCCGTCGAGATCGACCTCGATGACCACGAAGCGCGAGTCCGGCGTCAGCACGGCGGGCGCCAGACCGAAGCGCACGCGCAAATCTGCGAGCGGGATCACCTTGCCGCGCACGTTGAGCACATGCGCGACATAGGGCTTGGCGCCGGGCACACGCACGGCAGGCGCGGGATCGAGGATTTCGCGCACCAGCTTGGCGTCGAGCGCGAAGATTTCCCCCGCCATGCCCATCAGCAACGCCTGCGTCGATTCGGTCTCGCTCATGCGGCCTCCGAATGTTTGAGCGCCTGTCGGCGCTCGCGGCTTTGGCCGGCGGCGACTAGGTGCGGCGTGTCGAGGATCAGGGCGACGGCGCCGTCGCCCAGGATGGTCGCGCCCGAGAACAGCGACACGTCGGCCTGCAGCTTCGACAGCGACTTGATGACCGTCTGGTGGTTGCCCAGAATTTGGTCGACCACGAAGCCGACGCGCTGCTCATTGTGATTGACGATGACGACCTTCTGGTGCGGCTCGCGCCCGCCCACCTCGCCAAAAATTTCGCGCAAGCGAATGAACGGCACGAGGTCGCCGCGAATGTTGAGGAAACTGCGCCCGCGCGAACGCTCGTCGTCTTCGGCGGCGAGTTCGACACATTCCTCAACCGCCGTCAGCGGGATTACATATTGCGTCTGCGCCACGCGCACCAGCAGGCCCTCGATGATCGCCAGTGTGAGGGGCAGGCGCATGGTGATGGTTGAGCCGTGGCCGGGCTCGGTGGCGATATCGATGGCGCCGCGCATCGCCTCGATGGTGCGGCGCACGACGTCCATGCCGACGCCGCGTCCCGACAGCGCCGAGATTTCCTTGGCCGTCGAGAAACCCGGCGCGAAGATAAGATGATGCAGTTCGGCTTCGGACATCTGCGCGCCGGACGCGATCAGCCCGTTCTCCTCGGCCTTGGCGCGGATGCGTTTGATGTCGAGGCCGCGACCATCGTCGCAGACGGAGATCAGCACCTCGGCGCCGGCGTGGCGCGCGACGAGACGGATCGTTCCGCGCTCAGGCTTGCCCGCTTGGCGCCGCGCCTCGGGCTGTTCGAGGCCGTGATCGGCGGCGTTGCGGATGACGTGGATCAGCGGATCGGCGAGCCGCTCGATCATGGTCTTGTCGAGTTCGGTCTCCTCGCCTTCGGTGACGAGTTCGATGTCCTTGCTGAGATCGCGCGAAATGTCGTGGATGAGGCGACGGAAGCGGCCGAACAGCGAGCCGATCGGCAACATGCGAATGCCCATCATCGCCTCGCGCAACGCCGAGACAAGGCGCTCGATCTCCTCGGCGACCCCTAGCGTGGAGGCGTTGGCGGCGGCGAGTTGTGTGAGACGAGCCTGCGCGATGACGAGTTCGCCGACCCGGTCCATCATGGCGTCGAGGCGCTCAGCGGCGACGCGGATGGTCGCCGATTCCTTGGCGGCGCGGCGGGCGTCGGGCGCGGCTTCCGCCGGCGCCGGCGCCGACGCAGAGACAGGGATGGGCGCCGTGGCGGCTATGGGCGCCGGCGGCCCCGCGCTCGCCTCTTCGACGCTGAGCTCCATATCCTCGGCGACGAACAAAAACACGTCGTCGATGGCCGCGCGCGGCGCGGTCGTGCGTAGCCGGATTTTCCAGGCGATCAGGCAGGCGGAGGCTTCGAGCGCATCGAGCGCCGGCACGGCGGCGGCGTCAGGCGTCACCTCCGCCTCGCCCAGCGCGCAAAGCTCGGTCAGCAGCCGCAACGGATTGGCCCCATTGACGAGCACGCTGCGGTCGAAACGGATCGAGATTTTGTAATCGTGCTCGCCGTCAGGAGCGGGCGGCGGGGCGGACGCCTTTAGGTGCGCGTGCGTCGCGCCCTGAGTAATCTTCCTGAGGTCGGCGAGGATGCCGTCGCCGATGGCGGGCGAAGCGGCGTCGGGGGATTCGATCTGGGTGCGCACAAAACTCTGGGCGTTGAGCGCGACGGCGATCAGCGCCGGGGTGGCGGGCGATTCGCCGCGCCGCACGCGGTCGAACACAGTCTCGAATTCATGGGCGAAGCGGGCGACGTCGTCGAACCCGAACATCGCGCCTGAGCCCTTGATGGTGTGCAGGGCGCGAAACGCGGTGTTGACGAGATCGGCGTCGCCGGGGCGGCGTTCCAGATCGAGCAGGGCCTGTTCGAGCGCGTCGAGCAGGTCGGCGGCTTCCTGGCGGAAAATTTCGGTGGGGTCGGCGCTCATCCGATCAACTTCTTCACGACGGTGAGCAATTGCTCCTGCTTGAACGGCTTGGTGATCCAAGCGGTGGCGCCAGCCGCCTTGGCGTCTTTCTTCAAGGTCTCGTCGGACTCGGTGGTGAGGAAGACGATGGGTATGCCGCGATAGGGCGGGAGCTGGCGCAGCGCGCGAATGAATTCGAGCCCGTTCATATTCGGCATATTGAGGTCGGTGACGATGAGGGCGACCGAATTGGCCTTGGCGGCGGCCAGGCCCAGCGCGCCGTCGCCGGCCTCGACGACGCCATAGCCGGCGCCCTGGAGTGCGATCTTGACCATTTGTCGGACGCTGGGAGAATCGTCGACAGTAAGCACGGTTTTCATCAAGCCCTCCCGCACTGCGGCGCGAATATCTGGGTTAGCGAAGTGGCGCCGGGCGCGGCGGCGTAGCCGCAGGCCCTGAGCGCTTCGGCCAAAGCGCCCGTCGGCGGCGCCCGCAAGGCGACCCGCTTGCCTCGCGCCGCAGCGGAACGCTCGGCGGCGATCAGCAATTGCAGGAACGTGAGATCGGTCTCAGCGTCGGGATCGACGCCGACGATGATTTCGTCGGCCTTTTCGAAAGCGGCGGCCAGATCCATTTGCAGCGTTTCGCAGACGGCGACGGTCAGGGGGCCGGACAAATTCAGATGGTGTTCTGGCTGAGGCATGTTCACACGTCTTGCGGGCGAAGCGTCGTTTCGTCACTCTTAAGTTGCATTCAGAGATTAAACAGGGGTGAACGGGCGGAAGCCGAACTCAGTTTGAGGCAGGGTTGACGGCGACGACCCAACGGCGGCCTCGCCCGGCGGCGCGCCGGGCCGATCAGGCGCGGCGCAAACCGCGCTCCGCGCCCCAACCTTACCGCCCGTAATGAGTCCAGAACGTCAGGCGTGCGTCTTTGCGATGAACTGCCGAAACCGTTCCGACGTCGAATCGCCAAACAGCTCCGCCGGCGCGCCTTCAGCTTCGACAAGGCCCTTGTGAAGAAACACGACCCGGCTCGACACATCGCGGGCGAAGGCCATTTCGTGGGTGACTACGAGCATCGTTCGCCCTTCCTCGGCGAGCGCGCGCATGACGCGCAAAACCTCGCCGACGAGTTCGGGATCGAGCGCCGAGGTCGGTTCGTCGAACAGCATCACTTTAGGCTTCATCGCCAGCGCACGCGCAATCGCGGCGCGCTGCTGCTGGCCGCCCGAGAGGTGGGCGGGATAATGGGCGTGCTTGTCGCCGATGCCGACCTTCTGCAACAGCGCATGCGCCTCCTCGATGCAGTCCTTGCGGGGCCGCTTCTGGACATGAACGGGCGCCTCGATGAGGTTTTCGAGGATCGTCATATGCGACCACAGATTGAAGCTCTGGAACACCATGCCGAGTTCCGAGCGGATCCGGTCCACCTGGCGGCGGTCGGCCGGTTCGGCGCCGCCGCGTCGCCCTGGCCGCATCCTGATCGTCTCGCCGCCGACGGTGACGACGCCTTCGTCAGGCGTCTCCAGAAGATTGATACAGCGCAGGAACGTGCTCTTGCCCGACCCCGAGGAGCCCAGGATCGAGATCACGTCGCCCTCGTGGGCCTTGATCGATACGCCTTTCAGCACTTCGAGCCCGCCAAAGCGCTTGCGAATGTCTGTGACTTCGAGGGCGACGGGTGGGCGCATGGAGCAGCCTTCGCGGATCACGTGGGGCGCGCCCGCAAATGCGGGGTAAGATGGTTTTCAACTGCGATGAACACGCGCGCGATCACGAAATTCAATACGAAATAGAGGACGCCGGCGACCAGCAGCGGCGTGTAGGTCACGAGCGTGTCGTTTCTGATTTTCAGCGCGACGCTCATCATGTCCCAGATCGTAACCAGAGACACGAGCGCGGTCGCCTTGGTCATGGAGATCACTTCTGTCGAATAGGCGGGCAGCGCCTGGCGCAGCGCAATGGGCAAAATGATGCGCCGAAACAATCGAAAGCCCGACATGCCGCACGCCCGCGCGGCTTCAACCTCCCGCGCCGGGACCGCCGCCAGCGCGCCGCGAAAGATTTCGCTCTGATAGGCGGCGGTGCATAAAGCCAGCGAGATCACGGCGCAGGTAGGAGCGTCGCGCAATAGCGGCCAAAGAATCGAATGTCGGATCGCCGGAAAAGACGACAGGCCATAATAGATGACAAACAATTGCACGAGCAACGGCACGCCCCGGAACACGAAGATATAGCCGCGTGCGAACAGATCCAGCGCTCTGATTCCGCTGGCCCGCATCCAGGTCACCCCTGCGGCAATCAACGCGCCCAGCGCGACGGACAGCGCCCAGATCGTCAGCGTAATCGGCAACGCTGCGAGCAGGCCCTGGAAGCAGAAAACTACAAACGCGAAATCCATGGTTCTACCTGATCAAGCTCGCTTCATGCCGCGCGTCGCGCGCCGCTCCGCCGCCTCGAACACCCGGTCGGAGATCGAGGTCAGCACGAGATAGAGCGCGCCGCCCGCGACATAGAACACGAAGGGTTGGCGCGTCGAACCCGCCGCGACCTGGGCCTCGCGCATGAGTTCGGCCAGACCCGTCACCGAAATCAACGAGGAATCCTTGAGCGCGACCTGCCAGAGATTGCCAAGACCGGGAATGGCGAAGCGCAGCACTTGCGGCGCGATGATGCGACGAAACATCAACCAGCGCCCCATGCCGACCGCGCGCGCCGCCTCCAGCTCGCCCCTGGAAATCGCCCGATAGGCGCCGCGAAACACTTCCGCCTGATAGGCGCCCGAAATCACGCCCACCGCGAGCGCGCCGGCGATGAAAGGCGGCACGCCGAGGAAGCCCTCGTATCCCAGCGCCCGCCCGATGGCCGTCAGCAAGCCCGACGAGCCAAAATAAACGAAATATATGATGAGCAGTTCAGGCAGCCCCCGGAAAAGCGCCGCATAGCTCTCCCCAAGCGCGCCGCCCATCCAAGAGCCGGACAACCGGCTCCAGGCCACCAGCGAACCCAGCAAAGCCCCGATGGCGAGACCCGCGATGGACACCAGCACCGTCATGCCCGCGCCCTGGAGCAGCGCCAATCCCCAACCCTTCGGGCCAAATCCGAGCAAATCGAACCATTGCATGGTTCAGCGACCCCGGGTCAAAGCGTTGTTTCGATCACGGACCTCGACGGCGGATCTGTTTTCATGCTGTCGCCCCTCTCTTTCAACTCGACTGCTTGCAACTCGACCGCTTGGACACATGGCCGTTACCCGCACTAAAGAACGCCGGCATCGACAAGTAAACACCATTTAGCGATCAGCCTGCCGAGGAACTGGTCATCATATTGGATTGGCGCGCGGCGGCGATTTGGCTCGACGGTGAAATGACCGCAGTCGCCGGTTTGGCCAATGACCTCTATAGAGCGCTCGCCAAAACCCAGATTTCAGCCTAGTAAACGTCAGCGCCACGTGCGCGCTCGAACGCAGCGAGAGCTCGAAAGTTGTAAGACAAGCGGTATGATAGCACGGAGCAAAGAACCCACGAGCATCGTATCGAATTGAGACCACAAAAAAAATGAACCCAAATCAAGAGTTTAGATTCAGTATTGCGCCTATGATGGATTGGAC